>Ga0209131_1003082_pt1 | contig 11149 bp, 10 predicted proteins | sample GraSoi_2013_40cm_FD_185826 | JGI IMG/M metagenome (GOLD analysis project Ga0209131, IMG submission 185826) | Grasslands soil microbial communities from the Angelo Coastal Reserve, California, USA - Sample 9_17_2013_40cm (SPAdes) (version 2) | ecosystem: Environmental > Terrestrial > Soil >...
CAGCAGCTGCGGAGGATAAAAATAGCTTTAAATCAATTGGTTAAGTATAAACAAGGCCGATGTCCGCGGCAATCGCCGCCATGGCTTCGGTCCAATCGCCCTTTTCGCCCTGCCGATAGACCGGAAATCCCGGGAACCAGGGCGACTGGTCGCCCGCCGCCATCCAGCGAAATTCTGCCGAACGGGAGACGAGCACTCGCGCGCCGCGGCCCAGCGCGCTGCACAAGTGCATGTTGGTGTTGCTCACGCCGACGTATTCGTCAACCAGCGAGAGCAGGGCATGCATGGCTTCGAGATCGGCGTTGAGATCCGACCAATCGAGCACCCTGGCGCCGCAGGCCGCACCCAGCGAGGCTATTTCTTCCGCCTTGGGCTGGCGCTGCAGGACCAGCAGGGTCCCGGGCAGGCGCTCGGCCAGCGTCACGAACTTGCCGAAAGGCACCTCCTTGTAAAGCGCGTTGCGGTTTCCCGATTCGGGTCCCGTGCCCGCGCGCCAGGTCAGGCCGATCAGCGGCCGCGCCAATCCTTGCAGGCGCACGCCGATTTCCGCGAGCCGCGCCGGCAGCGGCGCGAAGCGGACTGGAGCCGGAATCGCCAGGCGATGGGCTTGCAGCAGGTAGGGCAGGTCGCCCAGCAGGCGGTAGTCCGCCGTCGGCGGAATCCGCTCGCTGGCCGGCTCGCAGGCGTCCAGACAGCCGCTGCGCCCGACCATGTCGAGCAACCTGGGCGTGATGGTGCCGATGACCCGCGCGCCGCGCTCGCGCAGCTGCTGCACGAAGCGCAGGAAAAACAGGTCGTCGCCGATACCCTGCTCCGCGTGCACGCGCAGCGTGGCGCCCTCGAGGGAGGCCGGCAGCGGCGCCATGAGCGCCGCGCTGTCGAACGGCGAGCCGATTTTTTTCAGGAACGCGTGGCGGTTGACGCGCCAGAGATAGTGATACCAGCCTTCTTCGTAGCGGCCCAGCGCGAGCAGCTGCTCGCCGAGCAGGAAGCGGATGTCGCCGTTGGCCGGATTCGCGGCGATGCCCTCGCGCAGATCGCGCAGCGCGCGCTCGTGGTCGCCGAGGAACCAGTGCAGGTTCGACAGGGCCGCGATGATTTCGACATCGGCCGGACTCTGCGCCTGCACGAAGCGGAATTTCTCCTCCGCCCGGGCAAATTCGCCGAGCCGCTGGTAGCCCTGGCCGAGGTTGTAATGCGCATCCTGCAGGCCCGGATCGAGCTTCAACGCGCGTTGCAGGCTCTCGACGCCTTCGGCGACGCGCCCGCTGTTGCGCAGCGCGACGCCGAGCGCGTTGTGGTACTCGGCGTCGCGCCGCTTGAGCGAGATCGCCTTCTGCAGCGGCGCGATCGCCTCCTCCTCGCGCTGCTGGCGGATCAGCGCGACGCCGAGCAGGTGCAGCAGCTGGTCGTCGCGCGGGTTCATGGCGAGTGCCGCGCGCAGGCTCTGCTCGGCATCCGCGGGCCGTTCCTGGTCCAGCGCCTGCAGCGCGTGCTCGACGAGGCCGCGGAAATCGCGCATCCGGCGCTAGAAGAAAAGCTGCCGCAAGGCGGCGCCCGGATCGGGCGCGCGCATGAACGCTTCGCCGACCAGGAACGCGTTGACCGCGCGCTCGCGCATACGCGCGACATCGGCCGGCGCGAGGATGCCGCTCTCCGTGATCACCAGTTTTCCGGCCGGCACCTGCGCGAGCAGCTCGAGCGTCGTTTCCAGCCGCGTCTCGAAGCTGCGCAAGTTCCGGTTGTTGATGCCGAGCAGCGGCGTTTGCAGCGACAAGGCCGCCTCGAGTTCCGCGGCGTCGTGCACCTCGACAAGGACCGCCATGCCATGTGAGCGAGCACTAGCTTCCAGCCCTTGCATGTCCTGGCGGGCTAGAGCGGCTGCGATCAGGAGTATGCAGTCGGCGCCCAGCGCCCGCGATTCGTGCACCTGGTAGGGCTCGGTAATGAAATCCTTGCGCAGCACCGGCAGGCGGCAGGCGTCCCTCGCCTGCAGCAGGTGCGTTGCGTCGCCCTTGAAAAAATCCCGGTCCGTGAGCACCGATAGGCAGGCGGCCCCGCCCGCCTCGTAGCTGCGCGCAATGGCGGCCGGATCGAAATCGGCGCGCAGCACGCCCCTGGAAGGACTTGCGCGCTTGACCTCGGCGATCACCGCGGGCAGCCCGGCAGCGAGCTTGGCGCGCAGCGCGCCCGCGAAATCGCGCGGCGGCGGCGCGGCGGCGGCGCGCCGCTGCATCTCGGCCAGCGGTACCGCCGCCCGCGCCGCCTCCAGCTCTTCGCGCTTGCGCGCGAGGATCCGCTCGAGAATGTCCGGCGCAGTACCAGCCGTCATGCCCTGGCGTGCTGCTTGGTATAGGCGACGAAGTCGTCCAGCTTCTGGCGTGCTTCGCCCTTGGCGATCGCCTTGCGCGCCTTGTCGATGCCGTTCTCCAGCGTCTTCGCGACGCCGGCGACGTAAAGCGCGGCCCCCGCGTTGAGCACCACGATGTTGAGCGCGGGCCCGGGCTGGTTCTCCAGCACCGCGAGGATCATCTGCTTCGACTCCTCGACCGAATTCACCTGGATCGCGCGCCGGTCGTAGACCTCCAGGCCGAATTGCGACGGATGGAGCTCGTATTCGCGTATCTCGCCCTTCGCCAGCTCGCCCACATAGGTTTCGCCGGAGATGGAAATTTCATCCAGGCCGTCCCGGCCGTGCACCACCATCACGTGTTTCGCGCCGAGGCGCTGCAGCACGCGCGTCTGGATGCCGACGAGGTCGGGATGGAACACGCCCAGCAGCTGGCTCTGCGCGCCCGCCGGATTGGTGAGTGGGCCGAGGATGTTGAAAATCGTGCGCACGCCCAGGTCCTTGCGCACCGGTCCGGCATGCTTCATGGCCGGGTGGTGGCTCGGCGCGTACATGAAGCCCACGCCGATGGTGTCGATGGAGCGCGCGATGTCCGCGGGGGAGAGTTCCAGCTTCGCGCCGAGCGCTTCCAGCACGTCGGCGCTGCCGCTGCGCGAGGACACGGAGCGGTTGCCGTGCTTGGCCACTTTCGCGCCCGCGGCGGCCGCGACGAAGGTGGCCGCGGTCGAGATGTTGAAGGTGTGCGCGCCGTCGCCGCCGGTGCCGACCACGTCGACCACGTGCTGGTGGTCCTTGAGCTCCACCTGCGTGGCGAACTCGCGCATGACCTGCGCGGCGGCGGCGATCTCGCCGACGGTTTCCTTCTTGACGCGCAGGCCGATGATGAAGCCGGCGATCTGCGCCTGGCTGAGCTCCCCACGCATGATCTGGCGCATCACGTGCAACATTTCGTCGTGGAACACCTCGCGGTGCTCGACGCAGCGCTGGATCGCTTCGGCGATTCCGATTTTCATTGCACTCTCCCGTCCATGAAGTTCCTGAGCATTGCGTGCCCGTGCTCGGTGAGCAGGGCCTCGGGGTGGAACTGCACGCCCTCCACCGGCAGCGTGCGATGCCGCAGCCCCATGACCTCGCCCTCCTCGGCCTGCGCGCTCACCTCGAGGCAGTCCGGCAGCGTTTCCCGCTCGACCGCGAGCGAGTGATAGCGCGTCGCGCTGAAGCCGTCCGGCAGGCCCGCGAAGACGCCTTTCCCGTCGTGGCGCACGCTCGACAGCTTGCCGTGCATCACGCGCTTTGCTTTTACCACTTTACCGCCGAACGCCTGGCCGATGGCCTGGTGGCCGAGGCAGACCCCGAGGATCGGGATCGCGCCGGCGAAGCGGCGGATCGCGGCAAGCGAAATCCCGGCTTCGTTCGGCGTGCAGGGACCCGGCGAAATGACGATCTGGGCGGGCTGCAGCCGGGCGATGTCCTCGAGCGACACGGCATCATTGCGCAGGACCTTCACCTCGGCGCCCAGCTCGCCGAAATACTGCACCAGGTTGTAGGTGAAGGAATCGAAATTGTCGATCATGAGAATCATGCACCCTCCATAGGGAGGACGAGCTCCGCCGCGCGCAGGATCGCGCGCGCCTTGTGCCGGGTTTCCTGCCATTCGGCCTGCGGATCGGAGTCGGCCACGATGCCAGCCGCGGCCTGTACGTGCAGCTTGCCGTCCTTCAGCACCGCGGTGCGGATCGCGATCGCCACGTCCATGTCGCCGTTGAAGCCGATGTAGCCGACCGCGCCGCTGTAGATGCCGCGGCGCACCGGCTCCAGTTCGTCGATGATCTGCATGGCGCGCACCTTGGGGGCGCCGGTCACGGTCCCGGCCGGAAAGGCGGCCTTGAACACGTCGATCGCGTCCAGCCCAGGCGCGATGCGTCCCTCGACGTTGGAAACGATGTGCATCACGTGCGAGTAGCGCTCGATCACCATTTTCTCGGTCACCCGGACCGTGCCGGTGGCGGCGACGCGCCCGACGTCGTTGCGCCCCAGGTCGATCAGCATCACGTGCTCGGCGCGCTCTTTGGGATCGGCGAGCAGCTCGGCCGCGGCCTGCGCGTCCGCTTCGGGCGTCGCGCCGCGCGGGCGCGTGCCGGCGATCGGGCGCAGCGTCACGCCGCCGCCCGAGAGCCGCACCATGATTTCCGGGGAGGCGCCGACCACGTGGTGGTCGCCGAAATCGAAGTAGTACATGTAGGGCGAGGGATTGACGGCGCGCAGCGCCCGGTAGAGCTCGACCGGCGGCGCGGCGAAATCGCGCGAGCTGCGCTGCGAGATCTGCACCTGCATGCAGTCGCCGGCCTCGATGTAATCCTTGCAGCGCCGCACCGCGGCGAGGAACTCGTCCTCGGTGACGCTGCATTGAAGGTTTTCCTGGCCATTGCTTGTTTTTTTATCATCCGAATCAGGAGAAAATTCCTCCGGAAGCGGCAGCGCCAGCCGCTTGCGCAGGCCCTCGAGCCGCTCGCGCGCCGCGCGCCAGGCGCCGGGCTCGCGCGGATCGGCGTAGACCACGAGATAGAGCTTGCCGAGGACGTTATCGACCACCGCGAGCTCATCCGAGACCAGCAGCAGCATGTCCGGATTGCCGATCGGGTCGGGTTTCGGCCGCCGCAGCGCGCTCGCTTCGACGTGGCGCACCGTCTCATAGCCGAAGTAGCCGACCAGCCCGCCGCCGAAGCGCAGCGCGGCGGGCACCGGCGCCACGCGCTGGCGCGCGAGATAGCCGCGCAGGTACTCGAAGGGATCGGCCGGCGCCGCCTCAGTGCCGAGATGCTCCAGGCATCGGTCCGTACCGCGCGCCTCGCGCACCAGCCGGCGCACGATGCCGTCGCGCGCCTCGATGCGCTCGGCGCAAGCGAGACCGATGAACGAGTAGCGCCCGAAGCGTTCGCCGCCGACCACCGATTCGAGCAGGTAGGTATACGGCCCGCTCGCCAGCTTGAGATAGACCGCAAGCGGCGTGTAGAGATCGGCGCGCGCCTCTAGGACAAGCGGGACGCGCGTATAGCCCTTTTGGCCAAGGCCCTGGAAATCGAGCTCAGTCATGAAAAACTCCAACTATCCAACGAATTACGAGGGTGCTACGGAGTGCGGGAAGAAAGCTCCCGCGGCAGAGCAGGAATTAGCTACGCCAGCAGAGGATTGCGGAGAAGGTAGAGCGCTGTTTCATGACCGGACCACTATAGCACGGCAAGTCGCGCGCGCATGTCGCGGATGGTCGCGGCATAGTCCTTCGACCCGAAGATCGCCGAGCCCGCGACGAAGGTATCGGCGCCCGCCTTGGCGATCTCGGCAATGTTGTCGGTCTTCACGCCGCCGTCCACCTCCAGCCAGATTTCGCGCCCGGATTTGGCGATGCGGCGGCGCACTTCGGCGATCTTGGGCAGCACCGAGGCGATGAATTGCTGGCCGCCGAAGCCCGGATTCACCGACATGAGCAGCACCAGGTCCAGCTTGTCGAGCGTGTGGTCCAGGTAGGAAAGCGGTGTCGCGGGATTGAGCACCAGTCCCGCCTTGCAGCCGCTTTCCTTGATGAGCGCGACCGTGCGGTCGACGTGCTCCGAAGCTTCGGGATGGAAGCTGATGATGTTCGCGCCGGCCTTGGCGAACTCCGGGACGATGCGGTCGACCGGCTTCACCATCAGGTGGACGTCGATCGTCATCTTCGTGCGCGGGCGCAGCGAGGCGCAGACCAGCGGGCCGACGCTCAGGTTCGGCACGTAATGGTTGTCCATCACGTCGAAATGCAGCAGGTCGGCGCCCGCCTGCTCCACGGCGGCCACCTCTTCGCCGAGGCGCGCGAAATCCGCCGACAGGATCGAAGGAGCGATGCGGAACGTGCGGCGCGCGGTATCCGTCATGGCGGCGTGCATTCTATCGCGCCGACTTACAATGCGCGCATGGCCAACGAACGGCGCTACGAGATCAGCGTGAGCGCGGCAGTGCAATACCTGGCGGACCAGTCCGATGAAAAGGCGGGCCGCTACGTGTTCGCCTACACCATCAGCATCCGCAACACCGGCAACGCCACCGCGCAGCTGATCAGCCGGCACTGGATCATCACCGATTCGCAGGGTCTGGTGCAGGAAGTGCGCGGGCTGGGGGTGGTCGGCGCGCAACCGGTGCTGCAGCCGGGCGAGCAGCACGAGTACAGCAGCGGCACCGCCATCGCCACGCCGGTGGGCACCATGCGCGGCACCTACCAGATGGTGGCCGAAGACGGCACCCGCTTCGAGGCGGCGATTCCGGAGTTCACGCTCTCCGTGCCGCGCGTGCTGCACTAGCGGAGAAGCCGATGTCGCAATGGTCAATCGCTCCGGTCATCGACTGGCTCATGCACAAGGGCCGTCATCTGGCGACGCGCGAGGAGGTGGTCAGCGGCATTTGCGAGCGCGTGCGCGCCGCCGGCCTGCCGATCGATCGCGTCGCATTCTTCTTCTTCACGCTGCATCCGCAGTACGCCGGCGTCGCGCTCTATTGGGACGGCCAGAAGGTGACGCTCAACCGCGGCGAGCATGGCTTCCGCAGCACCCAGCAGTACCTGACCAGCCCCGCGGCGCGCATCCGCGACGGCGAGCGCGCGATCCGGCGCCGGCTGGAAGATCCGCACTGCGCGCTCGACTTTCCCGTGCTGAAGGAGCTGCGCGAGCAGGGCATCACCGACTACGTGATGGCCGAGGTGCTGTTCAGCGACGCTACGCGCAATTCGGTGAGCCTCGCCACGCGACGGCCGGGCGGATTCACCGACCACGACATCGCCGAGATCCAGCGCGTGCTGCACCCTTTCGCGCTGATCATGGAGAACTTCAACGGCCGCGAGTTGGCGAAGACGCTGCTGGAGACCTACCTGGGCCGCATCTCGGGCGCCAAGGTGCTCGACGGCCAGATCAAGCGTGGCGACGGCCAGAGCATCGACGCGGTGATCTGGTTTTCCGACCTGCGTGAATCAACCCCGCTGTCGGCCTCGCTCGGCGAGCAGCGCTTTCTCGGGTTGCTCAACGATTACTTCGCGGCGACCGCCGGTTCGGTGCTCGAGCACGGCGGCGAGGTGCTGCGCTTCATCGGCGACGCCTCGCTTGCGGTGTTTCCGACCGGCGGCGAAGCCGCGCAATCGGTGTGTGCGCGCGCGGTGCAGGCCGCGCGGGTCGCGCGTACCCGGGTGCGCGAAACCAACGCGGCGCGCCTGGGCGCCGGCCTGCCGGCCTTCGCCTGCGGCGTCGGCCTGCACCTCGGACGCGTGCATTACGGCAACATCGGCACGCCGGAGCGCCTCGAATTCTCGGTCATCGGCGTCGCGGCGAACAAGGCCGCGCGCATCGAGGCGCTGTGCAAGGAAACCGGGCAGGACGTCGTGCTCTCGAGCAGCATGGCCGGTGCGCTCGGCGCGCCCTGCCGCAGCCTGGGCAAATTCGCGCTGCGCGGAGTCGCGGAGCCCGAGGAAGTCTTCGCGCTTCCCTGATTGGCTACTTGCTGGTTTCTGCCGCCATGCGGCGCAGCTGCGCGGTGGTTTTGGCAAGCCGATCGGCGAGAATCCGCACCAGCGCGATGGCCGCGTCCGGATTGCCGCGGATCACGTTGACGAACACGTCGCGCGAGATGCGCAGCACCTCCACGCGCGTGCGCGCGGCCGCGGTCGCGGTGCGCGGCACGTCGCCGAAGATGCCGATCTCGCCGATCACGTCGTTACGCACCAGCGTATTCACCAGCAGCGGCCCCCTGGGCGTCGGCACCGTGATGTCGACCTCGCCCTCCATCACGATATAGGCGCTGTCGGGCGGATCGCCGGCGCTGAACATGACCTGGCCTTCCTCGTAGGTCAGGCGGTCGCTGCTGAATGCGAGCAGTTTCTGCATGGAGGGATCGGTGGTGCTGAAGATCGGCACCCTGCGGATCAGCTCGAATTCCTGTTCCAGGCTCATGACGGCTCCTTCGCTTCAACCCGCATTCAACAGTTTTTGCAGCGCGCCGCCGCTGCTCTTGAGGTCCTCGAAGCGGCCCTGCTCGGCGAGACGGCCGCGCTCCATCACCAGCGTGTGGCCGAAGCGGTCCGCGAGGTCGTTGCGCTGCAGCGCCCAGAACACGCAGCGGCCCTTGCGGCACTCGAGCACGTTCGCCACGATCCGGTTCTGCGAGCCCGCATCCAGCCCCGCGGCCGCCTGGTCGAGAATCAGCACCGCCGGGCTCTTGAGCAGCGCGCGCGCGATCGCGACTTTCTGCCGGTCGGCCGACGCAAGCCGCGCGCCGGCGACCCCGACCTGGTAGGACAGGCCGATCGACACCACCTGCGGGCGCAGGCGCATTTCCTCCAGGACCTCGTGCAGCATGGCGCCGATGCGCGCGCTCGCCTGCGCCTGGCCCGTCGCCACCTTGCCGAACAGGATGTTGTCCTGCAGGCTTGCGGCGGCGTTGTAGCGCTCGGCGTCGAAGAACTCCACGCCGTGCCGCATGTCGGCAGGCAGGTGCTCGGCGAAGTAGCGGCGCGCCTGCAGGATGCGGGCCTCGAAGGCTTCGTCCATGAGGCCGAGGCGATGGCGCGCCGAGATCATCTTGAACGGCAGCGCGAGCAGCATGTCGCGGTCGGCTGCCTCGATGCCCTCGAGCCCGGCGTCCGCGACGCGCGCCAGCACCGCCTTCACGTCGGGCAGGTCATCCTGCTTGATGAAGCTGAAGCGCTCGAAGAACTCGTGGCCCGGCGGCAGGCCGCTGAACAGCTCGACCATGGTCTCGGCGAGCTTGTGGCCCATCGTCAGCAGGTCGTCGGCCAGCCCGGTGTCGCGCAGCACGCGGCGCACATAGCTGTTGCCCGCCAGGTTCTCGATGTCGAAGGTCTGCTTGCCGATCGGCGTGCCGAACAGCAGGTTTTCCGCCAGCGTCGCGTTGGGGTTGTATTTCCCGGCGTCGAACTGCTCGACCAGGCCCTGCATGCCGGGCGCCGCGAGCCGCGTGCGCATGGCGGCGCGCGCGCGCAGCACGTTCTCCGCGAGTCCCGCATAGTGTGTCGGGTCCACCGCGCTGCGCAGGCCGAGCTCGAAGATGGTCTCCTCGAGCTCCACGATCCTCAGCATCTCGACGATGCGCAGCTCCAGGTCCTGCGGCCCCGTCGCGCCCGCGGCCCGGTAGTCGGTCCAGTCCGCCTTGTAATCGAGCAGCGTGCTGTCGGTGCGTTCCGCCTCGCGCAGCTGGAATTGATGTTCCTTGAGCGCTTCGCCCTCGTAACTCGCCTCGCGGATCGGGTAGTGGCGCAGGCCGTACAGCAGGTTGTCGCGCACGCTGAGCGGAAACAGGTAGACCGGCGAACCCACGTAGGCCAGCGCCCGCCCGGTCACCGCTTCCGGCGCATTGGTGACGTCGATGCCGCCGACCTCGATGCGGCCGCTGCTAGGCACGATCAGCCGCGCCAGCATCTGCGTGAGTTCGCCCGTGCCAGCCGCGTGCGAGCCGAGGATCGCCACGTGCTGGTCCAGGCCCACCTCGAAGCTCACGCCGTCGATGAGCTTGGTGCCGGCCTCGCCTGCGAGCGTCAGGCCGGCGGCGCGCACGCGGGCCTGCGGCGAGAGCGCCGGCAGCTGCGGCGCGGCGATCGGCGCCTGCAGCTCCGGCGGCATGATGTCCTCCACCGTGAACTGCTCTACCACCTGCGTGTACTTGATCTGCACGTCGAGGCGCTGCTGGTCCCAGTCGATGAGCTCCTTGATCGGGCTGGGCAGGTCCTTGTAGGCGGCGATCACCGCAACCAGCGTGCCGATGTCGAGGCTTCCCTTGATCACCAGGTAGCCGCCGACCAGGTAGAACAGGAACGGACCGACCTGCGAGAGGAAGTTGTTGAGGAACTTGATGAGGAACTTGCGCTGGTAGAACTCGAAGCGAATGCGGAAGATCCGGCCCAGGCGCGACGAGATCTCGGCGCGCTCATAATTCGAGGTGTCGTTGGCGTGCACCTCGATCGCCCCGTCGGCGACCTCGGCGATGCGCCCGGCGAGCTGCCGCGCGGAGAGCTGCCGCTCCTTGGCGAGCTTCAGCAGCTGGCGCCGCAGCTTGGGGATCACGAAGGCCTGGGTCACCACCACGCCGAGCGCGATCATGCCCAGGTAGACGTGCTGGAACAGGATGAAGAACATCGCCGTGAGCGCCTCCCCGGCGAGGAACAGCGGGGTGATCAGCGACTCGCCGACGAAGCCGCCGAGCGGCTCGACCTCGTCCTTGATCATGGTGGCAAGCTCCGCCGACTTGACGCGCCGGAAGCGCGTCAGCGGGAAGCGCAGGATGCGGTCGAACAGCGCGTAGCGCAGCCGCCGCAGCATGCGCTCGCCGAGCCAGCCCTTCATGGTGTTGATCTGGAACTTGAGGCCGCCGTTGACCACGATCAGCGCCAGGAAGGCGAGCGTCAGCGCGACCAGGTAGGGCAGCTGGTGCAGCGCGAAGCCGTCGAACAGGTGCAGCGAGCCGCCGCCGAGGAAGGCGGGCAGCGTGAGGTGGACCTTGAGGAAGGCCACGGTGGAGCTCGCTTCGGGGAAGCGCTTGCCCTGGATCGCCTCGTTGATGATCGCCTTGGGCAGGTCGAGCATCGAGAAATAGATCAGCATCGAGGCCACGACCAGCGGAACGATCATGAGCTGCTCGCGCTTGCTGTAGCGGATGATGAAGCCGAACAGGGACCTTTCCATGGGTGGGGATCATAGTGCAAGCCGCCCGGGTTCGTGCCACAGTAGCGGCCGTGAACGCGGGAAAGACAGTAGGCGACGACTTCCTGGT
>Ga0209131_1003084_pt1 | contig 11142 bp, 10 predicted proteins | sample GraSoi_2013_40cm_FD_185826 | JGI IMG/M metagenome (GOLD analysis project Ga0209131, IMG submission 185826) | Grasslands soil microbial communities from the Angelo Coastal Reserve, California, USA - Sample 9_17_2013_40cm (SPAdes) (version 2) | ecosystem: Environmental > Terrestrial > Soil >...
CCGCGAGGGCCTGAACGTCCTGCAGTATTTCATCTCGACGCACGGCGCGCGCAAGGGCCTGGCGGACACGGCGCTGAAGACGGCGAACTCCGGCTACCTCACGCGCCGCCTGGTGGACGTGACGCAGGACCTCGTGGTCATCGAGGACGACTGCGAGACCACCTCGGGCATGGCGATGAAGGCGCTGGTCGAGGGCGGTGAAGTGGTCGAGGCGCTGCGCGAACGCATCCTCGGACGCGTAACCGCCGCCGACGTGTACGACACCGAGAACCACTCGATCCTCGTGCCGGTGGGCTCGCTGCTCGACGAGGACGCGGTGGAGCGCATCGAGGCGCGCGGCGTCGACGAAGTGAAGGTGCGCACGCCGCTCACCTGCGAGACTCGCTACGGCATCTGCGCGTCCTGCTACGGCCGCGACCTGGGCCGCGGCGTTCGCGTGAACGTCGGCGAGGCGGTGGGTGTCATCGCCGCGCAGTCGATCGGCGAACCGGGCACGCAGCTCACGATGCGCACGTTCCACATCGGCGGCGCGGCTTCGCGCACCGCGGTGGCGAGCTCCGTGGAGGCGAAGTCCAACGGCGTGGCGACCTTTGCCAACACCATGCGCAGCATCATCAACGCGCGCGGCGAATCCATCGCCATCTCGCGCAACGGCGAGATCGTGATCGCGGACGACAACGGCCGCGAGCGCGAGCGCCACAAGGTGCCGTACGGCGCGACCCTCACGGTCCAGAGCGGCTCCAAGGTGAGGGCGGGCCAGGGCCTCGCCAACTGGGATCCGCTCACGCGTCCCATCATCACCGAGTACGCGGGCGAGACGCGCTTCGAGAACGTGGAAGAGGGCGTGACGGTGGCCAAGCAGATCGACGAGACCACGGGCCTTTCGAGCCTGGTCGTGATCGATCCGAAGCGCCGCGGCACTTCCGCCACCAAGGGCCTGCGCCCGGCGGTGAAGCTCATCGGCGACAAGGGCAAGGAAGTGAAGCTCGCCACGGGCGATACGCCGGTGAACTACACGTTCCAGATCGGCGCCATCATCACGGTGAAGAACGGCGCGCAGGTGAACGTGGGCGACGTGCTCGCGCGCATCCCGCAGGAATCGTCGAAGACCCGCGACATCACGGGCGGTCTGCCGCGCGTGGCGGAGCTGTTCGAGGCGCGTTCGCCGAAGGACGCGGGCCTCCTCGCGGAAGTCACCGGCACGGTGTCGTTCGGCAAGGACACGAAGGGCAAGCAGCGCCTGATCATCACGGACTTCGACGGCGCGGCCCACGAGTACCTGATCCCGAAGGACAAGCACATCACCGTCCACGACGGGCAGGTCGTCAACAAGGGCGAGATGATCGTCGACGGCCCGGCCGACCCGCACGACATCCTCCACCTCCAGGGGATGGAAGCGCTCGCGCGCTACATCATCGACGAGGTGCAGGACGTCTACCGGCTGCAGGGCGTGAAGATCAACGACAAGCACATCGAGGTGATCGTCCGCCAGATGCTGCGCCGCGTGCAGATCGTCGATCCGGGCGAGACGCGGTTCATCACCGGCGAGCAGGTCGAGCGCGCGGATTTCCTCGACGAGAACGACCGCATCATCGCCGCGGGCAAGAAGCCGGGCGTGTTCGAGTACATGCTGCTCGGCATCACCAAGGCGTCGTTGTCGACCGACTCGTTCATCTCCGCGGCCTCCTTCCAGGAGACCACGAGGGTGCTCACCGAGGCGGCGATCATGGGCAAGAAGGACGACCTGCGCGGACTGAAGGAAAACGTGATCGTGGGGCGCCTCATCCCCGCGGGAACGGGCCTGGCTTACCACTCGACCCGCAAGAAGAAGGAGGTCGAGCCGGGGTCCACCGCATCCTTCGGTTTCGCGATCGACGAGAGCGACTCCACCACCGAGCAGGTTGCTTGACGAAAATGAGCGTAACCCCCTAAAATAGAGAGCTTTTTCCCGCCCGGATCCGCGACAGCCGTAACAGGTCGCCATTCGGGCGGGAGCGCTCTATAGATAGCCGGACCCTCGGGGCCGGCACCCATTGCAGACAGGAAAACATGCCGACCATCAACCAGTTGCTGCGCAAGGGCCGTAGGAAGATCGAGACCAAGAGCAAGGTGCCCGCCCTCGGCGGCAGCCCGCAGAAGCGAGGCGTGTGCACGCGCGTCTACACTACGACCCCCAAAAAGCCGAATTCGGCGCTTCGCAAGGTGGCGAAGGTGCGGCTCACCAACGGCTACGAGGTCATCAGCTACATCGGCGGCGAGGGCCACAACCTGCAGGAGCACTCGGTGGTGCTCATTCGCGGCGGGCGCGTGAAGGACCTGCCGGGCGTGCGCTACCACATGGTGCGCGGCAGCCTGGACACCGCCGGCGTGAAGGATCGCAAGCAGTCGCGCTCCAAGTACGGCGCGAAGCGACCCAAGGCCGCCTAATCTTTCAAACGCAACATTCCATCGGATAGAGACTTATGCCGCGCCGTAGAGAAATTCCCAAACGCGAGATCCTGCCGGATCCGAAGCACAAGAGCGAAGAAGTCGCCAAGTTCATGAACGTGCTCATGACGCGCGGCAAGAAGTCGGTCGCCGAGCGCATCCTCTACGGCGCGCTCGACACCATCGCCAAGAAGTCGGGCAAGGACGCCTTCGAGGTGTTCAGCGCCGCGATCAACAACGTGAAGCCGATGGTGGAAGTGAAGAGCCGTCGCGTGGGCGGTGCCAACTACCAGGTTCCGGTCGAGGTCCGCCCGGTGCGCCGCACCGCGCTTTCCATGCGCTGGATCCGCGAGGCCGCGCGCAAGCGTGGCGAGAAGAGCATGGCGCAACGCCTGGCGAACGAGCTGATGGAAGCCGCGGAGGGACGCGGCGGAGCGGTGAAGAAGAAGGAAGAAGTGCACCGCATGGCCGAGGCCAACAAGGCCTTCGCCCACTACCGCTTCTAGGGATCCAACCCGCCGCATGCCGCTCGAGGCAGCGGCATTCGACAAGAGAGCATTCAACGTGGCCCGCAAGACACCTATCGAACGCTACCGCAACATCGGGATCTCGGCGCACATCGACGCCGGCAAGACCACGACCACGGAGCGCATCCTGTTCTACACCGGGGTGTCCCACAAGATGGGCGAGGTGCACGACGGCGCGACCGTGATGGACTGGATGGAGCAGGAGCGCGAGCGGGGCATCACCATCACTTCCGCGGCCACCACCTGCTTCTGGCAGGGGATGGACAAGAGCTTTCCCGAGCATCGCATCAACATCATCGACACGCCCGGCCACGTGGACTTCACGATCGAGGTCGAGCGCTCCATGCGCGTGCTGGACGGGGCGTGCATGGTGTACGACTCCGTCGGCGGCGTGCAGCCGCAGTCCGAGACCGTGTGGCGCCAGGCCAACAAGTACAAGGTCCCGCGGCTCGCGTTCGTGAACAAGATGGACCGCGTCGGCGCCGACTTCTTCAAGGTCTACCGCCAGATGAAGGAGCGCCTGCGCGCCAATCCCGTGGTGATCCAGATCCCCATCGGCGCCGAGGACAAGTTCGCCGGCGTGGTCGACCTCGTCAAGATGAAGGCGATCTATTGGGACGAAGCGAGCCAGGGCATGAAGTTCGAATTCCGCGAGATTCCCGCGGAGACGCTCGAGCTGGCGAAGGAGTGGCGCGAGAAGATGCTCGAGGCGGCAGCCGAGGCTGACGAGGAGCTCACGCACAAGTACCTCGAGGGCCACGAGCTTTCGGCCGAAGACATCAAGAAGGGGATTCGCAAGCGCACCATCGCCAACGAGATCGTGCCCATGATGTGCGGGTCGGCCTTCAAGAACAAAGGCGTGCAGGCGATGCTGGACGCCGTGATCGACTACATGCCCGCGCCGACCGACATCCCGCCTGTGAAGGGCGAGCTCGAGAACGGCAAGGACGGAGAACGCAAGGCCGCCGACGCCGAGCCCTTCGCGGGCCTCGCGTTCAAGATCATGACCGACCCCTACGTGGGCCAGCTCATCTTCTTCCGCGTGTACTCGGGCGTGGTGAATTCGGGCGACACCATCTACAACCCGATCAAGGACAAGAAGGAGCGCATCGGGCGGCTGCTGCAGATGCACGCCAACCAGCGCGAGGAGATCAAGGAAGTCCGCGCCGGCGACATCGCCGCGGCCGTGGGGCTGCGCGAGGCGACGACCGGCGACACGATCTGCGACGTCGAGAATCCGATCATCCTCGAGCGCATGATCTTCCCGGAGCCGGTGATCTCGCAGGCGGTGGAGCCGAAGACCAAGGCCGACCAGGAGAAGATGGGCATCGCGTTGAACCGCCTCGCCCAGGAAGATCCGTCTTTCCGCGTGCACACGGACGAAGAGAGCAGCCAGACGATCATCTCCGGGATGGGCGAGCTGCACCTCGAGATCCTCGTGGACCGGATGAAGCGCGAGTTCGGGGTCGAGGCGAGCGTGGGCAAGCCGCAGGTCGCCTACCGCGAGACGATCAGGAAGGCGGTGGCCGAGGTCGAGGGCAAGTTCGTGAAGCAGTCGGGCGGCCGCGGCCAGTACGGCCACGTGGTGCTCAAGATCGAGCCGAACCCGAGCAAGGGCTTCGAGTTCGTCGACTCGATCAAGGGCGGCGCGGTGCCGCGCGAGTACATTCCCGCTGTAGAGAAGGGCCTCAGGGAAACGCTGCCGGCGGGCGTGCTCGCCGGGTACCCGGTCGTGGACGTGAAAGTCACGCTCTTCTACGGCTCGTACCACGAGGTCGACTCGAACGAGAACGCGTTCAAGATGGCCGCCTCCATCGGCTTCAAGGAAGGCATGCGGCGCGCAAGTCCCGTGCTGCTCGAGCCGATGATGGCCGTGGAGGTGGAGACGCCGGAGCAGTTCGTGGGCAACGTGATCGGCGACCTGATGTCGCGTCGCGGCCAGATGCAGAACCAGGAAGATGTCGCCGGCACGATCGTGATCAAGGCGGAGGTGCCGCTCGCCGAGATGTTCGGCTATTCGACCACGCTGCGCTCGCTGTCGCAGGGACGCGCCACGTACACCATGGAGTTCAAGCATTACGCCGAGGCGCCGAAGAACGTCGCCGAGTCGATCGTCAACCAGAAAGCTGCCTGATATTCGTGAGGAATCACCATGGCCAAGGGTAAATTCGAGCGCACCAAGCCCCACGTGAACGTGGGCACGATCGGTCACGTCGATCACGGCAAGACCACACTCACCGCGGCGATGACGCTGGTGCTGTCGAAGAAGTTTGGCGGCGAGGCCAAGGCCTACGACCAGATCGACAACGCGCCGGAAGAAAAGGCGCGCGGCATCACCATCAACACCGCGCACGTGGAATACGAGACGTCCAAGCGCCACTACGCGCACGTGGACTGCCCGGGCCACGCCGACTACGTGAAGAACATGATCACGGGTGCGGCGCAGATGGATGGCGCGATCCTGGTGGTGAGCGCCGCCGACGGCCCGATGCCGCAGACCCGGGAGCACATCCTGCTGGCTCGCCAGGTGGGGGTGCCCTACATCGTGGTGTACATGAACAAGGCCGACATGGTCGACGACAAGGAGCTTCTGGAGCTCGTCGAGGTCGAGGTGCGCGAGCTTCTGGGCAAGTACAAGTTTCCCGGCGACAAGACCCCGGTGATCATCGGCAGCGCGCTGAAGGCGCTGGAGGGCGACACGGGAGAGCTGGGCGAGCAGTCGATCATGAAGCTGGCCGATGCGCTGGACAGCTACATCCCGACCCCGGAGCGTGCCACCGAGGGGGCGTTCCTGATGCCGGTGGAGGACGTGTTCTCCATCAGCGGTCGCGGTACGGTGGTGACCGGGCGCGTGGAGCGCGGGGTGTGCAAGGTGGGAGATGAGATCGAGATCATCGGCCTGAAGCCGACGATCAAGACCGTGTGCACGGGCACCGAGATGTTCAGGAAGCTCCTGGACCAGGTGCAGGCCGGCGACAACGTGGGCGTGCTGCTGCGCGGCACCAAGCGCGAGGAAGTCGAGCGCGGCCAGGTGCTGGCCAAGCCCGGCTCCATCACCCCGCACACGAAGTTCGAGTGCGAGGTGTACGTGCTCAGCAAGGAAGAGGGCGGGCGCCACACGCCGTTTTTCAACGGCTACCGGCCGCAGTTCTACTTCCGCACCACGGACGTGACGGGCAGCCTCGAGCTTCCGGCGGGCACCGAGATGGTGATGCCGGGCGACAACATCAAGATGACCGTGACGCTGATCCAGCCCATCGCGATGGAAGAGAAGCTGCGCTTCGCCATCCGCGAAGGCGGACGCACCGTCGGCGCCGGCGTCGTTACCAAGATTCTGGAGTAGGCAACACAGGGATAGGCCAGTAGCTCAATTGGCAGAGCGGCGGTCTCCAAAACCGCAGGTTGGGGGTTCGAGACCCTCCTGGCCTGCCACTCGCGGGAACGAAGAAGATGTTGGCGGAACGAATCAAGATTGCAGTCGCGGCACTGATCGCCATCGGGGGGCTTGTCGCCTTCTACTGGATGGTGGACCGGCAGCCGCTGGTGGTTCGCCTCGGGGCGTTGCTGGGTGCCTTCGCGCTCGGCGCCGTGGTGATGTGGTTTACCGAGGCGGGCAAGACGTTCGTCGCCTTCGCGCGCGAGTCGTGGGAGGAAGCCAAGCGAGTGGTATGGCCCACGCGCAAGGAGACGTTGCAGACCACGGGCGTGGTGTTCGCCTTCGTGTTCGTGATGGCGATCTTCCTGTGGATGGTGGACGCGGGGTTGCTCTGGATCACGCAGAAGTTCCTGGGACAAGGGGGCTGAGTTGATGTCGATGCGCTGGTATGTCGTGCATGCCTATTCCGGCCAGGAGAAGAGCATCCAGCAGGCGTTGATCGATCGGATCAAGCGCTCGGGTATGGCCGACAAGTTCGGCGAGGTCCTGGTGCCGACCGAGGAAGTCGTGGAGATGAAGAGCGGCCAGAAGGCGATCAGCGAGCGGCGCTTCTTTCCCGGCTACATCCTCGTGCAGATGGACATGACGGACGAGACGTGGCACCTGGTGAAGAGCACGCCCAAGGTCACCGGATTCATCGGCGGCTCGGCGATGCGTCCCACGCCCATCTCGGACAAGGAAGTCGCGAACATCCTGCACCAGGTGCAGGAAGGCGTGGAGAAACCGAAGCCGAAGGTGCTATTCGAGGCCGGAGAATCCGTGCGCGTCACCGAGGGACCGTTCACGGACTTCAACGGGACGGTCGAAGAGGTGAACTACGAGAAGAGCAAGATCCGCGTCTCCGTGCTCATCTTCGGGCGCGCGACGCCGGTGGAACTGGATTTCGGGCAGGTCGAAAAAGCCTAGGTACGAGGTAGCGGGGCCGGCGTTTCCGGCCGATTGAACGGGGAGAGCGCTGCATCTGCGGCGTTCGCCTGAACCCGACAGGAGAAGGCAAGTGGCGAAGAAAGTCGTGGGTTTCATCAAGCTCCAGGTCCCGGCGGGCAAGGCGAATCCGTCGCCGCCCATCGGGCCCGCGCTGGGCCAGCGCGGCCTGAACATCATGGAGTTCTGCAAGGCGTTCAACGCCCAGACCCAGAAAGTGGAACCGGGCCTGATGCTCCCGGTGGTGATCACCGCGTACGCGGACAAGAGCTTCACGTTCATCCTGAAGTCGCCGCCCGCCTCGGTGCTGATCCGCAAGGCGCTGAAGCTCGAGAAGGGCAGCTCCAAGCCGCACACCGACAAGGTGGGCAAGCTCACTCGCAAGCAGGCCGAGGAAATCGCGAAGATGAAGCAGCCGGACCTCACCGCCGCCGACCTGGATGCCGCCGTTCGCACCATCGCCGGCAGCGCCCGCAGCATGGGCGTGGAAGTGGAGGGCATCTAAATGGCCCACCAATCCAAGCGCGGCAAGAAGATCGTCGGCCTTGTCGACCGCAGCAAAGCCTATGAGGTCAAGCAGGCGCTCGACCTGGTCAAGAAATCCGCCACCGCCAAGTTCGACGAATCCGTCGATGTCGCGGTGAACCTCGGCATCGACGCGAAGAAATCCGACCAGGTGGTGCGCGGCAGCGTGGTGCTCCCGCGCGGCACCGGCAAGAACGTGCGCGTGGCGGTCTTCGCGCAGGGCGCGAACGCCGAGAAGGCGAAGTCCGCCGGCGCCGACATCGTCGGCTTCGACGACCTCGCCGAGAAGATCAAGGGCGGCTTCATGGACTTCGACGTGGTGATCGCAACGCCCGACGCCATGAAGGTGGTGGGCCCCCTGGGTCAGGTGCTGGGTCCACGCGGCCTCATGCCGAACCCGAAGGTCGGCACCGTGTCGCCGAACGTCGAGGAGGCCGTGAGGAACGCCAAGGGCGGCCAGGTGCAGTATCGCGCCGACAAGGCGGGCATCGTGCAGTGCACGATCGGCCGAGCCTCGTTCGACGTGGACGCGCTGGTCGCGAACCTCGAGGCGCTGATCGGAGCGATCAACAAGGCGAAGCCCTCCTCGCTGAAGGGGATCTACCTGAAGAAGGTCTGCGTCTCGAGCACGATGGGCGTGGGCGTTCGCATCGACCAATCCAGCTTCGCGGGCGGGCAGGTCCCCGCGCAGCAGTAACGAACTTTGGGCCGCGGTCCCGCTTCACGGGGGCCGCGGGTTATCAAAGACCGTAGGCGTCGCGCAAGCGACTTAAACGAGGCGAAGCACCGCCGAAGCCGACGCAGATGGCAACCCCAAGACAGGTTTCCCCTTCCGGGGCTCCTGACTGAAGGTCGCTATGGACATAAGGAGATGAGACCTTGAGTCTGAACATCGAAGGAAAGAAGGAAGTGGTCGCGGAGGTGTCCGAGCGCCTGAAAAGCGCTCAGTCGGTCGTGCTCGCGGAATATCGTGGGCTGCCCGTCGAGGACATCACCGTGCTGCGCTCGCAGGCGCGTGCTTCCGGCGTCTACCTTCGCGTGCTCAAGAACACCCTCGCGCGACGCGCGGTCCAGGGGACGCCGTTCGAGAAGCTCGCCGACCAGATGGTCGGCCCGCTCGCCTACGGCATCTCGAACGACCCCGTGGCCGCAGCGAAGGTGCTCCACACGTACGCGAAGGCGAACGACAAGCTCGTCATCAAGGGCGGGGCGATGCCCGGCCACGTGATGAGCGCGAAGGAGGTCGGCCAGCTCGCATCCATGCCCAGCCGCGAGGAGCTCCTCGCCAAGCTGCTCGGCACGATGCAGGCGCCGATCGCCAAGTTCGTCCAGACGCTGAACGAGGTGCCCGCGAGGTTCGTGCGCACCGTCGCCGCGGTTCGCGACCAGAGGGAAAAGGCCGCCGCCTGATCCCCGCGACCCCATTGAAATCCATTCACTAGGAGCCCATATCAAATGGCTATCGCCAAGCAGGACATCCTCGACGCGATCGGGAGCATGACCGTCCTCGAGCTCTCCCAGCTCATCAAGGACATGGAAGACAAGTTCGGCGTTTCCGCCGCGGCCGCCGTTGCCGTGGCCGCGCCGGGCGCGGGCGGCGGCGCCGCCGCCGGTGCCGCTGCGGAAGAGAAGACGGAATTCACCGTCATGCTCACCGCGGCCGGCGAGAACAAGGTGAACACCATCAAGGCCGTGCGCGAAGTGACGAGCCTGGGCCTGAAAGAGGCCAAGGACCTCGTCGACGGCGCGCCGAAGGCCATCAAGGAAGGCGTCAACAAGGCCGACGCGGAAGCCATCAAGAAGAAGATGGAAGAAGCCGGCGCCAAGGTCGAGATCAAGTAACAGAGTGCAGAGTCAAGCCCCTCGCGGGGCTTGGCTGTGTTCTCTGAAGCGACTGCAGAGGACGGGTCTGGCCGGGCCATGCGTTCCAGCATGGCTGTCCGCCAGCGGCTCGTAGGGGCGAGCCACCAGGCCATGAGCGCCAGTCGGTGAAGGACGGCGCGCGTGCCTTGTCGGCCGCGGCCGTGATTTCCGGAGCCCCCATGACCTACTCGTTCACCGAGAAGAAGCGCATCCGCAAGAGCTTCGCCAAGCGCGCGGCCGTTCTGGATGTGCCGTTCCTCCTCGCAACGCAGATCAACTCCTACGCCGAGTTCCTCCAGGCCGAGGTGCCGGCCGACAACCGCCGCGAGATGGGCCTGCAGTCGGCCTTCACGTCGGTGTTCCCGATCTCGAGCCATTCGGGCAATGCCCGCCTCGAGTTCGTGAGCTATTCGCTCGGCGAGCCGCCGTTCGACGTGGTGGAGTGCCAGCAGCGCGGCCTCACCTTCGCAAGCCCCCTGCGCGCGAAGGTCCGCCTCACCATCATGGACCGCGAGGCTTCCAAGCCCACGGTGAAGGAAGTGAAGGAGCAGGAGGTGTACATGGGCGAGATCCCGCTCATGACCCGCAACGGCTCGTTCATCATCAACGGCACCGAGCGCGTCATCGTCTCCCAGCTGCACCGCTCGCCGGGCGTGTTCTTCGAGCACGACCGGGGCAAGACGCACTCCTCGGGCAAGCTCCTCTTCTCGGCCCGCGTGATCCCGTACCGCGGCTCGTGGCTCGACTTCGAGTTCGATCCCAAGGATTACCTCTATTTCCGCGTCGACCGCCGCCGCAAGATGCCGGTCACGATCTTGCTGAAGGCCCTGGGCTACCCGCCCGAGCAGATCCTCTCGCAGTTCTTTGCCTTCGACACCTTCCACATCACCAAGAAGGGCGTGGAGTTCGAGGTGGTGCCCGAGCGCCTGCGCGGCGAGATCGCCAAGTTCGACATCGTCACGAAGGCCGGCAAGGTCATCGTGCAGAAGGACAAGCGCATCACGGTGAAGCACATCCGCGACATGGAAGCCGCGGGCATGAAGAAGCTCACCGTCGAGCCGGATTTCCTCGTGGGCCGCGCGCTCGCGAAGAACCTGGTCAACAAGGAGACCGGCGAAGTCGTGGCGAACGCCAACGAAGAGGTCACCGAGGCCGTGCTGAAGAAGATCTTCGACGCCGGCATCGAGGAAGTGAAGACCATCTACACCAACGACCTCGACCAGGGCCCGTACATCTCGCAGACGCTTCGCGTCGACGAGACCGTGGACCCGATGAACGCGCAGGTCGCGATCTATCGGATGATGCGCCCGGGCGAGCCGCCGACGGAAGACGCCGTGAAGACCCTCTTCAACGGTCTGTTCTTCAGCGAGGACCGCTACGACCTGTCCGACGTGGGCCGCATGAAGTTCAACCGCCGCGTGGGCCGCGACGAGCTCACGG
>Ga0209131_1003085_pt1 | contig 11141 bp, 9 predicted proteins | sample GraSoi_2013_40cm_FD_185826 | JGI IMG/M metagenome (GOLD analysis project Ga0209131, IMG submission 185826) | Grasslands soil microbial communities from the Angelo Coastal Reserve, California, USA - Sample 9_17_2013_40cm (SPAdes) (version 2) | ecosystem: Environmental > Terrestrial > Soil >...
TTTCACTCCCGAGGAGGTACTGGCCCTGTACAAGCGCTATGGAATCGAAGGAGCCGAAGAACAGGGGTCAGCGAATAACTCCGCTGCCCAAGAGAGTGGTACTACCGGAGCGCAAAATCTTCCGCGCGCCCCGAAGGCGGAAAATGCCGTGGTTTGGAAGCTCCATCCCGATCAATCGATGGAGCCGGTAAAGGTTTCTCTTGGGATCACCGACCACGCCTATACCGAGGTGAGCGCAATTCTCAAAGGCGACTTGAAGGAAGGCGACGACGTGATTATTCGATCGGTACTTCCTAAGAACCAGGCTCCCGGAACCCTACGACGCTAAACGACCAGTTCAGATCTATGTCACCCATGGGATCGATACCCACCGTCAACGAACTTGCAGCCATGCCGCCAGCCTCGGCGGCAAGTGCCGTCATCCGTGTAGAAGACGCCCACAAGTACTACGAACTTGGTGAAACACGGGTGCATGCGTTGCGTGGTGTAAGCCTTGAAATCCGGCGCGGCGAGTTCGTAGCCATCATGGGTGCCAGTGGCAGCGGCAAATCAACCTTCATGAACATGCTTGGCTGCCTGGACCGCATTACCTCAGGGCGATACTTTCTCGAAGGGATTGACGTTTCCTCACACGACAAGAAGGCATTAGCCTTAATTCGCAACCAGAAGATAGGGTTTGTTTTCCAGGGCTTCAATCTTCTGGCGCGCACCACAGCGCTCGAAAACACGGAACTACCAACGCTGTACACCAAGGTCGATAAAGCAGAACGCCGAAAGCGTGCTGCCGACGCGTTGGCCATGGTCGGTCTTGCCGACCGGGCACAGCATTTCCCTTCGCAGATGTCGGGCGGACAGCAACAGCGCGTGGCCGTGGCGCGGGCGCTAGTGAATCGCCCTTCCATCCTGCTGGCGGACGAACCCACGGGCAACCTCGACAGCCGTACTTCAGTGGAAATCATGGAGATCTTTCAGAGCCTGAACGACAAAGGGCTGACGATCGTTCTGGTCACTCACGAGCACGACATCGCGCAATTCGCCAAGCGAGTACTGGTCTTCCGGGACGGAAAAATCCGCAAGGACGATACGGTTGTCAGTCGCCCCAGGGCGAGTGAGGTGCTGAAGACCTTGCCGACGCTGGAAGACTGAGGGCGGCCTACCGTCCTGTGCACGAATATCGCTGGCGGTGAAGCCCTTAAAGCAGTCGTGCTGGTGCGCTGACGCGCACGAATGCGCCAGTGGTTTCGATGGTGCCCATGATCCATTTTGGACAATGGCAACGTTTGTAATGCTGATCAGTCTGCGCGCAAGGAGGGTAATGGCGAGTATAGACGCTCAGCATGAGTGCCTCCGGAGAAGGTGAGCCCGTCGAAGGCACTGTACGAAGATTGTACGATTGCTCTAGCTGCCCGTAACCTATTCAATCTACAGCATTAAATTTGGTGCGGAAGGGGGGATTTGAACCCCCACGCCTTTCGGCGCCACCCCCTCAAGATGGTGTGTCTGCCAGTTCCACCACTTCCGCACGGTGCGAAACCACCCCACAGGGGCGGCTTGATTATAGCAGAAGGAATCTGCCCGATTCGCTGGCGCGCGATCTGGATTTAGCCATCTCAGTCTCCTGAAGGTTGCAGCATTTCCTCCTGAGGCATATCCGGAAAGGGATGTTCCGGCGCGATTGTTATGGGCTCGTTTTGCGATTTCGCAACCGGGGCTCCGCCCGCCGAGAACTGTTGCGCTTCGGTGGATTCCGCTAACGCAGTCGTTGAGGACAGGCCGCCGCTGATCACCTGCTGTACTTGATCGAAGTATCCTGTGCCCACGAAGCGCTGATGCTTCGTCGCCTCGTATCCATTCTCGCGTTCGCTGGTGAATTCTTTTTCCTGCAATGCCGAATAGGCGGTCATTCCGGTTTCTTTGTAGTGCCGCGCCAACTCGAACATGCTCAGGTTCAGAGCATGGAATCCCGCCAGTGTGACGAACTGAAATTTGTATCCCATGCGAGCCAGTTCCGGCTGGAAGCGTGCGATGGTTTCTTCATCGAGCTTCTTGCGCCAATTGAAACTGGGTGAGCAGTTGTACGCCAGCATTTTTTCGGGATACTTTGCGTGAATCGCGTCGGCGAACTGGCGAGCCTCTTCGAGATCGGGATGCGAAGTCTCGCACCAGATCAGATCTGCATACGGCGCATAAGCCAGACCGCGCGCGATGGCCGCATCGATCCCGCCACGGATACGGAAGAAGCCTTCCGCAGTGCGTTCGCCGGTGCAGAACCTGCGATCCCGCATATCGATATCGCTGGTCAGAAGCTGGGCGCTGTCGGCGTCGGTCCGCGCCATCACGAGCGTGGGCACTCCCATCACATCGGCAGCCAATCGCGCCGCCACCAGCTTCTGCACCGCTTCAGTGGTTGAAACCAGCACTTTGCCGCCCAGGTGTCCGCACTTCTTCGCCGACGAAAGCTGATCCTCGAAGTGCACGCAGGCCGCGCCCGCCTCGATCATCCCCTTCATCAGTTCGAACGCATTCAGCGTCCCGCCGAACCCGGCTTCCGCATCGGCCACCAGCGGAGCGAACCAGGTTTGTCCGGGAGCGACTTTTCCCTCGGCGTGGTGTACTTGATCGGCTCGCTGCAACGCACTGTTGATGCGCCGGCAGACGTTGGGAACGCTATCCGCCGGATACAAGCTCTGGTCGGGATACATCTGACCTGCGTTGTTGGCGTCCGCCGCCACTTGCCATCCACTCACGTAGATCGCCTTGAGCCCCGCCTGCACCTGCTGCACCGCCTGGTTGCCTGTCAGCGCCCCAAGCGCATTGACGTAAGGCTCCGTCTGCAGCATTTCCCACAGCCGCTCCGCTCCCAGGCGCGCCAGCGTGTGCTCAATCTGTACCGAGCCGCGCAACCGCAGCACGTCTTCCGCCGTATACGGACGCTCAATTCCTCTCCACCGCGGGTTGTTCGTCCACTCATAGTTTAGACAATCCTGCGCCAGCGCGTACTGCGCGGTCTTCTCTTCGGAGCTCATTTGTTCAGAGTTCATTGATGAGGAAGGGAACTGGAATCTGGTCGAGTGCTTTCCGTTTTCCTTGGCGGACATTCGGTTTTCTCCTGTCAAACTTGACTATTCTCATCTGTTCAATATAATGAACAATAATTCATCATACTGGCGAAGCGTATGTCAGGTTGCAGGCATGGTCAAGGCTTATGTTCAATATAATGAACATACATTCATTTTGTTGTACGACTACGGGGTTGCTACCATGACGACTGCAATGGTCAAACCGGACTCTCCGTCCGCCGCTGTAGAGCGTGCTCTGGCCATGTTGGAGCACGTGGCGCAGGCCTCCGAAGGCTTAAGCAATGCCGAGATCAGCCGCAAGCTGAACATTCCAAAGAGTTCTGCCAGCTACATCCTGCGCACTCTGGAAACCCAAGGCTATTTGACTCGCGATGCGGAGTCGGGAAAGTACCGGGTGGGACTAAAGATTCTGAGCCTCAGCCGGGGAGCCCTGGGCGGGCTCGATGTTCGTGGCGTGGCCCTGCCCATCATGCGCCACCTGACGCACCAAACCGGCCTAACCTGCCATTTGGCCGTTCTGGATGGGCCTGACGCCGTCTATATCGAGAAGGTTGAGCCAGAGGGCTTTATCCGCATGGATACATGGGTAGGACGGCGCATGCGTGTGCACGCCACCAGCGTAGGCAAGGCTCTGGTCGCCTATATTCCACAAGAGCAACTGGAGCAGATTCTCCGCAAGAGCGGCATGGAAAAACGCACGCCGAAGACCATCACGACCCTGCCGCGTCTGCTCAAAGAACTTGAAAAGGTGCGCGCCCAAGGCTATGCCGTCGACGATGAAGAAAATAACCTGGGGGCACGCTGCCTCGGCGCTCCGATTTTCAATGAGCGCGGCTCCATTGAAGCCAGCCTGGGGTTGAGCGGTACCACGCAGCAGGTGAGTCCGCAAACCATGCCGCGGATCCTCGAAGCCCTCAAGGACGCGGCCCGGCACATTTCCATGGGCATGGGATACCGCGCTCCACATCTCCGAGCCAGCGGCGACTAGCCCATCCTGGGAATCCGGTCTTCGGTCTACGCAGTCTCTCTGTACTCCTCCTTTATCGCTACCCGCACGCCGACCAGCGGCCGCAGAAGCGGCATCAATACGATCCCCGGTTGACCGTCGTGAACCAGCGTCCAAACCTCCGCACATGGGTCACATAGCCAGTACCTTTCCACCCGCGGGGGCCGCGGGCGCAGGTAAGCAGAGGACGGAGCTGTCAGTTCTCTCACCTTGGCCCCGCCCTCCGTTTCCACCAGGAACAATTTGCCTTGGCCCAGTCGAAGAAACGGTCTTGAGCATTGCGAATTTGCACAGTGGCTGAGCATGTTGACCTCCGCTGGTCTGCTCGCTCCTGCATCCGGCGTGCCAAGTAGTCCTAAGCCTTCTCATTGCGGATTCCTGACTTCTCCGCCCGCCCTGACCCGACGCCGTGCCGACCCATCGGCACGGTGCCGAACTTTCGTCTTCCGTGCCTTGCCTCAATACCCGCTCCTCGTTACCATCTCAGCAAATGGCAAAGCGCGTCCTGTTGTGCCCCCCGGCCTATTTTGATGTCGTCGATCAGAAAAATCCGTACATGTCGGCGAACTCCGGGGTTGATCGCGAAAAGGCCCAGCGCCAATGGCAGGCTCTATGTTCCGCCCTGGAACAAGCCGGATGCCAGGTCGAGACCATCACTCCCACCGCAGGCCTCGAAGACATGGTCTTCGCCGCCAACCAGGTCTTTGTGGGTTTTCACGAAGACGTGGGGAAGTTCATCGTGCCCAGCCGGATGGTGCACGCTTCACGGCAGCGTGAGGTGCGTTTCTACGTGGACTGGTTCCGCCAGCGCGATTACAAAATCATCGAAGTCGATCTAGGAAACGAACATCTGGAAGGTCATGGCGACCTGCTTTGGCATCCGGATTGGTCCCGCATCTATGCCGGCTACGGCTTTCGTTCAACCCAAGCCGGGGTGGAGAAGTTTCGCGATGCCATGTCCAAATTGGAAATCCCTGTCGTCTCGCTCCATCTGGTCGATGCCTACTGCTACCACCTCGATACCTGCTTCTGCCCGCTGAACAATGAAGGGGTGCTCATCTATCCTGGCGCCTACGCTCCGGAGTCTCTCGCCACCCTGCGCGGATTTTGGAAGCGAGTTCACGAACTCACGGCCGACGAAGCCCACAGATTCATGGGCAACGGCATCGTGGCCAACGGACGGTACCTCACTCCCTATGTCACGCCGCACCTTGAAGAGATCCTTCGTCAGGAAGCCCTCTCACCTGTCGTCGTCGATACGTCGGAGTTCGAAAAATCCGGCGGCAGCTTGTTCTGCATGAAAAGTTTTCTGCCTTAAGAATATGGTGGATCCTGTTTTGAAGGGCACCGCCTGAATGGCTCGCGGAAAAAGTCGGTTGGGGTCCCACGGTTCATTTTTAGGTTCTGATCTTTCTCTCAGGCAAAGCCGTCTGAACAGGGCTCGCAGAGATCCAGAGGCCGGGTTGACCAAGTCTCAATGAGCGTAATGGCCCCGATAGCGTGAACAACGAGACTTTGTGGCGAGTCTTCTTTGGGTTCAATGGGGGGCTTCCCGGCGGCCGTGATTCTCATCGGTTCGATGGCCTGCCATCTACAGTTGAACTCAATTTGTTCTCCGTTTGCGATACAGTCAACCAGAGGCCTAAATGAAAAGTATGCGTATGAATCGAGCCCGCATGGTGATTGCGCTGCTCATGCTGATTGTGCTGGCCGTCACCCTGGCAGGTGCGTTTCTGACTCGCGGGGTGATGACATATCTTCCGTTTTTGGAGACCAGGAAGGGAAACTGGACGGGAGCCTATGTGCCGCACGGAGTTGTGGATCAGCGGCCCTGGCAGACAGCGGCAACTCTGGCGGCCCTGGCAGAGTCGGCGGAGGAGAGGGAACTCGCCCGGGAGGCCGAGCGCCTTGCGGATCACGAAGTCGACCAGGCGTTCTCGCAGTCACTGAGGCAGGCAAGCCTTGAAAAACCAAATCTGAGCGGTAAAGCATTGGCATTGCAGCAAAGGGTCACCGAGCTTCAGGAGACCATTAAGAATGACCAGGCCCGGATCGCGTCACTTAGTGCAGGAGCGGGCACGAGCGCAGCGGGTGCAGTGTCCAATGGCGGCGACCTCGAGATTGCGAAGGCGCAACTCGGCCTCGATCAAAATGAGCTGACCGATTCGATCGAAGACCTGGCCCGCGAAAGCGGAGATCAGCGAGTCAAGCTTCAGCAGGAACTAGCGGCACGCCAAGCCGCCATGAAGCAGTACAAGGATAAGGCCTCTAGCGACGATGGGCAAACTGCTGTCGCCTCCGCCGAACAGCATAAGACGTTAGCACAGCAGCTAGCGGTGTGGCAGTCCCTCCGCAACAGGAAACAACTGGTTGCGCAGGCTGAGCAATTGGCCCGGGCCGACGTGGCCGCACTGACAGGCGATCAGGCAAGCCTGAAGGCAGATGCCGCCGGCATTGCCAATAAAGCGGTTGGAGAATCAAGTTCCAAACGAATCGACCGGCTGCTAGAGATAAGCGCTCAGCAAAACATCCAGAGCATCCTCAACGATCGCCTGGGAGCGCAACAGCAGCTTGTGGCACTTTACGGGCGATGGGGAGAGCAAGTCGAGATACAGCGAAGGATCGTCGTTCACCTGATATTGCGGTCTCTGGCTTTGATTGCAGCGATCTGCATGTTGGTGATCTTGGCGGGGTGGGCTCTCCAACTGGCATTAGGGAAGATGGTTGGAGATCCTCGCCACAAGCAGACGTTGAAAACAATCCTAAATCTGGGAACGCCACTGGTCGGACTCTTGCTAATTCTGCTGACCATTTTTGGTATACCACAGCAGATGCCAACGATCCTGGGTCTGGCGACGGCAGGCCTGACCGTGGTCTTTCAGGATTTCATCCTGGCATTCTGCGGTTGGTTTGTTCTGATGGGACCAAACGGAGTCAGGGTTAGGGACTGGGTAGAGATCGATGGTGTCGGTGGCGAGGTGGTACAGCTCGGTCTGTTCCGCACGTGGTTACTAGAGACGGGAAACTGGACAGCTAATGGCCATCCTACGGGAAGAAGAGTCTCGTTTTTAAACGGCTATGCCATACGCGGCAAGTATTTCAACTTCTCCACCGTAGGACAGTGGATGTGGGATGAGATTAAGGTAAGTGTTCCTCCCGGCACGGGTATTGATCCACTTATCAAGGGGATCTACGAAGCGACGGTGAAGGCAACGGAAGCGGATGCGAAACTGGCGGAAGCGGAATGGAAGAGGGTGACGCACGAAGAAGGGTCGCCACAGTTTACCGCCATGCCGTCGGTCAATCTCAGGCCGGCGGGAGCTGGTGTCGACATCTTGATTCGCTATATCACTCGTGCCGGAGTGAGAGTTGAAACCCGGAATCATCTGTTTGCGATGATCGTTGAGCTGATGCAGGGTGTGTCGAAAGAGGATAGGAATCTTGCCCCGATTCCCCACAGGGGAGAGTGAAAGGCTGACGACCACCGTTCGTCGACCCAGGAATAGCCAATGTCTTAAGATCAACAGGGACTGTAATGACACTCCTCAGCGGTAAACCATCTCTGACAATAACGCCTCTATGCAGCGCTGAAAGCGCTGCTCCACCCCAATGCAGACTTTTCCCGCAGCGGGTCAGGACGCGTCGTCAAATTTCAGGTTCAGTGAACCATTGCACCCATAGCCGCCACAACCGCTCCCACCACGCTTACCCCAATCCCCATGTACCAGAAGATTCGCTTCCCGGAAAGCAGCGTGATTGAGGTAATCACCAGCCCAATTTCCAGAAACACTTCCGCCAGGTCGAACCGGTTGGCACGTCTTCTTTCCACGTCGACCTCGCGCTCCAGGTCGCGCGCTTTTTCCTGGATCTCTTCCTTGTCCTTCTTGTACCGTTCCGCCTCCTGGGTATACTTCTCGCGGGCCTCGGCCGTGCCTCCCGCTCCATTTCCCGCCACGAACAGTTCGTCCTCATGCTGGCGAATATTCTTCGCTTGGTAATACGCCCATTGATCGGAAGACTTCGCCTGCAGCACAACCTCTTCGGTGTGCGCTCGGTGCCCCAGCAGCGACGCCACTGCCACGAGGACCGCGAAAATCGCCATCGTCAACGACACTGGCGCCATGCTGGGGTTGTGGTGCGCGTGTTCGGCATTTTCCTGCAGCTCTTGAAGCTCGTCAGCACTCATGGATCCTCCAATCGAAGCAGTGGCCACTACTTTAGGTGTTGGCACTCAGTTTCTCATTAAAAGTCGAGTTGCGCTCGAAGGTGAGCAAATCCGAACTGACCACTGATCACTAATCACGGACAACTGCTCTCACTCTCCCATTACTTTCACAATCACTCGTTTGTCGCGCTGCCCATCGAATTCGGCGTAGAAGATGCGCTGCCACGTTCCCAGATCAAGCTTGCCGGCAGTTATCGGCACGATTACCTCGTGGTGAATCAGCAGCGCCTTCAGGTGCGAGTCGCCATTGTCCTCGCCGGTTTCGTGATGCTTGTAGTTCTTGCGAAACGGAGCCAGGTGTTCGAGCCACTGATCGATGTCCTCAATCAGGCCACTCTCATTGTCGTTGACGTAGACGCCCGCGGTGATGTGCATCGCGGAAATCAGCACCATGCCTTCTTTTACTCCGCTCTTGCGCACGACTTCCTCAACCTGCGGTGTTATATGCACATACGCTCGATGCGTCTTGGTATGAAACTTTAAGTATTCGGTAAGAGTTTTCATTCGTCATTCCTGCGCCCTAAGATTCTACCCGAGCCTAGCCTGGAGTATTGGACGACCTCGCCCTCAAGAAATTGCGTGCACGTCGGTCCTTTTTCGCGCATAATTCCATGCTCTGGCCATGGACCCATCGCACAACGATCTCGAAGCCATCCGTCGGATTCTTGCCGACCTAACCACCCGAGTCTATCGGATCGAACAGAAGCTCCGGATGGAGCCCGAGCCTGCGCTCCAAGCGCCCGCTGCCCTGCCATCTACGCCTCCACCTCCGAAGCCTTCCGCAACCGGTCTGACATTGGAAAGCCCTGCGCCCACAGTTCCTACTCCCTACATCCCGCCACGCGTCAAGACAGCGTTCAAGGCTCAGCCGGACAGCAATCTCGAGTCGCGTATTGGGTCGCATTGGCTCAACCGTATCGGCATTGCCGCGCTGCTGATCGGAATCTCTTACTTCCTGAAGTTCGCCTTCGACAACAACTGGATTGGGCCCGCCGGCCGCGTGACCATCGGCTTGCTTGCCGGAGTCGCCGTGATTGTGTGGAGCGAGCGCTTTCGCGCCAAGGGTTACCAGGCTTTTTCTTATTCGCTCAAAGCCGTGGGAATTGGAGCCCTGTATCTTTCTTTGTGGGCGGCATTTCAAATCTACAGCCTGATTCCCAGCGGTGTCGCTTTTGTCATGATGCTGGTGGTGACCTCGGCCACGGCGGCAATGGCTCTCACCCAGGACGCGCAACTCCTCGCTGCGTTCGCCCTCACTGGAGGTTTCACCACTCCACTTCTGCTGTCGACCGGCCAGAACCGCGAAGTGGCTCTATTTTCCTACGTGGCCCTGCTTGATTTGGCTACGTTGTTCCTCGTCGTATTCAAACCGTGGCGCCGGCTCCTGGTCATGAGCTATGCCGGCACCTTGCTGCTTTATATAGGATGGTATTCCAGCTTTTACACGCGCAGCCAACTCAGCCTCACTCTCAGCTTCGCCACCTTATTCTTCGCCATCTTCGCTATCGCGCCCCTGGTCACGCTGCAGCCGGAAGGCGAAGCTCCGCTGTTCGCTTCGGTTCCGGCGGTTCTGGCCTTTGTGAATGCGGTCGTTTATTTCCTTCAGGCCTACGCCATGTTTGAAGAGGTCGACAAAACAGACATGGCCTGGTTCGCTTTGGCCCTGGCTGCGGTGTACATCTTTCTCAGCCGTCAGGTTCAAACGAGAAAGATCACTCCCGGCGCTGGGCAGATGCTGCACTATCTTCATCTTGCGGTCGCGCTCGGTCTCATCACGGTGGCGATTCCCATTCGCCTCGACGCGCACTGGATCACAATTGGGTGGTTCATCGAGGCAGGCGTGCTTCTTTGGGTGGCGGACCGCATTGAGTCTGAGCTATGGAACTTGTTTGCCCTCGCGGCACTCGCGCTGGGCATAGTGCGGCTACTGTTCATCGACAATTTCTACACGGCGCAACTCATCTTCAACATGCGTATGGCCACGTACGCCGTGGCCGTCGCGGTGCTGGGTGCAGTCGCCTGGTACGCTTCCCGTCGCACCGACGACGCGGGACGCACCGTCGCCGGCGTGGCCGTCGTCGCGTTGAATGCCCTCGCTCTGATCGCCCTGAGCCATGAAGTGGGGGACTACTACGCCCGGCAGATGACCGCATTCCAGCCCGGACACGGCCAGTGGATCCCTGCCTACGCCAATGATTGGCGGCGTACTCAGATCGAACGGGATTTCGCCTACTCGGCTCTGTGGATGGCTTATGGAGCCATGCTGATGGTGGTTGGTTTCTTCCGGCGCTCGGCATTCGTCCGCTGGCAGGCTTTACTGCTCATCGCCGTGACCATCGTCAAAGTGTTTATCTACGACGTTTCTCGACTCGACCGGGGATACCGCATCGTCAGCTTTATAGTGCTCGGCGTGCTGCTGTTGGCGATTTCGTTTGCCTACCAGCGGGATTGGCTTCGGCTCTCGGCAAAGAAAAAGACAGAGGCCGAAGGGAATCCGGCCCACGCATGAAGTCTGCCACACTGTTTTTGTTGGTTGCCTCCGCAATGCTCAATCCACCTGATGCTGCTATCCCCTATTTCAGCAACGTGCGTGAGATTCGCGTCGGGCAGCCGGATCGGCAGAGCTTCTTTATTGTCGACCAGGAGATATGGGATCATTCCCGCGCCGATCTCGGTGATCTGCGCCTCTACGACGGGGATTCTGCCGTCCAGTATTCGCTCTCCGAGCAGCGGGCCGGAGTCTCTTCCGAGGAAGTAGACGCCAAAATCCTCAATCTCGGCAGCGTGTCGGGTCATACTGAGTTCGATCTCGATGCGGAAGGTATTGCGG
>Ga0209131_1003086_pt1 | contig 11139 bp, 5 predicted proteins | sample GraSoi_2013_40cm_FD_185826 | JGI IMG/M metagenome (GOLD analysis project Ga0209131, IMG submission 185826) | Grasslands soil microbial communities from the Angelo Coastal Reserve, California, USA - Sample 9_17_2013_40cm (SPAdes) (version 2) | ecosystem: Environmental > Terrestrial > Soil >...
TCACCACGCCGCCCATGTCGCGGCCGCGGATGAAGACGCCGATGGCGAAGACGCGCTTGCCGTTCTCGCGCGCGATGTTCATCAGGCCGCCGACGGTGCGGAAGCTCGCCACCTCGGAGAGCGGCACATAGGCGCCGTTGGGCGTGGCGATCAGGAGATCCTGCATGCGCGTGAGCTTGCGCTCCTCCTCCTCGAGGCGCACCGCTACGTCGAACTTGCTCTCGCCCTCCCAGACCTGGGTCACCGCCTTGCCGCCGAGCGCGCTCTCGATCACGTCCTGCACGTCGGCGACGTTCAACCCGTAGCGCGCGGCGCGCGCGCGGTCGACGCGCACCTGGATCTGCGGCAGCTCGCCCAGGCGGTCGACGAAGGCGCGCGCCACGCCCGGCACGGTCTGCACCTGCTTCAGCACCAGGAGCGAAAGGTCGCGCAGCTGCTCCAGGTCGTCGCCGAACACCTTGATCACAATCTGGCCGTCGATCTGCGAGATCGACTCGAGCACGTTGTCGCGGATCGGCTGGGAGAACGAGGGCTCGATGCCCGGGATCTTGCTGATCTCGGCGTCCATCTCGGCGAGCAGCTTCGGCTTGGTGATGCCCTTGCGCCATTCGTGCTCCGGCTTCACGTCGACCAGGAACTCGGCCATGTTGATGAGCTTCGGATCGGTGCCGTCCTCGGGCCGCCCGGCCTTGGAGGTGACGCTCACCACCTCGGGCGACTTGCGGATGGCATCGCGGATGCGCCGGTTCATCTCCTGCGCCTCCGACACCGAGACGCTGGTCGGCAGGAACACGTTGACCCAGATGGCGCCCTCGTTCAGCTCGGGCAGGAACTCGGTGCCCAGGCGCGGCACCAGCGCGAGGCTCGCCGCCAGCGCGAGCACTGCGGAAACCAGGACCGTCCTTGGACGACGTAAAGCCCAGGCGAGCGCCGGCGCGTACAGGCGCTTCGCCCCGCGCACGATCGCATTCTCGTGCTCGGGCAGATTTTTCTTCAGCATCACCGAGCAGAGCAGCGGCACCAGCGTGAGCGACAGGATCAGCGCGCCGACCAGCGCCGAGACCACCGAGTAGGCCATCGGCGCGAAGATGCGCCCCTCGTGGCGCTGCAGCGTGAAGATCGGGATGTGCGCGGCGATGATGATCAGCATCGAGAACAGCGTCGGCCTGCCGACCTCGACCGCCGCTTGGAGGATGGTGTTCTTGCGCGCCTTGTCGTCGAGCTGGTGGCGCGCGTGGGATTCTTCCGATAGCCGCCGGAACACGTTCTCCACCACGATCACCGCACCGTCGACGATGATGCCGAAGTCCATGGCGCCGAGCGACAGCAGGTTGGCCGGGATGCCGATCCAGGTGAGACCCAGGAAGGTGGCGAGCAGCGCGAGCGGGATCGTCACCGCGACGATGAACGCTGCACGCAAATTCCCCAAAAATAACCAGAGCACGAAGGAGACCAGCAGCGCGCCTTCCACCAGGTTGGTAAACACGGTGGTGAGCGTTTTGTCGATCAGCCAGGTGCGGTCGTAGATCGGCACGATCTTCACGCCGCCGGGCAGGCCGGTCTGGTTCAACTGCTCGATCTTCGCACTCACCGCCTTCAGCACGACGGACGGGTTCTCGCCGCGGCGCATCAGCACCACGCCGGTGACGACGTCGTCGTCCTCGTCCTGCCCCGCTACGCCCTGGCGCGGCAGCGAGCCGATCGACACCTTGGCGAGGTTCCTCACCAGGATCGGCGTGCCGGCGCGTGAATCGACCACCACGTTCTCGATGTCCTCGACGCCCTGGAACAGGCCGAGGCCGCGGATCAAGTACTGCTGCCTGCCCTGCTCGACGTAGCTGCCGCCCGCGTTGGCGTTGCCGCGCTGGATCGCCTGCGAGAGCTGCGCGAGCGTGATCTTGTAGTCGCGCAGCCGCGCGAGGTCCGGCCGCACCTCGTACTGTTTCACCAGGCCGCCCAGGCTCACCACATCGGCGACGCCAGGCACGAGGCGCAGCTGCCGTGAGACGACCCAATCCTGGTAGGTGCGCAATTCGCGCGGCCCCTGCCCAGCGCCGCGCATGCGATAGCGGTAGATCTCGCCGATCGCGGTGGAAAACGGCGCCAGCTCGGCTCGTACCCCGTCGGGCAAATCGATCTCGCGCAGCCGCTCCACCGCCTGCTGGCGCGCGAAGTAGCCGTTGACCGTGTCGTTGAAGGTGATGATGACGAACGAGAGGCCGAACTGCGTGTGCGAGAACATGCGCACCGCGCCGGGCAGGCCGGACAGGCCGACTTCCAGCGGGATGGTGACCTGCTTCTCGACTTCCTCGGCGGCGCGCCCCGGGTAGAGCGCGATCACGGTCGCTTGCGTATCCGTTACGTCGGGAAACGCCTCCACCGGCAGGTTGTTGAAAGCCCACAACCCGCCGCCGACGAACAGGGCGAGGCCGAGCAGGATGAAGAGCGGCTGGTAAAGCGCAAAGGCGACGATGCGCCGGATCATGCTCAGTCCTTGGAGGCGAGCAGCCGCTCGAGCAGCAGGCTGCCGTCGAGCACCACCTTGTCGGTGGCCGCGAGTCCCTGCAGCACCACCTGGTAGCCGTCGGCGAGCGGCCCGGGCCGGATCGCGCGGCGCGCGTAGCGGCCGTTGCCTTCGTCGATGAAGACGTAGTGCTGCTCGCCGCGCAAATACACCGCGCGCGCTGGCACCAGGTAGCCGCCGGGCGCCGGCACGCGCAGCTCGGCGACGATGTACATCTCGGCCTTGAGGCGCTCGTCGTTGGTCGCGACCGTGCCGCGCACCTTCACCGAGCGGGTCTGCGGATCGACCACATCGGCGACGTGCAGGATGCGGCCCCGCACGCGCTCATCGCCGAGCGACGTGGTCGCCAGGCTGAGGTCGGTGCCGGACTTCACCAGCGCGATGTCCTTTTCCGCGACGTCGAGCAGGAACCAGAGCTGCGTCGGGTCGGACACCACGAACAGCGCCTTGTCGCCCTGGTTGTCGGGGCGGATTTCCTGCCCCGGATTGAGGTTGCGCTCGACCACGACGCCGGCGATCGGGCTTTTCAGGGCGAGCGTCTGGTCGACGTCGTCGGTCTTGCCGTAGAGCCGCAGCTTCGCCAGCGTGCGGTCACGGTCGGCCCGGGTGCGCGCGACATCGGCCTGCGCCGCCTGCAGGTCCTTGGCCGGCGCCACGCCCGCAGTAAAAAGCTCCTGCACGCGCGCCAGGTTCTTCTGCGCGAGCGAGTGGTCCTGCTCGGCACGGCGCGCCTCGGCCTGCGCCACCCCGAGGTCCGGCGACGCCAGCACGGCGAGCGACTGGCCCGCTTTGATCGGATCGCCGGGGCGCACCGCGATGGAGGTGACGCGCCCGGCGAACGGCGCGAAGACGCGCACCGTGCGGTCCTCGTTCCACACCAGGCGGCCGTTGAAGCGCAGCATCATGTCGCGCCGCGGCTCGATCGGCACCGAGGTGATGGTGGCGATCTGCGGGCTGCCGGGCGGGAAGATGACGATGCTGTGCTGCTCGACGGTGTATTGCGGCAGCGGCTCCTTCTCCTTCTCGCCGCAGGCAACGAGCGCGGCGCCCGTCAGCAGCAGGATGAGAAGCCTCATCGCGTTTCCAGTGTCTGCACGTTGGCCTGCGCGGCGGTCCAGGCGGCGAGCGCCCTGGCGTAGTCGTTGCGCGCGGCGAGCGCCTCGAGGCGCACCGCGCGCAGCGTGCGGCGTGCATCGAGCACCTCGAGCACCGAGATGGCGCCGCGGCTGAAGGCGAACTCGGTGGCCTGCGCGCTCTGGTTGGCAGCGCCGAGCAGCGACGCATCGAAGCGCTCGATGCGATCGGCGGCGGCATTCACGTCCCCCGCCGCGCGGCGCAGCTCGTTCATCGCCACGGCGCGCGTGCGCGCCAGGGCATCCATCGCCGCGTAGCGGTCGACCTCGGCCTTCTGGATGTCGCCCGAGAAGTCATAGCCGGTGAAGAGCGGCACGGCGAAGCCGAAGCCGACGGAGTTGGCGGGCACGTTGCCGGGAAAGCGCTCGTACTGGGCACCGATGCTGATGTCGCGCGTGCGCTGCGCCCGCGCGAGGTCGCGCAGCCGCTCGGCCGCCTCGACGCGCTGGCGCGCGGCGGCCACGTCGGGCCGCTCCTCGATCGCGCGCTCGAGCGTCGCGGCGTCGGCGCGTTGCGGCGCCGGCCAGGGATCGACGACGCGCAGCTCGGGCGCTTCGCGCTCGGCGCCGATGAGATAGGCGAGCGCGATCTGGGCGCGTGCGAACTCTGCCTGCGCGCCGCGGGCGTCATTCTGTGCACGCTCGTAATCTACCTGCACCTTGGCGACGTCCGCCGGAGCGAGGTCACCGGCCTTGAGCCGGCGCTGCGCCGCGTTCAGCGTTACGGAGAAGAGCTGCGCGGTCTGCGCCAGCACCTCGGCGCGCTCCTGCGCGAGCTTCAGATCGAAGTAGGTGCCGCGCAAGAGCGCGAATTGCTGGCGCAGCACGTCGAGCGAATCGTTGCGCGCGGCGCGCTGCAGCCCGGCGGCGGCGTCGAGGCGCAGGTCGCGCTTGTTGCCGCGCTCGAAGGGCTGGTCGATGCGAAACACCGTGTCGGGCTTGCCCCCCGAGCCGATCAGCCCGCTGTTGATCGCGAAAGTAGCGTTGGGGCGCGCGCCGGCGATCATCTGCTGCGCCTCGGCGGACTCGACCGCGCGCCGCGCCGTCTGCAGCTCGCGGTTATTTCGCAGCAGCAACGATTCGGCTTCGGCCAGCGAAATATCGCGCGCCGACGCCTGCATAGCCGACAGCGATAGAAACGACGCGATCAAGAACGCGAGCCTCGACACCTTTTGCGGTTCCTCTTCCCGGGAGCCGGGCATTCTAAATACATTAACAATGAAAGGTTTAAGAAAGGTTTTCGGCAAAGAACTGTAAGAATCGTCAGGCTGGCCGCCTGCGTCGCGCCGGCCCCCGCCTCGGCGCTGCATGCCCGTCGTTTGCGGATGATGCGCCTGTCAGACGCGCGTCAGTGGGTTGTCGATTTCCGGCAGGTTCGGCGCAAGGCTGAAGTCATTCGCGACGAGTAACGTGCCTCGCCACTCGGGGGCCACTTGATCCGGCGCATCGTCGCGTTCGCGTTGTACCAGCCGCTGTTCATCGTGCTCGGCATGGCCCTGTTTGTCGGCGGCGGTCTTTGGGCGTTCAACAACCTGCCGGTCGAGGCGTTCCCGGACGTCACCGACACGCAGGTCACGGTGATCGCGCTGCACCCGGGCCGCGCCGCCGAGGAAGTGGAGAAGCAGGTCACCATCCCGCTGGAAGTGGGGCTCTCGGGCCTGCCCGGCGCGGTGCGCCTGTTCTCGCACACGCAGTTCGGGCTGTCGTTCGTCATCATCACCTTCAACGACAGCGTGAACGGCTATTTCGCGCGCCAGCAGGTCGTCGAGCGGCTGGCGGGCATCGATATGCCGCCGAACGTGCAGCCGCAGCTCGCGCCGTTCTCCACCGCGATCGGCGAAATCTTCCGCTACCGCATCAGGGGCGACGGGCAGACGCCGCGCGCGCTGCGCAGCTACCAGGACTGGGTGGTGGCGCGCCAGTTGAAGCTGGTGCCGGGCGTCGCGGACGTGACCAGCTTCGGCGGCATCATCAAGCAGTACGAGGTGCGGCCCGACTTTGCGCGGATGCGCGACTACAAGGTCACGCTGTCGCAGCTCTCGCAGGCGCTCGAGCGCGGCAACTCCAACGCCGGCGGCAGCTACCTGGAGCAAGGCGACCAGCAGTACCTGATCCGCGGCATCGGCCTGTTCCAGGGCGCCGAGGATATCGAGAACGTGGTGATCGACGCGCGCAACGGTACGCCGATCCTGGTGCGCGACGTGGCGCATGTGCAGGTCGGCGGTGTGCCGCGCCAGGGCGTGGCCGGCCAGGACAGCGACGACGACATCGCCACCGGCATCGTGCTGATGCGCCGCGGCGAGAACCCCTCGGTGGTGCTCAAGGCAGTGAAGGAAACCGTTGCCCGGCTGAACGACAGCGGGCTGCCCGGCGGCGTGAAGATCGTGCCGTTCTACGACCGCACCTGGCTGATCGAGAAGACGCTCACCACGGTGTTCGGCAACCTGCTGGAGGGTGCGCTGCTGGTTTCACTGGTCTTGTGGCTGTTCCTCGGCAATGTCCGAGCCGCCGTCATCGTGGCGCTCACCATCCCGCTCGCGCTGCTCGCCACCTTTCTCGGCCTCACGGCGCTCGGCATCCCGGCCAACCTGCTGTCGCTCGGCGCCATGGACTTCGGCATCATCGTCGACGGCGCGGTGATCGTGGTCGAGAACGTCTTCCGCCACCTCAGCGAGGCGGCGCACGCTCGCCACCAGCTCGACGACGCGGCGCGAAAGGACCGGGTGCTGCGCGCGGCGGTCGAGGTGGGCCGGCCGACGCTGTTTTCGATGCTGATCATCATCGCCGCGCACATCCCGATCTTCACGCTGCAGAGGCACGAGGGACGCATCTTCGCGCCGATGGCCTACTCGGTGGTCTCGGCGCTGGTCGGCGCGCTGATCCTGTCGCTCACGCTGGTGCCGCTGCTGTGCTCGGTGATGCTGAAGCGCAAGCTCCCCGAGGAGGAGAACGCGCTGACCCGGGCGGCGAAGCGCCTCTATGCGCCTTCGCTCGACTGGGCGCTGGCCCATGGCCGCATCGTGATCGGCGCCGCCCTGGCCGCGCTCATCGCCAGCATGCTCGTGGCGACGCGGCTGGGCACCGAGTTCCTCCCCGAGCTGAACGAAGGCTCGGTCTGGGTGAGCATCGACCTGCCGACCAGCGTCTCGGTGCCGGTGGCGCAGCGCATGGCGCGCGAGGTGCGCCTCGCACTGCTCAAGTCGCCCGAGGTGGTGACGGTGATCTCCAAAGCCGGCCGCCCCGAGGACGGCACCGATCCCAAGCCGATCAACATGAGCGAGTACCTGGTGGAGCTCAAGCCCGAAAGCGAATGGCGCCACGGCGTGACGCGTGCTCACCTGTTCGCCGAGCTGGAGCGCAATATCCACCAGAGCACGGGGCTCGACCCGCGCTTCTCGATGCCGGTGCGCGACAACGTGCTCGAGTCGATCTCTCAGATCAAGGGCCAGATCATCGTCAAGATCTTCGGCGACGACATGGAGGTGCTGCAGCGCCTCGCGACCACGGCACTGCGCGAGTTCCAGACCGTGCCCGGCGTGGCCGATGCCTTCATCGATCGCTTCGGCGAGCAGCCCCAGGTGCAGGTCAGGATCGACCGCGCCCGCGCCGCGCGCTATGGCATCAACGTCCAGGACATCCAGGACATGATCGAGTCGGCGCTCGGCGGCAAGGTGGTGACGCAGGTGTGGGAAGGCGAGCAGCGCTTCGGCGTCGCGATTCGCCTGGACAACGAGGACCGCAATCTCTCGCGCCTGCCGAACCTGCTGGTGTCGACCGCGGGCGGCGCCTATGTGCCGCTCTCGGACGTGGCGACCTTCCGCACGGTCGGCAGCGCGATGAACATCTCGCGCGAGAACGGCAGGAAGCTGCTCGCCATCGGCGTGTTCATCGAGGGCCGCGACATGGGCAGCGTGGTCGCCGACTTCAAGTCGCACTTCGCCGACAAGGTGAAGCTGCCCGAAGGCTACGCGGTGACCTGGTCGGGCGAGTTCGAGAACCAGGAGCGCGCCATGCGGCGCCTCGCGGTGATCGTGCCGCTATCGATCGCGGTGATCTTCCTCTTGCTGTTCGACGCCTTCAAGTCGTTCCGCTCCGCGTTCCTGATCATCGCCAACATCCCGTTCTCGCTGATCGGCGGCATCCTCGCCCTCTATCTCACCGGCACCTACCTTTCGGTGTCGGCATCCATCGGCTTCATCGCCCTCTTCGGCCAGTCGGTGCTGAACGGCGTGGTGATGGTGACGCTCTTCAACCAGCTCGCGCAGGAAGGCCGGTCGCTCGAGGAGGCGGTGCGCGGCGGCGCGCTGCTGCGCCTGCGCACGGTGCTCATGACCGCGCTGCTGGCGAGCTTCGGCCTGCTGCCGATGGCGCTGTCGCACGGCATCGGCGCCGAGACCCAGCGCCCGCTCGCCATCGTCGTCATCGGCGGGCTGATGTCGGCGACCCTGCTCGTGCTCTACGTCCTGCCGGTGCTCTATGTGCGGCTGGCCAGGCGCGACGCGCCCGGTGTCATAGAACCGAAACCCGCAGAAGTTCTAAGATAGTGACAAGACGAACAACAAGGGGAGATGGTCGGTGCGCTGGCAGTGGGCAGCATTCGCGGCTGCGCTATGGGCTGTGCACGCCGCGGCGCAGGACGAAGAGCGCTGGAACGCCTTTGGGCAGGCGACCTACATCGCCAACAAGCATGACGCATTTCGGGCGGCTTACACCAACCTGAACGGCAGTCCCAACTCGCTGTCTCCGGACAGGGAGCGAAGCTGGAGCGCCACCGCCACCGGCTATCTCGGCGCCAAGCCCTGGAGCGGCGGCGAGCTGTTCTTCGTGCCGGAGATGATCGCGCAGGTGGCGTTCTCCGACCTGCACGGCCTGGGCGGCTCGGTGCAGAACGGCGAGCTCGAGAAGACCGGCTTCAGCACGCCGATCTTCTACCGCTCGCGCCTTTTTCTGCGCCAGACCTGGAACCTCGGCGGCGAGTCGACGAAGCAGGAGTCGGCCCCGATGCAGCTCGCGAAGAGCGTGCAGAGCCGCCGCTTCGTGCTCACCGCGGGCAACCTCGCGATCATCGACATCTTCGACCGCAACGCGGTCGCCGGCGACATCCGGCAGCAATTCTTGAGCATGAACTTCGCCACCTACGCGGCCTACGACTTCGCGGCCGACGCGCGCGGCTACAGCTGGGGCCTGGCGGGCGAATATTTCCATGATGAATGGGCGCTGCGCGCCGGGCGCTTCCTCGTGCCGCGGCTGCCGAATCAGCTGACGCTCAACCACCAGTTCATGAAGTATTACGGCGACCAGGTCGAGATCGAGCGCCAGCACCGGCTCGCCGGCCGGCCGGGCAAGGTGCAGCTCCTCGCCTACCGCAATGTCGCTCTGATGGGCCAGTGGAACGACGCCATCGCAGCGCAGCGCGCCGATCCGAGCAAGACCGCCGCCAATTGCACCGAGTTCAACTACGGCTCCGACAACCCCGGCGCGCCCGACCTGTGCTACGTGCGCGGCAGCCATGTAAAGGTCGGCGCCGGGGTCAGCATCGAGCAGAGCCTCACCGATGACGTCGGCATCAACCTGCGGGCGATGAAGTCGGATGGCCGCAGCGAGGTCGACGCCTTCGAGTCGGCGGACAGCTCGTTCGCCCTCGCCGCGCTCGTCAAAGGCACGCGCTGGCGGCGCGCGCAGGACTCGATCGGCATCGGCTTCGCGCAGAACTGGATCTCGTCGGCGCATGCCAACTTCCTCGGCATGGGCGGGGTCGACGCGTTCATCGGCGACGGCCGCATCCGCCAGCGGCCCGAGCGCGCCTTCGAGGCCTACTACAACATCGGCGTCACCAAGTTCTTCTGGCTGACGCTCGACTACCAGCGCGTCGAGAACCCGGCCTACAACGCCGATCGCGGGCCGGTCAACATCTACGGCTTCCGGCTGCACGCCGAGTTCTGACTATTTCGACAGCAGCGTCCAGACGCCGACGGCGATGAAGCCGACGCCGGCGGCGATCTTCAGCGCGCGCGGCGAGACGAAGCGCTCGAGCTGCGCGCCCACCAGCACGCCGATGCCGGCGGCCAGCACCAGCGCGCTCGCCGAGCCGAGGAACACCCACCACTTGGCGTTCTTTGCATCCGCGGCGTAGAGCATGGTGGCGAGCTGGGTCTTGTCGCCGATCTCGGCGAGGAACACCGTGCCGAACACCGAGAGGAAAGTTTGCCAGGCCATGGGGTATCCGTTATTTAGGGAGGAAAGTGAAGGTCATTGCCGCGACCGCAAGCGCCATTACAGCGGTGGCGAGCCAACCCAGTACTTTGAGGCGCCTTCTCACCACGAAGCGGCCCATGACCTCGGGCCGCACCGCCATCAGCATCATCACCGCCATGATCGGCACGGAGATCACGCCGTTGATCACTGCCGACCAGATCAGCGCCTTCACCGGATCGATGGAAGTGAAATTCAACGCCACGCCGACCAAGGTCGCCGTGATCAGCACGGCGTAGAACCCCAGGCCGTCGGCCAGCTTGAGGCCCAGGCCGATCGGCCAGCGAAACGACTCCGCGACCGCATAGGCGGCGGACCCGCCCAGCACCGGCACCGCGAGCATCCCGGTGCCGACGATGCCGGCGGCGAACAGCAGGAAAGCAAACTCCCCCGCGATCGGACGCAGCGCTTCGGCCGCCTGTGCCGAGGTTTCGATGTCGGTGATGCCATGGGCGTGCAGCGTCACCGCGGTCGTCAGGATGATGAAGTAAGCCACGACATTGGAAAACGTCATGCCCACGTAGGTATCGATCTTTATGCGCCGCAGATGCGCCTTCGCCTGCTCCGGCGCTTCGCGCAGCGGCTGTTCGCCGGGTGCCGCGCGCTGCTCCTCCACCTCCTGCGACGCCTGCCAGAAGAACAGGTAAGGACTGATGGTGGTGCCGAACACGGCCACCAGCATCATGAAGTAGTCGGCGCGCCAGGACAGGTCGGGCATGAACGTGTGCCGCAGCACTTGCGACCATGGAATGTCGATGACGAACACCGTCGCCACGTAGGCAAACAGCGCCAGGGTCAAGAGCTTGAGGATCGGCGCATAGCGCGGAAATGGAATGAACACCTGCAGGCCGAGAGACAGGACGCCGAAGAACACGATGTAAAGATGCGGCTGCCCGCCGATCAGCAGCTGCAGCGCGGCCGCCATCGCACCGAGGTCGGCGGCGAGATTGATGGTGTTGGCGACGAGCAGCAGGCCGACCACGATATAGAGCAGCCACGCCGGATAGAGATTGCGGATATTCGCCGCCAGGCCGTGTCCGGTGACCCTGCCGATGCGCGCGCTGACGATCTGGATCCCGATCATCAACGGCAGCGTGAAGAACATCGACCACAACATGCCGTAGCCGAACTGCGCTCCCGCCTGGGAATAGCTGGCAATGCCGCTCGGATCGTCGTCGGCGGCACCGGTGATCAGGCCGGGACCGAGGCGCTGAAGAAAAGGCTTGTCCC
>Ga0209131_1003089_pt1 | contig 11135 bp, 6 predicted proteins | sample GraSoi_2013_40cm_FD_185826 | JGI IMG/M metagenome (GOLD analysis project Ga0209131, IMG submission 185826) | Grasslands soil microbial communities from the Angelo Coastal Reserve, California, USA - Sample 9_17_2013_40cm (SPAdes) (version 2) | ecosystem: Environmental > Terrestrial > Soil >...
CGCCACCACGATGCCCGAAAAGCTCGCCGCGACCGGTGCGATCTCCTCGACTTCGAGACCCCCCATCGTGAGCGCGCCCGCGAGCGCTTCGACATCCGCAGGAATGTCGACGAGCTCGCCGAGCCACTTGAGCGATATTCTCATCGGAATTGCGCCAGGAACTTGAGGTCGTTCTCGAAGAACAGGCGCAGGTCGTTCACGCCGTACTTGATCATCGCGATCCGGTCGATGCCCATGCCGAAGGCAAACCCCGAGTACTTCTCCGGATCGATGCCGCCGTTACGCAGCACTTCCGGATGAACCACGCCGGCGCCCGCGATCTCGAGGTAGGTCACCGCGCCGTCCTTGCGCTCGCCGTTGGATCCTGCCGGCTCGTTCCTCGACCACGCCATGTCGATCTCGACACCCGGCTCGACGAACGGAAAGTACGACGGCCGGAAGCGGATCGCGATCTCGTCGCGCTCGAAGAACGCGCGGCAGAACTGCGTGACCGTGCCCTTGAGGTCGGCGAGGCTGATGCCCTCGTCGACCCACAGCCCCTCGATCTGGTGGAACATCGGCGAGTGCGTGGCGTCGTGGTCGTTGCGATACACGCGGCCCGGACAGATGATGCGAATCGGCGGTTTGTGCGATTGCATGTAGCGGATCTGCACGGGCGAAGTCTGGGTGCGCAGCACCTTGTCCGAGTCCGCGATGTAGAACGTGTCCTGCATGCTGCGCGACGGATGGTTGGGAAACATCCTGAGCGCCGTGAAGTTGTAGTAGTCGTTCTCGATCTCGGGTCCGTCGGCGACCGAGAATCCCATCGACGCGAAGAGCCGCTCGGCGTGTTCCTGCGCGCGCGCGATCGGATGCAGGCCCCCTCCCGCCTGGCACCGCCCGGGCAGCGTCACGTCGACCGCTTCCGCGGTGAGCTTCACGTCCAGCTCGTGCCCGAGGATGGTTTCGCGCTGAGCCTGGATCAACGCCTCGACCCGCGCCTTCGCATCGTTGATCGCGGCGCCGGCGCGCGGCCGTTCTTCCGCGGCGAGCTTGCCCAACGACTTCAGCTGCTCGGTGAGGGATCCGGACTTTCCGAGGAAGCGCGCCTTGACCTGGTCGAGATCGGCCAGCGCGCGGCATGCCGCGACCGAAGCCTGTGCTTGTGCGACGATGTCTTCGAGTTCATTCATAAAACAAAAGGGGCTCTTTCGAGCCCCTTGTCTGTTTTACGTCGTCTCAGCCACCGAGGCTCGCCTTGGCTTGCTCGACGATGCGGCTGAAGGCCGGCTTGTCGAACACGGCGAGGTCGGCGAGCACTTTCCTGTCGACTTCGATGGCAGCCTTCTTCAGGCCCGCCATGAACTGGCTGTACGTGAGCCCCGCCTCGCGGGCGCCCGCGTTGATGCGCGTGATCCAGAGCGCGCGGAACTCGCGCTTCTTGTTGCGGCGGTCGCGGTAGGCGTACTGCCCCGCTTTCATCACCGCTTCCTTGGCGATGCGATAGACGTTCTTGCGACGGCCGCGGAAACCCTTGGCCTGGTCGAGGACCTTCTTGTGGCGCGCGCGCGCCGTGACTCCGCGTTTTACGCGAGGCATGGTGCGGCTCCTTTAAGAGTAGGGAAGCATCGCCTTGACGTGGGCGAGGTTGGTCTTGTGGACCCCCGTCGACCCGCGCAGCTGACGCTTGTTTTTCGTGGTTCGCTTGGTGAGGATGTGGCGCTTGCCCGCCATCGAGCGCTTCACCGACCCGCTCGCGCGGACCCTGAAGCGCTTGGCCGCGCCGCTCTTGGTCTTCATCTTGGGCATGATGCCCTCCGTTCGTTGGTGCAGCAGGTGGCGGAACCGCTCCGCGCTTCTTAACCTGCAGTCACCTTGTAGACCTCAGTGTTTCTTCTTGGGCGCGACGATCATCACCATCTGGCGCCCTTCCAGCTTCGGCCACTGCTCGACCTGGCCGATAAGCGACAGGTCCGCTTCCACGCGCTTCAGCAGTTGCATGCCGAGCTCCTGGTGCGCCATCTCGCGGCCACGGAACCGCAGCGTGACCTTCGTCTTGTCGCCTTCGGTGAGGAAGCGAATGAGGTTGCGGACCTTGATCTTGTAGTCCCCCTCGTCCGTCCCCGGCCGGAACTTCACTTCCTTGACCTGGATCTGCTTCTGCTTGAGCTTCGCCTCGTGCGCCTTCTTGCTCTCGCGGTACTTGAACTTGCCGTAGTCCATCAGGCGGCACACAGGCGGCTTCGCCGTCGGCGCGATTTCGACCAGATCGATTTCCTTCTCTTCGGCCAGCCGCATCGCCTCTTCGATCTTCACGATGCCGATGGGCTCACCCTCGATTCCGATGAGGCGCACCTCGGGCGAGTTGATCTCGCCGTTTATGCGAACTGCTTTATCTTGAGCTATGCGCAAATCCTCTTAAAATTCAATTCTTTAGCAGAGGAACCTCATGCTGTTTCTTCATGGGCTTCCGGTGCTCCCACACCCCTCAACGGCGGGCCTCGATCTCGCTTCTCAAGCGCGAAATAAAGGCCTCGAGCGAAAGCGGCGCCAAGGTATCTCCGGCACGCGTTCTCGCTGAGACCGTCCGAGCGGCGACTTCCTTATCACCGACAATCAATTGATAGGGAAGTTTTTGAATGCTATGTTCTCGAATTTTATACGTTATTTTCTCGTTCCGCAAATCCGCCGCGACGCGAAGCCCGGCCCCGCGCAACGCCCCTTCGACTTCACGGACGTACGCTTCCTGGCGGTCGGTCACATTCATCACGACGACCTGGAGCGGCGCCAGCCACAGCGGCAGCGCGCCGGCGTGGTTCTCGATGAGGATGCCGATGAAACGTTCCATCGAGCCCACGATGGCGCGGTGCAGCATCACCGGATGCTTGCGGGTATTGTCCTCGTCGACGAATTCGGCGCCGAGGCGCTCGGGCATCATGAAATCCACTTGCATCGTCCCGACCTGCCATGGGCGGCCGAGCGAATCGTTGAGGTGATATTCGATCTTCGGACCATAGAACGCGCCCTCCCCCGGTAGCTCCGTCCATTGCGTTGCGCATGCGCGCAGCGCGGCACGCAAGGCCTCTTCAGCCTTCGTCCATTGCTCGTCGCTCCCCAGGCGCTTGTCGGGTCGTAGCGCCAGCTTCACCGTGATTTCGTCGAACCCGAAGTCCCGATACACGGCGAACGCGAGGCGGTGAAAGGTGACGCACTCCGGCTCGATCTGCGCCTCGGTGCAGAAGATGTGCCCGTCGTCCTGCGTGAAACCGCGAGCGCGCATGAGGCCATGCAGGGCGCCGCTCGGCTCGTTGCGGTGGCAGGCGCCGAATTCCCCGTAGCGCAGCGGCAGGTCGCGGTAGCTGCGCAGTCCCTTGTTGAAGATCAGCACGTGGCCGGGGCAGTTCATGGGCTTCACCGCGAACTCGCGCTTCTCCGACTCGGTGAAGAACATGTTCTCCTTGTAGTTCTCCCAGTGGCCGGATTTCTTCCACAACGAAACGTCGAGGATCTGCGGCGCCTTGACCTCCTGGTACCCGTTATCGCGATAGACGCCGCGCATGTACTGCTCGACCTCTTGCCAGACCGCCCATCCATTGGGATGCCAGAACACCATCCCGGGGGCTTCGTCCTGCATGTGGAAGAGGTCGAGCTGCGCGCCGATGCGGCGGTGATCGCGCTTCTCCGCCTCCTCGAGCATGTGGAGGTACGCTTCCTGGTCGTCCTTCTTCGCCCACGCGGTCCCGTAGATGCGCTGCAGCATCTCGTTCTTCGAATCGCCGCGCCAGTACGCGCCCGCGACCTTCATGAGCTTGAAGACCTTGAGCTTGCCCGTCGACGGCACGTGAGGCCCGCGGCAAAGGTCGACGAAGCCGCCCTCGCGATACAGGCTGATCGTGTCGTTCGCAGGGATCGCGCCGATGATCTCGGCCTTGTATTTCTCCCCGATCGATTCGAAGAATTTCACCGCGTCGTCGCGCTTCCACTCCTCGCGCGCGACCGGGATGTCGCGCTTGGCGAGCTCCGCCATGCGCTTCTCGATAGCCTCGAGGTCTTCGGGCGTGAAGGGCCGCTTGTACGCGAAGTCGTAGTAGAAGCCGTTCTCGATGACCGGCCCGATGGTCACCTGCGCCTCGGGGAAGAGCTCCTTCACCGCGTACGCGAGCAGGTGCGCCGTCGAATGGCGAATGAGCTCGAGACCCTCGGGATCCTTGTCGGTGACGATCGCGACCCTCGCGTCGGAGCCCACCGCGTGGCTCATGTCGACGAGCTTGCCGTCGACCTTGCCGCCGAGCGCCGCCTTGGCAAGGCCCGGTCCGATCGAGGCCGCGATCTCGCCGACCGTCACCGGTTTGTCGTACTTCCGGACCGATCCGTCCGGGAGGGTGATGCTGACCATGTCTGCCCCCAAAAGAAAAAACGCGGACGAGCCGCGCTTTTTCAGGAATGCCGGACGCAAGCGGGCTCGCCTACCGAGGACCTCCGGTGCGCGACGTTGGCGGTCTCATAACCATTGCGGGCCCTTTCTCTCGCCTTGTACGTTCTGTCTCGTCTTTCAATGATAACTCAGGCATTCGTCCGCCGTTCCGCGGCGGCGAGGATGCCCGGCAGCGCCGTCGGATCGAGTGGCTTCACCAGGTGGCTGTCGAACCCGGCGTAGAACGACTTGCGCCGGTCTTCCTCGGTGCCGTAGCCGCTGAGCGCGATGAGGTAGACGTCGCTCATGCCCAGGTCGCGGCGCATGCGGCTCGCGACTTCGTGCCCACTCAATCCGGGCAGCCCAATGTCGAGGAACACGACCTCGGGCCGATACTCCGCCGCCGCCTTGAGCGCCGCGGCGCCGTCATGCTCCTGGCGCGTCTGCTGACCGAGGAGCTGCAGCATCATCTCGAGCGTTTCGGCCGCATCGAGATTGTCGTCGACGATCAGCACGCGCCTCGGAACCGCGGCCGGCGCCGCCGCCGGGTGAGGCGCGGCTTCGTTCGCGCTCTTCGATACGAGCTCGCCGCGCACCGCGCGTGGCAGCCGGATCGTGAATGTGCTGCCCTTGCCGAGGCCTTCGCTGTCGGCCTCGACGGTTCCGCCGTGGCGCTTGACCAGGTCCCTCACCAACGCGAGGCCGATGCCCAAGCCCTTGCGCGTGCGCTCGGGCGAGTCGTCGACCTGGACGAAAAGATCCCATACGTGCGCAAGCCTGTCGCGCGCGATGCCGATGCCGTTATCGCGCACGCGCATCACGACGCCGCCAAGCTCGCTCTCGGCGCTTACCTCGATACGCCCGCCGGCGTCGGTGTATTTCACGGCGTTGAGCAGGAGGTTCTCGAGGATCTGCTGCAACCGCACGCGATCGGCGACCGCGTGGAGCGGCTCCTTTGGCAGGTTCACCACGAGCTCGTGGCGTCCGGCTTCGAGCGGTCCCTGGCACGACTCGAGGGCGTTGCGGATCTCGCGCGAGACGTCGAGCGTCTCGCGCCTGAGCTCGATCGCGCCGCGCGTGATGCGCGAGACGTCGAGCAGGTCCTCGACGAGCCGCGTCATCTGCGCGACCTGCCGGTCCATCGATTCGAGCAAGACGCCCTCGCGCTGGGAATCGATGTCTTCCGACCTCAACATGTGCAGCGCCGCCCGCAGCGGCGCGAGCGGGTTGCGCAGCTCGTGTGAGAGCGTCGCGAGGAATTCGTTCTTGCGCCGGTCGGCGTTCTGGATTTCCTCGTACAGGAGGCAGTTGTCGATCGCGCTCGCCGCGCGTCCGGCAACGCTTTCGGCGAGCGTGAGATCCGCGCTATTGAGCCGGCGCGTCGACGGGCCCTGCGCGAGCATCAATGCGCCGCGCGCCTTTCCGCGCGTCATCAACGGGAAGGCGTGCACCTCCCCGGGCGGCGCGTCGGCGGCCGACTCCACCGAGGACGGCACGAGACGCCCCTCGCTCGCTCGCTCCGCTTTGGCGATCGCGGCTTCCTGGCAGTCGGAAAGGAGGGTGTCGAACGAGGACCGCCACGTGCCAACATAGGTATCCCATCCGCGCACGGCGTTGGCACGCCGGCCGCGCACGCGTCCGTCGTCCCCGATCAGGACGATGGCGCTGTAGTCGGCGAGAAACGGCACGACGAGGCCGGTCGCCCCCTTGAGGATCGTGTCGACGTCGAGTGAGCTCGCCATGACCTGGGTGGCTTCCGCGAGGAAGCTCGCGCGGCGCTGCGACTCCTCGGCAGCCGACCGCGCCGCCTGTTCCCGCACCAGCGCCACGCGCTCGTCGGCGCGCCGCTTGAGCTCCGCGTTAAGGCGATGCAGCTGCACCAACGCCTTCACCTTGCTGCGCAGGACGTTGGGCACCACCGGCGACAAGATGTAGTCGACGGCGCCCAGCGAGTAGCCGCGCGCCGTGTGCATCTCGTCGGCGAAGGCGGTGATGAAGATGATCGGCGTGTGCGCCGACTTTCGGCGCGAGCGGATGAGCTCCGCGGTCTCGAGCCCGTCCATGCCCGGCATGTTGACGTCGAGCAGGATCACTGCGCACTCGTTGTCGAGGAGCCACTTCAGCGCCTCTTCGCCGGAGGCCGCCGTCACGATGTTCTGGTCGAGCTCCTCGAGGATGGTGCGGAAGACGACGCGCTTGTCGGAGCGATCGTCGACGATGAGGATGTTGGACAGCTCGAGTGGGGGCAGCGCCTCGTGGGCTGCTTCGTCGACGCGGGCGATGGCATTCATTTCGGCGTTCATCGTCGTTGCCTCTAGCGCTGCAGCCACGCGCGCAGGACCATGAGCAACTGCTCCCGGTCCACCGGCTTGGACAGATAGTCCCACGCACCCGCTTCGATGCAGCGCTCGCGGTCGCCCTTCATCGCCTTGGCGGTCACGGCGACGATCGGCAGGTCCTTGCAGCTCGGGAGCTTGCGGATCTCGCGCATCGTATCGAGGCCGTCGAGCTCCGGCATCATGATGTCCATCAGCACCACGTCGAGGTTGCGCTTCTGCGCGATGTTGATCGCGTCGCGTCCGTTGTCCGCTGTCGTGATCTGCATCCCGTAGTCCTCGAGGACCGAGGAGAGCGCGAAGATGTTGCGGATGTCGTCGTCGACGATGAGAACGGTGCGGCCCGCGAGCGCCTTGGTCGAGCTGTAGATCTGGTCGAGCACGCGGCGATGCTCTTCCTTGAGGCGCGCGTCGTCGAGGTGCAGGGCGAGCACGGTCTGGTCTAGCAGGCGCTCGATCGAATGGATCTCGCGCACGCCGGGAATTGAGCCGTGAGCCGCCGCGCTGCCGACCGAGGCAACGGGTTCGCGACCGTAGGCGATCACCGGCGGCGGCGCCTCGTTCTCCTCGCGCACGCTATCGAGCACGGCCGCGAGGTCGAAGTGCGGCGTGTCGGGATTCACGATGGCGCAATCGAGCTGGCCATCGCGCAGGAGCTCTGCGGCGCGCGGCCCGTCGGTGGCGCAGATCATCTCGACATTCTCGAGGCCCGAGAGGTATTCGCGGATCGTCGTGAGACGCACCGGATCGGGCTCGACCAGCAGCAGGCGCCGCTGGATGCGCGAGGCGTAGTTCGCGACCTGCTCGAGCACATCGTCGACCGCCTTGCGGCTCTGGATCGGCTTGGCCACGAAAGCGCGCGCGCCCGAGTCGAGCGCACGATCGCGCGCCTCCTCGGTCGAGATCACGGTGACGGGCGTGTGACGCACCGCCGGGTCATTCTTGATCCGCGAGAGCACCCGCCAGCCTTCGATGTCGGGCAGGAAGATGTCGAGCAGGATCGCGGCGGGCTTGTACCCGTGGATCAGCGTAAGCGCCGCGGTGCCCTGCGACGTCACGATGCCCTTCATGCCCTGCTCGCGGGCGGCTTCCAGCAGGACGCGCGCGAAGCTCAGGTCGTTCTCGACGATGAGCACCGTGCGATCGCCCAGGTGGATCGCCTCGCGATCGTCGTCCGCCTCGTTTACAAGAACGACGGGCGCGCTCTGGGGCTCCGACATCAACGCAACGTCGCCGCGATCTGTGCGCGCTTCGGCCTCAGGGTAGCCGTGCTGGCGCTCGGCGGCGTGGCGCGCGGCCTCGATCGCGGCGTTCGCCACCGCGGCGGCGTCGGCAGACTTGCGCGGCAAGCGCGACGGCGGGAAGGCTTGCGGCAGGTACAGCGAGAAGACGCTGCCCTTGTGCGGCGCGCTGACAAGGCGGATTTCCCCGCGCAGCAAGCGCGAGAGCTCCCGCGAGATCGCGAGGCCCAGGCCCGTGCCGCCGTACTTGCGGCTCGTCGACCCGTCGGCCTGCTGGAACGCCTCGAAGATGATCTGCTGCTTGTCCGTCGGGATGCCGATGCCGGTGTCGGTCACCGAGAACTCGACCACGTCGCTTGCGCGGTTGAGATCCTCGTTGTCCGGGCTCCATCCGGCGCTCGCCGGGCGGATCACCAGGTTGACGTCGCCCTTGTGCGTGAACTTGAACGCGTTCGACAGGAGGTTGCGCAGGATCTGCTGCAGGCGCTTGGCGTCCGTGGAAACGGACTTGGGCAGGCGCGGATCCATGCGGATCTCGAACTGCAGGCTCTTGGTCTCCGCGACGTGGCGGAAAGTACGCTCGACGAAGCGCTGCAGCTCGTCGAGGCGCACTTCGCCGATGTCCACCGCGACCGTTCCCGACTCGATCTTCGAGAGGTCGAGGATGTCGTTGATGAGCATCAGCAGGTCGTTGCCCGACGAGTGGATCGTGCGCGAGAACTCGATCTGCTTGGGCGTGAGGTTGCCCTCGGCGTTGCTCGACAGCTGGTCGGAAAGGATCAGGAGCGAGTTGAGCGGCGTGCGCAGCTCGTGCGACATGTTCGCGAGGAACTCGGACTTGTACTTCGACGTGAGCGCGAGCTGGCGCGCCTTCTCTTCCAGCGCCTGCCTCGCCTGCTCCACCTCGCGGTTCTTGCGCTCCACCTCCTGGTTCTGGTGGGCGAGCAGCCGCGCCTTCTCCTGCAGCTCCTGGTTCGTCGTCTGCAGCTCCTCCTGGCGGCTCTGCAGTTCCTGCGCGAGGGTCTGCGACTGCGTGAGCAGGTCCTCCGTGCGCGTGTTGGCCTCGATCGTGTTGATCACGATGCCGATCGATTCCGTGAGCTGGTCGAGGAACGCCTGGTGGATCTCGCTGAAGCCCTCGAACGAGGCGAGCTCGAGCACGCCACGCACCTCGCTTTCGAACACCACCGGCAGCACGAGGATGTTGCGCGGCGCGGCGGCGCCGAGCCCCGAGGAAATCCGCAAGTAGTCCACCGGCGGATTGGTGAGCAGGATCTTGCGCTTCTCGAGCGCGCACTGCCCGACGAGTCCCTGGCCCAGGCCGATGCGCCGGCCATGAGCCCCTTCGCCATCCGAGGCGTAGCTCGCGAGGAGCGTCAAGTGCGGCACGTCGTCCCCGCCGGAGAGCACGTGGAATTCCGCGTGCTGCGCGGTCACCACGGGCGCGAGCTCCGAAAGGATCAGGCGGCCCACCGTGTTCAGATCCTTCTGGCCCTGGAGCATGCGGCTGAACTTCGCCAGGTTGGTCTTGAGCCAGTCCTGCTCGGTATTTTTCTGCGTCGTGTCGCGCAGGTTGCGGATCATCTCGTTGATGGTGTCCTTGAGCGCCGCCACCTCGCCCTTCGCCTGCACGGTGATCGATCGCGTGAGGTCACCCTGCGTCACGGCGGTCGCCACCTCGGCGATCGCGCGCACCTGCGTGGTGAGGTTTTCCGCGAGCTGGTTTACGTTTTCGGTGAGGCCCTTCCACGTGCCCGAGGCGCCCGGCACCTTCGCCTGTCCGCCGAGCTGGCCCTCCACGCCCACTTCCCGCGCCACGGAAGTCACCTGCTCCGCGAACGTCGCGAGCGTATCGATCATGCTGTTGATGGTGTCCGCGAGGGCCGCGATCTCGCCCTTCGCTTCCACGGTGAGCTTCTGCTTCAAGTCGCCGTCGGCCACCGCTGTCACGACCTTCGCGATGCCGCGCACCTGGTCGGTGAGGTTCGAGGCCATCGAGTTCACCGAGTCGGTCAAGTCCTTCCACGTACCCGCGACGCCCGGCACGTCGGCCTGGCCGCCGAGCCGGCCTTCGGTACCCACCTCGCGCGCCACGCGCGTCACTTCCGCGGCGAAGGATCGAAGCTGGTCCACCATCGTATTGACGGTGTTCTTGAGCTCCAGGATCTCGCCCTTCACGTCCACCGTGATCTTCTTCGAGAGGTCGCCCTTCGCAACCGCGGTGGTCACCTCCGCGATGTTGCGCACCTGGCCCGTGAGGTTCGAGGCCATGTAGTTCACCGAGTCGGTCAAGTCCTTCCACGTTCCCGCGACACCGCGCACCTGCGCCTGGCCGCCGAGCCGTCCTTCGGTTCCCACCTCGCGCGCTACGCGCGTCACTTCCGCTGCGAACGACGAGAGCTGGTCCACCATGGTGTTGATGGTGTTCTTGAGCTCCAGGATCTCGCCCTTCACGTCCACCGTGATCTTGCGCGAGAGGTCGCCGCGCGCCACGGCGGTGGTCACGTCGGCGATGTTTCGTACCTGGCCCGTGAGGTTCGAGGCCATCGAGTTCACCGAGTCGGTCAAGTCCTTCCACGTGCCGGACACGCCCTGCACGTCGGCCTGCCCGCCGAGTCGCCCTTCGGTTCCCACCTCGCGCGCGACGCGCGTCACCTCCGCTGCGAACGACGAGAGCTGGTCCACCATCGTGTTGATCGTGTTCTTGAGCTCCAGGATCTCGCCCTTCACATCCACCGTGATCTTGCGCGAGAGGTCGCCCTTCGCGACCGCGGTGGTCACGTCCGCGATGTTGCGCACCTGCGACGTGAGGTTCGAAGCCATCGAGTTCACGGAGTCGGTCAGGTCCTTCCACGTGCCCGCGACACCCTGCACGTCGGCCTGGCCGCCGAGTCGCCCTTCGGTTCCCACCTCGCGCGCGACGCGCGTCACCTCCGCGGCGAACGACGAGAGCTGGTCGACCATCGTGTTGATCGTGTTCTTGAGCTCGAGGATCTCGCCCTTCACGTCCACCGTGATCTTGCGCGAGAGGTCACCGCGCGCGACCGCCGTCGTCACGTCGGCGATGTTGCGCACCTGGCCCGTGAGGTTGCCCGCCATCGAGTTCACGGAGTCGGTCAAGTCCTTCCACGTGCCCGACACGCCCTCCACCACCGCCTGGCCGCC
>Ga0209131_1003093_pt1 | contig 11127 bp, 10 predicted proteins | sample GraSoi_2013_40cm_FD_185826 | JGI IMG/M metagenome (GOLD analysis project Ga0209131, IMG submission 185826) | Grasslands soil microbial communities from the Angelo Coastal Reserve, California, USA - Sample 9_17_2013_40cm (SPAdes) (version 2) | ecosystem: Environmental > Terrestrial > Soil >...
ACATGTCATTCGCTCCTGAGCCTGATCATTGCGTCCACGGCAACAGCGCCCTTGTTCACCGGCCGGACGATGACCGGATTGACGTCCATCTCAACCAGAGTTTCCAGTCGCGCGGTGGCAAAGCGGGTGACCGCGAGTATCAGTTCAACCAGGGCCGGCACATCGGCCGGCGGTCGTCCACGAAAGCCCCGCAACAACGGCGCGATCTTCAGCTGCTGCAGGGCGCTCGCGATTGTAGCCGGCGTGAAGGGCGGCAGCAGGCTGACGGTGTCCTGCAGCAGTTCGGTGAGTACGCCTCCGGCGCCGAGTACCAGCGTGAGGCCGAACTGGGGGTCCACGACCATGCCGACCAGCACTTCCACCACCCCGTCGTCAATCATCTCCTCGACAAGCAACCTCGGAGACAACGCGCCCAGTCGCTGGGCTGCGGCCTCGGCTTCAGGGCCGCTACGCACATTCAGCACCACGCCGCCAGCGTCGGACTTGTGGGCGAGATCAGCGCTGACCACCTTGATCGCCACTGGAAAGCCAAGGGTTGCGGCCGCCGCGCCCGTTGCGGCAGCGGACGCTGTGCTGGACGCGGGTATGCGCACGCCCGCGCTGGCGAGCGCCGCCTTGCCTTCCGGCTCGCTCAAGGTGCGTGCCTGCCTCCCTCCCGGATCCGCCGCGCCAGCATTCGCCCATGGCGCCCGCCGTGTTAAGGGCCTCGAGCGCTTCGCGCTGGCCCTGAAGCGGCACCACACCGGCGCTCAGGCAACGGCGCCGCATCCCCTGACCCAGCGTTTCCGGAAGCGATGCGATGAGGACAGCGCGCGCCGGCGTACCCGACGCGGCGGCGATGAACTGATCGATCGCGGCCTCGAAGGCGGCCATGCCCCCCGTGCCCTCCGGCGGGCTGTCGAGTACGAATCCGACCGCGTCGTAGCCGGCCTGCAGCACCGTGCTGAACAGGGCCCGCATCGCCGGCCAGTCAAACCAGACATAGGTGTGAAAATCGAAGGGGTTGGCGATCGTGACCCGATCGCCAACGATCTGGCGCAGCTTCGCGCTCGTATCCTCTGAGGGCGGAGGAAAGGACAGCCCAAGCGGCTGGGCGAGATCCGCCGTCATGGCCATGTCCCCGCCCGATGCGCCCATGATCAGCACACGCCGGCCCGTGAGTGGACCGCCGCAGTGCAGGAGCTTCAGCGTTTCGCACAGGCCTCCCAGGGTCTCGCAGCGCGCGATGCCCGCCTGGCGGCAGAACGCGTCAAATACGGTATCGGCACCGGCGAGCGCGCCGGTATGACTCAGCGCAGTGCGCGCGGCCGCGACGGTGCGCCCGCTCTTGATGAGCGCAATCGGTTTGCCGGCCGCGCGCGCCCGCTCGGCAGCGCGCAGCAGGCGCGGGGCGTCCTTGATGCCTTCAACGTAGACGCCAAAGGCGCTGACGCGCTCTTCGGGCACCAGCATTTCGATCAGGTCCTCGACTGCGAGTCGGGTCTGGTTTCCCACCGTGAAGAGGTATCCGATCGGCAGGGAGCGATTGTTGAACATCAGCGTCAGTGCGATCGTGCCACTCTGACAGATGAGCGCGACGCCACGTTCGGGCGGTTCGCCCACCACCTGGTCAGGCCAGAGGGCTACCCGGTCAAAGTAGTTCACGAAGCCGTAGCAGTTCGGGCCGAGGTAGGGGAGTTCGCCCGCGCTTTCCTGCAACTGCACCGTCAGGGCATCGCCCTCGCTGTTCCCCGTTTCGGAGAATCCGGACGCAAAGCACACGAAGCCGCCAGCCCCGCGGTCGCGCAGGGCCGCCGCCACGGCGACCGCCTCGCGCTTTGGCGCTGCGATAAAGGCGGCGTCCGGTGCACCCGGCAACTCGGCGACCGATCGATAGTAGTGCTCGACCGCAGTGCTGGCACGGCTTGGATGAACGCGCCAGATCTCGCCCTGGTAGCCGATCGTCCGGCACCCCGCGGCCACCGGGTCGGTCCAGGCGCCACCGATCAGCGCGACGCTGCGCGGCGCCAGCAGGCGGCGAATGCGCTCATCCACTCAGCGACCCCGCAATTCAAGCTTGCGCGAGCCCGGTCCGACGGCGGGCAATGCCGCCGTGGCATCGCGCATCCGCCTGATGGCCGCGGCAACCTCTGCGGGGAAGTCCGCTGCAGCCGGCGCCGGGCCCTGGCGTACATGCAGCAGCATGAACTCGGCGGTCGCGACCGGGTCGGCCGAGCGGGCGGTGTACATATCCAGGGCGGTAAGCACTCGCTTGCGGTCGGCTCCCAGGATCCGGACCCGGATGTCCAGCGCATCGGATTGCTTTACCTCGTGCATGAAATGGACGTGCAGCTCGAGTGTGTAAAGCGTGCAGTTCGTGCGCTGGCGGTAGCCGGCGTCCAGGCCCAGCACCTCCATGAGTGCATCGATGGCGCTGCTGAACACGACCGTGTAGTAGCCGTCGCGCAGGTGCCCGTTGTAGTCGATCCACTCCGGTGCCACCGGCGTGCTGTAGATGCGGGGTGCCGGCATGGGGTATCGGCCCAATCCCTCAGTGCAACTGCAGCCGCTCGCGCACCGCGGCCGGGCCCAGCGGTTTTGCCCCCATCGCCTCAATGATGGTGACCGCGCGTGCGACCAGCTGCGCGTTGCTCGCGTACACGCCGCGACTGAGGTACAGGTTGTCCTCGAGCCCGACGCGCACGTTCCCGCCCAGCAGTACGGACTGCGCGACCCACGGCATCTGCATGCGGCTGATCGCGAACGAGGTCCAGATACTGCCCGCCGGCAAGGTAGTGACCATCGCGAGCAGGTGTCCGACATCGGCAGGCACGCCCCAGGGAATGCCCGCGCACAACTGGATCAGCGCGGGTGCATCGATCAGACCTTCCTTGACCAGTTGATGGACGAACCACAGATTGCCGGTGTCGAAGACTTCGAGCTCCGGCTTCACGCCCAGTTCACGCAGGATCGCGGCGCCCTTGCGAAGGTAGTTCGGGGTCGACACATAGGCGCGGTTCGAATCGCCGAAGTTCAGGCTGCCGCAGTCGAGCGTGGCGATGTCCGGCCGGTACTTCCCCTCGTGGCACAGGTCGATGACGTGGCGCATGCGGTCCTCCTGGCTCACGAAGTCCGTGCCCGGCGCCGGCGTGTCGCTCATCCCCTTGTCGCCCACATAGATGTAGCCACCCATGCCGCAGGTCAGGTTGACGATCACGTCCACGCCGCTGGCGCGGATCTGCTTGACGACTTCCCGATAATGCTCGGTGGCCATGCTGAAGGCGCCGGTAACCGGGTCACGCACGTGAATGTGGACGATCGCCGCGCCCGCGCGGGCCGCTTCGACGGCCGAGGTTGCGATCTGCGCCGGGGTCACGGGGCAGTGCGGACTCTTGGTGACCTTGGTGTCATCGCCGGTGACGGCGCAGGTGATGATGACTTCCGGATTCATGGGCAGGTCTCCCGCTGGCAGCAGGCTATGATATTATCGTTCCCATAATAAATAAGCCACTCCAGCTCACAATTGACCAAGGCGACGCAGCAGGGGAGTCATAGTCAGGCCCTGTGCGAATATTGAGAAGGCCACCACCCCAAAAGTGACCGTGACGATGCTGTCCCGCTGCGGAAAATCCGGCGGCAGACCCAGTGCCAGCGCCAAGGCCAGGGCGCCCCGCAGGCCTCCCCAGAACAGCACATGCTGATGGGCGGCCGTCACACGGAGCGAACTGCGGTTGAATAGCGCGCATAGCGGGTAGATGGCCAGGGCCCGCCCGAGCGTGACCAGCGCAATGGCCGCGAGCACGGCGAGGCCGATCCCCCCGAAATGTTGTTGCGCCTCGCGGGTGCCGATCAGCAGGAAGATGAGCGAGTTGGCCAGGAAGGCAACATATTCCCAGAAGGACTCAATTGTGTCGCGGCTGGACTCGGCGATGTGACCTTGACTGCGGTAGTTTCCGGTCACCAGGCCGGCGGTCAGCGCCGCGAGCACCCCGGACAGGTGAAAGTGCTCAGCCACGAAGAACGAGCCGTAAGCCGACAGGGTGGTGAAGCTGATCTCCACTAACCGGTCCGAGGTCCGTCCGGCCAGGAACATGAAGCCGAATCCCAGCGCCGCGCCGCACAAGGCGCCGCCGCCCATGCTCAGCAGAAGCGTGGCGATGACCTCGAGCAGATCGCCAGCGCCACCGGCGGCCAGGCCCACGGCGGCGACGAACAGCACCGCGGCCGTTCCGTCGTTCAGCAGGCTCTCCGCTTCCACGAGCAGGCGCAGGCGACCGCGAACGCCGGCCTCCCTGAAGGTCGCAATGACCGAGACGGGATCGGTGGCGGCGATCAACACCCCGAATGCGGCCGCCGCGCCCCAGCTCCAATGCACCAGGAGGTGCATGCCGGCGGCGGTGAGTGCCGCCGCCAGCAGCACACCGAGGCTCGCCAGCAATCCGACCACCGGCAGGTCCTGGCGCAGCTCGCGCCAGCCGATGTACAGGGCGGCTTCGAACACCAGGGGCGGCAGGAACAACGAATAGATCAGATCCTTCGTCAGGGTCAGATCCAGGCGCAGGGGCATGAAGGCCAGACCCATGCCGCCGAGCACGAGGCCCACGGTGTACGGCATGCGCAGCCGGCGGGTCAGGATTGCGATCAGCGCGGCGACGAGGAGCAGGAAACCAATCTGGGAGATCTGGGTCACCACGTGGCAGGGCCCCGGACGGCGCGGGCCTACTTGCCGGCAAACCAGAAGGCCCGGCGCCAGGCATGTGCCCGCAGATCCCGCTCGAGCGCGTTGCTCATTGGTGCCTGGGCGCTGACGCCGAGATTCATCTCCGCCTGGCGTGTGTTGCGGATTCCCGAGATGACCGTCGAAACCGCTGCGGGCTTGAGTGCAAATTTCAGCGCGGCGGTCGCAAGATCCGGCTCCCGGCTACCCACCGTCCCGCGAATGGCCTCGACGCGATCGATCGTGCGTTGCAGGCGATCGCCTGCAAAGTAGCGGCGGCGGAAGTCGCCCTCTCCGAATACGGTTTGCGGCGTCAATCTCCCGCTGAGCGCGCCCTCGTCCAGGGCAACGCGCACGATGATGGCGACTTGGTATTCCGCCGCTGCCGGCAGCAACTCGGCCTGCGCTTCCTGTTCGAAGATGTTGTAGATCAGTTGCACCGAATCGACCCAGCCACCGCGTATCAGATCCAGCACGGAGTCCTGGTCGTGTTCCGGCGTGCTGACGCCGATGGCCAGGATCTTGCCCTCCTGCTTGAACTGGCGCAGCGTCGCGAGTGCCGTGGGATTGCGGTTCCAGGCCCGGGTCCAGGTGTGCAGTTGCAGCAGATCGATGCACTCCGTGCGCAGTTCACGCAGGCTCCGTTCCAGTCGCTCCCGCAGATAGGCCGCGCTGTAGCGTTCCTCGATATCGTCGTAGGGACTCGGTGGCCAGTTGCCCGGGGCAGGCGGAATCTTCGTGGCTACATAGACACGCTGATTGCCGCCCCGCTCCTTGAGGACCTGCGCAATGATCCGCTCGCTCCGTCCATCGCCGTAGCCCTGCGCCGTGTCGATAAAATTGCAGCCGAGATCCAGGGCCCGGTGCAGCGCGGCGATGGAATCCTCGTCAGACTGGCCTCCCCAGCCGCCTCCAATGGCCCAGCCGCCGAAGCCGATCTCCGCCACTTCCCAGCCGAGACGTCCGAAGCTGCGGTATTTCATGTCTGAATGTCTCTTCGGCACCGGCTGCCCGGTGGTGCTGCATCAGTGCGGTGAATAGTAGGTCGTCAGCACGGCCGTCGTCGACAGGACGGCCACCAGCAGGGCGATCTCCGTCAAAATTGAGCGGCGTAACGCGCTCACCGGCGAGCCGGCCGCCAGCGCCGGCACCAGGCGCCAGCGGTTGGCCGCCGCCAGCAGCATCAGCAACGCGAAGCCCACGATCTTGGCGATCAGCAATTGGCCATAGGGTCGACGAAGCACCGCCAGACTCCCCGCCAGGATCCAGGCCAGGCACAGGCCCGCCACCAGGATCAGCGGCACGAGCCACCCGGCGATCGCGGAGTAGCGCTCTAGGATCCGCGCGGCCAGGGGTCGGGCCTCCTCGCGGATGACGAGCAGAAGCGGGGCCAGCGATCCAAACCAGAGCGCGACCACGAACAGATGTAAGGCCAGCAATGCGGCCAGCACCGGACGCAGCGGATGCGTGCTCGTATGCCCTGTCAGCAGGAATCCGCCAATGGCGATCAGACCCCAGAGCGCCGCCCAGCGCGCCGCGCCACCCGCACGGCTTGGCAGCGACACCGCCATGCCCAGGAGTCCGGCGGCCTGCACCAGCGCCGACATCCCGGATCCGGAGCTCCAGGCGAGGCGCTGCAGTTGGGTATCCCAAAGGCCGGAAAAATCGCCTGCCATGCGCGCCGCTTCCAGCGCCGGATGAACGAGGACCAGCAGCAGACCGGCAGTGGCCGCGATGCCGCCGATGCGGCGCAGTCCGGGCCACGGCTGCGTCAGTTCCCGCCCAAAGAGCGCCAGAAAGAAGGCCAGTCCCACCGCCTGAAACAGTGCGGTGAATCCCAGAGCACGTAGTGTGACCGAAATGAAATCGACGGCCATGAACCTTCCGGCCGACTGTTCAGGGAGCAGGGGACAAGCGGAATCGGATCGTGCCCGTGGAAAGGTGATTGTCATCCGCCGCGACGACGCGGTAAGTCAAACTGAACGATCCGGCACTGAGCTTTGGTGCCGGGATGCTGAAGCCCTTGCTGGCCGCCGTCGGCAGCGGCGCAATTTTCTGCGCCTTGGACTCGCCCTCACGGCGCAGGCTCAGTGCGGTCAGGTGGGCCTCTTCTGAGAATTTCAGCAGAAAAAGAGTCGGCGGTACCGTGAGTACGCTGCCGTCCGCCGGCGTGGCCGCGGCCAGATGCGCGTGGGCAAGCGCCGGGACTGGCAGCAGGGCCAGGCACAGGATCACCAGCGCGTGTCGTGACTTCATTGCACTCAAGGCCTCTCGTGGGGCACCGGGCCGCCTCGTTCATTCTAGGCGATTGGACGCGCTTAAGTCCCCTGCGTACGAGCAGACCTGGAAAAGCACGGAAACGGCACTCGCTCGGCCGCTGAAGCGCCACGGCGCCTCAGGTGGGGCAGATCTTCATCCCGCTCAGGTAGTCGCGGACCTTGTCGCGAAAGCCTTCACTGCTGGTCACGGTGGTACCACCGGCCACCACCAGGATGAAATCGCCGCGCGGCGTGCGGCTCACTTCGCGCACGTGGTTCATGTTGACCAGGCACGAACGGCTGAGACGCAGCATGGGCTGGAACTGGAGCGCCGCTTCCGCCTGCTGCAGCGTGCTGCGGGCCTGGTAGGACTCGCGCCCTGCCCGCAACACGATGTAGTTCCGGTCAGCCTCCACGACCTCCATGCGGCCGCCCGCTTCGGCCAGCAGCCGGGCCCGCGTGCCGGGGTGGAGGGTCCGGATGTGCTGCTCGAGCTGGTTCAGGACTCCACTGAGCGCCGTGTGCCGGTCGCTGGCACTGTGCGTCCGGAGGCGTTGCCGGGCCCGCTCCAGGGTCCTGCCGAAGCGCTCCTCGTCAAAGGGCTTCAGCAGATAATCCATGGCGCTGACTTCGAAGGCCTCCAGGGCGTAGTGGTGATAGGCGGTCACGAAAACGATTAGCGGCATCGTGGTCGGGTCGAGCGAGTGCGCCAGGGCGATGCCGTCCAGCGTATCCATCTGGATATCGAGAAACAGCAGATCCGGTGTGCACTCGCGGATCTGCTCCAGGGCCGCCAGACCATCGGCGAATTCACCGACCAGTTCCAGATCGGCCTGCGCTGCACAGTACTCGCGCAGCACGCGGCGGCCGGCCAGCTCGTCATCGACGATCATGACCCTCAATGCACTGCACCCGACGGACGCGTGCGCAGCACCGGCATGCGGATCTCGGCCGTCCAGTGCCCGCTGCCATCAGGCTCCGACCCCAACTGCGCCGCGCCAGGGAAATGCACCGTCAGGCGTTCGCGCACGTTCGCGACGCCAATGCCCGCGCCAGCGACGGGGGAGGACAGGGCCATGTCATTGCGCACGCGCAGCACCAGAGTATCGTCGTCGATCAGGGCTTCAACGCGGATGCCGACCTGGCCGTCATGCCGGGCCAGGCCATGCACCACGGCATTTTCGGCCAGTGGCTGCAGAATCAGGCTTGGGACCCAGAGGTCCGGCAGCTGCTCTTCGGCTGGCAATTCCACCGTCAGCCGGTCGATGAAGCGCTGCTGCTGCAACTGCAGATACAGGCGTACAAACTGCATTTCCTCACTCAGGCGCGAGAAGTCCTGCTCGCCCGCTGCCAGGAGCCGCCGCAACAGGTCCGCGAGTTGTACGATCATCGTTTGAGCCATGCGCGGATCCCAGGACACCTGGCCGCGGATGACATGCAGCAGGTTAAACAGCGTGTGTGGCGAGAGCTGCATGCGCAACGCGGCGAGGCGCGCCGAAGTCCAGGCCTTTTCGATTGCGGCAACGCGTAGCTCGGAGTCCCGAAAGCGCTGGTAGACAATGAAGGCGGTGACCAGCGCCAGTCCGAAGCCGTATTGCAGCAGGAAGTTCGTGGCGCTGGCGGACCAGAGTGCGAGACCCGTCGTCGTCAGCCAGCCCATCGCGCCGTGCGGCTCCGAATTGAGCATGTCGTGTGCCGGGAGGAACAGGTAATTACCCAGCTCCAGCGCCGGCCGCGCCAGTAGTCCAAACGCCGCGGCGAGGGGCAGCTGCACAAGGAGCTTGCGCCACACCGGACGCCAGCCGGTGCGGACCGATCCCCAGTAGCACAGTAGCAACACCGGAAACAAAAGCACGTGCTGTGCAATGCGGGCTGCCGCCGGCGCGAACAGCTCCATGCCGGCCACAACGCCAAGGCCTGTGTTCATGCTCTTGGCGTACAGGACGTTCGAGAGCGTCACGTACAGCCAATAGCCGCTGACGATGGCAAACAAGGGTATGCGCACCGTGCGCACCGACGCCTGAACCGAGTCCGCCATGCCGGATGATTCGGCCGGCTCCTTGGTCACGACCGGGCGGATCCCCGCCCAGGCTTGGGCATTCATCGAGCTTACTCCCCACTTCGGCCAGTGATGATCTTACGCTTCATCCGGGCCGCTGGACGCGCGCCGCAGCGGGGAAATGGGCTGATTAGGACGAGTACGGCGTTTTCAGGGACGAACTCGCGCCGGCCGCGCCGGCGTCCGCTGCACGGCGCCGGTTTACTCGCGCCGCTGGAGTGTCGATCCGACCCTGCTGGTACAGACACGGTGGCCGGCGGGACGAGTACGAGGCGCGGCCGCAGACGGCGCCACTCAATGAGGGTCTCATATGCGCATCGTCAAGCGCGACGAGATCAGCACTAACTGCGCACCAACCGGAAGGAGAGATCGAAATGAACACCACCAGGACGCTCATCGCTGTGGCCGCGGGCCTCGCGCTGAACATCGCCGGCATCGGCACCAGCTTCGCATCCACGAGCGATGACGGCGCGGAGCTGCGTGTCGTGGTTCGCTTTGCAAATTCTGAACTCACGAGCGGCGAGGGCGTCTGGCGCGTCAAGCAACGCATACTCTCAGCGGTCGACCAGGTCTGCCCCACCGTTGAAAGTCGCGATCCGGAGCGGAGGGCACAGGCCGAAGCGTGCCGCGCGCAGGCGCTTGCCGGGGCGGTGGCGCAGGTCAAGAGTCCGGAGCTCGCTGCGGTACTTGCGGTCGGCACACACCACGGCTGATTCGAGAATCACTTCGAACCTCGATGGGCTCGGGTGCCGCATGATGTGCGGCACCCGACTCGACGCGATTTGCGGTGGTGACTCGGATTTCAGGAGGCTGCTGCACGCATAAACTGCTATGCCACGGCGGCACCCGGTTTCTCTGCAGACGTCTGCACCGCAAAAAGAGCTACAATTCAAGCACGCCCCTGTAGCTCAGTGGATAGAGCGACCGCCTCCTAAAGGGCACCCGACGGTGTGAATGATTGCAATTGATTGAATGGATTGACGCACCAGAGCGTCAAGATTCCTATAAGAACATAGGGAACGCAGGCGCACGAACCGCAAACCGCTGCGCGCAGCGGTGGCGTATCCGTTTCTTTCGTTTGGCGTTAACGCGACTTGGGAAAAAGGGACCCGGTTCAAAGGACAATTTTCCCAAGTATCAACTGTACGGAAAATCGACCAGCAGGTCACAGGCGCATCCTCGAACGGTGCAGCCGACCGCGACGGGCTAGTGAGCGACCGCCTTTCGTCGTATCCCCAGGACGTTTGGAATCGGCCATGGAGTCTTGTTTCCGTCATTGTCTCGGAAGGCGGTTTCGTAGCTTCCGAAGAGCTCGAATTCCACAGCGCCAACTTTCAAGAATAGCTGGGCTTCGGGACCACCCTCGAGATGCTGCAGGGCCACAAGGCCGATCTCTGCCGAGAGCAGTTCGCGGTTGAGATCATGCATTGAAAAGGGAGAGCGCGAGAACACGAACAGTATCTTTCCGCTCTTGTCCTCGCCTAAAGCAGCTTCGCTCCATTTCTTCTCTTGCTTGCTCCAGCGACTTTCGCCAGGCTTCTTGACGAGCCTGAGATTCTGAACGAGCGAGACATACTCAAGTCGAATAGCCTGCACGGTGACACCATCCGCGTCCAGGTCGAATATGCGAAAGGGCGGTCTCTTCTCCGGATCGCGCGGATCGAATGCGGCAACAGACTGATACCCCGTGACCGTGCTTGAGTTCACATGCCCGCGCGCTTCCATGTACCCGACGTGCGTCTTGTCGTCAGAGGCGAACATCCCCGCGTTGATGGCAGCCACGAGACCTTGACTCGCGGCCCACTCTCGAGCCGTCTTGTCGGTTGTGTCACCGGTCTGACTCCGCGCAACGAGACAAAGCTCCCACGTGGCCGGATCGATCCGGACCACAGCGATGCGGGAATCGCCTGCCTGGCTTGGGTTGTGCGCCACCAGCCATGTGAGCTCTATCCCGGGCTCGAGCTGATTCCAATCTGCGGCTTGCAGCAGAGTTGACGGGGCGAGAAAACCGAGGACGAGTACTATGAATCGCATGCGTGCTTCCCCGTGTGGCTGGCGGCTGAGCTCGGCGCCGCGGCAGCGGCGGATCGGACTTTGCATCTTGTCTCTCACTC
>Ga0209131_1003094_pt1 | contig 11127 bp, 8 predicted proteins | sample GraSoi_2013_40cm_FD_185826 | JGI IMG/M metagenome (GOLD analysis project Ga0209131, IMG submission 185826) | Grasslands soil microbial communities from the Angelo Coastal Reserve, California, USA - Sample 9_17_2013_40cm (SPAdes) (version 2) | ecosystem: Environmental > Terrestrial > Soil >...
CGACCTCACCCGGCGTCGCTCCGAGTTTCTGCAAACGCCTCACCATCGCTTCGCGCTGCTTCTTCGTTAGCCGGTATTTCTTCTCAATCTCAACGGGCATCAGTGGATTTGCGATTTTAGATTTTAGATTTTAGATCTGCGATTTCAAGATCAGCGAAACATCTGCGAAGGATTTCAAATCAAAAAATCAGCAATCAAAAATCGAAAATGTTCAGGATTGTCTCACCCAGCGCCAAACCTCGGGAATAGTCGCCTTCTTGCCATACATCAACATACCCACCCGATAGATGCGCGCCGCCAGCCAGACCAATCCAACTATGGTGACGAATCCAATCGCCAGCGACAACAGAATCTGCCAGAGCGGAGGCGTTTCAGTGACAATACGCACCAGCATCGTAATCGGGGCAAAGAATGGAAACATTGAAGCCCAGAAGGCCAGTGGTGAACTTGGGCTGCGAATAATATTAAAGGAAAGATAGAGTCCCGAGACCAGCATTAACACCACGGGCAACGCGAGCTGCCCGCCTTCCTGCGTCGTTGTCACCATCGAACCTACCACCGCATAGACAGTCGCGTAAATAAAAAAGCCCATTAGAAAGAACACGGCGAAATATACGAACATCATGAGCGGGATGCGTGGCAGCTTGATCGATGATCCGCCGGCCGCCCAAGCTGAAAATATCAGAAACGCCATCGCCCAGATTCCCAGTTGTGTCAGCGCGACGAGGGAAACGCCGACGAGTTTGCCCATCATTAACGGGAATGACCGGATTGATGAAAACAGAATCTCGGCGATGCGCGTTTCCTTTTCCTCAATCACAGCTCCCAGAACAAACTGGCCGTACAGCAGCACCGTCATATAGATTAGAAAGCCCACACCAAAGACCAGATAGAAGCTGGCCGCGCCCTTGCTTTCTCTGCCCTCGGCTCCGGTAGTCTTGAGTTGCACGCGCACAGATGCCGCGTCGACAGAGTTCTCATCTATCTTTTCTTCTGCCAACCGCTGTCCGCGAACCGCGCTGCTAATCGCGCCTGCGACGTAGTTATTTGTGAAGACGTCGGCGGAATTGCGGGCGCGAAATTCTGCTTGCCCTTCCTTAAGCAGGTTCGGGGGCAACACGAGATAGCCATCAAGTTCGCGGTTCTCGATTCTGGTTTCCAGATCTTTTTTGACGTCGTCGATCGCGCGCCCTTTGAGCGGGACATCTTCAACCAGGTAACTGCCCCGAAACAACTTGCCTGACTGTTCGACGCGTTGCTTCGGATTGTTATTTCCGACGGGTGGCTGATTCGGCGTCTGTTCATCCTCGTCGTCAGACGTTTTCTTGCCACTCATCAGCTCCTTGGCTACGCGTTCGTACATTTTGCCGGTTTGGTCCACGATCGCCAGGCGGGTCGGCCCTCCGGACTTCATGCCTAACATCATGGCCGGCACTACGGTAAAGCCCGCCATTATCAGCGGACCCAACACAGTCGCCACCACGAAAAACTTGGTCCGGACTCGCTGAACATATTCACGCTTAACGACCGCGAGAAATTTTCTCATGCGACTTCTCTGACTTTCTCGATGAAGATATCGTGCAGACTCGGCTCGACCAATTCAAACTTGGTAACCGCGACGTGCGCATCCACCAGGCGTCTGAGCAGTTCCTGCGGACTGGCGCCGGGGACCAGCAGCACCTCTGTGTCGTCGCCGTGCTGACGAATGTTGGCGACCAGCGCCGGATCGTTCAGCAAGCCGTCGCCGCCCTGGAATTGCAGCGCCACAGCGTTGCGCGAAAAGCTCCGCCTGATCTCGCGCAGCTTGCCGTCGAGGACTTTGCGCGATCTGTTAATCATGCAAACATCGTCACAAAGTTTTTCGGCGATCTCCATCTGGTGAGTCGACAGAATAATCGTCTTGCCTGCCGCCTTCTGTTCCAGGATTGTTTCTCTCATCAGTTCGACGTTGACCGGATCGAGACCGGAAAATGGTTCGTCCAGAATCACCAGATCGGGATCGTGAATCACTGCGGTGATGAATTGAACTTTCTGTTGCATGCCCTTCGACAGTTCCTTGGTGCGCTTCTCTTTCCAACTGAAAAGATCTAACTTCTTAAGCCACAAATCAATTCGCTTCTCGGCCTCGGCGCCCCGCAGGCTCTTTAACTCGGCAAAGAAGCGCAACTGCTCCCCTATTTTCATTCGCTTGTAAAGACCGCGCTCTTCGGGCAAGTAACCGATGCGGTCCTGCAACGCGGTGCTCATCGTCTGTCCGAAGAGTTCGACGCGTCCCGAATCAGGCGCAGTGATGTTAACGATCATGCGAATCGTCGTGGTCTTGCCGGCGCCGTTCGGACCGATCAGGCCAAAGACGCGGCCGGGCCGAACCTGCAGGCTGAGGTCGCTGACCGCAGTAAAATCGCCGAAGCTTTTTGAGACGTGATCCAGAACGAGGGTGGGCTTGAGCTCTTCCATATTGGTGTTGTTACGAGATCGAACGGCTCACAGTTTCAGTCGTGGCGGACAGCTTACCGCTTGATCGGACGTGGCCGAAGCGTGAGCAGTACCGGGAGCGGTAGCGAGCGGGTGTCAATCCACGCAATCGTCGATCGCCACGACGATGACCCGGTCGCTACCGCTCCCGGTACTGACCTCATCAATCGACAAACCAAAGTCCATGCTACTCAATGTTCAATCCGAAACGCCGAGTACAATCCCGATGGGTCCAGGTTGATCTCTTCAATATGATCTACGGACGAGAAGCGCGGGCCGGTGGCTAATTCATGTTTGAATTCTTCGACCTGCTGCGCCGGACCTTCGGCCATTACCTCGACGCGGCCGTCATCGAGGTTCTTCACATAACCGACGACCTGATGCCGGGCGGCGGCGCGCTGAGCGAAGAAACGATAACCCACGCCCTGCACCTCGCCGCCTACGAAAAACTTACGCGCAATTGGAGACATATCCGGTAAATTGAATTTAATACCTCGGCCGCCGGAGCGCAATAAGAGGATCGCGCTAACTGTTCGTCAGTAAATCATGCGCAAGATGCGCAGGCCACTAATTCCGGCTTCGCAACTCGACCACGGAGATCCCTCCCGCCGCGATGTTGACAGTAACGCTGTCTGCGGTCCCGGCTTGTTTCTTCACGGTCAACGCTCGATCCGAAGTCCACTCATTAGCGTCCGAAATTTCAGTGCCGCGCAAACTCACGGTCACACTAACACTCGCGCCGCGATCGACCTCGGCCATCCCCTGCTGCGGCTTGAACACTCCGTTATCATTGAAGAGCGTCACTACCCATCCGCGCGCCGTGCGATTGATCATGTATTCGACGTCGCCTTCGATGCGAACCGGCGTCGCTTCACTCGCGAGATGAGCGAGCAAGTGGGCCACAAAAGGAGTGAGGCGTTCGTCTTCGCCCAGGAGGTCGGGCAAAGCGACGAAGACCACGCGACCGCGGCCGAGTTTGTTTACGGTGACCAGCGGATCGCCGGTGGGCACAGCCATCAGGACTTCGGCGCCTTTGGGTTCCACGCGATCGTAGCGAAATATTTGTCCGCTCAAATCCTGTTCCGGTTCGTTTGCAGACAAGCATTTCGCGTTATGCGCTTCGGCGGCGCCGCCGGTTAACCGAACGCCGAGTAGATCGGCGGGCAGGCCTTTGACTTGAGCGGAATTAAGAACCAGAGTGCCACCGTTGCGGACGTATGAATCAAGCTTCGCGATCCCAGTGCTCGTCCAATTGATCGTTCCCCCGACCACCACGGCTCGATACGAATCGATCGCGTCACTGGGCGACGAAATCCGGTTCGCGCCTGCGGCGGTCGGTGCGGACGGGAGGTCCGCGCTCCCGGCATTTACTCGAGTTTGGATTTTGGACGTCGTGCTTTGGGATGGTGAAGCGACGATAACGTCAAAAATATTTCCAAAGATTCCCGGCACGAAGGCCTGACGCTCGCCGCTGGCGGGCTCGCTTTCGCGCACTGGTCCGGGATAGTAAGCGGCGCCGAACAATTCGCGCAGCGCCCGATCGCTGCGACTGATCTGAGAGACTTCGAACGGCCACTGCGGATAGTCAGTCATCTCCCAACCGTGCGCCGGATCGAGCAGAAACGCGATCGGCGTATACGGCGTGCCCGGATCAGGATGCTTCTCGGCGAAGCGTATGAACTCATCGGTGATGTGCCCGAGCGGATTAAGCTGAAATGGATGATCGCCCGGTCCCGGCTTAAAAAATTGATCGAAACCCTGCTCGAGATAGATCGCCGACGCGCCCGACATGTAATAGAGATAGTAGCTCTTGCGATACCAGGACAGCGATGGACCCATGGTCGCGCCATAGCGCGAATGAAAGAAATTGTCTGGCCCGGCAAAGCTCAATTGCTTAGTGAACACCGTCGCGCTGTCGCCAAAGTTCGGCGCGTGATAATAGAAAACGTTGCCGCCAAACTGTCGCGCCGCCCCACGGTTGAAAGCGAGGCGCATCGCGATCATCGGCTGCACGGCCGCGGTTTCCATGCCAATCGATCGCACGCCCCATTCACTCAGCGCGTGCGCAAACGAGGTGCTGGAAGTTGATTGCGCCGGAATCATTTTGTCCCACATCGCTCCGGTCTGGGTCCTGAACATCGCACTCCATTTTCGCGCCAGCGCGTCCGTATAGAATTGGCGATGCGCTGCAAGCAACTGCGTGCGGGTCATGTCCGGCGTTATCTTCAGATACTGCGGCGCTTCACCCCAGACAAAGCCGACGCTCTCTCCGGAAATCCAGCCGAGAAACTGATCGCGCAACTCTCCGTTCAAGAGTTTCCACGCAGCTTGCGCTTCGGCGTCAGAAGCGAAGTTCGCCGTGCCGTAATTAATCAACACGGCAAAGGGCGATTTCGTTTCAGAGAGATAACGGCGAAAGGCGCTGCCGTCTTTGAGCAGCTCGGGCAGGTCGTTGATGTAGACGGTCGGGACCACGAGCTTCGAACTAAAGATGGGCACATCCCGCTTGCCCGCGTAGGCTTTGACAAACTCATCGATCGGCTCGGCGTTGAAGGGATAAAGCGGGCGTTCGCCCGGTGGCTTGGCGTAGAGCGTCCAGAACTCCTTAGCAATGTTCCAGGGCATTAGAAAGTCGCGGCCGGCGACTTTCGGGCGGGCCCACGATCGTGGCAAATCGATTCGGTCCGGAGCTTCCATTAGCGGCTTGAGCGGCGCGCGCGTGGCGGCCCAATCACGCAGGTAACGCATCGCCGCGAAATCAGGTTTGCGGCGTCCCTGCGGAACATAGGCAAGATCACTTGTCAGCAGAACACAATCGACCTGACGCCGGGCCTGGGCTGCTTTAGCGAGTTCGATCGAAATGCGCGCGGGTCCCTTCGTGACGGTCGCTGCTGCGCCATCCCAGGTAAAGGCCCAGCCCCAATACATGCTGACTTCATCATGGCTGTCGATTACATCGCGGGAGCCAAACTCATGTCGCGCGACTTCGCGTCCTTCCTGGGTCACGCGCACGAGGAAGGTTTCGGTCTGGTTCGCCCAATCGGCATAGCGCACCCACAGTTTATATTCGCCCGCTCGCGGAATCTCGACGTCCTGCCAGATGACCCCGTGCGTTTCGTCGGCAGCCGCTCCCACTGAATTCCATTCGCTCTCGCCGCCCTGCGTCCATTCAGCCGAGACGCCGGGGCCGCTGATTGACCAACCCGGCGCCTTGGCCGCCGGCAAATCGAGATACGAAGGATTAAGCAGCGGCTCGTGACGTGGAGTTTCGGTCAGGCCGCGCATGTTTTCGGCTTCGTACCAGAGATATTCGTGATTGGCACGCGGTTGCGCACCCTGAGCGCGAGACAAACGATCGAAACAGATGCAGATGAGCACCGCGCCGGCCAGGAAAACAATTAAAAGGCGGTAGGAATGCATGGTGCTGTGATTTCTTCGTCTCAATGGTTGCGGTGTCGCCTTCTCTGCGGCCCTCTGTGTGACCTCTCCGGTCTCTGTGATTAATAAGCCGTTAGAAAGACTCACCACACAGGCCGTAGAGAATTTTCAATGGCCTACTTGCCAGACTTTGATTGCGTTGATGGGGTTAATCAGCATCAATATTTCCAGAAGCAGGCTATCTTTGATCCAGATTAGCAATACTGCCTCAGTCGCCATGAAAAGCACCAATGAGCGCCACCACCCGAGCTTACGGGCAATCATAAACCCGATGGCGCAACACATGACATCGCCCAAAGAATTCATAACCGTGTCGCCCTGGTAACCGAGCGATGCGGTTGCGGCGCGATAGTGTTCGATGACGGTATTCGTATTCTCGATCAATTCCCAGACCGCTTCGATTGTAATCGCGATACAGAACCGCCATTTGATCGACAGTCCGCGAATGAGCAGGGTCAACAGGCCGCAGAAGATCAACCCGTGCAGGATGTGCGTAAAGCTGTAGGGGTCAAGAAAGGTTTGCGAAGTCAGCGAACCCCAGGCATTACTCGTCCACAGGAACGCGCGACCACACGAACACCACCACGCGCGGCCCTGGTGGTGTAGTTGCCAGGCCGTCGCCGTCAGAACCAATGCGATTGTCAGCCACGACCAAAAGGTCTTCTTGTTTGGTGCGAACACTTCGGCGGGGAGCGAGAAAGTAGTCAGCCCAGCGCATCCAGGCATTCGGCAATGGTGCGCCGCCGGCAGGTAAACATCGGTGTGTCGCGCAGCGTGAATGAGCTGGCCTTGGTTTCGCGCAACTCCTGAATCAGGTCCAGAAATTCGGAAGGATTATTTGTTTCGAAAGCGACGACGAACTCCTGATCGTCAAGACCGAACGAGTAGGTCGTATGGAGTTTCACCGAACGATACTTCGAGCCAATGCGTAAATTCTCGTCCATCATCTCCTGGCGCTGTTCCTGCGGGCGCGCATACCACTCGCGGGTTCTTTGCAGCGGACAGACAAACAGGTAATCCGACTGTCCCGGCACCACGTGCACGCGATCCTCTGCCTGCTCCGGACAATCCTTCTCGATGTACATGGATCGCTTGGTCATGGAAAGGAATGAGCGGGTCGGCTCGACGTAGCGGGCCATTGAAGTCTGATTGAGCCGGCCAGTCATTTCCTGTATGGGATCGAGCGCCGAGCCGATGCGCCAGATCATGAAGTCCGCATTCGTGCGCAGTCCAACAGTGGAATAGGTGTGAATCAATAGTTGCCCGCGAAAGTCATCGACGGTCTCAACGAAACCCTGCTTGCAATTAACTTTCTGGCCATCGTCAAGCATGCGCCATTCGGGCCGGGCGCGATAGAAAGTGAAGTTCACAAACTGTCGCGGAAGCTTGCTCTTATGCTCTTCCAGTTCTTCAACGTTCGGCGCCAGCCGGAGAGAGCCGCGTGTAGAGTTATTCGTCTGATCGCGTTCAGTGGTCATCGCTGAAATTTTTCGATCAAAAAGGGAGTCTCGCTCGTCTAAACTTGTCGCGCTTAGAAACTTGAGTGTGGCGCGCACCTATTCTGCCTTTTGTCTTTAGTGCTTTGCAACCAGACAGAAGGCTGGTGTCTCATTCTGAATGTTGAGGACAAAAACAAAAAGGAAGCTCACCTGGCATGATATACTGCCGGTGCTTTCACCAAACTCAATCGACGACTACCTGGAGAATTCGAGGATGAAACGTTTATCACTCGGGCTGATTCCGATTGCGCTGCTGTTCATGACGGCCTGCCAAACTGGCAAGACAGGGAGCACGCCGAACCCAAACAATGGTTCACCGGCGGCTAATTCGACACCGGACCAGTTTGCGGCGGCGCGCGCAAGTTATGAAAAGAACTGCAAGCTGTGTCACGGCGCGAACGGAGAAGGTGGGCCGGTGAAACTCGACGACGGTACGAAACTAAAAGTGCCGAGCTTGCGTGAAGGTCACGCGCTGCGTCACCCCGATTCAGATTTCACCAAACAAATTACCAAGGGTGGTGACGGCATGCCCGCTTTTGGAGAGAAGCTGAAGCCGGAAGAGATCAACGCGATGGTCCATTTCATTCGACACGAGTTCCAGGGTGGGATGACGCCGCCCGCGGAGCCAATGAAAAAATGAATACGAAGTGATGCTTCGATTCGCGTTGGTAGGCGGAAGGGCGGGATGGGGCCAGTTATTGGTTGCCTAGTAAGTTCGTAGCAGGCCTCGCCCTTTTGCGACGTTTACTATTCACCCGTCACGATTTACTATTTACCTCGCCATGCACCCATAGCTCAGTTGGATAGAGCGTCTGACTTCGAATCAGAAGGCCGCAGGTTCGAGTCCTGCTGGGTGCACCAGATTTTTCGAAAGCGAGTAGCTCGACCGTGAGGGAGTGCTCGGGGTTTTCGAGTGGAAAACTAAAAGGGCCGGCGTAGGTGCCGGTCCTCTTCTCATTCGCACATGGAACCCATCACTGCGCGTTCTTGTCGCCCCTGGTTTCGGAATCCGACTTCGCTGCTTTCTCAGTTCCCGGTTTCTTTTCACTGGCCGCAGAAACAGGTGCAGGGCCCTCGCCCCGCGTGAGCCGCACATTGCCGTTGATTCCGGAGAGCGTTATCGGAGCGCCGCCGTTGCCGATATGAGCTGAGTAGCCGTGACCAAATTCTTCTTTGTCAACGGCGACTTCCGCGATCTCTGAACGAACATTGCCGTTCATTCCTTTCGCAGTTAGATCGGCGTTGAGACCATTGGCTAGACGCAACTCGATACCACCGTTGATGCCGCTGATGCGCGCGCCGCGTTCGCCCAGTTGCTTCAGACTCAACACGACCCTTCCGTTGATGCCGCCAATCTCAGCCGACTCGCTCGCCTGTCCCAACTCGACATTGCCATTGATTCCCTTTGCTTCAATCGTGCCGTCAATATCTCCGGTCGTGACGCGTCCGTTGATACCTTTGAGGGCCAGAGCGATTTGGCGTGGCGCCTTGATCGTCACTTCTTCCTTCGGATTGCTGCCAAACAAGTGTTCCCAAAGCCCGGCATGACGTGTTTCTTTGCCGCGAACAAGCAAACCGTTCGCGGTCTGCTCGACGGTGACTTCACGGCGACTAAGCGAATCGCTATTCTTCGCGCTGCGCATGACATAAACTTCCGCGGTCTTGCTGTCTGAAGTTTGAATATCGACCTTGCCGTTTATGCCCTCGACCTCGAGGCGGGCGCCGGGTTGCAGCACAAAGCTCTTGCGAATCTCATCGCGCGCTTCGCCCTGCGAATCCTCGTTCGACATGCCGGCCACTCTATTCAACCCAGCTCGAACGCCGCCGTGTGATCGCCACAATCCCAAGACCGCGGCCGCAATGACGATAACGACTACGATGAATAAGCGCCTCATTGAATTGCCTCCAAAACGGTTTGTCGATCCATTCTCTTTCGTATGAAACGACCACTTTTGAGCTCAAGTTCCCTTCGATTTCCCCGACGACGCGGAAACGCCTGATTGGGGCTTGAACATCAGGCACAAAAAAGGCTGGACCGTTGGCGATCCAGCCTTGTAGAGTTTTTCGCGGATCTCCTCAGAAGATCAACTTCAACCCGAATTGAATGATTCTGGGGTCAAAAGTCGTCGTGATCTGCCCGAAGAGACTGCTGGAAATATTGGTGCTGGGATTGGCGAATTCCGTGTGATTAAGGACATTGAAGAACTCTGCCTTAATCTCCATACTCAGTTTTTCACGGAAAATTGGAGTCACCTTTGCAATTCCCAGGTCAAGATTGGTGCGGCCCGGTCCTCTAAAGGAGTTTCGCGGCAACGACCCATAGGTACGAAGGGCCGGATTCGCTATCGCGGTCGCGCTAGATGGCAATCCGTTACAAGTGACCGTTCCCGGATTGAACCAGAAATTACCCGTTCGCGTTAGGCCCGTGCACGGGTTATTAAGCGAAGCTCTGTTCCTCGGATCCCCGAGGGACGTTGGGCCTGTCGCTCCTGTCAGATTAGCGCGTACGATTTGGCGATCGCCGGCTGCCGATGGCCCAGCGCTTGTTCGCGAAGCACTTAATGGCGCAAAAATGTCGAGCGGAAAACCTGTGCGCCAGCTGAAGACTGGATACAGACTCCATCCTTGAGTTAAGCGAGTCGGTCCAGAAGACCAGGCACGATCAAAAGGCAAGTCCCAACCACCGCTAAAGGTCAACCGATGACGAATGTCAAAATCTGAGCTGGCCTTGAACAGATCGGAGTTGTACGCCGGAACCTGACTATTGCGGTTGCGGAAGCCCGACGAGTTGTCAATCGAGTGGGCCCAGGTGTAAGCGAGAGTAAAATAAGTGTTGCCCAGGAAGCGTGTGTTTGAATACTGCTTGTTCAAACTCAACTGCATGCTGTTGTAGTTGGCCTTGCCAACATTTCTAAACTCAAGCAGGTAGCTGAGGCTGCCGTCAGTATTGCCGGGTTGGGCATTGAAGACCCGGTGGGTGGTGCCCAGAATGAACGGGTTGGCATCCACCAAAGTTGTGAGCTTGTGCGATGTACTGCCCACATAGCTGGCTTCCACTGTGAAGTTCCTGACGAGTTCACGTTGGAGGCTGAGGTTGTACTGATACGTGTACGGAGTGCGAAGGTTTGGGTCGACGAAATACACTCCGCCGCCGCCACAAGCGCCACCGCAAGCGTCGGCAAAATTAATGTTCTTGGCCGGCGGTTTCGATGGAAAAGGATTGAACGCGCCCGCGTTTGTGAATGGGGCGCCAAAGGCATCCGTGCCTTGATTCAGGAATAGATCCACAAATCCGAAGAATGGAGCCTGCCCGTTAAACTGGAGGTTGTCCTCACCTTTGAGAATATCGTAGAAAACTCCGAACCCGCCGCGCACGCTGGTCCGCCCGTTCTTAAACGGATCCCAGGCGAAACCGAAACGGGGAGCCCAGTCATTTTTGTCGGGGAAGTTTGCGCCGACTGGTGCGCCGGCATCGCCGGGAAACAGGAGACCCCTGGGGGCATTCGGGAAGACGGTGGATTGGGCGCCGTACTTGAGAGAGAATGACCGGCCGCGGGTGTCAAGTTTGGGTGAGCTATATTCGTAGCGAAGCCCCAAAGTCAGCGTCAGATTCGGCCTTACTCTCCACTCATCCTGGACAAATCCGTAAATATTGTGACTGCGAATGTCGGATGGCGCTTCGCCGAACTGGAAGTATTCATCGGGAAGGCCGAGG
>Ga0209131_1003095_pt1 | contig 11125 bp, 9 predicted proteins | sample GraSoi_2013_40cm_FD_185826 | JGI IMG/M metagenome (GOLD analysis project Ga0209131, IMG submission 185826) | Grasslands soil microbial communities from the Angelo Coastal Reserve, California, USA - Sample 9_17_2013_40cm (SPAdes) (version 2) | ecosystem: Environmental > Terrestrial > Soil >...
TCCTCCGGCACCAGCTCGCCGCGCTTGGCATGGCGCGCGACGAGGCGGAGACCGGCGCGCAGGCGCTTGAGAAGCTGCGCGCCGCGGCCGCCGGCGGCCACCCGTTCGACATCGTGGTGCTCGACGACCGCATGCCGCAGATGAGCGGCATCGAGCTTGCGCGCGCGATCCGCGCCGACGATACGCTCGGGGCCCTACCCCTGGTGATGCTGAGCTCGGTGGACCACGACGAGGAGGCGTCGGTCGACGCCGGGATCGAGTTCTTCCTCACGCGACCCGCGCGCCAGTCGCATCTCTACGATTGCCTGGTGAAAGCGCTGCGCGGGAAGATCGTGGCCGGAGCCGTCCAGCAGCCCGACGGGCTGCGTGCGCAGCTCGGCGCGCGCATCCTTCTCGTCGAGGACAACCCGGTCAACCAGGAGCTCGCGCTGCACATGCTCGAGCACCTGGGCTGCACCGCCACGGTCGCCCGCCACGGGCGCGAGGCGCTCGTCGCCCTCGAGGGCGAGACCTTCGACGCGGTGCTGATGGACTGCCAGATGCCCGAGATGGACGGCTACGAGGCGACGGCGGCGATCAGGGTGCGCGAGGCCTCGCAGAACGGCGATCAGCGCCGCTTGCCGATCATCGCCCTCACCGCGGGGGCCGTAGGGGGCGACCGCGACAAGTGCCTCGCCGCGGGCATGGACGACTACCTGTCGAAGCCCTTCTCGCTCGAGCAGCTGGAGCGCATGCTGCGCTACCGGCTGCCCGCGGTTCCCCCCATAGTGCCCGGCGAGCCCCACATCGACCCGGGTGTGATCGAGAACATGCTGGTGCTGGGCGGCGGCGGGCGCGAGCTGCTGCGCAGGATGGTCGACATCTACCTGCAGGACGCGCCCGAGCGCATCGCCGCGATCCGCGACGGCATGGCGCGTGCGGATGCGGCCGCCGTGGCGCGCGCGGCCCACGCCTTCAAGTCGGCGAACGCGAACCTCGGCGCCGCCGCCCTCGCCGAGTTGTGCAGGCGCGTGGAGCGCCATTGCCGCGACGGCACGACCACGGGCGCCGAAGCGCTGGTCTCCGCGATCGAGGACGAATTCGGATATGTGGCGACCGATCTCGCCGAGCGCGCGCGCGAGACCACGCCGTGACCTTCGAGCCCAGGCGCATCGCCCTGGTGGCCGACGACGAGCCGACGACGCGCCACCTCGTGCGGGTGGCCCTCGAGCAGGCGGGATTCTCGGTGGTCGAGGCCGAGGACGGGGTGGCCGCGCTCGCGGCGTACGAGCAGTCGTTCCCGAACCTCGTCATCCTCGACGTCGACATGCCGCAGATGGACGGCATTTCGGTGTGCCGGCGACTGCGTGAAAGGCAGGATGGGCGCGACGTCCCGATCCTCATGATCACCGCCCTCGACGACATGGCGTGGGTCGACACCGCGCTCGCGGCCGGCGCCACCGACTTCATTCCCAAGCCCATCAACTGGGCGCTGCTGCGCTATCGCGTGCGCCACATCCTGGCGCCTACACGCCCTGCTTGAGGCTCGCGGTGATGAACGGGTCCAGGTCGCCGTCGAGCACGCCCTGGGTGTTGCCGACTTCCACGTTGGTGCGCAGGTCCTTGATGCGCGACTGGTCGAGGACGTAGGAGCGGATCTGGTGCCCCCAGCCGATGTCGGTCTTGGTGTCCTCGAGCTTCTGCTTCTCGTCGTGCAACTTGCGCACCTCGAGCTCGTAGAGCTTCGACTTCAGCATCGCGAAGGCTTCCGCGCGATTGCGGTGCTGCGAGCGGTCGTTCTGCGAAGACACGACGATATTCGTCGGCAGGTGCGTGATGCGCACTGCCGAGTCGGTCTTGTTCACGTGCTGCCCGCCGGCGCCGGAGGCACGGTAGGTGTCGATGCGCAGGTCCGCCGGATTGATGTCGATCTCGATCGTCTCGTCGACCTCGGGGTACACGAAGACGCTCGCGAACGAAGTGTGGCGGCGCGCGTTGGAATCGAACGGCGACTTGCGCACCAGGCGATGGATGCCGTTCTCGGTGCGGAAATGCCCGTAGGCATAGGGGCCGATCACCTTGATCGAGGCGCTCTTCAGGCCCGCCACTTCTCCCTGGCTTTCCTCGAGGAGCTCGCTCTTGAAGCCCTTGCGGTCGCAGTACTTGAGGTACATGCGCAGCAGCATCGAGACCCAGTCCTGCGCTTCGGTCCCTCCCTGTCCCGCGTTGATGTCCACGAAGCAATTGTTCGGGTCCATCGGGTTGTTGAACATGCGGCGGAACTCGAGGTCGTCGACGAGCTTGGCCACGGACTTCACGTCGGCCGCCACCGACTCGAGCGTGGCGTTGTCGCTCTCGCCCTTGGCGAGCGCGAAAAGCTCGCTTGAATCCTTCAAGCTGGCGTCGATCTTTTCCACGGTGTTGACCGTTTCCTCAAGCGCGCGGCGCTCCTTGCCCAGGTCCTGGGCGCGCTTGGCGTCGGACCAGAGGGCGGGATCTTCGAGGGTGCGGGCGACCTCTACGAGGCGCGACTTCTTCGCGTCGTAGTCAAAGATACCTCCGGAGCTCCGCGGAGCGCGCGGCGAGGTCCTGGAGGGAGTTCTCGATGAGGTTGAGGCGATCGGCTTCCATGGGCGCGATTATAGCGGTCGCGTTGCGGATGTAACCGGGAGGCACTCCGTCAAGCGCCCGGCAGTGGTGTATTTCACAGAATACGGGGATCATGCGGACCACGATAAGGCAACCTCCCGGGAGATTCCATTGAGAATTCGCCAGTCGATCCTTTTCGCTGCGCTCACCGCACTGGGCCTCGCGGCCCATGGCCAAGGCTCCAACGTGCTGCTGCTGGGGCAGACCGCGGACTTCAGCGGGCCGCAGGCCGCCCCGGTCAAGGAGACCGTGGCCGCCGCCCGCGCCTATTTCGACAAGGTCAACGCCCAGGGTGGCGTGAACGGCCGCAAGATCGTGCTCGAGTCGCTGGACGACGGCTTCGACACCAAGAGAAGCGTGGAGAACGCGAAGAAGCTCATCGACGAGAAGAAGGTCCTCGCGCTCTTCCTCTTTCGCGGCACGGCGAACGCCGAGGCGCTGATGCCCGTGATCCTCGAGAAGAGGACCCCGATGTTCGCCGGCGTCGGCAGCTCGATGAAGATGCACGAGCCGATCAACCGCTATCTCTTCAACCTCCGCGCTCCGGTGCAGACCGAGGTCACGAGCGTGGTCTCGCAGCTCGCCACTCAGGGCATCAAGGATGTCGCGGTGATCTACACGGACGACGGCTTCGGCAAGGACGCGCTCGACGGGGCGAAAAAGGCCTTCGCGAAATACGACATCAAGCCCAGGGTCGTCGCCTCGATCCCGCGCGGCCAGACGGAGGTCGACGCCGCGGTGGCGGACATCATCAAGGCTTCACCCTCTGCCACACTCGGCTTCTGCATTCCGAAGATCTGCGCCACCATCGTGAAGAAGCTGAGGGCCCAGGGCTCCCTCACGCAGTTCGTGTCGTTGTCGAACACCTCGTCGGGCGCCTACGTGACGGAGCTGGCCGGGAGTGCGCGCGGCGTCATGGTCACGCAGGTGATGCCATATCCCTTCGATGCGCGCGATGCGATCGGGCGCGAATTCCAGGCATTCGCCAAGGAAACCAAGACCAAGGAGTCCTACGCGGCGATGGAGGGCTATCTTTCGGCGCGGGTCATGACCGAGGCCCTGAAGCGCGCCGGCAAGAACCCGACGCGCGAGAGCCTGGTCGCCGCGTTCGAGTCGCTCAGGATGGACATGGGCGGCTTCGCGGTGGGCTACAGCCCGTCGAGCCGCACCGGGTCGGAGTTCGTCGACCTCACCATGATCAGCAAGAACGGAAAGTTCATCCGCTAGGCCGCTTTCGCGTGGTCGACCACGAGCTGCAGCGCGGCCACGTCCTGGAACTCGTTGATGTCGAGGCGGTAGACGATCTCGACCGCGTTCGGCAACGCCTCGGCCGAGCCGAAGCGGATGGCGCTGAAGCGCCGTCCTTCGAGCTCGAGGGTGAGCTTCAGGTGCTTTTCGCCCACCACGCGCTGCGATTCGACCGCGAACCGGCCGCTGAAGCGCGGCTCCGGAAACCCCTGGCCCCAGACCTGCAGCTTCAGTAGCTGCGCGAAATCGGCGGTCACCTCGGCCGCGGCAAGCCCTCCGTCGGTCTCGATGCGCTGCGCGAGATCCGCGGGCGTCAGCATTTCGCGCGCCACGGCTTCGAACGCGGTTCGGAACTCCTCCAGCCCCGCGGCACGAAGCGTGGCTCCCGCGGCGGCGGCGTGCCCGCCGAAGCGCTCGAGGAGTCCCGGGTGCCGCTTGTCCACGAGGTCGAGCGCGTCGCGAAGGTGGAACCCCGCGATCGAGCGCCCCGATCCCTTGAGCCGCCCGCCGCTCTCGGCGGCGAACGCGAACACGGGCCGGTGATAGCGATCCTTCAGGCGCGAAGCGAGCAGGCCCACCACGCCCGTGTGCCATTCGGCGCGATGGATCGCGAGCGTGTACGCGTCGCCGGCCTCCACACCCTCCAGCATCGCGAGCGCCGAATCCTGCATCTCGCTTTCGATTTCGCGCCGCTCGCGGTTCAAGCGCTCGAGCTTCGTCGCAAGCTCGAGCGCCTTGCCGTGGTCGTGGGCGAGGAGGCATTCGATGCCGAGCGACATGTCGCGGAGCCGCCCGGCGGCGTTCAGGCGCGGCCCGGCCGCGAATCCCAGGTCGTAGGCGCCCGCCTGCCGCGGGTTGCGCCCGGCGACTTCGAGCAACGCGGCGATTCCAGGCGATGCCTTGCCGGCGCGAATGCGCGCGAGCCCCTGGGAGACGAGGATGCGGTTGTTGGCGTCGAGCCGCACCACGTCGGCGACCGTGCCGAGCGCCACGAGGTCGAGGAGATCGGCGAGGTTGGGCTCCGGATGCGCCGGGGAGAAGGCGCCGCGCCGCCGCAGCTCGGCGCGCAGTGCCAGCATCACGTAGAAGATCACGCCCACGCCCGCGAGATGCTTGCTCGGAAAGCCGCATCCCGCCTGGTTCGGATTCACGATGCACGCGGCCGCGGGCATCTGCGCGCCGGGCAGGTGGTGGTCGGTCACGAGAACGCGCATGCCGAGGCGGTTCGCCTCCGCGATGCCCTCGACCGCGGCGATGCCGTTATCGACGGTGATGAGGAGGTCGGGACTGCGCTTGGCCGCCTCCTGCACGATCTCCGGCGTCAATCCATAGCCGTGCTCGAAGCGATTGGGAACGAGGTATTCGACACTGGCGCCCATCGCGCGCAGCGCCTTCACGCCCACCGCGCAGGCCGTGGCGCCATCGGCGTCGTAGTCGGCGACGATCAGCAGGCGCTCCTTGCTTGCGATGCTGTCCGCCAATAGCCGCGCCGCGTCGTCGACGTGATGCAGGCGATCCGGGGAGGCCAGGGCTTTGAGCGCGGTGGACAACTCCTCGACGCTCGTCAATCCGCGTGCCGCATACAGGCGTGCGAGACGCGGATCGCATCCTTGCGCGACAAGGCGCGCGAACGCGGCCGCGTCGACGCTGCGCGCGGTGATCTCAGGCATGCTCGGCCAGCGGCTTTCGCGTCCGGAACCAGCGCCAGCGCGATGCCGCGGTGAGATTGGCCACGCGCGTATCCGCGGCCGCCGGAAGGACCAGCCGCACCCGCTCGAATCGTTCGATGGAATCGCCCAGGCCCGCGAACCAATGCGCGTCGAGCGCCGTGGCGGTGGCCTGCCAGCTCGCGGTGTCGCCCCGGCGAAGTGCGGCCGTGAGATCGCCGAGCACGGCGAGGACCGTGTCGCCTTTGCCCACCAGGTCGATCTCCGCGATCGACTTCGCGGCGCTTCGCACCTCCGCGCCCGACACGACACCCAGCCCGCGCGCGAATGCGTCCTGGGCATGAACCAGCGAGTAGCGCTTCGGCAGGGTGGCCGGCAGCGAACCCTCGCCCCAGAACCACACGCTGTTGATCGCGAGCCTGCCTTCGCCCTCGCGGCGCGTGTTGACTTCATGCGCGCCGAGAACCATCTGCGCTTCGGTGAGGGCCGAGCGCCAGTTGAAGCGCGGCGGCGTAGCGGCGCTGTTTTCCGGCAGGAGTCCGAAAACATCCCGCCCCAGGGCATCGTCCACCGGCGTCGTCTTCCGCGGCAACGCGCCCTCCGGCACACGCACGTACCAGCGCTGCGGCGCGGCGGCGTGGAACTCGAGGCCGTCCTGCCGAAAGTGCTCCTGCAGGGCCGCCACCATCGCGTCCGCCTCTTCGCGCTGCACATCCAGGATGGAGGCGTCGTGCAGCTTCAGGTAGTCGTGGTCGATGCGCAGGTGAATCGGGTCGGCCCGCATCCAGGCGCCGCCCTGCGCCGCGCCTTCGCCCGCGCGCTCGATCGCGGCCACCGGAAGGTCGGCGAGGTCGAAGGCGGCGCCGAGCCAGCGCATCGCGCCGGTTCCCGCCACGGTCTCGACGTCGGCGCGTGCCAGCCACTTCTCCAGCTCGGGCATGCGCAGCGAGCGCATCGCAGCCGGGGCATCGTGGGGAAGCAGCAGGTCGGGAACGAGCAGATCGAGCGGCATTGGAGAATAATTATCCCATGCACGATCGCCAGAACCTGCGTTTCTGCACCAGCTCCGACGGGGTGAGGCTGGCGTACGCGACGACGGGCAGCGGACCCCCGCTGGTGAAGGCGGCCAACTGGCTCTCGCACCTCGAATTCGACTGGCGCAGTCCCATCTGGCGCCACTGGATCGAAGGCCTTTCGCGCCGTCACACCTATATACGGTATGACACGCGGGGCTGCGGGCTCTCGGATCGCGATCCCCCCGAGATTTCGTTCGAATCCTGGGTCCACGACCTCGAGGCCGTCGTCGATGCCACGAAGCTTGATCGCTTCCCGCTGCTGGGGATTTCCCAGGGCGGCGCGATCGCAGTTGCCTACGCCGTGCGCCATCCCGAACGCGTGAGCCACCTGGTGCTCTATGGCGCTTTCGCGCGGGGGCGGCTCAAGCGCGGCAGCGGCCAGGACGGCATCGACGAGACGTTGCTGATGTGCAAGCTCTTCGAGCTAGGATGGGGGACGGACAACCGCTCGTTCCGGCAGGTGTTCGCCAATCAGTTCCTGCCCGGCGGATCTCTCGAGCTGATCGAAGCCTACGACGAGCTGCAGCGCCAGTCCGCGACCGCAAGCGACGCGGTGCGCGTCCTGCAGGCCTCCTCGCAGCTCGACGTGACGGCCCTGGCACCCCAGATCTCGTGCCCTACGCTGGTGATGCATGCCCGCGACGATGCGCGGGTGCCCTTCGAAGAGGGACGGCTTTTCGCCTCGCTCATTCCCGGCGCGCGATTCGTGCCGCTGGAAAGCCGCAACCACATCCTGCTGGAAAGCGAGCCCGCGTGGCCGCGCTTCCTCGAGGAGGTCGATGCGTTCCTGTCCGGCGGATCGGCACCAGGCGCCTTTGCCGAGCTCACTTCCCGCGAGCGGCAGCTGCTGGAATTCCTCGCCCGCGGGCTGGACAACCACCAGATCGCCGCGCACCTCGAGTTGAGCGAGAAGACCGTCCGCAACATGGTGTCGAGCATCCTCGCCAAGCTTGAGCTCGAGTCGCGCTCGGCCGCGATCGTGCGCGCGCGCCTGGCGGGATTCGGCACCGGCGCCACGACCTCGTAGATCCATGGCGCGCGACAACATCCGCTTCTGCACCGCAGCCGACGGAGTGCGGATTGCCTACAGCGTCTCGGGCAAGGGAGCGCCGTTGGTAAAGGCCGCGAACTGGCTGACGCACCTCGAGTTCGATTCGCGCAGCGCCCTCCGGGGACACTGGGCGCGCGAGTTGTCGCGCGATCACGCGTATGTTCGCTACGACTCGAGGGGTTGCGGGCTTTCGGACCGCAGCCCGGCGGAGATCTCGTTCGAGGCGTGGGTCCTGGATCTCGAGGCCGTGATCGATGCGGTGGGCCTCGAGCGATGCTCGGTCATCGGCCTATCGCAGGGTGCCCTGATCGCCGCTGCCTACGCGGCGCGGCATCCGGAACGCGTCTCGCACCTGGTGGCGGTCGGCGCCTTCGTCAAGGGCGAGCTCGCCCAAGGGGGCGCGGAGCGCATCGAGAAGCGGCTCCTCTACTACAAGCTCGCCGAGCTGGGCTGGGGAAGGAGCGACAACGAGGAGTTCCGGCAGGTCTATCTCTCCCACAGCATTCCCGATGCGAGTTCGGCGGAGCGCGAGTCCTTCGACGAGCTGCAACGCGTGGCGCTCGACGGCAAGACGGCCGTGCGGTGCCTGCAGGCCAAGGACCAGATCGACATGACCGCCGTCCTCCCGCACGTCGCTTGCCCGTGTCTGGTGCTGCACGCGCGTCACGACGTGAGCGTGCCGTTCGAGGACGGCCGCCACTTCGCGACGCTGGTTCCGGGCGCGCGTTTCGTGCCGCTCGAGGGGCGCAACCACCTGCTCCTCGAAAGCCAGCCCGCCTGGTCGCAGTTCCTCGAGGAAATGCGGGCCTTCCTGCCTGGGTCGCGCACCCTGATTCCCGGGCTGACCGCGCGGGAGGCGCAGCTGATCGAGCTCCTCGCCCGCGGCCTCGACAACCACCAGATCGCCGCACACCTCGAGTTGAGCGAGAAGACCGTGCGCAACATGGTCTCGAGCGTCCTCGCCAAGCTCGGGGTCGAATCGCGCGCGGCGGCGATCGTGCGCGCGCGCGAAGCGGGCTACGGAGTCGACTCCCACGCCTGACCGGGACTCCGGTCCCGGCCCTGCTGCCGAATATTCCGCTGATTCCCGCGCAACCCGGGACAGCCGCCCCATGCGTGCGCTTCCCCCACGGCCGACCATGGCGTCACGGCCATCAAGCCGCACGACCAGGGAAAAAACACCATGGATACCGCCGTTCAGACTGCCTCCTCCGCCCGTTACGCCAAGTGCATCGAGGCCTCCAAGAGAGTGCGCTGGGAGATCGACCGCGACGTGATCCGCGGCCGTCCTTTCGACTTCACCAAGAAGTTCATGCCCGACCGCCTGTCGCAGATCGCGCGCTTCAAGATGTCCAATCCCGACGAGCGGCGCTTCTTGAGCCAGATCCAGGGACGCACCTACGCCAACATCTTCGGGCTGGTCGAGCGCTACATCGGCGCCAAGATCCTCGAGGTCACGCGCGACCACGCCCTCGGCGACCAGGTCGTGGTCGAGTCGCTGGTGCGCTTCACCGATGAGGAGCTCAAGCACCAGGAGCTCTTCCGCCGGCTCGAGACGATGATGGCGGTGGACATGCCGAAGGGCTACACCTTCCTGCCGCAGCCCAACGACGTGGCCGGCGCGGTGCTCAGCAAGTGCACCTGGGCGGTGCTGGGGCTCACCTGCAACATCGAGCTCTTCACGCTCGACCACTATCGCCAGAGCATCGACAAGGACTCCGAGGTCTCCGAGCTGTGGAAGGACGTGTTCCTGTTCCACATGAAGGAGGAGTCGCAGCACGCCGTGCTCGACGAGATGGAATGGCAGCGCGAGGACGCGAAGCTCACTGCGGCGCAGCGCGACCAGGCCGTGTCGGACTTGATCGACCTCGTCGCGGCGGTGGACGGAATCCTGCAGATGCAGTCGACCGCGGACGCCGCGTACTTCACGACCGTGGTGCCGCGCAAGCTCACCAAGGACGAGGCGCAGCACCTGCGTGACTCGCTGCTCGGCGCCTATCGCTGGCAGTACATCGCTTCCGGCGTGCAGAACGAGCGCTTCATGAAGATCCTCGGTGAGATGTTGAACGAGCAGCAGATGGGCCGGATCGTCGCCGCCCTGGGGCCGATCCTGGCCTCGGCCAATCCGGCGTAGAGCATGCCTACGCTTCACATCGGCAACGCCCCGGTCGAGTTCGTCGATGAGGGCCGGGGCGAGCCGGTGGTGCTGCTCCACAGCTCGGGCAGCTCCGCCGCGCAATGGCGTGCCCTGATCGAGCGCCTGAGCCGCGCCTTCCGGGTGCTGGCTCCGGATCTCTACGGATACGGAGCGACCGGCGCGTGGCCGGCGCGCGCGCCCTTCACGCTCGAGGACGAAGCGCGGATCGTCCATGCGCTGCTCGAGCGCTGCGACGAGCCCGTGCACCTGGTCGGACATTCGTATGGGGGTGCGGTGGCGCTGCACGTGGCGCGCGAGCGCGGCGACCTCGTTCGCAGCCTCGTCGTGATCGAGCCCGTCGCCTTTCACCTGCTGCGCGATGGAGACGAGGCCGATTACGGGGCGCTCGCCGAGGTCGCGGGGATTGCCGGTGCGGTGCAGCGTTCGCTCGACCGCGGCGATTACGAAGGCGGCTTCGGCCGCTTCGTCGATTACTGGAGCGGCGCAGGCGCCTGGGCGGCGATCCCCGCGGCGAAGCGCTCCGCCATCGCCGCGCATCTGCCGAAGGTCGCGCTCGACTTTCGCGCCACGATCCATCACCGTGCCCGGCCGCGCGACCTGCGGCGCATGGCGATGTCCGCGCTGGTAGTTCAGGGCGAGCGCTCGCCGTGGCCCACGCGCCGCATCTGCGCGCGTCTCGCCGGGGCGCTGCCGCGGGCCCGACTCGTGACTGTGCCTGGCGCCGGCCACATGTGTCCCGTTACCCACCGCGACGAAACCAACGAGCTCCTCGCGACATTCCTGTCCGCGGCGTGAAATAGGTCAGGAAAGGTGTCAGGGACAATTATTGCGATAATTGTCCCTGACACGTTTTTTTTGGCCCCTATTTGAAACCCTTCGAGCTTTACGTCGGCCTTCGCTACACCCGAGCCAAGCGCCGCACGCATTTCATCTCCTTCATCTCGTTCATCTCGATCATCGGGATCGCGCTCGGCATCTGGGCGCTGATCAGCGTGATGTCGGTGATGAACGGCTTCGAGAAGGAGATCCGCATGCGCATCCTCGGGGCCGCGGCGCACATCCAGGTCCTGGGCCCGGAAAGCGGGATCAGGGATTGGGAGCGCCTCGCGGAAGCGCTCAAGACGCACCCTGAGGTCACGGCCGCTGCGCCGTTCGTTTCCGCGCAAGGGCTGCTTTCGACCGGAACGGCGGTGCGCGGCGTGTTCGTGCGCGGCGTGCTGCCGGAGCTGGAGATGCAGGTCGCCGATTTCGGCCGCGCGATGCGGGCCGGGAATTTCACCGACCTGAAGGCCGGAGG
>Ga0209131_1003097_pt1 | contig 11120 bp, 10 predicted proteins | sample GraSoi_2013_40cm_FD_185826 | JGI IMG/M metagenome (GOLD analysis project Ga0209131, IMG submission 185826) | Grasslands soil microbial communities from the Angelo Coastal Reserve, California, USA - Sample 9_17_2013_40cm (SPAdes) (version 2) | ecosystem: Environmental > Terrestrial > Soil >...
TCGATCTCTCGTTCCGGCGCATCCAGTTCACGCCCGACCTGTTGCCCGCGGACCTGTTGGGCACGCAGGTGTACGAGCCGGCGCACTCCACGTTCCGCCTGCACCGCGGCCCGATCTTCCACCACGTCATCCTCGCGGACGAGATCAACCGCGCGCCCGCGAAGGTGCAGAGCGCGCTGCTCGAGGCGATGGAGGAGCGCCAGGTCACCCTGGTCGGCGAGACGCTGCGCCTGCCGGAGCCGTTCCTGGTCATGGCTACACAGAATCCTGTAGAGCAGGAGGGCGTGTATCCGCTGCCCGAGGCGCAGGTCGACCGCTTCATGCTGAAGCTGCGCGTCGACTACCCGTCGCGCGAAGAAGAGATCGAGGTCGTGCGCAGCCGAACGGCGCCCGGCGAGATCGAGCTGCCGACGGCGGCACTCTCGGCGAGCGAGATCATGTCGCTGCGCGAGACCGTGCGCGCGCTGCACGTCGAGCCGTCGCTCCTGGAGTACGCCGTGTCACTCGTCGCGAAGAGCCGAACGCTCGGCGCCGTCGAGCTCGGCGGCTCGCCGCGCGCGTCGATCTATTTGATCGAGGCGGCGCGGGCGCGCGCGTATCTCGAGCAGCGCGACTACGTCTTGCCCGAGGACGTGAAGCGCGTGGCGCCCGCGGTGCTGCGGCATCGCCTGCTCCTCTCCTACGAAGCCGCCGCCGAGGGGCAGACCTCCGACGCGATCGTCCGCGAGCTGCTCGCGGCCGTCCCGACCCCGTGACCGCGGAGCTCGCCGGGCTCGCGCGCCGCCTGCGCGACGTGACCACGTCGCTGACCGGCGCCTACCGCAGCGCGTTCCGCGGCCAGGGCCTGACGTTCGAAGAGCTGCGCGACTACGCGCCCGGCGACGACGTGCGCTGGATCGAGTGGAACGCCACGGCGCGCCTCGGCCGGCCGATCGCGAAGCGGATGCGCGAGGAGCGCGATCTGGTGCTCGCGCTGCTCATCGACGTGTCTCGCTCGCTCGACTACGGCACCGGCGAGGCGACCAAGCAGGACGCGGCGCGCCGCGCCTCGGCCGCGCTCGCCGCGGCGGCGATCGCGTCACAGGATCGCGTCGCCCTGGCGCTGTTCGGCGAGCGCCTGCAGCGGGTGCTCTCGCCCGGCACCGGCCCGCTGCAGCGCGAGCGCGTGCTGCACGCGCTCGAGGAGAGCCCGGACGGCGAGCGCACCGACGCCGGTCCCGCGCTCGACTGGGCGGCGGAGAAGCTGCCGCGTCACTCCGTCGTGGTGTTGATCTCCGACTTCTTGTTCCCCGATCCCGGCGCGCCGCTGCGCCGCTGCGCGAGCAAGCACGAGCTCGTCGCGCTGCGGGTGCGCGATCCGTCGGACGAGCCACCCGCGCGCCTCCCGCCCGTGCGCGTGCGCGCCGCGGAAGATCGGCGCGCCCGCGTGTGGCGGCGTTCGTCGCAGGTCGCGCACTCACTCGCGCCCGCCTTGCCCGAGTCCGCGCTGCGCGGGCTCGGCGCCGACTACGGCGAGCTCTGGACGGGCGCGCGCCTCCTGCCCAGCCTGCTGCGCTTCTTCGAGGAGCGCGCGCGGAGACGCGCGTGAGAGAGCGCGCGCTGCTCGCGGCGCTGCTCGCCGTCGCCGCGTGTGACCGCGGCGCGGTGCCGACTCTGGGCATCGGCGCGCGAATCACGCTCGACCGCAGCGAGACGCGCGTCGGCGACCCGGTCGGAGTCACCGTCGAGGTCGAGACACCCGCGGGCTGGTCGGTGCAGGCGCCGCCGGCTCCGAGCGCGGAGGCGTTCGCCTCGGACTCGGTCGAGCTCGTCGAGCCGATCGCCGTGCCGGGTGGACTGCGGCATCACTTCCTCTGGACGCTGCGCGCGCGCGAGGTCGGCGATCAGGCGCTGCCCTGGATCGACATCCCGCTGGTGCGGCCCGACGGGAACGTGCAGCCGCTCCGCGTCGGCGGCATGCCGCTCCCGGTGCTCTCGGTGAAGGCCGATCTGCCGGAACGCGCTGCCGTCTTCGACATCCGCGGCGCGCCGCCAGAGAAGCCGACACCGCTCTGGGTATGGGCACTCGCCGCGCTCGGCGCCGCGCTGTTCACCGCCGCGTTTCGCGCGCTGCGACGCCGCGCGCGCGCCGCCGGAGAGCGCGCGGGTCGCGTGCTGACGGCGGGCCGGAGCGCGCTCGCCCTGCTCGACGGCGTCGAGAGCGAGAGCGATGCGCGCGGCTTCGCCACGCGCGTGCGCGCGGCGCTGCTCGGCTTCGTCGAGGCCTGCTGGAGCGTGAAGACCGCCGCAGTGACTCCGGGAGAGCTGCCCGCGGAGGTCGACGGCGACATCGTGCGCATCCTCGGCGTCCTCGAGGACGCGCGCTTCGCGCCCGATCCGGCGCGCACGGCGCTCGGCGGCCTCGCCGAACGCGCGCGCGAACGCGTGCGACATGTGGCGAACCTCCGCGCTTAGCGCGCTGTCGGCGCGCGCGCTCACCGTCGAGGCGCCGCTCGTGCTGTGGCTCGGGCTCGCGGCGCTGGTCGGGTTCGCGCTCCTCGTCGCGCTGCGCGGCCCGAGGCGCGTGCGCGTGCCCAGCACCGGCGCCGCGCGCGGGCCGCTCGGCGCGCTCGATCTTCCCTGGGTCGCATCGCTCGCGCTGCGCTTCGGGGCGCTCGCGCTCGTGGCCGTGACGGCGGCGCGGCCCGTCGGGCTCGTGGCGGAGAACCCCGCGAGCGGCTCCGGCGTCGATCTCGTGATCGCGCTCGACGCGTCGGGCAGCATGCTCGCGCTCGACGCCGAGCTCGACGGCCGCCAGGTGACTCGTCTCGATCTCGCCAAGCGCGTCGTCGCCGACTTCGTGCGCGCGCGCAGCGGCGATCGCATCGGTCTGGTCGCGTTCGGCGAGCACGCGTTCACGCAGTGCCCGCTCACCGTCGACCACCGATTGGTGCTCGAGTCACTCGAGCGCGTCGACGTCGGCGTGGTCGGCGATGCCACGGCGCTCGGCGAAGCGATCGGGCTCGGCGCCCGCCGCCTGCGCTCGGCAGGCGGGCCCGACGACGCGCGCCGCATCCTCGTGCTCGTGACCGATGGGCGCCACAACTCCGGGAAGCTCGCGCCCAAGACCGCCGCGGATCTCGCCCGGCTCGGCGGCGTGCGCATCCATGCCGTCGGCATCGGCACCGACGGGTTGGTGCCGTTCGCTCAGCCCGGCGCCGAGGCGCCGATGCGCTTCGAGCGCGTCGACCTCGACCGCGAGACACTGCAGCTGGTGGCCGACGCGACGGGCGGTCGCTTCTTCCAGGCGCGCCGGCCCGAGGACCTGCGCGCGGTGACGGACGCGATCGATCGACTCGAGGCCCGGCCGCGCGCGCTCGATCCGCGCTTCCGCCACGCGTCGCTGGCGCCGCTCACGCTCGCGCTGGCCCTGGCCCTGTTGCTGACCGAGGCCGCGCTCGCGCACGGCCTCGTGCGGAGACTGCCGTGAGTGAGCTCGCCTGGCCATGGCTCGCCGCTCTGGCCGTCGCCGCGCTGGCGGCGCAGGCGTCCGTGCGCGGCGGGCGCGAGATGCGCGCGTGGCTCGGCCGCGATCCGGCCCGCTTCGCGCGACCCCTGCGCGCGCTCGCGCTGGCGCTCGGGGCCGCGTGTCTCGCATTCGCGCTGCGCGCCGCCCTCACGACCCCGGAGCAGCTCTCGGGTGACGGCGCGGACGTCGTGCTGGCGATCGACGTGTCGCAGAGCATGGACGTCGCCGACGTCGCTCCCACGCGCCTGCGCCGCGCGCTGCGCACGGCCGAGCGCGTCGTGCAGCACGCGCAGGGCGAGCGTCTCGGGCTCGTGGTGTTCGCTGGCGAAGCGTTCATCGCCCTGCCACTGACTCAGGATCGCGACGCCGTACTCACCTACTTGCGCGCGCTCGACAGCGAAGTGATCTCGGTCCGCGGCAGCGAGCTCGGCCGCGCGCTCGCCGAGGCGGGGCGCAGCTTCGATCCGCGCTCGAGCCGGCCGCGTACCCTCTTGCTGCTCAGCGACGGCGAGGACTTCGGCGCGCCGCCCGAGTCACAGATCGCCCAGCTGCACGCGCTCGGCGTGCGGGTCGTCGCCGTCGGCTACGGCACCCCGGAGGGCGCGCCGGTTCCCGGCCAGGCCGCGCTGGCCGAAGCGGTGCGCAGCGGCGAGACCACCGTGTCGCGGCGCAACGACGGGCTGCTGGCGCACATCGCCGAGGGGACCGACGGCGTCTACTTCCGCGAGATCGAGGAGCGGCCCAGGGTCGAGCAGCTTCTGCCCCCGCGCGAGGCGGCCGCGACTCCGGCGCCGGAACGGCAGCGGGGCGACCCCCTCGGGCCCGCGCTGCTCGCCGCGGCGCTCGCGCTCGCCGCGGAGCTATGGCTCTCCGGCGGCGCGTTCCGCAGGCGGCGCCGAGTGACTCGCCGCGCGTTCCGGCTGCGTCCGCGCGCCGCCGTGGCCGCGGTCGCGCTGCTCTCGCTCGCGCTCGGCGGATTCGGCGCCTTCGGCGCGTCGAGCCTGATCGCGCGCGGCGACGCGGCGCTGGCCGCCGGCAAACCCGACGAGGCGCTCTCGCTCTATCACGAGGCGGCAGCGACGCGGGAGCGGGACGCGGGCCTCTCGATCCGCATCGGCAACGCGCTCTTCCGCCTCGAGCGCCTCGACCAGGCGGCGAGCGCGTATCTCGAGGCGCTGCGCATCCTCGAAGCCGACGATCCCGACGCGCGCTTCACCGCGAGCTTCAATCTGGGGAACGCCTTCGTCGCGAAGCAGCACTTCGAAGAGGCCCGCGACGCGTACTGGGCTGCGCTGGTGGCGCGGCCATCGAGCCTCGAGGCGAAGTTCAACTACGAGTGGGCGGTCGAGCACATCCAGGAGCTGCCGCCGGTGCCGCAGCCGGATCCGGCGACGGAGCCGAAGCACGAGGACAAGGACTCCGGCCAGGGCGAGTCGAGTGACTCACGGCCGCAGCGCTCGGATGCCCGGCCCGAGAAGGGCGACCTCGACGCGCACGAGGCGCAGCGCTGGCTCGATACGCTCGACGAACCGGTCGGCGACGCACTGCGCCAGCAAGTGATCAACGCGACGGGCGGCAAGCCGCGCGCTCGTCCCGGCGGGAAGACGTGGTGAGTGCGGCGCGCGCCCGCGCGCGGGCCGCACTGGCGCTCGCGCTCGCGCTCGGCCCGCGGCTCGCCACCGCCGCAGACCCCGCGCCGCTCGAGGTGCGCGTGCGCCTCGATCGCGAGCTGGTGTATCTGCACGAGCAGGTCGTCATGTCACTCGAGATCCTGCATCCGAGCGACGCGCGCGCGACCTGGGAGCCGCCGCCCTTCGACGGCTTCTGGGCGGAGCGACTCGGCACGCGCGCGCTGCCCGACGACGCGAGCGGCCTCCACCGCACGGAGTTCCGCCGCGCGCTCTTCCCGACCCGCGCCGGCGAGCTCGAGATCGCGCCCTCGAAGCTCAGCTACGTCGGGGAGGGCGGAGCGCAGCGCGAGCTCGCCGTGCGCGGAGCGCGCCTGCGCGTGCGCCCGCTCCCCGACGGCATCCCGTCCGACGCTCTGGTCGGGAAGCTCGAGCTGCACGTCTCCCCCTCCGACGACCGCGTGCGCCTGGGCAAGTCACTCGCCGTCACGATCGATTTCGCGGGAGATGCGAACGTCTGGGACGCCGAGGCGCCGGCGCTCGAGAAGCTGCTCGGCGACGACGTCGAGGTCTTCGCCGAAGCCCCGCGCGTCTCGATCGGCGAGAACGGCGGCCGCGCCAGCACGCGCCGCACGTTCCGCTACGCGCTCGTGCCCGCCCGCGCCGGCCGGGTTCACCTGGCGCCGCTCGAGCTCGCCTACTTCGACCCGGCGACCGGCCGGCTCGAGACCGCGCGCAGCGAGGCGCTCGCCTTCGACGTGTTCGAGGGCAGCGCCGACGCGGAGCCGCGCTCGCCGTTCAAGAAGCGCGCGCCCGTCGCGAGTCGGGAGGCGTTCGACCTCTGGCCGTTCCTGCTCGGCGCCGCGCTGCTGTTCGGCGCGAGTCTCTGGTATCTGCGCCGCTGGCAGCGCGCGGAGCTGGTGCGCGCGCTCGGCGCGGCGACGCCCTCGCCGCGGATCGCCTTCGACGCCGCGCGCGACGCGCGCGGCTCGAGTCACTTCCACGCCCTCCTCGCGCGCGCGGTGCGCGCAGGCGTCGGCGCGCGGCACCGCTTCGACGCGCTGCCACTCACCCCCGCGGAGATCGGAGCGCGCGGCGCCGACCGCGAGGCGGTGGACCTGCTCGAAGCGCTCGACCGCGCCCGTTTCGCGCGCCGCAGCGCCGACGAAGACGCGCTGCTCGAGCGCGCGCGCAGCTACCTGAAGCTCTAGACGAGCTTTCCCGAAGACACTTCCAGGTGCGTCACCAGCCGCTTCGGCTGAGCCAGTCGTCGAGCATCGCCAGCCGGTCCCAGCCCCAGAAGGGTTGGCCGTCGACGAACATCCAGGGCGAGCCGAACACGCCGCGCCCGATTGCGTGCTCGCTCATCGACTTGGCGAGTGCCTTGATCTCCGGCGTTTCGATCGCCGCCGACAGTGCTGCGCGATCATGGCCGAGCCGCTCCGCGACACGTAGCACGTCCTCGACCCGGCTGGTGTCGAGCCGGTCGACATAGCCGGCCGTGAACAGTGCATGGACCAGTCGCGCGACCGCGGCGGGGTCCTCTCGCTCGACCGCATAGACCGCGCGCGTCGCGGCCAGCGCCACCGGCGGATGATGTGGCGGCAGGTTGAACGGCACCCGGCGCAGCCGCGCGATCCGCTCCCAGTCGAGCCGCGAGTAGTCCTTCTTGAGCGGCGTGCTGCTCAGCCCCTTGGCGCCCGTCAGCTTGAACGCGGTGCCGAGCATGAACGGGCGCCAGCACACCGACCGATCGTGCCGCGCCGCCACCTCCTCGATCTCGAGCGAGGCGAAATAGGCATAGGCCGAGCCGAAGTCGAACCAGAACTCGATCTCGCTGCTCATGTGGACCAGCGCTGCATCAGGTCACAATCTAGACGAGTCGCGCGAGCCGCGCTGTCATTCGCTCGAGCAGCGACACGAAGCGGCCATCACTCACTTCCATCTGCCCGGCCTCCTCGAAGCCCAGGTGCGCGTGAAAGGCGAGCGAGCGCGGGTTCGGCGGGCGCAGGTTGACCTCGCAGACGATGCGCTGAATGTCCCTGCGCGCGGCCTCGCGCTCGAGGTCCGCATAGAGCGCAGATCCGATCCGGCGGCGCCAGAACCTGCCCGCGACCGCGATCTGATCGACGTACACGAACGACGCGTACCGGGCGGAGAACCACGCGTACTCGTCGCCCATCGACGCGAAGCCCGCCCCGAAGCCGATGAGATACCCCGCGAGCTCGCCGTCGAATTCGGCGACGCGGAAGAGGGTCGCTCGCGCGATGCAGGCTTCCACCTCTCCCGGCAAGAGCGCGGTCACTCCCGGCTGGCCCTCGCGGTTCACCGCGAGGATCGCGTCGCGGTCGGTGAGCGCGGCGGCGCGGATCGAAACGGTCACGCGCCGCTCAGTAGCGCTCGATCACCTGCTTCGCGAAGTCGCGGAACAGGTCGCGCGCGAAGTCGATCGGCGGCAGCAAGGTGATCTCGCGCAGGCCCGCCCGCTCGGCGCTCTGCAGCTGGCCGATGATCTCCTCGGGCGTGCCGGCGAGGATCCAGGTGCGAATCGCCTCGGGAGTCACGAAGCGGCGCTCGGCCGGTACGAGGAAGGCGCAGTGACCTTCGTGGACCTGGAGATACCGCTTCTCCGGCGGCGTCTCCATCTTGTCGACGTACGCGCAGTACTCCTCGAACATGCCCACGAGCCCGGGCGGGACCGGCGGACCGGCCTCGGGGTTCATGCGCCAGCCCTCCCAGGAGTAGTGCCAGGCGGCCGCGACCTGCGAGCCGCAGGCGTCGATGACCCGCTCGCTGGCGAGTGACTCGCCGGGGTGGAGCACGACCGCGGTGGTGAGCGCGGCGGTGTGGAAGCCGGCGGGCAGCGCGCGGCCGATCTCGCGCGCGCCGTTCGCGATCGCCGCGAGGCTGCGGCGCGTCATCTCCGGGGGCTCGTTCAGCGCCGAGATGCGTCCGTCGCCGTAGGCGCCGGCGGCGCGCAGCGCGCCCGGCCCGTTCGCCGCGACCCAGATCGGGATCGGGTGCTCGAGCTCGACGAACTTCCGGTCGAGGTTCAGAAAGCGGATCGACCGCGTCTCGGCGCCGTGCGTGTACTCGACCTCCTCGCCCGAGAGCAGACCGCGCACCACGCGGAGATACTCGCGGAACTCGCGTGGCACCATCGGCTTCATGCCCATCACGCGCATCGCCGTGTGACCCGTGCCGATGCCGAGGAACACGCGGCCCGGGCCGAGCCTGGCGATCGACGCGATCGAGTGCGCGGTCACCGGCGCGAGCCGGGTCGGCGCGATCGCGACGCCGGTGCCCAGCTTGATGCGCGAGGTGTTCGCCGCCGCGAGCGCGAGCGTCGCGTAGCAGTCCGACCAGATCATCTGCGAGTCCGGCACCCAGCCGTGGTCGTAGCCGAGTGACTCGCATTCGGCGAGCAGCTTCCAATCGTCGACCTTGGTCGCGACCATCGCCCCGAACTTCACGGCCGGCTCACGCGCTGACGGGTGGGCGCCGCGCCGCCCACGGCCGCGCCGTCTCGAGCTGCGCCGCGACGCGGATCAACAGGTCCTCGCGGCCCCAGGGCGCGACGAGCTGCACGCCGACCGGCAGGCCCGACGCATTCCAGTGTAGGGGCAGGGAGATCGCGGGCTCCCCCGTCATGTTCTGGATCGGCGTGAACGGGATGAAGTCGAGCAGCTTGCTCCACGGCGCCAGCGGCGCGTCCGGCTTCGCCGTGAGCGCGCCCAGCGGCAGCGGCGGCGAGCCCAGGGTCGGCGTCAGCAGGAGGTCGAAGCCCGACGAATAGAACTCGCCGAACGAGCGCGAGAGCACGTTGCGCCACTCGACGGCGCTCAGGAAGTCGAGCATCGGCGCGCGCTTCCCTTCCTCGGCCAGCGCCCAGGTCCAGATCTCCACCTCGTCGGGCCGGATCGCGCGGCCGATCGTGCCCTCGACCACCGCGAACAGCCCGGCGGTCTGCGCGATGATGATGTTGAAGAGCGTCTTCTCCGCCGACGGATCGTCGATCGCCGCCGGGTGCTTCGTCTCCAGCGAGTGACCGAGTGATTCGAGCAGCTTCGCCGCGTCGCGCACCGCCGCGACGCAGTCGGCGTGCAGGGGCCCCTTCGCCCAGCGCGGCGAGCGCTCCATGAAGCCGATGCGCAGCTTCCCGGGAGCGCGGGTCACTTCGGAGAGAAACGGTCGCTCCGGCGGCGGCGCGGCGTAGGGGTCGCCCGGCATGTAGCCCTGCGTCGCATCGAGCAGCGCCGCCGAGTCACGCACCGTGCGCGAGACGACGTGCTCGCCGGCCAGCCCGTTCCAGCCCTCGCCCGCCAGCGGGCCCAGGGAGATGCGGCCCCGCGACGTCTTCAGACCGACGATGCCGCACGCGCTCGCGGGAATGCGGATCGAGCCGCCGCCGTCGTTGGCGTGCGCCGCGGGAACCATGCCCGACGCGACCGCCGCGGCCGAGCCGCCGCTCGAGCCGCCCGGCGAGCGAGTCACGTCCCAGGGATTCTTCGTCGGTCCGTAGGCGAGCGCTTCGCTCGTCGCGGTGAGTCCGAACTCGGGGGTCGCGGTCTTGCCGAGAAACACGAGCCCCGCCGCGCGGTAGCGCGCCGCGAGATTGGTGTCGATCGGCGACACCATGCCGAGTGACTTCATCAGGCGACAGCCGTTGTACAGCGGGTCGCCCTGGGTCGCGCAGATCAAGTCCTTGAGCAGAAACGGCACGCCGCGGAAGGGTCCGTTCGGCAGATTCGACGCCGCCTGGGCGCGGCCCTTCTCGAAGAGCGGGGTGACGACCGCGTTCAGCGCCGGGTTGAGCTTCTCGATGCGGGCGATGGCGCCCTCGGCGAGCTCCTTCGCCGAGACCTTCCCCTTCGCAACGAGCTCCGCTTGCCCAATCGCGTCCATCCACGTCACATCGTTCGACATGGGGGCAGCCTATCACGCGTCGGCTTCAGCTACGCTCGGCTGCGGAAATGAGACGCGCCATCCTGGCCGCGACCAACTCTCGCGCATCGCGCGCCGTGCGGCGCTTGCGATGCGCGGCTCGGGACGGCTCTCGCCGCGCTCTCTCGCTATCGCAGATCTTCCGGAGAGTTCGCGTTGGTGAACGAGCGCAAGGTCGGATCGAGCGCGCGCAGTTCGGCTTCCGGGACGAACAAGGTGGGGACGTCGCGCAGCAGCGCTTGCAAGCCGAGCTCGCCGCGCGCGATGCGGCGCTCGAGCTCGGGCAGAAGGCGCGGCCGGTAGATCGCGAGCAGCGGCTCGGGTCCGCGCGGACCGAGCGCTGCGATCACATCGGCGCTTCCGTCGATGGGCGCGAGCGCGAGCAGCGCGAGCGCCACGCGTGCATCGAGATGTACGAGGTCGCATGCGGCGACGAGCACGCTCGAGGCTTCGCACGCCGCGAGCGCGGCCGCGACACCGATCAGTGGCGCGCGCGCCGGATGGCGATCGACGATCGTCTCGAGCCCGAGGGCCGGCAGCTCGCCCGGCTTCCCGACGAGCCGAACGCGCCCGAGGCACATGCCGAGCACGTTCGCGACCCGGCGCGCGAGCGGAACACCGTCGTATTCGAGCGTCGCCTTGTCGCGCCCCATGCGCGTCGACGCGCCGCCGCACAGCACCGCGCCCTCGACGTGCGTGAGCCTCAAATCCCCGGCTCGGCCGAGAGCGTGTCGCCGTACAGCAGCTGAACCGGCACGCGCTCGCCGCGCGCGATGCGCGTCGCCTGCGCGGGGACGTACGCGAGCCCGTCCGCGCGCACGAGCGAGAGCAGGATGCTCGAGCCCTGCTCGCCGCTCTCGCGCGCCCAGAGCTCGCCGCCGCGGCGCTCGAGGGCGACGCGCACGAAGTGCGCCCGGCCAGCCGGCTTCGCGTAATCCGCGTCGAGTCGCGCCGCCTCCACGGGCCGGAACACTTTCGTGTGTCCCATCATGCGCAGCAGCGACGGGCGCACGAACTGCTCGAACGTGACGAAGGTCGAC
>Ga0209131_1003098_pt1 | contig 11120 bp, 30 predicted proteins | sample GraSoi_2013_40cm_FD_185826 | JGI IMG/M metagenome (GOLD analysis project Ga0209131, IMG submission 185826) | Grasslands soil microbial communities from the Angelo Coastal Reserve, California, USA - Sample 9_17_2013_40cm (SPAdes) (version 2) | ecosystem: Environmental > Terrestrial > Soil >...
TGTGATAACCCCATTCACAGCCGGACTGTCATAGTACATTGGAACAATTCTGTATGTAAATCTAAGGATGAAGCTGTAGCTAAACTTCGTGAGGCTGCTTACAGCTAACTAAGAAAGTTTAAAGGGGCCGGGAAAACACCGGCCCCTTTTCATTTAATTTTTATTTCAAATACCTTCAAGTTCCTTCAGCAATTCCTCACGCGGCTTTTCCATGAGGGCCTTATCATCCAGTCTTGCAATAGCTTCCAGGATACGCTGCTTCTTAGCAGCCTTATCATGTGCTTCCTTGTGTGCAGTGTTCTCAGCCAACCTCACATTAATGACGTGTCTTACCACGTCAAATGCCAGTTGAACCCTTTCATCTGACTTGCGTTCAGGGTCTACAAATGACACGTCACCGTCAGCAGCCTTGAGTTGACGATTCAAAGCACGGGCAATGTCATCAAGATTGACACGCCCAGTGCTGCTTTGCAGTGGTAGATCCCACAGGTCTTCAGCGGACATTCCAATGCCACCTTTAACGCTGGCAAACCGCAACTTGGAACGTGAAGCTCTTTCGAAGATTGACATGTACTGTACTCCTTCCGTGGCTAGTTCTTGTATTGACTTAGATCATTACCTTTAATATTCTCGTGAAACTACCTTTCACTCGTACTAATATTTCAGTATGTATTGTATCCGAAATACCGATTCCACTAAGTTGATCGGTCGATTCTTCAACTTTCATTTTTGATCCAACTATCTCAAGCACTTTCCTATGCTTATCTAAATCAGGCTTTAGGAACTCATTGAAGAATCCCCGTGCCTGCCCGTCGTTGATGCACCCCTCTAACATAAAGAAGTAATGCTTGTTACCTACTGCTTCACCTTCCCAGTAGTTAGGTGATAGCATAAATACATTCACCTTGTGAAAGTCTTGAGTTTTTATATTCCATACTGTTTTTGAAGCGTTGGATTCGGTTAACGACTCAGTGATTTCTATTCCACCCGCATGAGTGTACTTGAACTTGGCTATGACAACCTTTTCCCCCTGACTGAGTGGCTTACCATAGGTGTATCGTTTTACATCACCTAGGTAGTCAATCTCAGCTTCAAACCCAACATCGGTATTTTCACGTTTCATAAACTGATGAACAAAGAGTTCATAGTTGCCTTCTTTCATTGTGCACCGATCACCATAAAATATGTTCTCAACCGGCTCACGGGTATGCCCACTACCCGCATTCATGTCTACATCAAGTTGGCCGCCATGAGGGGAGTGCTTGCTGTAATAGGCGATCTCATAGCCACCTGCTTCTTTCATGTGAAAGTCAAGGTCATCATAGTTTGACCATGCGAGCCTACAAGCTAAATCACCCGTTACATTCCCACCAGCCCTTTTGACCCTTTCCTTTATTGAATCGGTAAAGTCACCATTATATGACCATGAAAAATCATTGTCCCACTTAAACAATGATTTGGCATCTTTATAAGCTGGGGCCACAAGGGAAACAAGGTTGTTGATGTATCTGTTTTCTACAAATACCTCAATTGAGTCTACTTGGGGAACTATATCATTGATGAACTTTTCAATAGATACGGTTTCAACTTTGTCCAAGTTTTTAGGGGTGGTAGCTTTATTGGCTATACCAGCGAAAGCACCCCCAAGCATTGCCCCCCTAGCTTCCCGGTTGGCAAAAATGATGTCGTTGACCCTGACATCTGCCAGCTTGGCATACCGCCGTTCCAAGGCTGAAGTCAGGCCTAGTTCTTCAACTGCTACCTTAGCAGCATCAACCATCTTTTGGCTAACTAAAGCGGTAGACCGTTTATAGTTAGAAGGTGCCATAATTGAAGTTTCAAACTTCCTCACCGCCCCTTCAAGGTCTTCACCTGCTGACAAGCCTATTAGCAGCGTACCAATAGCTGTATTCCTTATTTTTGATACGGCACCCGAAACCTTATCAAAGTTTTCCCATACAAATAGGTCTTTGGCTTGTTCAGTTCCTAATTTATCAAAAGCCCTTTTCATCCTGTCAAAGACTTTGACATTTGCTTGATACTCATTGCCACGGTATAGGGAATTTTGCCTTATGATATCTAATACCGTATCAACCGAATCTTGGGTGAGTTCAGTTAAACCACGCAGAAGCACGTCGTGAACATCACGACTGATACCTAGCAGGGTGGGTATATCCTTTTTGTCACGGTAGTAATTCTTACCCTGATTACGCCCCCATGGTATGTTCACATGGAAATGGTTCCAAGTGATGACCTTACCATTATCATCCTCAAAGTTCCTATCAGTGCCGGCGGTCTTTTCAGGGTGCAAAAACACATCTGTTATCTTATGTGCCTTGACAAACTGTGACATAGAATCAGCCACTGCTTGATAGGCAGGTTCGTCAATTTCAATATCCCAAATGGAAACAACCTTACCATCGATGATCGCTACAGTATTTCCTACAGCCTTGATGAACTGTCGGCAGCAACTGCAATCATACTCCCTACGTTCCCTGTAAGTTGGATTGGTGCCTTCAGGGAAACTTGAAAGGTATGTTTCCCACAGTTGATCTTTGTCTACATCAGTTCTGAATAAGTCATGTTTTGATATTTTGTCAAACTGATGGTCTATTGCACGTTTGAATTTTGAGAAATCTAAGCTTGGCATTTATAGATACCTCCATGACTTAGGCGGGTCAGTTTTGACAAGTATAATGCTATAAAATAGATCATGCATGTTATTCCTAATTTTTAAACGAATGATTTGTGTGATCTAAATACTAGCCGTATAAACTAGCCGTATAAATAGGTTTGGCTACAAAACTTACGGGAGTCAGTAAAATATGAATATGCGAGCCCTAGTTGGAAAAGCGTTACCCATTCCGACAGTTACAGAACCCGATCATCATATGGTCATAATGGATCGTACAGGTCACTCTACTATGACCTGGAACCCTAATGATGCTGGTTCAGTTCGTGATGCCCGCAATGAGTTTGCACGGCTTTTGCGTGACGGATACCAAGCATTTAGGATGAATGTAGTTATGGAAAATGGTGTGGTGGTAGAACAAAAAGGTGACCGCGCTACTACATTTGATCCAGCCGTTGGGAAGTACCTGATGACGCCTCAACTCGTAGGCGGCTAAATGCCTATCTTTGGATCAGGCATAATGAATCCATTCATAAACAATACCGTCTGTAACACACAGACGGTATTGGCTCAGCAAGCTGCAATGATGCAGTCTCAATTCATCTCACAGGTATCTAGTACCAATACATATTATTATACTAGTGGCACTAATAATACAATTACTGATTGTTACATCAGCCAGATGGATAACACCTTTTTTGGCGTCATAGAAATAGATGAGGATGATTACATGAACCACGCCGAACAGTATGAACTGGCCCGTCAGCGTGGAGTTCAATTCCGTATACGCACTGCTGAGGAAATACGGCTCAGGGCTGAAGCAGCCGAACGAGCACGGATTGAGAGAGAACAATGGGAACGTGAACGTCAAGCTATACATGAACGAGCGCGTGAACTGTTGATCTCACATTTGACTACTGAACAACGTGAAACCTTTGAAAAGAATAGATGGTTTGTGGTTGTCGGTGGCAAAAGCAAAACTGAATACCGTATCAGAACTGATTATGGTATTGCTGGCAATATAGATGTAATGGCTAAGGGTAGAAAAGTAGCCAGCCTGTGTTGTCATTGCCGATCAGACATACCTAATGAGGATCAGTTTTTAGCACAGAAAATAGCACTGATGTGGGATGAAGATAACTTCCTGAGGACAGCAAATAGACGCGCAGCATAAAAGGAGTAAACAAAATGTTAGCAAGACCAGAGCTTGATGAAGCAGGCAAGATTCTTAGATCAGCCGCTGATTATATAGAAAAACATGGGTGGTGGCAAGGCTGTCGTGGGTCACATCCACACGGTAAGACATGCCTTATGATGTCCATTTGGGCTATTGACTCATATGCCATTGAAGCCGCAGATCGGGTCACGCATTATTTAGGATTTGAAAACCGCGCGGAAGCAGTTCAATGGAATGATGCCCCTGAAAGAACTAAAGAACAGGTTGTAGAAGCCTTGCGTGAGGCAGCTTACTTCAGGGGTTAAGACGTATGAAAACTTATACATTTAAACTGGTAATCAAAGAAGGGTGCGATGAATTTTGGGAAGGGATTAAAGAAACTGGATGTGATGAAGTCCTTCAAGCCCTTACCATGTGTCTGAATGATCAGGCATGGTTGGATAATAATGGTCAATTAACACTTCAGAAATTTGAAGATGAAGATGAGGCATAAATATGAAACCTGAGGAATTTTTAGCTGATAGGGAAGCCATTTTGGTATTCAAATGTGCTGAATGTGGCAAGGTGGATACAGTTGAGGGCTATGACGATGTTCATTCAGCAACCGCCTCTCAATTGGCAGGGGAAACACAGAAATTATATTGTTATGAATGTGAGAATATAGATTGATCACGCCGGATTTCCCAAGTCAATAGCACACCCAATGCCTATCTTCGTAATTGGCACATCAGAATGTTTCGTTCTCAATTCTTCCATAGTTACCTTGGCTCTATCCCAGCACTCCGACAGGGACTTGATTCTCTCTTGGCGTTTAATGTCATGACCACCTACGGTCATGGTGATCACTAGAATTGCAACGAATGTTTCAGGCATTAGAATGCCTCCTTAACTAAACTTTGGGGCTGCCTTATATCCGCCATCCCAGCTTTCAGCTGCTATAGCACCAAATTTATCCTTATCTATACCACTGTCCACTGCTAAAGTTGCAGCTACCTTCATCAGGACGGCCGCATAAACAGTTTGAAATGAGACCTGTGGCATCTCAGCTTCACTACCACCAATCTTCATTTTATGAAACCTATCTTCAAATTGCTTGAAGACATCAGCATGAATATCCTTTGCTAATGACTCTAATTGTTCTTTGAATTGTTCTATTTCTGTATCATTCATGTTCACCACCCCTCAATTTTCGTAATATCTTGTTGTTTTCCATAAATTTAGCACTCACTTCTTTTGATATTCGGATTGCAGTTTCTTTACTTACATGTAAGGGGTCTTTACTTTCTAAAACTGAAATAACTTCAGATATTGATTCAACTGGCACTTCACAGTAATCATTCAATCCCTCAACTCTATGCAATAGGCATTCTTTTAGCTCTTCTATTAGTTTACTCATGTTTTGATCTTTCATCAATTATAAGTTTGAGATCAGCCGCCCCCATTAGTCGGGACTGCATCGTGTGTTCTGGCATCTTACCCTCCTTTATACTTTTAGAACGGAAGCTTTCCACCCGACAACAAATCCACTCACATCCATCAGGGTCTAGATGAGACCAGACTTGATTGACATTCCACTCAACGCTCATGTTTTTGATACCTCAATCAAAAGTGGCTCTTTAACAGGCAAGTCCCTCACTGCATTGATAAGGCGAATAGGGAACTTATCTGGACCAGTTGCTACGTAGGTGTCATTCATCGTTGAAAGATAGAATTGAGCTTCTTGACTTAGTCCTATTGCTTTCAGCTCTTCGCCTGTAAGTAAATCACGGTCTTGCATATTACAATCGGGAATAATATGCAGTTCTACTGCCGCTTCAGCAGCTACGGCCATTACACAGAGGCCCTTGTCACCATCAGAAAGATTGTATCGCTGTCTATTATGTTTTCCATCTTTCAGCTTCTCAATCCATTTATCCTTTAGTTCCTGTTTCATTGCTTAATCCTTCATATTACATTGTAACTTCTAGTATACTATGCTGTATTAATATGGGTTTGTCAAAGGCCCTATATAATAGGAGGCATATAATGTCAAAGCTAGACTTAGGAACCATTACTGATACAAAGAGCCATAAGCAATCGGACGGTACTACCCTCATAGAATTATTAAATGAAGAACAGGTAGTAATGATTGCTATTCGTGTAGTTGATCAAAATATTGGACATATGAGCATTAGAAAAGATGGCCGTTTAGTCAACATAGGGGTTGTCCCTATTACTGAATTTCTCAGCTACATAGCTGCAGCTCGTGCTGGTGAATGCAACCTGCCAGCGTTGAAAATATCACCTCTACATTAAACAAAAGATATTGTTGCAAGCCCTTGTAAAATTTGGTTCACTAGTTTGTTACTAGGTAAACTAAAACAGGAGGTTCTACATGGCTCTGAAAATTGATGGCTTACCTGTGGTGGATGCTAAGAAAACACTGCATGTAGAAGTGCTGCCAACGGATATTAAAAAGGCTACACGCAAAGATGCATATGGTTGTGTCATGGCGGTAGCCGTAGAACGTACCACTGGGCGCGAAACTAAGATTGGTTTAAGCAGAGCCTATGTGAAAAATGAGAAAAACCCTAAGCGTAAATTCTGGGAACGGCACATTGTTGAAGGCCGTGTCACAAGGGAAGTCATAGCTTATGATAGAAATGGTGACTTTGCCGAAGGGGAATACACACTTTCAAAGCCCTATCCAAGCAACAGATTAGGTATAGCAAATTCTCCAAGTGTACCTACAGCAAAGCGTGGCACTAAAGGGCCTAGACGTGTCAGGCATGTAACCGTTGGGGTTAGGGAAAACGCCCGTTTGGGTATGCGAAAGTAAAAATATAAATGAATTTAGGTAAAATCATCAAAGGCTGGCGTGAGTCCGAAAACTTAGGAATACGGGAAGCCGCCAATAAAGTTGGGGTTTCTGCCCCAACTTTATCTCGTATTGAAAACGGTAAACCAGTGGATGGTCAAACATTAGTAAAAATACTTGATTGGCTTCTTCACTAAGCAATCTTTTTGTAATAATCTTTTATGGTAGACCCTTTAGGTAATTTCCTGATTAAGTCTTGAATTGATTTTGCCTCAACCCCGTTAAAGAACCATGTATTGTCCTTTGGGTCAAAAGCTGGATGAACATCAATAATTGGAGGTTTACGAGATCTAGACCCACGGGGTTTGGGTGGCTTACGGGGCTTAGGAAGCCTAATAGGCTTAGTTATAATTGGTGCTCTACCTGATTTAACAAGACGTGCACGTCTGCCTATAACTGAACCTTTGGTAGTTCCAAGTCTCTCACCGATTTTCTTAGCAGTCATTCCTTGTTTAAACAATTCTATCATTTGAGCATCGATATTATCATTCCATATCATTTATTCTTCTTTCTTGATTTTCTATCTTTTTCTACATGATCAACAAGCTCTTTATCATGCATCAAAAACGCTGTTTCAATCAACGACAAAGTATCTTCTATCAGGCTTTGTGACATATGTAGCTTATCTTCCGCTTTATTTAAAGCGGTGAGAATGCTTTTGATTCGCTTTGCCTCTTTCAATCCTTTATACCCCTTCTGTCTTTGATAGCTTTATTGGCTTTGGCTGCCCTATCTTTTATTTCCTGTTCCTTATCAAACTTTTCAGTGTCTTTACGCCACCTACCCTCAGTAGCATCTATCCTAATTGCATGTATCAAAGCCTTTATTCTGGCAGCTTGAGTAAGATGATCAAGTGGCCTAGCCATTGTTAACCTCCTATGTAGTAACTTTATCAGCCAAAGCATACCCTAACCCCTAAGATTTTACTATGCATTCTCAATCATTTTATAAATAACCACAACACAAAAAGAAGTACTATAATTGATCCCATCCGTTCAAAGGCTTCCTCAACAATCTTAGGTCCTAATGGTTTCATTGACTTGATATCTGTTACTGATTTGCTTTCGTTAGCTTCTTCTAATTCATCAAGTTCTATTTTAAGGTTATCAATTTTTTCTTCAAGGTTATCAACTTTTTCTTCTAATTTTTCATTTATATCTTCAAGTCTCTTTGCATATTTAATTAACCGTCTTATATTATCAGCCGTTGGCGCTTCACCATCTATCTCAATATCATCAAAAGTTAATTTTTGTGGCTTTGATAACCTTGTGGAAAGATCATGTAAGTCAGACCCATTTGCTTGTAATGTTCTTATAATAGCTCCTACTGTGGCTAATTTTTCACCATCCTGATCGCTAGCCAGCATAGGAATAAGTTTCTTCAACCTATCCCTAGCTTCTATATTGAGTTGTTTGGCCATGAGGTATTCCCCTACTTAACATCGTATTTGTCGATGATAAAATTGTTTGTCAGGTATTTTCTAACTTTCTTGCCCCTTACCAATTCAGTCTTTCTTGATTCTTTTTTAATGCATAACTCGGCTTTCTTTCTGCTGCTGAAAAACCCTATGTAATAATCATCCTCACCCAATTCCTGATATATGACAGCATAAACGGGTCTATACATGATCCCACCTCCTATAAGAATTCTCAACATAATTATCAATCTCTTTTACCAAGCCAAATGCTTTATCACACGAAGCCTTGGCATTCTGCAATGTGGTTGCTACCTTGCCATTAGTGTTCATAGATAGGGCTATAGTTAAAGCCGTTTGGATATGGCTTAGTTCCATATCCAAAGCTTCAGTTAACTTGAGTTCTTTTTTACCCATGGTTACCCCCTTTTGCATAGTTGAATTATACACCTTGCTGTGAGAATAGTTAGCATAATCCTGTTAGGTAACCTACTATTTGCCCCTGTGAACTGAGGGCTAAAATCATGGCTAGACTACAGCAATGTTCTTGCGGCTCAGGTGAATACCCTGATGCACAATACGATGCACGGGGCATTTTTCTTTGTTATACTTGCCCTGAATGCAAAAAGGAAAAACTGTCAGCATTCAGACCTGACGTGCTGACAGATCCAAACTATGAGCACTGTGAACCAATTGATGACGAATAAGGAGGTTAATTATGCCCCACCAAGGCATACATATGAAACGAATAGAACACCGTGAAAGAGTGCGAAAGCACTTTTCCAAAGGTAAAATCACAGTACGATCATTCAGATTCACGGAGGATCAAAATAATAAACTTATGACACTGGCTGAGACCTACAATATGACGATGAGTGATGTTGTGTTTGAAGCTATTGATCTATATGCCAGAATTAGATCAATGAAAGAATTTTGACAGGGATAAAACCATGAACCGAACACCAGTTTACCACGAAAAGAACTCCGACTACCGCATTGTACCATTCCCTAATGAACAATGGCAGTACCAACATCGTAGAGGGGGTGTGAAAGGTGAAAATGCCAACCCGTTGCGCAGTGTAAAGCATTTTGACCCGTGGTACGCTTTAGCACGCCCCACAGGGTATAGTGTGGCAAAGGCGCAACTTGATACGCTAACACCAGTATAAACGCCCCCCACGGGGCTTTAAAAGGGTTTGGCAACAGGATGCCAAGCCCTTTTTCATGAGGAGGTTAAAAACATGAAAGAAGTACTTATCTATTGGATCGCAGGCTGTATCGTTTTTGGGATTGTATTGGGCTACGCTGATAAAGAATCCCCACCAACCGAAATTGCAGCCCTAGTAGCAACATGGCCCACGCATGTCATACGTGGATTATTTAAAGTGTCTTATGCGGAGGTAAAACCATGATGGAATTTATGCTGTTCATAGGGCAAGACGTACCCCATTTCTTTGGCACTATCGTAGCTATTTTCACAGTGTCAGTTGGACTGGCAATGATCATCGCATCCGTAGGCTTTGCCATTGCACTGGCAAGGGGAACGCTTGATGAAGGGAATAACCAATGACTGAAGCGCATATTAGAAAAACTTGAACATTCTTATTTGAATTTTTATAATACAAAGCAAAAACAATTGAAAGGGAGTTGTATATGAGTAGCAGTAGGAAACATGATCTATGGTGGTATGGTCTGTATGCATCAGTAGGGTTCGTTACACTTGCAGTCTTTGGGTTGTTACAGCCCCGATACTGTGCTGACTGGCACCAAATACCCAAAATCTATAAATGCAGCATAGTAGAATTTGTGCTGAAACACGGAGGTTAAAATTATGCAAGTACACTTATGGATAGGGCTGATACTGATAACTGTTAATCTACTGACAATAGTTCAAGTAGTGGTCAAACCGCCATTTGCCAGTCGCCTTCTCAATATCACTCTAGCCAGTTTGGCACTAACTTCAGCCGTTATTGTGGCATGGGGTATTGTTTAAAATCTAATAGGAGAGTCAGTGATGGTCTGTGCAATGGTGGTGTTCTTTACTATTGGATATGCAACCCAATCTTCAACTATCAAACCAGTTTATACCACTATGGAAAAGGCTCAGTTAATGCTGACTGATCCATTGCTAAACAAACATTGGACTGAGTTGAATGTCTACCCTGTGATAAGACCTTGTGAGGTATAAATGGGCAGGACAAGCATCAAGTGGAATGATAAAGAGGTTGATAACCCTAGAACATCAGGTCGTTCCCCACGCTTCAAGTTCATGCAAAAACTTGAAGCTAACCGGGCTGAACCTAAAAAGAAGCCAAAGCTGGCATATGGCAGCATTGCCGATGCACTGAAAAATGAGAAACCAAAATGAAGTGCCCATATTGCAAGGGGACTGGGGAAAACCCACATCCAGCAAAAGTGAAGAACCCTTTTCTGATTTGCCCTATATGTTGTGGGGCTAAAGAAGTAACACAAAAGAAAATTGACGAATTAAAATGGATTATTGAGGAGGCATCAAAATGACCTTCTCACACCCTGATTGGGTTAAATATACAGGGATTGAAACCCCTCAACCCATCACCTGGAAACCAAATCATGAGTTCGTAGCAACGGAATTAGAAGAATGCTTTGTAGGTTCTCGCATGGTAGCTTGGCTAGAACGCAGACCCTATTACTGTGATCGCGGGCATTTCCATGTTAATTCAGATTTGCCTGGAATTGATGGCCATGACAGTTTCCCACGTTACTACATGAATTATGAAGTAGCCAAGGCTGAAACCGAAGCATGGTTGAAATGGCGCTTATGGAAGCAAAAATCAAATGAACCTGAAAAAAAATAGACGCAAAGATAAACGTTATTTCAATCAAATGCATAAGAAAGCAGGTTGGGGTAAGTTTATCATAGACTGCCGTGGGCATCCTTCAGTGGTGACTAGGGTTGATAGATTTGATGGTTGTGACTGTCAATCTATCCTTGATGGTTCAAATTGGTCATGTTCCTATACAAGTTGTAGCCCAACACCAATAATTAAAGAACAAGCCT
>Ga0209131_1003101_pt1 | contig 11111 bp, 11 predicted proteins | sample GraSoi_2013_40cm_FD_185826 | JGI IMG/M metagenome (GOLD analysis project Ga0209131, IMG submission 185826) | Grasslands soil microbial communities from the Angelo Coastal Reserve, California, USA - Sample 9_17_2013_40cm (SPAdes) (version 2) | ecosystem: Environmental > Terrestrial > Soil >...
CGCAAGGAGGAGCGCATTGAAATGCGCGACGACGCGCGCCGGGCCCCTCGACGCCGGCTTCAGCGCCGAAGGCGCCCGGGCGCCTAGCGCGACGGAGACGCGAGGAGGCTCGGGGGTGCGCCACTGCCACCTCAATATGCCACGGTGCGCCGCTAGTCTTGACGCGATGCCCATCCTCGGTGCGCACGTCGATTCCTCGGGCGGCCTGCACCTGGCGTTCGAGCGCGCGAAGGCCATGGACGCAGATGCGATCCAGTGCCACCCGACCCCGCCCGGCTTCTGGGGCTCGCCGAAGCTCGATGAGACCCGCATCGCGACGTTCAAGGAGGCGGCCGACAGGTACGGCCATCCGCCGTTTTACTTTCACGCCGTCTACCTGATCAACCTCGCGGGCGACGACGCGACGCTGCGGCAGCGCTCCGAAAGCACGCTTACTGGATACCTACGGTCCGCCGATGAGCTGGGGATCAGTGGCGTGATCTTCCACACCGGCTCGCACAAGGGGGCCGGATTCGAGAAGGCGCTGCCGACCATCGTCGGCCACCTGCAGAAGGTCCTCGAGCGCGCGGATCCGAAACATGCACGCCTGCTCATCGAGAACAACGCGGGCCTCGGCGGATGCGTCGGCGCGCGGTTCGAGGAGATCGCGACGATGATGGCGAAGTTGCAGGACAAGCGGGTCGGCGTGTGCTTCGACACATGCCACGCGTTCGCGTCGGGCTACGACGAGCGGACCGCCGAAACCGTGACCAAGACCATCGACGAGCTGGACAAGGTCGTGGGCTTGAAGAACGTCGACGTCGTCCACTGCAATGACTCGGTCACCGGCCTCGGCTCCAACCGCGATCGCCACGCCAACATCGGCGCCGGGCAGATCGGCGACGAGGGATTTCGCGCCCTCCTGCACGAGCCCAGGCTCGACCGCATGCCCTTCATCCTCGAGGTCCCCGGCGCCGGCGAGGGACCCGACTCTGAGCAGGTCGCGACGCTGCGCCGGCTCGCCGCGACCTAGGCGTCGATCTGGCGCTTGCCGGCCGCCGGGCTCCACCGCGGAGCACGCCGGCTGGCGAGTCCTGCCACGACCCACACTCTCCTGGCCAGCTTCGGCAACCACCACCGCATCACCGGCCCACCGCCGTCGACCAGCCGGTGGTTTTCCATCTCGCGCTGCAGGTCCTGCAGCTGCCTCCACGCCATCTCCTCGTTGTAGTAGCCGTTCACGTCTCGACCTCCTTAACCGCCATATTCCTTATGTAGGTTATTATAACCGATGTACGCAGTGCAGCGGTTACGATAGGATGAATTACTGATGGCGGACAGGGAAACGGCAGCCGGCCCAATGGGGCTGGTCCAGGCTTTCGTCAACAGCGCTGATCTCCAGGACGGTCCCGAGGCGCTGTCGACCCCCGAGGCCCTCACCACGTGGCTGTCCGGCCACGGCCTCATGCCGGGAGGAGCTGTCTCCGACCAGGGCGACCTGCGGCATGCGCTCGCGCTGCGGGAGGCGCTACGCGGCATCATCGGCGCCAACTCGGGCGGCGCGGTCTACCCCGTCGACGTGGCCACGCTGAACGAGGCGGCGTCGGCGAGCAAGCTGCGGCCGCGGTTCGGCCAGGACGGCCACGCCCGCCTCGAGCCCGACGCCCGCGGCGTCACGGGTGCGCTCGGCCGGATCGTGGCCGCGGCATTCACCGCCATGGCCGAGGAGGACTGGACCAGGCTCAAGCTGTGCAGCTCGCAGACGTGCCGGTGGGTGTTTTTCGACCGGTCGAAGAACCAGTCGAGCCGCTGGTGCACCATGGCGTCCTGCGGCAACCGCGAGAAGGCGCGGCGCTTTCGCGCGCAGACCAAGAAGGTCTGACTAAGCTCGGACCGCTTTCACCTCGCGCATCCCGGCGCCTGTGCCGGCGAAGCGCACTGCTGTGAGCTCGGCCAGGATCCCAAGCGCAGTCTCCTCAGCGCCGCGGCTGCCGAGATCAAGACCGATCGGCCCGTGCACGCGTGCGATCTGCTCCTCGGTGAAGCCTTCCTTGCGCAGGGCGTCGAAGCGGTTGGCGTTCGTCTTGCGGCTGCCGATCGCGCCGATGTAGCCGACATCCTTATTCAGTACTGAGCGCAGCGCAGGCAGGTCGAACTTTGGATCGTGAGTCAGGATCACCACGTACGTCGATTGATCAAGCGTGAGCTTGCCCAATCCCTCGTCGGGCCACGAAACGAGCAGCTCATCCGCCTCCGGAAATCTCTCGCGCGTCGCGAACTTGGCGCGCGCGTCGATGACCGTGACCCGGTAGCCCATCACCTTCGCGAGCCGGTGCAGTGGGATCGCGATGTGTATCGCGCCGACGATGACCAGGTGCGCCGGGCGGCGGAAGGGTTCGATGAACCAATCGCCGTCGCGCCGCGCGAGCTCGGTGCCCGGCGGCGTACCCTCGACCAGCTGCGACTCGCCGGTCACCAGGTTCGTGCGCAGGGTCGCCGGCTCGTCCTTCTCGAGCAGGCCGATCAGCTTCTTCTGGACCGCGTCGAGCGGCTGCACGTACACCTCGATGTGCCCGCCGCAGGCAAGCCCGACCTCGAATGCCACTTCGTCGGCGACGCCGAAGGCTGCGATCTTCGGCTCGCCCGACTTGAGCACCTTCTGCGCCTCCTCGAAGACGGCGCCCTCGATGCACCCGTTGGACACGGAGCCGGCCATCTTGCCCGAGCGCGTCACCGCCATCCTCGAGCCGAGCGGGCGCGGGCTCGAGCCCCACGTCTCCACGACCGTCGCGAGCGCGATGTGCTCACCGGCCTCGTTCCACGCGCGCAGCTCGTCGAGGATCTCCCGCATCTTTTTGCCTACCTACTTATACGCGGGGCGGCGACCAAGCCCGGACAGCAGCCGGCCCAGGTCGTCGAGCGCCTGCACGTTGTGAGCGGCCAGGAAGTCGTCACAGTACGGCAGCGCCGCCGCCATGCCTCGCGTCAACGGCTCGTAGCCCTCGCTGCCGATGAGCGGGTTGAGCCAGATGAGGCGGTGCGATGAGCGGCGCAGATGCTTGAGCTCCGCCGCGAGCTGCGTAGGGTCGCCGCGGTCCCAGCCATCGCTGACGATGATCACGACCGCGCCGTGCCCGAGCACCCGGCGCGCCCACTTGCGATTGAAATCGCCGAGCGCGGTGCCGATGCGCGTGCCGCCGCTGAAGTCGTGCACGCCCTTGCTGACCGAGTCGAGCACCTTGTCGACGTCGCGCTGGCGCAGCAGGCGGGTGATGCGCGTGAGCCGCGTCGAGAAAACGAATGCCTCGAGGTCCTCACGGCGCGCCACCGCGTACGCAAAGATCATCAGCAGCCGCGAGTAGCGCTCCATCGATCCGCTGACGTCGCAGATGAGCACCAGCGGCCGGCGCCGCATCGAAGGACGCCGCCGGAAGAGCCTGATGAGCTCGCCGCTCGACCTGATCGCATGCCTCGCTGAGCGGCGGAGGTCGATGCGTCCCGCGCGCGCCGGGCGCATGCGGCGAGTACGCCGCTCTGCGACGCGCCACGCCGCCTGCTCCAGCAACCTGCGGACCTGCTCGGTCTCCGACCACGTCATCTCATCGAAGTCCTTGTGTCGCAAGAGCTCGTCGGCGCTGTATCCGCTGGAGCTGACGGGAACCTCGCGCGGGTTCTGCTCGCGGTTCATCTGCGACGCGTTGAGCCCCAGCACCGACGACCAGGCTTTGGCGCGCTCCGGCGACATCGGCAGCGATCGGCTGCGACCAGGGATCACTCCCGCCGTGATGCGCGGATCTGGAGGCGCCCAGAAGATGTCGAACGCGGCCTCGAACGTTGGGATGTCTTCCTTGCGGCTGACGAACACGCTGCGAAGCGCGCTGCGAAAGTCGACCTCCCGCTTCATGTCGATGTAAACAAGCGCGCGGGTCGCGTCGGTCAGCCGGCGCGGTCCAGCTTCCAGGCCGGCGTCGTGCAAGAGCCTTGCGAAGGCGCCGAGTCGCGGGAGCAGGTCGGGCCGAGGCGCGGCCTCCTCAGGCACGCTTTGCCTGCTCGACCAGGGCAGGCACCTTCTCGCGCACCCGCTCCAGGTCTTCCTGGTACTTGAGCGCCGCGCCGAGCGTCGCGTCGACGAGCGAGGCGTCGATCGAGCGAGCGCCGAGCGCAGCCAGCGAGCGCGCCCAGTCCAGCGTCTCGGCGACACCCGGCACCTTGTAGAGGTCCATCCCGCGCAGGCCCTGCACAAGCGCAGCCACCTCTCGCGCGAGTCCGTCGGCTGCTTCCGGGGCGCGGGCGCGCACGATCTCGACCTCTTTCTCGAGGTCCGGGTAGTCGATCCAGTGGTACAGGCAGCGTCGCTTCAGCGCGTCGTGCACCTCGCGTGTGCGGTTCGACGTGATCACCACAAAAGGCGGTTTCTTGGCCTTGATGGTCCCGAGCTCGGGAATCGAGATCTGAAAATCCGACAGCAGCTCGAGCAGGAACGCCTCGAACTCCTCGTCCGACCTGTCGATCTCGTCGATGAGCAAGACGGGAGGCGTCTCATCGGTGTTGTCGATCGCGTCCAGCAGCGGCCGCCGCAGCAGGAACTCGGGGCTGAAGATCTCGCGCTCCGCGAGGCGGCGGTCTTCGCTTTCGTTGAGCAGCCGGATGTGAAGCAGCTGACGCGGGTAGTTCCATTCGTAGACCGCGTGCGCGAGGTCGATGCCCTCATAGCACTGCAACCGGATCAGCCGCGCGCCGAGCACGTCGGCCATGACCTTGGCCGCCTCGGTCTTGCCGACTCCGGCCTCGCCCTCGATGAACAGCGGCTTTTCGAGCTTAAGGGCCAGGTAGATGGCGGTCGCCAGGGCCCGGTCGCCGATGTACCGCCGCTCGCGCAGGCGCGCCTCGACGTCGTCGATGGTCGACGGACCGGCTGTGCTCACCTGCAACAGACTACCGCCCGGTAAGGCGCAGTTAGTCGTACGCCGGGTTGTCGACTGTCGCGCCGTACGTGTAGTTGCCTGCGTAGTTCGTCCAGGCCGACGTCTGGATGCTGCAGGTGACGCTGAACTTCTGGCCGTGAGGACGGTCAGGCTGGATCGTTGCCTTGCAGGTGCCGAGCGAGCTCTGGTCGCTCGCCGTCAGCACAAACGTGACCGTCGAAGGCGATGGCCCGCCGTTGATGCCGCCCGTGTTCTCCATGTCCGCGGAGAGGACGCACGGGTCGCCGCACGAACCCTGGCTGGCCTCCTGCTGGTGGACCGCGTCGATCTGGTAGCGAGGCGGCCAGGTGGTGGGGTCGTCGAGGTCGAACACGTCGCTCGGCGTCTGGATGCCGAAATCCTTGTTGTAGTTGCTGAACGCGACGTCCAGGTGCGAGCTGCTTCCCAATGACTGCCCGGCGATCGATCGCAATCGCACCAGGTGGTACGGCGAGTCCTCGGTGATGTTCACGATGACGGCCGGCAAGGTCAGCTCGGCGGTGTTCTGGCCGTTGAAGTTCACGTCGTCCTGACGGTTGGACGCGGCGCCCGAGAGCAGGAGCTTGGTCTTGCTCGGGTCGGTGATCGTGGTCGTGTCGATGGCCGCGATCTGCGAGCTCGTGACCCATCTTTCGCGCGCGGCCCTCAAGAGCTTCTGTGCGTTCGGGTCGGCAAGCAGCGTGTCGAGGAACAGCTGTCCCTTGTAGTACGCCTTCCCATTCGAGCTCAGCATCTCGAGGTCGTTGTCGCCCTGCTTGCCGCCGATGTGCACGGTGGATGGAGCCGCGTACTCGATGTCGAGGTTGTAAGCCTTCGTGCCGTCGAGGAACGTGGCCTTCGCCTCGAAGCCCTTCGCCTTGGCCAGGTTGTCGGCGGCGCCGGTCTCGAGCTGGGACGCAGATGGCCGTCCGAGCCCAAACGGAAGCGCGCAGGCACTGATCATCAGCGCAGCCGCGCCGGTGATCACCACGTTGCGCATGTGGCGCACCTTACTGGGCTTGCTCGATCGCCCTCCGCGTGAGGACCCTGGCCAGATGCTTCTTGTATTCAGGGCTGGCGCGTAGGTCGCCCGCGGGGTTCAGGCCATCTGACGCGTGCTGCGCGGCCTCCTCGGGCTTCGCGCCCTTGCCGAGCGCATCCTCGACAGCCTTCGCACGGACCGGCGTCGGGCCCACATTGGTCAGCCCGATGCGCCAGTGGCCGTCCACCTTCTGAGCCGCAGCTCCGACGATTGCCCAGTCGAAAAGCCGGCGGCGGAACTTGATGTACTTGTGCGGGCCGTTCGCCACCGGAAATACGACCTCGGTGACGATCTCGTTCGCCTGCAGCGGCGTGGTGAACAGGTCCTTGAAGAAATCCTTGGCCGCGATCGTGCGCTTGTTGGTGACGATGTCGGCGTCGAGCATCAGGGCGATGGTCGGGTAGTCGCCGGCCGCGTCGGCGTGCGCGACGACACCACCGATCGTGCCCATGTTGCGCACCTGGTTGTCGCCGACCTCGCTCGCCACGTCGGCGAGGATGGGCAGCTTGCTCCGGACGACGTCCGAGTTGTGAATCGACACGTGTCGCGCGAGTGCGCCGATGTGCAGCTTGTCGCCCTTGGCCTCGATGTGGTCGAGGCCCTTGACGCCGTTGATGTCTACGAGGGCCTTGGGCTGAGCGAGCCGAAGCCGCATCAACGGGATGAGGCTGTGGCCGCCCGCCAGCACCTTGGCATCCTCTCCGAACCGGTCGAGGAGCTTGACCGCCTCATCGACTGAGGAGGCTTTCGCGTATTCGAATGCGGCGGGGATCACTGGCGCGCCTCCTTCATCATGTGCCACAGCTTGTCCGGGGGCGCGGGCATATCGACATGCTTGATGCCCAAGGGGCTGAGCGCGTCGCAGATCGCGTTGATCACAGCAATGCTGGCCGCGATGGTGCCCGCCTCGCCGATGCCTTTCACGCCCAGGTCGTTGGTCGGGCTTGGCGTGATCGTCTTGTCGAGGATGAACGGAGGGATCTCTCCCATCGACGGAATCAGGTAGTCGATCAGCGTTCCGGTCTTCAGCTGGCCCGTGCTTTCGTCGTAGACGACCTCTTCGTAGAGCGCCTGCGCGATCGCCTGCACCACACCGCCGTGGATCTGCCCGTCGACGATCATCGGGTTGATGATGTTTCCGCAGTCGTCGACAGCGACGTACTTCTCGATCTTGGCGGTGCCGGTCTCGGCGTCGATCTCGACCACGGCCACGTGCGCGCCGAACGGCCACACGAGGTTGGGCGGATCGAAGTACGCGACCGCCTCGAGGCCTTGCTCCATGCCTTCGGGAAGGCCCATGCCGTAGCTGGCAAACGCGACCTCGCCGAAAGCCTTCGATTTGTCCGGTGAACCCTTGACGTGGAAGTTGCCGTGCTCGAACACCACGTCCTCTTCCGCCGCCTCGAAAATGTGAGCGGCGAGCTTCTTGCCTTTGTCGATCACCTTGCCCACGGCCTTGCTGATCGCCACGCCGCCGACGGCGAGGCTGCGGCTGCCGTAGGTGCCGTATCCGAATGACGTGCCTTCTGCCGTGTCGCCGTGGCGCAGCTCGACGCTGTCGAGCGGCACGCCCAGCTGGTCGGCGACGATCTGGCTGAACGTCGTCTCGTGGCCCTGGCCGTGCGAGTGCGTGCCTGTGTAGACGATGACCGCGCCGGTCGGCGTGACGCGTACCTGAGCCGACTCCACCAGCGCGATGCCGCCGGTGGCCGGCGCTGTGGCCGCGCTGGGGCCGAAGCCGCACAGCTCGATCCACGTCGACAGCCCGATGCCGAAGAAACGCCCCTGCTTGCGCAGTTCGGCCTGCTTCTTACGCAGCTCTGCGTAGCCCGCGAGCTCCAGCGCCTTGTCGAGTGATTTCTCGTAGTCGCCCGAGTCGACCACCAGTCCGAAGTTCTGAGTGAAGGGGAAGTCCTCCGGCTGGATGAAGTTCTTCTTGCGAATGTCGACCGGATCCATCTTCAGCTCGAGCGCGACCAGGTCGACCATCCGCTCGACGAGGTGAGTCGCCTCAGGCCGCCCAGCGCCGCGGTATGGATCGGTGGGAACGCGATTGGTGAGCACGCCGACGGTGCGCGCCGAGATCCCCTTCCATTTGTAGCCGCCTCCCGCCATCAGGCAGGCGACTGGTTGAAACGCGCCGAAAGTGCCGTGATACGCGCCGACATCCACGTACTGGACGACCCGCATCGCGAGCAGAGTCCCGTCCTTCTTGGCAGCAACCTCGCAGTCGTAGAACTGGCCGCGACCGTGCGTCGAGGTCTGGATCGATTCGGTGCGCGTCTCGATCCACTTGACCGGTCGGGCGGCGATGCGCGAGAGCGCCGGGACCAGGTAGTCCTCCGGGTAAGGGCTGATCTTGCTGCCGAAACCGCCACCCACGTCAGGTGAGATGACTCGCACCTGGCTTTCCTTCAGGCCCAGCGCGCCCGACACGAAGAGGCGAATGAAGTGAGGGTTCTGGCTCGACAACCACAAGGTCAGCTTCTTGTCGAAGCCTTCGTACTCGGCCAGCACGCCGCGCGGCTCCATGGGTACTGGAGCGAGCCGGTTCTGCAGGACCCGTTCTTTCACCACAACGTCCGCTTCCTTGAATGCGGCCTCGGTCAGGTCGAGTGGCGTGTAGGTGAAGTCCCAGCAAACGTTGTCCGGTCCGTCTTCATGCGCCTTCGGAGAGCCCTTCGCGAGCGCCTTCTCGAGGTCCATCACGGCCGGCAGCTCGTCGTAGTCGACCTGGATCATGTTGGCCGCATCGGCCGCCTGTGCCTTGGTCTCGGCGAGCACCACGGCCACGATCTCGCCCTGGTACCTGACCTCCTTCTCGGCGATGGGGAAGCGCTCGGGTACGAATTTCTTCTCAGCCACGAAAGCGGGCGCGGCCGGATGCGTGCCGGCGAGCTGGCCCTTGAAGTCGCGCGCGGTGTAGACGCCGACGACGCCGGGCGCCTTGCTGGCGTCGGTGACGTCGATGCTCTTGATGCGGGCGTGCGCAACGGGGCTGCGCGCGAACGCGGCGTGCGCGGTGCCCTGGCGGACGAAGTCGTCGATGTAGTGGCCGTGGCCGGTGATGAGCCGCGGGTCTTCGCGGCGATGGATCTTGGCTCCGACGAGCTGGGTGACCGCCATCTCAGCTGCCCCCCGCCGCGACCTGGGTCTTCCGGGCCGGCGTCCCGCTCATCGTCTTGGCTGCGCTCTGGACGGCCTTGATGATGTTCACGTAGCCCGTACACCGGCAGAGGTTGCCTTCGAGGCCCCTGCGAATCTCGTCCTCGGTCGGGTTTGGATTCTGTTCGAGAAGGTAGGCCGCGGCCATGATGAATCCGGGCGTGCAGTAGCCGCACTGCAGTCCGTGCTCGTCCCAGAAGGCCTGCTGGATCGGGTGGAGCTCATCACCTTTGGCCATGCCTTCGATGGTCGTGAGGCTGCGGCCGTCTGCCTGGACGGCGAACATCGTGCAGCTCTTGACCGCCTTGCCGTCGACGTGGATCGTGCACGCGCCGCACTGGCTGGTGTCGCAGCCGATGTGCGTTCCGGTCAGACCCACGACATCCCGGAGGTAGTGCACGAGCAGCAGCCGAGGTTCGACCTCGTGCTCGTGCTTACGCCCGTTGACGGTAACAGCGACCTTGTGGTTCATCCGGCTCCCTCCTAGCTAGCGGGCGGCGCGCTCGGGGCGCGGGCGGCGCGTGACGGGCGGCCGCGCGGACGCGATTCGAAACTATGCCCGAACCTATCGGACACCTACTATTCGGCTACTTTTACTCCTGAAATGCAACTGGAGAATTCCTTCTCAGTCGATGCGCCCCCAGATCGGGTGTTCGCCTACCTCCTCGACATCAACAAAGTCGTGGGCTGCGTGCCGGGCGCAGAGCTGTCGGAGGTGGTCGATTCGACCACGTTCAAGGGCAAGGTAAAGATCAAGGTCGGGCCGATCACTGTCGCCTACAACGGAACGGCGCGCATCGCCGACCGTGACGACGCCGGCCGGTCAGCCGCCATCGAGGCCGAGGGCCGCGAAACCACCGGGCCGGGATCAGCCCGCGCGAAGGCATTGATGAAGGTCGACGCCGACGGCGCTGGATCCGTGGTGAAGATCTCGACCGAATACAGCGTGGCGGGGCGCGTGGCGCAGTTCGGTCGCGGCGTGATGGAAGACGTGTCGCGGCGGATCATCAACGAGATGGCCGCGTGCATCAAGGCCAACGTCGAGGGCGGTGAGCAGCACGCCGCGGCGGTGTCGGGCGGCTCGGTCAGCGCCGACGCGCCGGCGCCGGCGCCAGTGACCGCCAAGCCGGTTAACGCGGTCTCAATGTTCTTCCAGGTCCTCTGGGAGGGAGTCCGCCGGCTGTTCGGAGCCCGCCCGAGCTAGCCTAGGAAAACAGCCAGCATGTGGTCGCGGTTGGCCCAGATGTTGGGCTGCGACCAGCTCTTGCCCGGCACACCGATGATCGTCACCGTGACGTCGTACAGCTGGAAGAACCGGTTCTTGAGCAGGATCTCGGAGTGCATCTCGGGTGACGCAGCCTTGGTGAACTCAGCGAATCCCGTGACCATGAAATCGGACGCCTGGTACATCACGTAGCGGCGCATCGTCTCCACCGCCTGGTCTGGCGGCGGGGGCTCGGGTTCGATTGTGCGTATGCCGCCGACCAGCGCCTTGTTGAACACCCCCTCCGGCACCCCGTTCAGGGGCACGGCGCCCGGGAGCAACGGCTCCGCCGAGACGTTGCGGAGGTGGAAGATCGACTCAGGGTCATTCAGCGTTTCCCGCATGCGACCGCGGAGATGTATCTCCCCCGACAGACGCTGGTACGGGGTGAGGACGTCAACCTTCACCCAGTTCGCTGTGCCTATCGCGCCGGCGGTGGGCTGTTGCATCGCCCGGGAGAATACCTTTCCGCTGCGAGAATTGCGCAGTGAAGCTCGAAGACGCAAAGCGACGGATCGCTCAAGACAGCGAGCTGCACGCCTTCATCTCGATCTCTGACGAGACGGGCGACGGACCCGTCGTAGCGGTCAAAGACCTGGTCGATGTCAAAGGCACGGTCACGTCCGCGGGCGGGATCATTCTGCCCAAGACGCCGGCCGCCAAGGACGCACCGGTAGTGCAGCGCCTGCGCGGGCATGGATGCGTGATGGTCGGCAAG
>Ga0209131_1003103_pt1 | contig 11109 bp, 8 predicted proteins | sample GraSoi_2013_40cm_FD_185826 | JGI IMG/M metagenome (GOLD analysis project Ga0209131, IMG submission 185826) | Grasslands soil microbial communities from the Angelo Coastal Reserve, California, USA - Sample 9_17_2013_40cm (SPAdes) (version 2) | ecosystem: Environmental > Terrestrial > Soil >...
GGGAGGCGTAGCGGGTGGGAGGCGTAGGTGCGGCGTTTACTCGCCGATACCCATGGCGTCCAGGATGAACGCGTGAACCTCGGCCTCGTAGGCCGCCTGGGCGAAGCGGCCTGACGGGCCGGTGTGTGCGCCCGCGCCGAGCTCGACCCGGAACAGGACCAGCGATTCCGGTCCGGTAGCGCGGAGCCTGGCGACCCACTTGGCCGGCTCGTGCACTGCGACGCGCGGGTCGTGCACCGCGCCGGTCACGAGCAGCGCGGGCCGCGGCCCGGGCGGCGGGTTGTCATACGGCGAGTACGATCGCAGGCAGGCATAATCGCCGACATCTCGAGGGTCGCCCCACTCGTCCCACTCGTTGATCGTCAGCGGGATCGACGGGTCGAGCATCGTCGTCACGCAATCCACGAACGGCACCTCGGCGACCACGGCGCGCCACCGGTCGGGGCGCATCGAGTAGACCGCGCCCTGGAGCAGCCCGCCTGCCGACAGGCCGCGCGAAACGATCAGCTTGCCGTCGACCAGTGCGGTTCCGTCTCGTCCGGCTAGCCAGTCAGCTACGTCGATGAAGTCGGTGAAGGTCGTCCGCTTGGACCGCAGCCTGCCCTGCTGCCACCAGTGCCTGCCGCCCTCGCCGCCGCCCCTGATGTGCGCGACAGCGTAGACGATGCCGCGGTCGAGCAGCGACGGCAGGCCGATGCTGAACTCCGGATCCGAGCAAGCCTCGTATGCCCCGTAGCCGTACAGCAGGCAAGGCGCCGAGCCGTCCAGCGGCGTCTGCCTGGCGTAGGCCAGGGTAACCGGTATCAGCTCGCCGTCACTCGCCCGCGCGCTTACCCGCTCCGTCCGGTACCGCCGCGGGTCGTAGCCCGGTACGTCGCGGCGCTTGAGAATGGTCCGCTCGCCCGTGGCCAGGTCGAGCCGCGACCAGACAGCAGGCTCGATCAGCGACTCTTCCATGACGATCACGGAGCCCACGTCGTAGTCCTCGGCGTGCTCGATGCTTATCGTGCCGGCCGCCAGCGACGGGCGGACCTCGATGACATTCCCGCCGTCGAGGTCGGTGATCGCGAGCAGCGGCTCGCCGCCGCGTCGTAGGGTCAGCAGCAGCCGGTCGCCGATCACGTCGCAGCCGAGCAGCCGCGTATCCCCGCGAGCCGGCGCGACTGCCCCGCAGTCGACCGGCGTCCAGTTCGCCGCGCCGGGCTGGCCGGCCGGGGCGCGCTTCAGCGTGAACTCGGGCTCGGTGTCGTCGGTAACGACATAGAGCCATCCCGCCGAGCCGTCATCTGCCCTGGCGTGATCGAGGCGGTACTCGACACCGCGGCGCCGTGGCTCGACCAGGATCGGGTCGGCGAACGGGTCGGCCAGCGGAATGAGCCTGACCTCGGCGGTGTCACGGCACGCCGAGGTGATCACGGCGAAGTGGCCGCTGCGGGAGGCGTGCAGAGTCAGTTCATACCGGCCGTCGGGCTCGCTGAGCACCAGCACGTCGGCGGCGGCCGGCGTGCCGATGCGATGCCGCCAGACCTGGAACGGCCGGTTCAGATCATCAGGCACCAGATAGAACAGGACGCTCGAGTCGGCCGACCAGGCGACGCCAGGGTAGCTCCGGGGGATGTCGTCGGGCAGGTCATCGCCGCTGCCGAGGTCCTTGACCAGGAGCCGGTAGACCTCAGCGCCGCTGCAGTCGGCCGACCAGGCGAGCAGGTTGCCGTCGGGGCTCGGCTCGCGCGCTCCGACGTCCACGTAGCCGGTCACCGCGCCGATAATGTTCTCGTCTAGGAGGACTTGTTCGCTATTTTCTCCGGATCGTGACCTAAGAAACTGAAGATTCTCTCTTCCCTGTGGTGTCCTGGTGCGGTAGATAAAGCCTGAAAGAGGCCATCCGACCGAATCATCAGCCCGGTCGGGGATCCGTCCGGCCGACTCGGCGGTGAGGCGGCCGGTCAGATCGGATAGGAGCGCGGCATGCGCGTCGTAGAAAACGCGTTCCGCGGCGAGGTACGCGCGGAGCGCGGGCCGCTCATGGTCGCGCATCCAGGCGTAATCGTCGGTCTCGGTGCGCCCGTGCAACTCCCTGACCGACGGGATCCGCGGAGCGGCGGGCGGCAGATGCGGCTGGTCAGCGGTTCGAGGCATAGCAAAGCACCCTATCGCGGAGACCGCCCGGCAAGGCGAGATATGGATATAACCGCTATATCATGATCGTCCAGATCGTCCTATCAACGTCCATCAACGCCGCCGATTACAGAACGATCACCGGATGCGGACCATCGCCCTATAACTGCAGATAGACCCCATACTTCATAGAGCCGCGCGGACCACGAACGTGGGCCTGACCGCAAGACAGAGGAGAACCCATGCTCCGATCAAACTCCCGACCGCGGCTGCGGTTGGCCGCCGCGGGTCTCGCACTCTGTGGTGGCCTGGCGGCGGCGACTCCCGCGCTCGCCGCCACTGGCTCGCCAGCCGGTCAGCTCGCTGTATCAGGTGCCAAGCACGGCCCGTCCACCCTGGTGGTCGGAGATAATGGCGCGGTCGACACGCTGAACCCGTACAACGGCTTCACCAGCCTGGACTTCGAGGTCTACGGGAACATCTACGACAACCTGATGGACTACGGCCAGCTGGACTACTCGGGCACCCCACGCCTGGCCACCTCGTGGTCGCACACGCCCGACGGGCTCACCTGGACCTACCACATCAGGAAGGGCGTCAAGTGGTCCGACGGCGTGCCGCTGACCGCTGCCGACGTGGCCTATACCTTCACCAGGGACATCCAGCCCGGTTCGGTTGAGCAGGCAGACAACTCGGCGTACGTCGGGAACATTACGAGCGCCAAGGCGACCGGGCCTTACACCGTGGTGATGAAGGTCAGCAAGCCATCTCCGGTCATGAACAGGCTGATCGTCTTCATCTTGCCTCAGCACATCTGGAAGCACGTCAGCGAGAAGCAGGTTTCTTCGTTCCAGAACACCAATCCGGTCGGTTCAGGGCCGTTCGTCGTGACCAGCTTCCACGTCAATCAGTCGGTCACGCTGAAGGCAAACCCGCACTACTGGGGCGGCAAGCCTGGGATCTCCGGACTGGTCTTCCAGAAGTACACGAACCCGAGCGCAGAGGCGATCGACCTGCGCAACGGCAGGATCGGCTTCGCTGAGGACCTCACGAACGCGCTGTTCAAGTCCCTGAAAGACGCTTCCGGTGTCACGCTGAACGACGCGCCATCAGGCAACTGGGACGAGCTCGCGTTCAACAACGGTGCGGCGACCGTGGCTGGCAAGAAGATCGGCAACGGCAACCCCGCGCTGCTCGACGTCAACGTCAGGCACGCCATCAGCTATTCGCTGAACCTGCCGGAACTCGTCAGCAAGGTACTTCTCGGCTACGGGTCGCCGGGCACCTCAATCATCCCGCCGATTTACCCGCAGTTCCACTACACCCCACAGGCAGCGACAGCCTACCACTTTGACCCGAGAAAGGCCGAGCAGATCCTGACCGCCGACGGCTGGAAGATGGGGCCGAAGGGAATCAGGGTGAAGAACGGCAAGCAGCTGGAACTGCGGCTGTTCCTTCGGTCAGATTCCGCCCAGGAGGTGCAGGCCGGGCAGTACATCAAGGGCTGGCTGAATGCGATCGGCATCGGCGTGTCTGTCACATCCATGTCGGACAGCACACTCACCCAGGACATCGGCAACGGCAACTATGACATGTTCATCTGGGGCTGGGGCGTCGAGCCGAACCCCGACTTCCAGCTGTCGGTGTTCACCTGCGGACAACGCTCGTCCGGCGGGCCGCCGAATTACACGCCGGGTTGGTCGGACAGCTTCTACTGCGACAAGACCTACGACAAGCTGTACGCCAAGCAGCAGACGCTCGACGGGCCGGCCCGCGCCAAGGTAGTCAAGCAGATGCAGCAGAAGCTGTATGCCGACGACCCGTACTCGCTGCTCTACTACTACGACGACACGCAGGCCTACCGTAGCGACCAGTTCACCGGTTTCGCCCCGCAGCCGAACAACCCCAACGGCCTGCTGCTGTTCCAGGAGGTCTCGTGGTGGAGCTACCGGTGCCTCAGGCCCGTCGGCACCAGCCCGTCACTGACCGACAAGAACATCGGCTGCGCCCATGAGATGGGCATTGCCGCCGCCAACCAGCAGGCGACCAGCGCGGGATCCGGCGTCAGCGGCGCAATGATCGGCGGGATCGCGGCGGCTGTCGTGGTACTCGCCGCAGCGGGCCTGCTCCTAGCCAGACGCCGGTCGGTTGCGACTGCCGACGAGCGGGAGTAACGCATGGCGGGAGCCATGCTCGATGGTGCACTCGCCGCAGCGCGTGAGCGCCCCGGCGAGAGCACCAGGCGGGGCGGCACCGGCCTAGCGCGGACGCTCGGGGTCAAGATCGGAAGCGCGGTCGTGACCTTGGCCTTCGTGCTTGTGTTCAACTTTTTCTTGTTCCGCGTCCTGCCGGCGGACCCGGCACGCAACCTGGCCCATGGCGGCACGCTCACCGCTGCGCAGATGGCGGCGATCAACAGGACGTTCGGCATCGGGCTGCCCCTGCCGCAGCAGTTCTGGAACTACGTCGTCCAGACCGTGCAAGGGAACCTCGGCCGGTCGTTCCAGAACCAGCTTCCCGTCTCGCAGCTGATCGGCCAGGCGGTCTGGCCGACTGTGCTGCTTGTCGGCAGCTCTACCGTGCTGTCGACGGTCATCGGGGTGTGGATGGGCATCCGTGCTGGCTGGCGGCGCGGAAGCAGGTTCGACAAGATCTCCACCGGCGTAAACAACACCTTGTATGCCATGCCGGACTTCTGGCTCGGCATGGTGCTGCTGATCGTTTTCGCCTCGCACTGGGCGATCTTCCCGGCCAGCGGCATGAGCAGTTCCGTCGGCGGCGGCACCGGCCTGGCCGGTGTCGGTGACGTCCTGTGGCACCTGACCCTTCCGTGCATCGTGCTCACTCTGGTCTACCTGGCCGAATACTCCCTTGTGATGCGGTCCTCGTTGATAGACGAGCTCGGCAACGACTACCTGCAGACCGCACGGGCCAAGGGCCTGCGTGACGCACTCGTCCGACGGCAGCACGCGGTACCCAATGCGCTGCTGCCATCGATCACGCTGATCATGCTGAACCTGGGCTTCGTGATCTCGGGCGCGATCACCACCGAGACAGTGTTCTCCTGGCCCGGGTTGGGCCTGCTGACCTATCACGCGCTGAACTACCCTGATTACCCGGTCCTCGAAGGCGCTTTCCTGCTCTTCTCGGCCGCGGTGATCGGCGCGAACCTGATCGCCGACCTGCTGCTAACGGTGCTTGACCCCAGGGTGAGGCAGGCGTGAGCACACAGGTTGAGACCACGCAACAGCCTCCCGTAACCCCAGTCCGCTCTGGCAAGCGCATTGCCTGGGATCGGCGGCGCCGAGCCCTGGCAAGGTTTTGGCAGCAGTACCGCAAAGACCGCAACGGGATGATCGGCCTGGCGATCCTGGTGCTAATGATCGCGGTCGCGCTCGCCGCTCCGCTGCTGGCGAGTTCCCGCGGACTGAACCCGATCTACGCCACTGCGACGCCTAATGCCGGGCCAAGCTGGCATTACCCGCTTGGCACCGATGGCGACGGCAGGTCGGTGCTGACCGAGCTGATCTGGGGATCGCGAATCTCGCTGCTGATCGGGCTGTCGGCAACGCTGCTGTCCATGGTGATCGGCGCGCTGATCGGCATCGTGGCCGGCCACTTCGGCAAGCTGATAGGCAACCTGCTGATGCGCTTCACCGACTGGTTCCTCGTGATCCCCTTCCTGCCGCTGGCCATCGTCCTGGCAACAACGCTAGGGAAGTCGCTCGGCGTCATCATCGTCGTGATCGGGATCACCTCATGGCCTGGCACGGCCAGGATCATCCGGGCTCAGGCACTCGCCGTCGAGACCCGGCCGTATCTGGAGCGCGCCCGGGCATTGGGGGCGGGGCACTGGCATCAGATGACCAAGCACGTTCTGCCCAATGTCATGCCCCTGCTGCTCGCCAACACGATCCTGACGGTGGCCGGCACGATCTTGGCCGAGACCACGCTTTCGTTCCTCGGCCTTGGCGATCCGACCAGGGCGTCCTGGGGCCAGATGCTCAACGAGGGCTTCAGCACAGGAGGCATGCTGGCCGGCAACCAGCTTTGGTTGATCGCTCCCGGTGTCGCCGTTATCGCGGTGGTGATGGCCTTCACGATGGTCGGCCATGCGCTGGAAGCCATACTCGACCCGAAGCTCCGGGAGCGCTGATGGCCCTGCTTGAGCTACGTGACCTGGCGGTCACTTACCGGACAGAGGACGGCCCGGTGCCGGCCGTCCGAGGCGTTGACCTGGCGGTCGACACCGGGCAGACGCTAGGCCTCGCGGGCGAGTCTGGCTGCGGCAAGTCGACAATCGCCGCGTCGATTCTGCGGCTGCTGCCCGTTTCGGCGAAGGTAAGCGGCCAGATCCTGTTCAAGGGCGAGGACGTCCTGACCATGAGCTGGGGCAAGCTGCGGGCCGTGCGGTGGGCAGGCGCATCGATCATCTTCCAGGGAGCGATGCATTCCCTGAACCCAGTTCAGCGGGTCGGCAAGCAGATCGCCGAACCGATCCTGCTGCACTCGCCGGGCGTCACCCAGGCCCAGGCCAGCACCAGGGTGGCGGGGCTGCTCGCGCACGTCGGCCTGCCCGCCGACCGCGCGTTTAGCTACCCCCACGAGCTGTCAGGCGGCCAGAAGCAACGGGTTATGATCGCGATGGCGCTCGCCTGCGAGCCGGACCTGATCATCGCCGATGAGCCGACGACCGCCCTGGACGTGATGATCCAGGCCCAGGTGCTGAACCTGATCGGCGACCTAGTCAGAGAGACCGGGGTCGGCCTGATCATGATCAGCCACGACCTGTCCGTGCTGTCGGCGACCTGCCAGCGGCTGGCCGTCATGTACGCGGGCCGGATCGTGGAGGAGGGCCCGGCACACGAGGTCTTCACCGACGCCCGGCACCCGTATGCCGAGGCGCTGGCCTGGGCCTTCCCGATCATCGGCGACACGCGGACCAGGATGAGCCCGCGTGGCTTGCCGGGCGACCCGCCTGACCCTGCTGCCGTGCCCTCCGGGTGCAGCTTCCACCCGAGGTGCGCGGTCGTGCAGCCCGAGTGCTCGTCCAGGCAGATGGAGCTGTGGCCGGCGGGCGACGGACGCCTGGCCGCCTGCGTGCGGGTACTGCCGGGCAGCGAGGGCGAGCCGGCCGTGGGTTCGGTTAAAGAAGAAAGCCGGCAGCCATGAGCGGGGGCAACAGCAGTGCCGGCTCGGCCGTCGGCCGGGACACGGCGCCGATCTTGTCGGCGGTGGACGTCCGCGTGCAGTTCGCGGGCCGGGGCAGGCGCCGGGCCGCGGCGACCGCGGTCGACGGCGTGAACCTCGAGATCGATGCGGGGGAGATTGTCGCGCTCGTCGGCGAGTCCGGGTGCGGCAAGACCACGCTCGCCAGGACCATGCTCGGGCTCGAGCGGCCGACCAGCGGGCAGGTCAGGTTCGCCGGCCAGCCGCTGTCGTACCGGTCGCACGCGCTGCGCGGCTACCGGCGTAGCGTCCAGCTGGTGCTGCAGGACCCGACCGGATCGCTGAACCCGCGGCACACCGTCTACGAGGCAGTCGCCGAAGGGGTGCGGATCCACCGCCTCGACAACGAGGAGGCCAGGGTCGCCGACGCCCTCGCTAGGTGCGGCCTGCGGCCGCCTGAGCGGTTCTTCCAGCGCTACCCGCATGAGCTGTCCGGCGGGCAGCGCCAGCGCGTGGTCATCGCCGGGGCACTCGTGCTCGAGCCGAGCGTGCTCGTGGCCGACGAACCCGTTGCCTCACTCGACGCGTCGGTACGCGGCGAGATCCTCTCGCTGCTGCTGCGGCTGCGCGACGAACTCGGACTTGCCGCTCTGGTCGTCACGCACGATCTCGGCCTCGCGTGGAACATCGCCGACCGCCTGGCCGTGATGTACCTCGGCCGGATCGTCGAGGTGGGAACCCCCGAGCAGGTGTTCGCCGACCCGCGCCACCCCTACACGCGGGCGCTGATGTCGGTGCTGCCCGAGTCGCCGATTGAACCGATCGTGCTCACCGGAGAGCCGCCTGACGCGACGAGGATCCCGTCTGGCTGCCGGTTCCACCCCCGCTGTCCGGAGCTCGCCTCGGGCGCGGCGGCCGCTGCCGGGGTTGCCGACCAGTGCACCGGCGCGGCGCTCCCTGTGCTGCCCGCGGCGGGTACGGCGGCGGGTCAGGTCGCCTGTCACCTGGCGCAGGCGAGGCTTGCGGCCGATCCGGCCGAGGCCGCTGAGGCGCGCTTACATCCCTCTGAGAAGCACTGTTGCGTTCATCGTGGGTACACCGCTTCCGGCCCGTGGGCGATCATGGCGGCGATCTGGGCGCGGCTGGTGAACCCGAGCTTGGTCATGATGTGCTCGACGTGGCCCTCGGCGGTGCGCTGGCTGATCACCAGCCGGGCGGCGATCTGTTTGTTGGTCAGCCCCTCGGCGATCAGCGCGGCAACCTGTTGCTCGCGCCGGGTCAGCGGCGAGGACTCCGGCTGGCCGACGGCCGATGCCGCAGCCGCGCGCGTCCGTGCAGTCTTGTCGGGCAGCGCGTCAGCGACGGCCTCGTCCTGCGTGAGGGCCGTTCCCCGGTCGAACAGCGCGGTGAACGTCTTCTCGCCCAGCCCCGCGCGCAGGGCTGCTACGCACCGGTCGTGGTCGGTGCGCAGGTAGGGGAACACGGAGACGCCGATGGTCTGCAACACGCGGTGAGCCGCGCCGAGCAGGCGGGCGGCCCGTTCCGGGTGGCCGGCTGCGGTGAGCCAAGCCAGGAATTCCAGGCAGTGCCCGATACCGAGGCGGTCATCCAGCTGGACCTTGATCTGCAGGCCCTCGGCGAGCGACGCCGCAGCGCGGTGATGGTCCCCCAGCCGCCACGCCGTCCGACCCGACTGGATCAGGGCCCACGACCTCAGCCACAGCTCACCGCGCGCTTCCGATGTGGCAAGGCATTGCTCGAAGAGGGCCATGGCCCGGACCGCATCACCAGACTGGGCGAGCGCTACCGCCAAAAGATGCTGACTGAACTCTGCCATGACGTCGCCCAGAGCCAGATGCTCGGCACGTGCCTGCTCTAGAAGTGTAACTGCCGAGTTCAGGTCGCCCTCGTTCATGGCGAGCATGCCAAGCAGGGTGTCTGCCGTGGCATGGTTCGACAGGTCGCCCAGCGCTTCGGCCAGCGCCCGGGACTCTCGCAGCATGCGCCCGGCTGTGGGATAGTCACCCTGGCTGGCCGCCATAAGGCCGTTGGCCCACAAGGCGGCGGCTCGCGCGGGGCTCGGACCGGTGGCCAGCGGCAGGGCCCGGTCATACCACCAGCGTCCTTCACCTACATGCCCAGATATGAAGTAGAACCAGATGTCGGCGGCGATGCTCAGCGCGGCCTGCGCCTGGCCGGGTTCGGTCAGGCAGAATTCCAGCGCCGCGCGCAGGTTGGCGTGCTCGCGACGTAGCCGGGCTTGCCAGGCGACCTGGTCGGGGCCGAACCACTGGCTGCCGGCGGTGCGGACCAGCTGCTGGTAGTAGTCGCGCTGCAGGCGCTGCAGCACGCTGCGCTGCCCGGAGGCGGCCAGCCGGTCCCGGCCGTACTGGCGGATGGTCTCCAGCATCCGGTACCGGGGCTCGCCGTCGGGGTCCACGCTGAGGACCGACTTGTCCGCCAGCGCGTCCACCAGATCCAGCACCTGCCCGGACGTGATCCCGTCGCGGGCGCACACCTGCTCGGCGGCAGCCAGGTCGAACCCGCCGGCAAAAACCGACGCCCGCTGCCACAGCGCCCGCTCCGGCCCGGTGCAATGCTCATAGCTCCAGTCGATCAACGCCCGCAGCGTCTGCTGGCGCGACACCGCAGCCCGGTCGCCCTTGGCCAGCAGGCCGAACCGGTCATCCAGCCGGTCCAGAATCTGCTGCTCGGACATCGCCCGGAGCCGGACCGCCGCCAGCTCCAACGCCAGCGGGATGCCATCCAGCCGCCGACAGATCCGCGCCACCGCCGTACCGTTGGCCCATCTGCTGCTCGGACATCGCCCGGAGCCGGACCGCCGCCAGCTCCAACGCCAGCGGGATGCCATCCAGCCGCCGGCAGATCCGCGCCACCGCCGTACCGTTGGCCGGCGTGACCGCAAAACCGGCACGCACTGCCTGGGCACGCTCGACGAACAGGGTCACCGCCTCCGAACCGGCCAGCTCCTGCGCCGAAACCCGGGCCGCATCATGCCCCCCATCCGGCGGTTCGGGAAGGTCTGGTGTCGGCAGCGCAGGCACCCGCCAGCACTGCTCGGCAGCCATCCCCAGGGACTGCCTGCCGGTCGCCAGCACCCGTACCTTCGGCGCCGCCAGCAACACCGCCCCGACGAACCCTGCGCAGGCATCCACCAGATGCTCACAGTTATCCATCACCAACAGCAGATGCCTGCCCCGCAGGAACTCGCACACGGCGGCCATCAGGCCCTGGGCGGAGTAGTCCTGCACGCCCAAGACCGTGGCGACAGTGGCCGGCAGCAGAGCAGGATCGGACAGATCAGCCAGCGACACCAGCCACACCCCATCCGGGAACGCCCGCCGCAGCTGGCCCGCCACCCGCACTGCCAACCGGGTCTTACCCACCCCGCCAGCACCGGTCAACGTCACCAGCCGCGACCGCGCCAACAGACGCTTCACCTCGGCGATTTCCTGCCGGCGGCCCACAAAACTGGTCATCTCGACCGGAAGGTTACCGCTAGGCTCACGCGCTGCGCTGTCCGCCACCACCCTCCTTACCCGCTGGCCTCCGGGCTAGCGGACCACCTCCTATTGTTGCGCTACGCTCGCCAGCGCACATGCCGCGGGTCAGAGCCATTGGGCCCGAACAGAACGGAACCGCTGGGCCGCCCGCTCCCGGGATCTTGGGAAGGTCGCACCACCCATACCATCCCGCATCCGGGCAGATCTTCGCGCCCGCGCAACGATACGCACAGTCACCCGGGTTGCCCAGTTCGCAGACGAAGGTGCCACTCTGGGGAAAGGGCGCGTGAACATATCA
>Ga0209131_1003105_pt1 | contig 11105 bp, 13 predicted proteins | sample GraSoi_2013_40cm_FD_185826 | JGI IMG/M metagenome (GOLD analysis project Ga0209131, IMG submission 185826) | Grasslands soil microbial communities from the Angelo Coastal Reserve, California, USA - Sample 9_17_2013_40cm (SPAdes) (version 2) | ecosystem: Environmental > Terrestrial > Soil >...
CAACATAGGTATCAGGAACGGGCTCACTCGACGCGGCCCTTCCTTGTAATTCGTAAGTGTAGCTTCCTGCAAGGAATGCAGCCCACCGATCGCAGAGGAGATAATCACACCGATTCGTCCTCTATTTGCATCCGTTATTTGCAATCCAGATTGTGCCAAAGCCTGCTTGGCTGCAGCGATCGCAAATTGTTCAAAACGGTCCCGCCGACGCGCCTCTTTTGCGTCCATATAGTTTTCGGGTGCAAAGCCTTTCGCTTCTGCGGCGATATGCACTTGCAGAGGAGAAGAATCAAATAATGTGATTGGGCCGACGCCTGAAACACCTTCTATCACATTTTTCCAGGATTCCTCTACCGCCAATCCAAGCGGATTAATAGTGCCCATTCCCGTGATGACGATACGATCCTGCATTATTCCTCCAGAATAAAATTTTGAGACAATTGCTTCAACTTGCTGGCGTTACATAAAACCCCAAAAACGCTTAATCGTGACGCAGAGAAGGAACCACTTCTTTCCTGACATCTACCTGATCATCCAAACAAGCATTTCCTGCCCATCAACCTTTTCTCGCGCGCCATTCGCGTTGAAGCATCCCATAATGATACTCACTTGCATACGCGCCCTTGAAAAATAGGCTTTCTACAAAATAGGCCTCGCGGCGAAACCCCAGTTTTTCTAGGGTCTGCCATGAGCCGGTATTTTCCACATCACAATCAGCAACAACTCGATGAAGATCAAGGTCGTCAAATAAAAATTCGAGTAAACCAGAGATCGCCTCAACTGCATATCCCTTTCGCCAATGATTGGACGCAATCGTAAACCCAATCACTGCCTGCCGCGCATCGTCATTATTTATAAAACAGCCGAGGTCACCGATCATTTCAACTGTTTCCTTTAACTCGATCGCAAGCTGCAACCAGTGGCCCTGCTTAGGCGCATGCAGATCACTCATCTCTTCAATAAGTTTCAGGCCTTGCTCTCGAACATACGGGGTATTCCATCCTTGGTATTTCGCAACTTCAGGATCGTTGCGATATGAAAGAAAAGACTCAAGGTCTGAGTCTTTGAAGTTACGAATGATAAGTCTTGAAGTGTGGAGAAGCACCCTACTCCCCGGCCTTTGGGATGTAATCGCCCTCTATCCACTCTGCTCCATCCGGGCTTACCTCTTTTTTCCAGACGGGCACGATCTCTTTCAGACGGTCAATACCATAACGCGCGGCATCGAAAACACCGGTGTCTCGATGTGCCGCTGTGCAGGCAATAAGGACAGTCGGTGTTTTTGGATATAACTTTCCAATCCGCTGCACAATCGCGATCCCTTCAACTACTGGCCACTTTGTCCGGATCTCTTCTACCACCTGCTTCATCTTTGCCTCTGCCATTGGAACATAGGCTTCGTATTCCAAGTATTCAGTCTCGTGCGGGTCGTCACGTGATGTAACCCCGCGCACCATGCCTGTGAAGATCGCAGCCGCGCCTGTACTTGTAAGGGTGATTCGTGCAAGCAGATCGTTGAGGTCGATCTCGGATTCGGTGATGGAAAAAATGGTTGGAAATTGCGGCATGATTTTATTATCCGCCGCTGACCGGTGGAAAGAAAGCGATCTCTGCATTTGACGGCACAATAGCTTCATCAAAAGCATACTCTCGGTCAATGGCAACCAGTACAGATTTCAAAGAGTCTTTGAGCGTTGGGTAATCCGCTGATATTCTTTCTTTCAAATCTTTTACGGTGATATCCGCAGGAACATCTAATTCAACAGACCTCACACCAGCGCGATCCCGTATCGTGGCAAAGAATAAGAGTTTAACGTGATTCATGTTTAAATCCAAACATCACTTGGGGCCGTCATGAAACTGTCTTTTGCATCCCCGGTGTTCACTGTCCCAGCCGGTTCTATCAACAATACATGGCATTCACTCTCGGCAAAAGGTTTATGCTCTACACTCTTTGGAACAACATACATTTCGCCTTCGTTCAATGAGACTTTCCCATCCCGAAACAGGATATCGAGATGTCCTTTTAAGACAATGAATACTTCAGCTGTCTCTGGATGATCGTGCCAGACGAACTCACCTTGTACTTTAACGATTTTAAAATGATAGTCATTTAATTGAGCAATGATCTTCGGTGACCAATGTTCGGAGAATTTTCTCAATTTTTCTTCAAAGTTGACAGATTGGTATTCCATATTATTCATTCACTATATCGCCAGACCGGCCACCATGCTTTTCGATCAGACGAATATTCTGTATCTGCATAGTCTTTTCGGCGGCTTTCGCCATATCATACACTGTCAGCGCGGCAACAGAGACTGCGGTCAATGCTTCCATTTCGACGCCGGTTTTGCCGGTTACTTTTACAGTGGCGGTAATGACCACGCCGGGGAGAGAGTCATCGAGCACGAGGTCCACATCCACCTTGGAAAGTTGAAGGGGATGACATAATGGGATCAGATCCGAGGTCCGTTTGGAAGCGGTAATTCCTGCGATCTGTGCAACAGTTAGCACATCCCCTTTTTTGATCTGCCCCGCGCGGATCAGCTCCAGGGTCTCTTTTTTCATGTGAACTTCTCCGCGCGCAACCGCGATCCGGTCAGTGTCAGGCTTTTGACTTACGTCCACCATTTTAGCGCGGCCCTGTTCGTCGAGATGGGTCAGCTTTGACATGAGCCGGATTATACACTGGTATAATTTGCCGGCCATGGAAAGCCTGCTAGGACACTTAACCGGCGGATATAAAGTGCAGATCCCTGTCTATGAGGGACCGCTTGACCTTCTGCTTAATTTGATCGAACGCGCCGAACTGGATATTACGGCTGTTTCACTTGCGACAGTTACAGATCAATATTTATCTTATTTGCATGGGCTTGAACAGTTGAAGCCAGACGAGATCTCGGCATTTCTCGTGATCGCGGCCAAGTTGGTGCAGATCAAGTCTGAGGCGTTATTGCCGCGGCCGCCCGAACGAGAACCCGGCGAGGAGGATCCAGGTGTATCGCTTGTTGAGCAATTGAGATTATACAAACGGTATAAAGAAATTGCGGATTGGATGATGGAGCTACAAGAGAAGGGACTCCATACTTATCTGCGCGTGGCCCCGCCCCCAAAAGTGGAGGCAAAACTGGACCTTTCAAATTTAACGCTGGAAGGCCTGCTGTTCGCAGCCGAATCAGCCTTCTCAAAAGGCGAAGAGAAGAAAGCCCTTGGCACAGTCATTGCACCACCCAGAGTGACGATCCGTGAGAAGATCGAATTCATCACGAAAACTATGAGGAATATCCAACGCATGACGTTCAGTGAGTTGATCACGGATAAATCCACGCGCATCGAGATCGTGGTTACTTTTCTCGCATTGCTTGAATTGATCAAGCGCTATCATATCAGCGCCCAGCAAGCTGAATTGTTCGGGGATATCGAGTTCGAACGCATGGGCGAATGGAAAGACGATGAAGAGATCGAAATCGAGTTCGAATAGTTTATTTTCTCAAATACTTGCAATGCAGCAATAGCGCGATAGCTGCGCCAAAGTCGTCAAAAATTAATGCATCAAAAAGGGTTGCGGTTCGATGGGGAATAAAGGATTGATGAAATTCATCCGTTCCAGCATACAAAAGCGCCATTGCCCACGCAAGCCAATAATACTTACGTTCATATCCAAAAAGATGCAGATAGGACAAGGCCAGCAAACCATATACGACGACATGGCTTGTTTTTTTAACGACATAGTCCCAATCCAGAAAATTGGGCAGCCGATCACCGGGTTGTGATGAGAATATAAAAATAAGCGCCATGACAAACAGGGCAGGCAACCAGCGAAGTACAATTAAAAGAAATTTTTTCATATTGAGGAGACCTTGATCGAAAAAGAAGAAGTTTTATTGAAGGACAATAATCAATGGTTGCACTTTGCAAAACCCTATCGCGTGATAAGCACAAACAATATCGAGGAAGTGCGCAGCCTTTTGCGAGAGGTCGAGAAACTTGTTAATACAAACCGCTGGCACGCCGCTGGATTTATCAGCTACGAGGCTGCGCCTGCATTTGACAGTGCCCTACATGTTTTGAATGCAGGCGCTTTTCCACTGCTTTGGTTTGGGGTATATCCAGAGCCGCGTACTGTGGAATTGCCCTTACCGGAAAAAAGCCATAGCGAATTAAAGTGGAACGCAACGATTAAGCGGGAAAGTTATAACACTGCAATCAATAAAATAAAAGAGCATATTGCGCGAGGCAGGACCTATCAGGTCAACTATACGATGCGCCTAAACTTCGGTTTTGACGGCAGTGAGTGGGATTTTTTTCTAAACCTGGCACAGACCCAGAATAAATATGCTGCTTATGTAAACACAGGTCAATATGTGATCTGTTCTGCGTCGCCGGAATTATTCTTTCATCTGGATGGTGAAACCATCACTAGTCAACCCATGAAAGGGACGGTTAAGCGCGGCCGTACTCTGGCTGAAGACGAGGAGCAATCAGCCTGGCTCCAGAATTCTCCGAAAAATCGAGCTGAGAACGTTATGATCGTGGATATGATCCGCAACGATATTGGCCGCGTCGCAGAGATCGGAACAGTAAATGTTTCTAAACTGTTTACGATCGAAAAATATCCCACTTTATTCCAAATGACGTCAACGGTAGAAGCAAAAACAAATGCGTCATTGGCAGATATTTTTACTGCATTATTCCCATGTGGATCTGTGACTGGCGCGCCAAAGGTCAGCACCATGAATATTATCTCCGAATTGGAGACGACGCCGCGCCGGATTTATACCGGAGCCATTGGGTACATTTCACCGGACCGTAAGGCGCAATTCAACGTCGCGATTCGGACCGCATTAATTGACAAAGAGACCAAGTCCATAGAATATGGCGTCGGAGGCGGAGTTGTCTGGGATTCCATAGATACAGACGAATATAACGAGGCCATGCTTAAAGCTCAAGTGTTGACAAAACGTCCCCGAGAATTTTCACTCCTTGAAACTATATTGTGGACTCGAGAAGAAGGTTACTTTCTCTTTGAGAAGCATATAGCACGTATGGCAAAGTCTGCAGAATATTTCGATTTTGCATTTTCCAGGGAAAAAGTGGAGGCGCATCTAAAAAAACTGGCTGGTGAATTCAAATCCGCTCAGCGGGTAAGAGTAACATCAAATCGCTTTGGCGAACTAGCTGTGGAGGCGAGGCCGTTGCTATCGCAGGAAGCATCGTTCAAAGTAACCCTCGCAGAACAGCCCATCGACTCAAATGATATCTTTCTTTTTCACAAAACCACCCAGCGCCAGTCTTACGACAAAGCGCTGATTGTCCCGCAAATTTACAATGACGTTTTGCTATATAACGAAAGAGATGAATTGACCGAATTTACAATTGGCAATCTCGTCGCCGAACTGAATGGCGAGTTGGTCACGCCGCCCGTTTCTTGCGGACTCCTTGCCGGCGTCTTTCGGGCTCATCTGCTGGAAACAAATCAAATAAAAGAGCGAGTGATCAAGAAAGATGAATTGAGAAATTGCAAAAAGGTATTCCTAGTCAATTCAGTGAGGAAATGGGTGGATGTAAGCATATAAATACCGGCGTCTGATCGATCAGACGCCGGTATTTCAGTTTATATCAAACTAAACATCCTGCAGAGAGATGGCAATGTTCGTCAGGCCATTGCCAAGGTCAACGCCCTGGATGACCATCGCCTTTCCACTTGCATCGCCATCAAAGACCATGCTGAACGTGCTACTCGAGGTCACGGTAAGTTCAGTACGCTCGGTATAACCGGTTTTGCCGAGTTGATCGCGATAAAAATTCATGGCATCGTCCAAACTCAATTTGGTCTGGAAGTTTGTAGTCCCGGCGATGCTCGTTACATTAGAGGCATCATCTGGCATGGGATAAGTTGAACTGCCCGTTGGATTATTTCCTCCGCCTGAGTCTTGCGTAGGATTACTCCCACCGCTATTATTACTCGGGCTGTTGGAGCCCCCGCCTCCCATAATCGTCTGGCAGGCGAGTGAAGCCAGGAGGAGCACAACAATAGCAAGAAGAATACTAACTTTTTTCATTCAGATCTCTCCTTTAAGAATAAGTTTCCTACAATTATAACCACGCAAAACAAAAAGTTAATCCCCCATCCGTTATAGTTTTCTCGCTATCAAATAAGAAAACCTCGCTTATTTTATAGAAGAAGCGACGCTTTTATTATTTTAGAAGATTCAGCAATATCCACTACCAATCAATGAGAATGCTTATTTCTTCAGCGAAAACCCTAGTGCTTCAAGGGTCCTCTGAGTGGACTCATAACCGCGATGAATGACGCCTCGAATCCCCAGTCCTTGAGCGACCTTGACAAACATGGCGCGGTCATCAATATAAACTACTTGCTGTGGGCCCACTTGAGCAATATCCAAGCAATCTTATACATGTCTGCATCAGGCTTGCGGTAGTGGACAAAACACGACGAAACAAAAAATCAATAACGGATGTCAGTTCAAATTGTTGAACGCGGTACGTCGTGAGTTCGCGCCCCTCATTACTGACAGCTATAGCTTTTAGGCCGTATTGATCCTTGAGCCTGCGCACCAGCTCTATCATCTCCGGAAAAGCCTTAGACTGGGCAAACATAAACGTCTTGAAGTCATCGCGCGAGAACGATCCTGATAAAAAACAATCCGATCTAAATATTGGTCCCGGCTGAGTTTGCCTTGTTCATACGTATCAAAGGTCAGGTGATGGCGCTTATCCATTTCTTGATAATCCAAACCGAATTTCTCAGAAGCGAGAGCCCGGATGCCACGATCCCAGCCATTCGTGAGCAAGACTCCGCCGATATCCAGAAATAAAGTCGTGACAGGGGAGGAAGAAATCATGGCATTAGTTACTCAGAAAATGTTCGCGGACTTTTGCCGAAATTTGTTTATCGGTCATCTTATCCACTGTTTCAACGGCAAGGACATGCCCTTTAAACCCGTCGCGTGCAAGACGTTTTTCAAGCTCTCCTTTAGCCTCGCCGGGTCCAAATATCTGGATAATGTCAGCATCACGAACGACAGCCATGACTTCATCGTAGTATTTGTTGAGATGATTCCCAAATTGACGATCACGCACGTCCTCTGAAGAGCCTTCTTCTGATCCATTACCACCTGTAAAACGAACATGCTTCTCCATACCAGAGACAATTTTCTTTAGCTCTTCTCCAGCATTGGTGATTAGCACAACAACAGCCTTTCGATGGTCAATCCACAAACCAATTTTCTTTTTCAAAAGATTCTCCTTATCCATGATTGGACGAGCTGATTTTTTTGAAATCGATAAATCCTCGCTGAACGTCTGTATCGATCAACTGTACTCGCACTTTTTCACCGACATCCAACCCATTGAATCCATCCACCAGCTTGCCTTCAACAGGCATAGTCAGAAGCCGAATCCATGTCCCTTTATCGGAAACGCCTGTGACAATAGAATCGAACTGTTCTCCAATTCTTTTTTCCAGTAAAAGCGCAGCAGCTGACTTTTCGACCTGACGTTCAACTTTTTTGGCCGCATCTTCTGCCGCCGTGCAGTGAGTTGCCAGGCCATCCAACTCCTCTTTACTATAAGGTACAGACTTACCATTCAAGGCTGCTTTCAATAAGCGTTGAGTAAGCAGATCAGGATAGCGACGATTTGGGGCAGTCGAGTGAGCATAATCCTTGACTGCCAGTCCGAAGTGGCCCGGGACGTTGCCTTCTGGAAGCTCTGCAACATATTCACCGGCACCCAATAACTTGATCACAGCCAGGGACAGATCTGGAAATCGAACGGGATCCGCAGCTTTTTCGCTGATCAGAAACTCCTCCAGAGCTTTTGAATCCGGTATCTCTGGAAGTTTGAACTTGTGTTCCGCGGCGATTTCAACAATTCGATCCCATCGCTTTGGAATACGAACTACGCGGCGCATCGAAGGAAATTTACTGGTCGAGAGATAACGCGCAGTCACACCGTTCGCTGCGATCATGAAATCTTCAATGATTTCCTTGGCGCGGTTCTTTTCTTCTATTTCAAGATTGCGGATTTGATCACCGTCAAATACAGGTTTGGCTTCCACAGTTTCCAGACTCAGCGCCCCATTGATATGCCTGAAATTTTTCATATTTTGTGCCACCTGATCTTGCAATTGCAAATTCTCAGCCAGCCCTTTCACCATAGAGATCGGTTCGGGCATAACACCCGTCTTCTCCAGCCAAGCTGCCACGCTGTTATATGCAAGTTTCGCCTGATTATGCACCCATGCTCGATAGATAGAGGACTCGCCAACAGTTCCATCGGAAGCAACGATCATTTCGACGACAACGGCGAGACGATCCTCGTTGAAATTGAGGGAGGTGAGGTCGGTTGAAATTTTTACGGGAAGCATTGGAAATATCTCAGCCGCAGTGTAAACCGATGTGGCATTACGACGAGCATGCTCGTCGATCTTTGATCCGTTTTTTACAAACGAGTCCACATCGGCTATGGCAACGAGGATCTTTACCTTGGACGATGAGATTGCTTCGGCAACAGTGAGTTGATCGAGGTCGCGTGAGTCATCATTATCAATAGAGGCCCAGAGAAGCTTGCGCATATCGCGAATCCGACTTGGGCTATCCGCTGACCCCGCCGACGTGACAGCGGGCATTTGAAGCTTTGCAAGCTCGGCGAGCGCTTCGCTGGAAAAATCAGGCAGCAGGCCTCGCTCAAGCATCACCCGATGGGCAATGCTCTTTAAAATGGCACGGTGGCTGTGATCATTTGCATTCATAAAAACTCCTGCTCATTTTGAAATTAATTTGACCAGTCCAAAAGCTGCGGCTGCGGCGAGTCCGCCGATCAATGCCGTTTGCAATGCACTGCGTACTGGACGTATAGCTGTGAAACGACCTTTAACATACCCAAAGATAAGTAATGCCACAAGAGTAAAAATGACTGAAAACAAGAGAGCGGATGTCGCGTTGGAAATCAGCACATAGGGAGTCAGCAGAATAAGCCTGCCAACAATTTAGGATACACCAATAGTTGGAGCACTCTTAAGCGCGCGTTTGGGATCAGGCTCATCGAGTCCCAATTCAAAGCGCATCATGAAATCAATCCATGCATCCGGGCGTTGAAAATATCTCGATACTCCAATTCTTTTTCTTTAGGCGATGCTCGATTCAGGCCTGGGTTCACTCTTGTTACCTTTGATTGAGTTCAAGGAGGGATAATAACGTTCCTTCGATTGCTCTTCGATATGGCTTGATTGATTGCCATATTCATTCTACTGCAATAAACAAATGTTATTACACCAAGATTTCCGGGATCATCCGGGTGTCCTGAGTTTTATAACAGAGATAACAAAGTTAAAAAGCGGAGTCTAAACCATATTAGACAGGCAAAGTTTGCCGTTTTATCGGAAATGGGGTATATTCATTGAAGACGTGCTCAAAACGTCTCCTGAGACAAATCCATTTACCAATAGAAAATATCTCAACCCCATCTTTCTAGGTATAACTGAGGCGGTGTCCTGGCGACCGCCTCTTTGCGTCAATTAACCAGAGTGTTACAACACAGGGGCGTTTGGAAAGAGAAGTTTTATGGATAAGATCAAACATTCGATTATCAAGCGTATTGCCTTTATCGGCAACTATCTGCCGCGTCAGTGCGGCATCGCCACGTTTACTACTGATTTATGCGAGGCCATCGCCGACGAATACAAAGGCACGGCTTGCATTGCATTGCCTGTCAATGATATCGAGGACGGCTATGAGTATCCGTCGCGCGTGCGCTTTGAACTGACCGAGAAGGATATCGAATCCTATCGCCGAGCCGCCGATTTCTTGAATATCAATAACGTGGACATGGTTTGTTTGCAGCACGAATATGGCATCTTTGGGGGAAAGGCGGGGAGCTATATCCTTGAGATTCTGCGCCAATTGCGTATGCCTGTCGTTACCACATTGCATACAATTCTACGAAACCCTAATCCTGACCAGCGCCGGGTCCTTGAAGAGGTCGTTTCTCTCTCAGACCGTGTGGTTGTCATGAGCGAACGAGGTGCAGAATTTCTGCAAAATGTTTATCACGTTCCTGAAGAAAAGATCGATCTGATCCCGCACGGCATTCCTGATGTCCCATTTGTAGACCCGAGTTTCAACAAGGATATGTTCGGGGTCGAAGGGAAAAGCGTTTTGCTCAGTTTTGGTTTGCTCTCGGCAAACAAAGGCATTGAAAATGTCATTTCAGCCCTGCCTGCCATTTTAGAGAAACATCCCAATGTAGTCTATATTGTCGTTGGCGCGACACATCCACAAGTCATACGGAACGAAGGTGAAACCTATCGACTATCGCTGCAACGCCTGGCTCATGAAAAGGGCGTGGCAGGAAATGTGATCTTTTACAACCGCTTCGTCAGTTCTGAGGAGCTTATTCAATTCATCAGCGCGGCGGATATCTATATCACTCCATATCTAGACGAGGCGCAAATTACCTCCGGAACATTGGCCTATACTTTGGGTGCGGGAAAGGCCGTCATCTCTACACCATACTGGTATGCAGAAGAAATGTTGGCTGATGAACGCGGCGCGTTGGTGCCATTCAGCGACCCGCAAGGGTTGGCTGATCAGGTCATTGATTTGCTTGGCAATGAGTCAAAACGTCATGCCATGCGCAAGCGCGCTTATCTTTTCGGCCGGGATATGATCTGGGCGCAGGTTGCCCGCCGTTATATGAAGACATTTGAACGCGCCCGTGCTGAACGCCGTCATTTTGCCCAGGCCGATTTCGCGGTCAAATCATTGGATAAGCGTGCCTGGGAATTGCCTCCACTTAAACTGGACCACCTGCGTCATCTCACGGACGATACCGGCATCTTGCAACATGCCATTTTCACGATCCCTAACTATCGTGAAGGTTATACAACAGACGATAATGCCCGGGCCTTGATGGTCAGTGTGCTCCTGGAGGAATTAGGGAACAAAGAGGCCACTGAATTGGCGACACGCTATCTCGCTTTCACCTGGTATGCCTTCAATTCTGAAACGAGACGCTTTCGCAACTTCATGGATTATCAACGAAATTGGCTTGAAGAGAGCGGCTCGGACGACAGTCATGGT
>Ga0209131_1003106_pt1 | contig 11103 bp, 25 predicted proteins | sample GraSoi_2013_40cm_FD_185826 | JGI IMG/M metagenome (GOLD analysis project Ga0209131, IMG submission 185826) | Grasslands soil microbial communities from the Angelo Coastal Reserve, California, USA - Sample 9_17_2013_40cm (SPAdes) (version 2) | ecosystem: Environmental > Terrestrial > Soil >...
AGACCGAGGCGGCCATGCCGACTGCCACCAAGCGCAAGCTTACGCGGCGTCTGCCCAGTGCGATAGCGAGGGCGACGGGGACAATGGGGTGCGTGAAAACTGACGCCACGACAATGCGCTCTAACGCCCCGGTTGACCGCGGCGCGGCGCTCGCGACGCAGAACGAAGCTTGTTTATCTCGAACATCGACCTTCCCCCGAACTGTCCGAAGCCAATTGCGCCGCAGTCGCGGTCGAACCGGTTGTTAGGTTCCGGACCGAAACGACGCAAAGACTCCCTCAATGCGACCAGCCAATTCCTTTGTGTCGTCACCCCACATTGGAAGATACATAACCAACCTCCCGTTGCGGTGTGGGTGCGTAAGATTCGGGCTGGCCGAGATGGCTGCCAGTTGTCCCGTAGCCTCTACTTCGCTGGGGCAGAGGTCAACTGAAACTCCGAGGGGATAACCGATGATTTCAAAGCCGGCTGCAGCGGTAACTTGCGAGTGCCGATACCCGTGACGCACCGCATAAGGTCGAACTTGTATGCCACTTTGATTGAAGTGCTCGGCAAGCGCCAAGACTTGCGGCTGGAGCGGGTCGATGGGTCGTAGAAAGCTGCGGTACGCCCACTCGGTAAAGACCGCGAACAAGGCCAGGCCGACAATCGCGGCGATGCGTCTCACCGGAACCTAACGCTCGCGTTGAGCGGCCGGCTGGCGCGCTTTCAAGCGCGTGGCCGGCGCAAAATGGCGGGCGCGCCGGACGCGCGCCCACGATGAGAGTGAGCCGGTCCGCTCGAACGCGTAGTTAGAGGTGAATCTACCTTGCCGTGCACGCATTTTGTTGCTCTTGCCCCGTACGAACGTAAAACGATTCACTCTCAGTTCGGTTACTCTTCAATGTAATGCGGCTGTAGTCAGGTGAAATGCTAAAGTAGATGGTTAGCAAGTTACCCTTGGCGTTAATTGCAAGCATGAGTTGGCCTCCAGCCTCCTTGAAAAGAAACGGCGACATTGCTGCGTTTGGTCTTCGATTGAAGCCGTACCCCTCCGGAAAGAATTCCAACGAATCCCTGGCGCCGCCGTCTGGATCCTGACAAAGCACCCAGACCCCGACTAGGCGGCTTTCAGTGGGCTCGGCGGCAGGAACACCAGACGCGAGCGACAACAGAACAGTGGCCACGACCGCTGGCACAAGCTTCATATTCACCTCTAACGCTCGCGTTGAGCGGCCGGCCGCTGCGCTGTCAAGCGCGCGGACGGCGCAAAATGACGGGCGCGCCGGACGCGCGCCCGTGAGGATAGTGAGCCGGCCCGCTCGAACGCGTTGTTAAGCGGCGACGCCTCGTAGCCGCTAGACCAGCCGCTCAAGCGACTCCCCGAACACGATGCGATGACCGTCGGGCGTAACGATGGCAAATTCTCTCATCTTCCAAGGCGTGTCCCGCAGAGGATGCCAAATCTCAACGCCGCGACTCTTCAAGTCGTCGAATAGCACCTTCGCGTCCGTAACGTGGAGGTATGCAAACCACGAGTGGTCTTGGCACTCGGACATCGGCACGGCATCAGGGCAGTCCCCGAGGCGCAGTCGGCAGGCCCCACGGCTAAGAAATGACCAGCCCTCCACACTAAGATCTTCGACAAAGCCGAGCTTCTCGCAGTAGAAAGCCCGCGACCTCTCAAGATCGGTTACGGCCAGGACGAACGTAGCTGAGGTAACTTCTGGCACCGTGGTGTCTCTCGCCGCCTAACGCTCGCGTTGAGCGGCCGGCCGCAGCGCTTTAAAGCGCGCGGACGGCACAAAATGAAACGCGCGCCGGGCGCGCGCGAGACTGCGCGCCTGACCGGTCCGCTCGAACGCGTAGTTAGACGGCTGTTTCACCGGACCTGCCAGCCCTTTCCATGTAACTGCACAGACGCGCATGCCGGGCCCCCGTCTTTGGCGCGGCCAAAGATTTGCGCTTCAAGCAGCTTTGACTTTTGTGACATCACAGAATCAATCATAGACCACGTGATGTGCCAGAGTGGCACCTTTGCGCGACGATCCCAGCACGTTGCGCCCTGCCCAGCGCGAACGCCAGAGTTCAAGTACAAGAAACGACGATCAGGCCGGCCCTGCACAGCAGCGCCCAAAAGACGGGGCATGGATTTGCCGGCGAGTTTGGCCGCACGAACTTGTGTCGTGAATGTGATCCTGCCGCGGGCGGTTGCAACAGGTGCCTCAAGTGCGTCTCTGCCAATTTGCAGTGCCCATGTCACGCTAGCCGGCGGACCGAGCACAACGACGCGCAGAGTAAGAAGCGCCGGTGAGTCTATTGTTGCAACGCCCGACCGTGGCACGGCAGTTATCTCCTACAGCCGTCTAACGTTCGCGTTGAGCGGCCGGCCGCAAGCGCTTCAAGCGCGCGGACGGCTTCGAGGTGTAGGAAAGCCGGACGCGCGTCCGCGCGCACCGCAACCCGGGCCGCTCGAACGCGTTGTTAGGTGTCGCCATCATTAGGCCCACTCGACGGTACTACTTGAAATGCCGAACCATCGAAATCGACAAACACGCACGCGTGAGCTGTCACTTGCTCTTTGGCGAGATCGACACCAATGTAGCGAAAGTTGAACAACCCCGTGTCATCACAGACGAGGCCATGATTGCCCCTGGCACCGTTCAGGTAGACGTTGCGCAAGTAGCGGTGCCGAGACGCCGCGCAAAGCCACCCGGGTTGTGAAGCGGCGGAGTCAACCCCCGCGGACGGACCTTTCACCTTCGCTTTGCAGTAGGAGCGAACCGCACTCCCCATACCTGCGGCCATGTGCGACGGCGCGTGCTCGTAGAAGGCCGTGCGCAATTCATCCCACAGGACTATGGTCTGTTGCCCCGCGCCAATGCCTGCGCCAGCAGTCGCGACCATTGCCGCGGCACAACCCATTGCGAAGGAGGCAAGCCTGGCAGTGAGCATCACGGCGACACCTAACGCTCGCGTTGAGCGGCCGGCCGCAGCGCCCCGAGGCGCGCGGACGGCGCAAAATGAGAAGCGCGCTGGCCGCGCGCCGAAGTGCGGCACTTCACGGGCCGCTCGAACGCGTTGTTAGAGCGCATTGCCTTTCCTAATTGCTCTGGCGATGAACGCGGCGGCGAGACAAGGGACCCACACCCACAGTAGCTCTGAATGCAGCACCCTGCCACCTGTAACCTGAAAGAACCGTGTGATGCTCAGGGACGACGACTCTATGACCCTCACCGGCAGGAAGTAGCGGTGAGTGGAAAACGGCCAGAAGTATTCAACACCCCTCCCCGCAGTAGTCAGCATGTCCAGTAAGCCGTGCGAGGCGCACGAAAGAAATACAAACATGAATGTGGCCGCCCGAGACGCGTGCCACCAGGCTGCGCCCGCGGTGGCCACCAAGGCAACCGCTGCGGCGAACACTAGCGAGTGGGTGAAGCCGCGGTGACCGAAATCACTGCTATAGGGGATGCGGAGGCGAAGTCCGACAACGTCGAGGTCTGGCAAGACCGAGGCGGCCATGCCGACTGCCACCAAGGGCAAGCTTACGCGACGTCTGCCCAGTGCGATAGCGAGGGCGACGGGGACGATGGGGTGAGTGAAAACTGACGCCACGACAATGCGCTCTAACGCTCGCGTTGAGCGGCCGGCCGCCGCGCTATCAAGCGCGCGGACGGCGCAGAATAGGAAACGCGCTGGCCGCGCGCCGAAGTGGAGCGTGTCACGGGCCGCTCGAACGCGTAGTTAGGCGCCATAACAATGCTCACTTTGGCCAAGTGCCGGATAGAAGCCCTAACAACAATGGCCCCACGATCGCGAGACTGGCAATGGAAGCTCCGACCAGAGCCAATGCATAAACTACATGTCGCTTCTCCGGCCGAACGCACCGCAACGCATCACCAAATGAGTGCACAACCCTAGGAGCGTGCTGCCCTTTGGGGCCGTTGGTGAAATCACTTAAGGTAGTGCCAGGAATTCGAAACAGCCAGAGGGCGACGAGCGCTAGGAGCAAAAGAAGGCACGCCAGCGCCCAAGCACCTAGGAAGTAACGTAGAGGCAAGGCCAACATGGCGCCTAACGCTCCGCATGAGCGCCGCGGGCACCCACGATTGAGCTTGGCACTTTATCGTTCACGCGCGCGCTCGATGCGGTTGTTAGGCCACCGGCCGCGTTGTGCATGAGAAAATCTCCGCAAGCGTTAAGTCCTCGCGCCAGATCTTGCGAAGGTCCAGAGAATAGCGACCCTCAAGCCGAAGCGCGAATGTCTCAAGCTCCAAAGCATCTGGAAATCCCTTCAATGGGTATAGGGCTTGGTAAATGGCCAATACGCGGTCTGTTGGCGCGAACTGCAAGGCCTTGCGCTTCGGAAAGGCGAAGGCTTCCACAAACGTGTGTAGGAACCGCCGGATCTCGACCTTTGATGCGTGAGGGAACGTTCGCTTCCATGCCCTACCCGTGCAGGATCGCTGCCAGTACTCCTTTATCGTGCGAGGGTGCAATACCGAGGCGACCACGACGGTCACCACGATTGCGACCACAAGTGCCAACAGGAAGGTGTACTGGGGGGCCAAAGCAGGTGGCCTAACGCTCGCGTTGAGCGGCCGCGCGCAAGCGGCGGAAGCGCGACGCGAGCGCAAAATAAGCTGTCGCGCTCGCGGCACGACAGCAACGACCGCTTGCCGGCCGCTCGAACGCGTTGTTAGACCGCCGGGGTGCAGCCATTGGGACGAACCACCCTCTCCGTGGACGCAGGATACTTCGCAACTTTATCGTCTGACCGCCGCGGCCTTGCGACCAGTTCACCGCCACAGTTGGGGCACCACCCCTTTAGGGTGGCATCGGCACAGGCGGCACAAAACGTGCACTCAAACGAACAGATTCGCGCCTCCGTCGAATCTGGCGCAAGGGCCCTGCCGCAGCACTCGCAATTGGGTCTTAGTTGAAGCATTGCGATGACGCCTCCACAGCGGTCTAACGCTCGCGTTGAGCGGCCGGCCGCAGGCGCCTCAAGCACGCGGACGGCGCACACTGAATGACGCGCTGGCCGCGCGCCGGCGTGCGCGGTCTCACCGGCCGCTCGAACGCGTAGTTAGACAGCATCAGTCCGATATCCATACGTTCTTCCACGTGCCATTTTGAAAACAGTAGGCGACTCTCGATGACTCCGTGGCGCCAAATACTGCGAGTGAATGTGAACAGGCCAGGTGTTCTTCTGCGCCTTTCTCCAGCGGACCGTCAGTCTCACCAACATCGTTGTATGTGCCGGCAGGTTCAGAGGAAACATAGAGTCTGAGCCGATCATTTTTCCAAGTGCCAAGTCTATAGAACTTCCAGTTAGCACCGCGCGACATAGCCACAATCACTACGGCGCCACGGCCGTCAGTAGACGTCATCGCCACTAAATAGTCGGCACTGCCGTCTCCGTCAAAGTCCGCCGTTTCTACACCGAGACATCCGCTACCCGCGTGTTCACGAGCGTACTTTATGTCCTCGGGAAGGTTGTCCGATTCGCGTGGAAGACGGTATCCCGCAAACAGGCTCAGAAGCACCGCTTTAAGGCCCGAAGGCATAAGGGCATCACAGGCGTCCCCCGCTAAGCTTGGGAGCGGACATGCCAAGAACGCCAGCAGAACCACGAGCCGATTCATGCTGTCTAACGCTCCGCATGAGCGCCGCGGGCACCCAGGCTTGAGCTTGGCACTTTATCGTTCACGCGGCGCTCCATGCGGTTGTTAGGCATCGCTACCCGCCGCCCTAGATGTCTCGCCTTGCGCAGTGGCGCCATGGAATGCCTCTTCGACGCACTCACGAACCTGCCGATACAGTTCCCGGTCAAGCAATTGTGGATCCAGGCCCTCGGCAGATATCACCGCATGCGTAAATGCTGGGACGCTCGCTGGGCGGCTAACCACAAGGCTGTCCTGCCTTTCAAGCGTAATGCAGAAGCCGTACTTTACGCAGAGCGTGTCAAGTAAGCGTCGGGTCTGTTCTTCATTCAACACGAAGTGACGCTCCGAAGAATCCCAAGATGGTGACTCAAGATGCCTAACGTCCCGGTTGAGCGGAGCGCCATCCGCGTAGCGCGGCACCGATCCGACACTCGCTGTCAACGGCGTTGATTGCAATGAAAGCCATCATACTCCGCTCGAACCGGTAGTTAGATTGCCGCACGCCCAGCCTCTCCGAAGCTGCCTCAGCCCCCTGGCACGACAGTTCCCCTTTCGTGGCGGCGTTGAACGAAGAGCCACGGTGAGACACCGCAGGCTTCGGTGCCTGGCCACCGACGCAGCGGCGAACACCGACGGGCTCGATCGATGAATCCGCGCTGACGGAGGTGCGAGCGGCACCACGCAACACAACAGCAAGCCATGCGCGGCTGCGCGGCACTTTATCGTTGTACGAGCGCTGGCGGTTCACGCATCGAGCCTCGGACCCGGAGTGGCAGTTCCCCACGTTGAGCTCGACCGCTTGAACACCGTGGACTGTGAGGGACTCAACCTCAGCGGTTGGGCCGCGGAATCGAAGCGCATATTCCCAATCTAACGCGTTGCCCACTGGGTGTGGCACGACGATCGGCGATCTAACGCTCGCGTTGAGCGGCCGGCCGAGTGCGCTTCAAGCGCGCGGACGGCGCAGAATGAATAGCGCGCTGGCCGCGCGCCGGAGTGCATGGTTTCGCAGGCCGCTCGAACGCGTAGTTAGGTGTCATGCAGTTTTGTTCCTCGGGCGCCACACAAGCCAAAAATAAGCCAGCGCCCCAAGATAGCTGCCAAGCGTGATCAGGAAGCCCCACAGTACGGGATGTGATATCGGTCGATGAGCAAAATAGTCAATTAGCATTCGGACCCAGAACCAGAATAACGCAATGGTGCCTAGCCCAAAGTAAACGCGAACGAGTGTAAACGACAGCATGAACGTCGCCCCATGATTAGGAAGGCCGACGAGTGCTAGGGCAAAGAGCAGCCCGGCTGTAATCGCCGTAAGGAAGGCAAGAATATGAACGAAGATCCACAGACGCTTGGTGCGTGCCGCTAATACTTGCGCCGTGGCGTCCATGACACCTAACGCTCGCGTTGAGCGGCCGGCCGCAGCGCTTTCGAGCGCGCGGACGGCGCAAGATGAGGAGCGCGCTGGCCGCGCGCCGGAGTGCAGCGGGTCACGGGCCGCTCGAACGCGTTGTTAGACGGTCTCATTTTGAGGGGACGTCCGGGTATCCGCACTTCGGGCACACTCTGGAGTTCAGCAGCGATTGCATCCAGCGGTTAGCTGGATCTCTTGACAATGAGTCCCACACCCAGCGAGTCCCACATCCCGGGCAGCGTATCGATCTGCAGGCAAAGAACATTGCGCCCAGCCCAAGCACCGCTCCGCCGAGCTGGGCGAGGTCTACAAAGTTCAAATCTGGGTGGGACTTGAACAATGCACTTCCGATGATCGACGCAGTGCCGCCCAGGATCATCCCCAAGACCGCGACCAGAGCTTTCGGGCCCTGCCCCGTGCGACTTATGACGGAATCGTGCGGTGACATCAAGAGACCGTCTAACGCTCGCGTTGAGCGGCCGGCCGCAGCGCCCCAAGGCGCGCGGGCGGCGCAAGATGAGGAGCGCGCTGGCCGCGCGCCGAAGTAGGCGGTGTCACGGGCCGCTCGAACGCGTTGTTAGGTGGCACTCAGATCAACTCATTGCGCACATAGCTAAGATGGATCTTTCGAACCGCTCCGTCAGACATGTCTAGCTGAACGAACAATCGGTCGTCTAGTCCAAATATGCAAATTGTGTCTCTACCCAAGAGTTCACGGAGCCGGTCTACCTGGGTAACCTTCACCCATGTCTCATTGATTGGCATAGCTTTGAGTCCGCGTTTGTCATCACACAGCGCGTTGAGCTCTATAGAGCGCGCACCGGGGGCCGTAAGCCGACGTTCAAGGTCGTTGGCGCGCTCCCCGATACGAAAGCCCATAACAGAGCCAGAGCTATAGTCATCAGCGAAGTTAAAGAGCGGAGGCCGAAACCAGGATGCGCGCCCTGGATGCGCCCGCCCGAGCTCGCGCGGATAGCTAGAAACGGCGATCGCTGTGTACGCCGCCACAAGGACTGCGAGCGGGACCAAGACGTGCGACCGGCGCATAGTGCCACCTAACGCTCGCGTTGAGCGGCCGCGCGCAAGCGGCGGAAGCGCGACGCGAGCGCAAAATAGGCTGTCGCGCTCGCGGCGCGACGGCAGCGACCGCTTGCCGGCCGCTCGAACGCGTTGTTAGGTGCCCTAACGCGACACATCTTTCAGTGCCTTGGATTCAAACATGGCGGCAGGCGAAATAACTAGCTCGTCAAGCGGTATATCGCCTTCGTAACGCTCCAGCATCTTGGCCCGAACGGCAGCGCCGGACAAGTCAAAGTCTCTGAGGTGCTGGAGGTCGCCGATGCGAATGCCGAGGGCGCGCTCATAGAGCTTCCATACCAATTCGGAGCAGTAGATTCGCTGATCGGTCCACTCAAACGTTGAGTCGTAGGGCCGCCCCTCAAAGCTGCGCGCGGCCACCCGCAGCGCCTCAACCTGCTGTGCCGTCAACCCCGTCACGAGACGCTTCACGACATAGTCGCCGCCACGGCCGCGCGCAATCCAATTGCGCAAAGGCGTGTACTTGACTGTGGCAGAAGCCTCAAACACATAGGGGTCGCCGCCGCGTGTGAAAATTACCCCCATATGGCTGAAGCGGGAGTGGGTCGCCTGCCGTACCGCCTCGCTTTGTGTTGAGGTAGACGTCTGAAAGATGATGTCGCCATCTGCCACCGCCGGAATCCGTGCGCTGCAGCCAGGAGTCGCTGCACAGAGAGCGAGGCAAGTGACAACGCCTCGAATCAAGAAGGGCACCTAACGCTCGCGTTGAGCGGCCGGACGCGCGCCTGCGCGCACGGCGTCACGGGCCGCTCGAACGCGTAGTTAGGTCGCATTAGCAGCACGTGAGCGCCCTCGGAAAAGATAGTAGATGGCAAATAACCCGACGACCGTGCCAATGGGGAATATGATCAGAGAGAAAACAGCCAGCACCCAACCGGCAATGACATTGGCCCTGGTGCCCTCCTTCTTAAGCCTGGCGCCTGCGATCAAATTACCGACCATGAGGACCGCCATGACGGCGCACTGCGGAGCCCATTTGGAGAGAGCAGTGCCAGTGGGCGCAACTCCGTTATGAACGAGGGGAATGATGTACCCGAGAACAATTGCAAATAGTAATGCAAGAAATAGCCACCCGAGCAGGCGGAGCATACGACCAGCTTTTACTAACGGCGACATAGAGACCCCCTACGTTGATTCTTTGTGATGCGTGTCGATGCGACCTAACGCTCGCGTTGAGCGGCCGCCCACCGCGCCTTAAAGCCCGCGGACGGCGCAGAATAATTGACGTGCTGGCCGCGCGCCGAAGTGAGCGGCCTAACCGGCCGCTCGAACGCGTTGTTAGGTCTGCTCACATCCTACTCGGCGCAGCGAAACGGGACCGCCGACGACAGTGTTCGCATCGTCTTAGCGATTCGGACGGTGATTGTAAGCTTCTCGCAGCCGATGTTTGAGAGCCAAAAGCCAATATGGGAGAGACCGGCTGAATTGAACATGCCAATAGTGCGCCTTTCGTGAAGGATGACGCGCTCAGCATCACCAGCCACAACGTTGATTTCCACAACGCCGGTGGAGTCCTTTCGACTTCCGTCCGCATATGCCTCGCGGCTAAGTGAGCGAACGGTGACATCGACAAGGGCCGACGTGGCAGGCTCCGCCGCGTCCCCCTCACCACCTATAACGTTGCGCAGAACAAGGCGTGGATCAAGAATGTCATTTGAGAACGTGCCGGAGCCGGAATAGAACAGGCGGACCTGAGTAGTTTCCAGGGAAAGCATTGCCTCTTCGGCAAGCGTCGTCGAAGGCACGAGCACTGCGCCGATCAAAAACAGGAGTATGGGGCTGGCGAGGCGCACAGGGCTAAGCAGACCTAACGCTCGCGTTGAGCGGCCGGCCGCAAGCGCTTCCAGCGCGCGGATGGCGCAAAATAACAGACGCGCCGGACGCGCGCCCGAACCAACGCTTCACCGGGTCGCTCGAACGCGTTGTTAGAGCGCGTCTTCAAGGCTTCGCTCCATATTTGTTCGCGCCGTTTGTACCTGGCAATGCCACTAGCAGCACCATTACCACAAGAGACGCGAGCTGCACGATGACACCAAGATATGGCACCCGTAGTAGGACCAAACCTCCGAATACAACGTACCAGGCTAGCACCCACCAACCAGACAGGCTCAAGTCGTGCAGGCGCTTAATAGTCATGGCGAAAGACGGCCACAGAGAGACCGCACTGATTGCAATTAACGTCGCCAATGCCGCTCGAGGGTCGCGAGAGGAGAAGAAGCCGACCAAGATGCCAAGTAAAATGAACGGGATTGCGAAATAAGCCAGGAAGGAGAAGCGACCTACACGGCCTCGGGGAGAAAGATAGAGACGGACGAGATAGGGCATAACTGTGCGCGCTCTAACGCTCCGGTTGACCGCGGCGCGGCGCTTGCTGCGCTGGGCGAAGCTCGTTTATGTCGATCATCGACCCTGCTCTGACCTTCCCGAAGCCGATGGCGCCGTCGTCGCGGTCGAACCGGTTGTTAGACGGCACCAGAATTACAGATGTGTCCGATTTGTCCGATAAAGGCACGCGATCGCTGCAATCGCGAGTGCCAATGCGACCAAGCTTAGTGTCGCTCGTGTAGTACCGCCGATGCCGAAAAGAGACGCGCCCGATGTCACGCCAGTGGATGTGCTCAGCAGAATGAACATTAACCGCCACCACATTGAGAAGTTTCGCCCTGGAGGCAGCCTAAATAGAGCCGCCAGAAAGATGAGGCAGGACAGAATGAAGGCAACGCCTGACATTGACCAAATGCTCAACATAACCACTCACTCCCGTAGCAAGGGCACCGAGTCCTATACGCTGATCATACGCGCCGTTCCCTCAGTGCCGTCTAACGCTCCGCATGAGCGCCGCGGGCACTCACGCTTGAGCTTGGCACTTTATCGTTCACGCGGCGCTCGATGCGGTAGTTAGGTGCACGCTGTTACACATCGTGGTTGACCGAGTGGTGGATCAGA
>Ga0209131_1003107_pt1 | contig 11102 bp, 5 predicted proteins | sample GraSoi_2013_40cm_FD_185826 | JGI IMG/M metagenome (GOLD analysis project Ga0209131, IMG submission 185826) | Grasslands soil microbial communities from the Angelo Coastal Reserve, California, USA - Sample 9_17_2013_40cm (SPAdes) (version 2) | ecosystem: Environmental > Terrestrial > Soil >...
CTCGAATACGTTGGCGACATCCACGGCTCGGGCCAGCACCTGCTCTCGCTCATCAACGACATCCTCGACCTGTCCAAGGTGGAAGCCGGGTACATGGAGTTGGACGTGCGCGACTTCGACGTTCACGCGGCGGTGGACAACTGCTGCACGCTGATCCGCGAGCGCGCGGTGCGCCAGCGCCTGGCTTGCGATTGCATCGTCGATCCGGCGATCACGACGTGGCCCGGGGACGAGCGCAAGTTCAAGCAGGTGCTGCTAAACCTGCTGTCGAACGCGGTGAAGTTCACGCCCGCCGGCGGCAAGGTCGAACTCGCCGCGCGAATCGAATCCGACTGGCTCGTGGTGAGCGTGCGCGACACGGGCATCGGCATCTCGCGCGAGGACAGCGAAACGATCTTCAAGGAGTTTCACCAGCTGCGCACATCGGCCAGCGCGAAACACGAGGGAACGGGGCTGGGCCTCTCGCTTTCACGGCGCCTCGTGGAGCTGCACCACGGCACGCTCACGGTCGAGAGCGAGCCGGGCAAGGGATCGACCTTTACCGCGTGCTTCCCGGGGCGCGAGCGCAGGCGCGCGCATGGCTAAGCGCATCCTGGTGGTCGAGGACGACGAGAAGAGCCGCCGGCTGCTCACCGACGTGCTCCAGTATCACGGCTTCGAGGTGATCGCGGTGGCCAACGGCGAAGACGGCCTCGCCGATGCGCGCTCCGCTTCGCCGGATGCGGCGCTGCTCGACATCCAGCTGCCCGACATCAGCGGCTTCGACGTGCTGGCGCGGCTGCGCGCCGAATCCGCGGGCGCCTCGATGCCCGTCATAGCCGTCACTGCGTCGGTGATGGACGTGGATCGCCGCAAGATCCTCGCCGCCGGATTCGACGCCTACGTCCCGAAACCCGTTAACATCGGCGAGCTGGTCTCCACACTGAAAAAGCTCCTGTCAAAGGACGAACAGTGAACGCGCATACCGAGGCCGAAGTTCCGGCGGGGGCGACGAGGTCCACCGAGCGCATCCTCATCGTCGACGACACGCCGGCGAACGTGAAGCTGCTCGACGACCTGCTCGCCTTCCAGGGCTACGAGATCGAAACGGCGGCGTCGGGCGACGAGGCGCTGGCGGCGATCCACCGGCGCATGCCCGACCTCGTGCTGCTGGATGTGTTGATGCCGGGCATGTCCGGATACGAAGTCTGCCGCGCCATCCGCGCCGACCCCGCGATCGCGATGCTGCCCGTGGTGATGGTCACGGCACTGGACGAGCGCGACGAGCGTGTGCGCGGCATCGAATCCGGCGCCGACGACTTCCTCTCGCGTCCCGTGAATCCTCCCGAGCTGCTCGCGCGCGTGAGGTCCCTGCTTCGCATCCGCAGGCTCCACGAGACCGTGCAGCGGCAGAAGGAGGAGCTCGTCGCATGGAACCGCACGCTCGAGGCACGGGTCGCCGAGGAAGTCGAGCACGTGGAGAAGCTGCAGCGCCTGAAGCGCTTCTTCTCGCCGCAGCTCGCGGAGCTCATCCTCGCCGGCGGCGCCGACGACCCGCTCGAGAGCCACCGCCGCGACATCACCGTGGTCTTCCTCGACCTTCGCGGCTTCACGGCGTTTGCCGAGTCCGCGGAGCCGGAAGCGGTGATGGCCGCGCTTTCCGAGTTCCACCATGCGATGGGCCGGCGCATCGTCGAATACCAGGGCACGCTCGAGCGCTTCACGGGCGACGGCCTCATGGTGTTCTTCAACGACCCGCTGCCGATCCAGCAGCCCGCGCGACGCGCGGTCGAGATGGCCTTCGTGATGCAGAACGACGTGCTGCGGCTCTCGGCACAATGGAAGAAGAAGCGCTACACGCTGGGCCTGGGCATCGGCATCGCGCAGGGATACGCCACCGTCGGTGCGATTGGCTTCGAGGGCCGCATCGACTATGGCGCCATCGGCACCGTCACGAATCTCGCGAACCGGCTGTGCGACCTCGCGGATCCCGGGCACATCCTGGTCTCGCAGCGCGTGTTCGCCCAGGTCGAGGAGCTGGTCTTCGCCGATGACCTGGGCGAGGTCGCGCTGCACGGCTTCAAGAGGCCGACTCGCGCCTATCGTCTCCTCGACGTGAAGCTCCTGCCGTGAAGCAATCCGCGATCCGCGCTCGAATCCGGCAGCTTTGTTGCCTGGGACTTCCCGGCGAGCTCCTCATGTCGTCCCTCCTTCCGGCGCTGCGCGAGCTCGTGCCCAGCGACTCGGCCGGCTTCTTCTGGGTCGATGCGCGCGGCGACATGAGCAACCTCTACGCCGAGCGCCTGCTGCCGCCCGACGTGATGGAGCTCTACTTCGAGCGCTTCTACGAGGGACGCGAGGCGTCGTTCCGCAAGGCCTTCCTCGAGCGCGCGGAGGCGCCCGACGGAGTCGTCGCAACGAGCGCCGACGCCGATCTGCAGAAGACGGAGTACTACAACGAGATCATGCGCCGCCTCGACGCGCATCACGTCCTCTACGGGATCGTGCGCGAGCAGGGCGCCGCCCTGGGACAGCTTTCGCTATATCGCAGGCTCGATGCGCCGGCCTTCACCGCCAGCGAGCGGGCAGACCTGGCGAGCGTCATGCATTACGTCGGACATGGAATCGGCATCAGCGACGCGCGCCGCCCCGAAGGCCCCGCGTACGCGTTCGAGGATTCCGACGATGAAGCGATGCTTGTGACCGACCGGCACGGCCGCATCCGTCAGTCGTCCGCGAAGGGCCGGCGCCTGATCCTGCTCGCGACGATGTCGGAGATCAATTCCGCGAGCCTCCGCGCCTCCGAGAACGATCGCGCCGCGACCCTGCTGCGAACCCTGATCGCGCGCCTCGACGCCGTGTCGCGCGGAGATGATGCCGCACCACCTGTCGCCACGGTCGACACGAAATGGGGACGCCACGTGCTGCGGGCCTATTGGCTCGACGACGATCACCAGGCCGCGGAGGCGCCGGTGGGGGTGCGCATCCAGCGCCAGGAGCCGATGATCCTTCGCTTCGTGAAAGCGTTGGGGAGGCTGCCGCTGTCGCCCCAGCAGCGCGAGATCGCGATCATGATCGTTCGGGGCAAGAGCAACCACGAGATCGCCGACGCGCTCGGCGTCTCGGGCAATACCGTGGGGTATCACATCAAGCAGTTGTTCATAAAGCTGGACGTGCACGACCGCTCGGGCGCGGTGCACCGCATCCTCAACTGCGCCACGCGCCTCAAGGGCTAGCGATCCGTTCGCTGTGACCGCGCCGCGTCGCGAGAGCGCGCAGTAAGCGCCCGCCCTCGGGAATATTCTGCACTTTCCAAGGCCGCGATCCTACCCGGTTGGGTAGTGTTTGATGCGTGTGTGCAGGTATAGCGTGGTCCCCCTCGTCACAGCTTCGATGGTCGTGGCAACCCCAGTGGAGGACCCGCCATGTCGAACACCTTCCGTAGCGCGGCCGCGGCTGCCGCAATCTCTTCGCTCCTCCTGACCGCGACTCACTCGCTCGCCGAGACTTGCTGGGCGTATGCGGACGCGACCAACGCGAACGTGCCGATCAAGTGCGTATCCAAGGTCGACTTCGTGAGCGCGTGCTCGTGGCCAAGCGATTGCACGTTGGTGCCCGCCGCCAGTCCCCAGACGATCAACGAGATGCACCAGACCTGGCATTCCTGCTTCGGTGCCGTCGGCGGCTCGACGCCGCCGGCAGGGCGAGGCCAGCGCTGGTACGCATTCCACCGGCAATTCGAGCTGGATTACGACCTGTGGCGGCGTGCGATCGGCATCGGCCCCATCGAGCCGCTCGATTGGTGTCCCAACATGAACATGCCCTTTGGGACCGACCCGATCGCGCTCGCGCCTGGAGCTCATCCCCTGGGATGCGGGACGGGAACGCCACGCCCGAACAACACGCTGTGCCCGAATTGCGGCGCCCTTCCGCAATGCGTCTTCGTGGCCGGGGGCGGCCCGATCGCGTGTACCGGGTCGCCGTCCTGCACGGCCGGCTTCGGCCCCTTTGCGGTGACGTTCCCCTACACAACGCTCAACGAATTCACCAACGTCGACGACGTCTCCAAGCTCCTCGACGCGCAGTTCCACGGCGACATGCACGGAGCCGTCGCGGACGGCGACAATCCGGGCGCGTACAACCAGGACAACCAGACGCCTTCGTGCTCGTCGCGCGACGGGATGTTCTGGCGCCTGCACAAGGCGCTCGATGACGTCGTGCGCGCGTGGCAGGACGTGAAGGCGGTCGACGTCGTGCTGGTCGTGGACCGAAGCGGCAGCATGAGCGATCCGGATCCGAGCGGCGGCACCAAGCTGCATGCCGCGCTCGCCGCCGTCGACAACTTCGCCGACTTGATGGAGACGGTGCGCACCGATGGCCAGACGAACCGCGTCGGTGTCGTCTCGTATTCCAATACCGCGACGACGGACATGCCGATGACGGTGGCGGACGCGAGCCTTCGTGCGCCCGGTGGGCCGCTTGCGACCGCGATTGCGGCCATCACCGCCGCCGGTCCGAATGGCTGCACGGGAATGGGCGTGGGATTGCAACGTGCGCTGGAGCTTCTGTGCCCACCGGGCGACTGCTCCGGATTCTCGGGGCCAGGCAATGCTCGCAAGGCGATCCTCCTGCTCACCGACGGGATCGAGAACGTCTCTCCGTGCCTCCAGCCGTCGGGGCCGAGCGGCGGTTCGTGCGGCAGCCAATGCTTCGGTCCACCATTCGACTATTCGAAGCTGCAGTTCACGCAACTGGTAGCCGTTGGCTTCGGCAACGCGGCCGCGCTGGATGGCCAGAAGCTCACGCTCCTCGCCGAGCGCCAGGGCGGGATCTACCTGCAGAATCCCGGCGGCACCGGCGACGATCTCAAGCACTTCTTCACCAAGGCATTCGGCCAGCTCACCGACGAGTTCACGTACCTCGATCCCATCGGAACGCTGATGGCGGCCGAAGCGGCGACGGAGCCGGTCGAGTACCAGTCGTGCGGCGATGCCAAGCTCACGTTCGCATCGGGATGGCAACAGCCGATCCTGCCGGGTGAGCTTCGCCTGCAAGTGAAGGCGCCCAATGGTTCGCTCGTGCGGCGCGCGATGGCGGGCGTCGAAGCCCGCAACGACAAGACGTGGGACTTCGCGCGCATCAAGCTTCCACAGGCGGCGCCCGTCGCCGGGCACTGGAGCGCGCAGATCATCCGGCCGCACCGCGTCTACGTGAACGGCTTCACCCCGGACAGCTTCGCGGCGCCGCTCGAGGGCGCAACGCTGGTGCGCGACGAGATCCATCGCCTTTGTCCCGACGGATGCAAACGCGTGCTCCTGTTCGAGATGGGGCGGCGCGGTTCGACGTCGGCCTACGAGCGCGCGGTGCATGAGGAAGACAAGGCGGGATTGCTGGGCGGGGTGAAATCGACCAGCGATCCGGTCGATTTCAGGGACGCCCTCCAGGCGGGACGCTGGGATCTCATCGTCTACGCGTACATGGGACCCGAAAGGGATCAGCCCTATGACCAGATCCTCGCCCGCCTCCTGTGCGAAAACCAGCGCGCCATCGTTACGGATGTCCGCGCGCGCTTCGGCGGCCCGGCGATATTGCGTTGCGCGGGCGCGCTTCGCGACGACACGACCAACTGGACCTCGTTCGATGGCGACGGCCGGCTTGCGAGCGCCACATTCGACCTCGTCAATCCCGGCCACGCGGTATTCAGCTACGGCGTGCGTCCGACGTCGGCCCGCAGTCTTGTCCAGGCCTCCGTGGCCGCGGGCAAGACGCCGGCGATCACGGCGATCATTGTCCCGGGCAAAGACGCCCGCTGGTATCTCGATGTCCTTGGCAGCGGGCTTTCGCGCATCGACCCCGTGAACCGCTTCATCGACGTGCGCGCCGGCGATGAGCTGTTCGCGACTGCCCGCATCCTTCCGTCGTTCGTGCCCGCGGGCGGCTTCGACAATGTCGATGCGCGCGTGGAAGTGGAGTATCCGAGGGTCGGGATGGGAACCCTGCTCTCGAAGAACAGGAAGGATCAACGCAGGGTCGGCGGCGAGCTGCTCGATGCACGAATGGCAGCCGCGAGCGCCATGTCGATACCGATGGGAAAGGCCACGTTCCCGATATACGACGACGGCACTCACGGCGACCTGATTCCCAACAACGCCTACTGGACGGGAACGATGCATGGGATCGGCGCCACCGACGGGCCCTACACCCTGCGCTTCACATTCGATCTCACGAAGAACGGTTGCACGACGCACCGCGAGCTGACGTCGTCGATGTACGTCGATGTCCGCCCCGATCCCAAGCACAGCGTCGTCAAGGCGTGGTCGCCGGCGGTGACGGCATCGGGCATTCGCACCTTCGTCGACATCACGCCCGGCGACGCGTTCGGCAACCTGCTGGGGCCGGGGCGAGCCGACGCATTTGCCTGCACTCCCACCGGCGCATGCAAGATCGATCCGAGCTCGGTGGTGGATTTCGGCGACGGCCGTTACCGCCTGGCGATCGATACGCCGCGCGCGGCGGGATTGCGCCTGATGGTGGCGGGAGGCGCGTTCGACTTGCCACTCCCGTGTCCCGAATGCGCGCGCCTGGCCGGCGTGAAGATCTCCGCGCCGCGTTCGTTCGAGCACTCGATGACCGTGGGCGAAGTGCGCCTCGACAAGCCGGCGCCCGACGGGGGAGCGCTCATCTCGCTCGCGAGCGCGAGCCCGGCCGCCGCCACGGTGCCGCCGAGCGTGCTGATTCCCGCGGGCGCATCGCAGGCGACCTTCGAGGTGAAGGTACACCACGCGAACGACGGGCCCGCGATCGCGGCGATCACCGCGGCTTACGCGGGCACGCAATCGCAGGCGTCCGTGACCGTGGCTCCGTCCGCATGGAAGGCGGTGGAGGGCCAGCCGGCACGTCCGGCGACTCCTCACCATCACTATCCGCAGGAAACGAATCCGCCCAGATAGGGGGGCACACCATGACGATCGATACCATTCGGACAAGCGTCTCCAGGAACAAGGTCGCGGGCGTCGCGCTCGTGGTCTCGCTGATCGCTCTCGCCGTCCTGGTCCTTGTCGCCACGCTTTATTGGCGGCCGGTCGCCGCGCAGCCCACCCACGTCGTGGGGCAGAACCTGATGGTTCGGGGGTACATCGCGGCACGCGTCGGCGGTCGCGACGATCGCGGCATTTTCTCTCCTACGCTCGTTGCGCGCGACATCTACCTGCCGGCGGTCGAGGCGTACCTTGCCGATGCGCAAGGCAATCGGGCGGGCGTTCCGGTTCGCACCGACCTTTCCGGGCGATTCACGCTGTATGCGCCGGCTCCTGGTCGCTACAAGATTTGTTGGAAGGCAGACGGATACGTGCCGGGATGCGACGGCAAATTCGTCTCGCTCGGCACCGCGCCCCAGTTCGTCAGCACGGTGCGCATTCCCGTCGAGCGTCGCAACGGCCATATCGTTTTCGTGGGCAAGGTGCGCATGGCGGATGGCTCGCCGGCGCGGATGTTCGAGCCGCTCGCGAACGTGAACGCGTTCGCGACGGTGACGCTGATGGATGCCAATGGAAACAAGCGTTACGTCACGCGCGTCAACAACTTCGGCGATTACCTGATCCCGCAGGTGCCCGTTAAGACGGACCTGCGCCTCCGCGCCGAGATCGAGAAGGGCTTCTACGAGCAGGCGATCAACAAGGAGGCCGAGTTGGAGAATGCGCTTCTTCGCGAAGTGAACCTGCGCATCGCTAACAACACTGCCGCGCGAGTGCAGGTGGCATCTCCCGGGACACGCATCTCGCTCAAGGCGATCGCGAAGGATCGTGACGGCGATCCGCTCAAGTTCACATGGCTGGTCGCCGGTGGCGCCGGGACGCTCAGCACGACGTCGGGGAGCGTCACGACATGGCAGCTTCCGCCGGGCGCGGGCCAGCACGGCGTGACGCTCATCGCCTGGGACGGCAAGGGCGGTTACGCGAAATCGGAACTGCTCGTGCGAGCGGGCACAGGAGGCGTGCCGTTCTCGGGCATCGTTCGCGAAAACTCCGGCGCCGCGGTTGGCGGCGCGCACGTCGAGATCGGCAATGCCTCGGCGACCACGGATGCGAGCGGCGTCTTCCAGGTGCTCGTGCCCGAGGCGCAACGCTACGTTTTCAACATCCGCAAGGAAGGCTACGGGTTCTACTCGAAGATCTACGACCGTGGCGTGACGGGAGGAGTCTGGACGCTGACACGTGCCTCGACCGCCACCGTCGATCCGGTGCAGGCGATCCAGGTCGTCAACCGCAGGACCACGGCCGATTGCCCCGGGCCACGCTTCGCGCGACTCGACTGGAAACGACATCCCGCGGCGGCCACGCCGCAGTGGCAGGACGGGAAGGGCAACGTGATGTTCCTCACGCCGGGCAAGGATGCCGGCACGTTGAAGCAGGTCGGCATCGACATGAGACACGTGGCCGCGCGCGAGAAAACGTCGCCATTGCACATCAAGGGCGGCGGATGCGGCGTCGGAATCGCGGTATCGATTCCCGCCAATGCGCTGGTGGACGAGAACGGCCAACCGCCTTCCGGCAAGGTGCAGGTCAGCGTCTCGACCATCGATCTCCTCTCGCCCGAACAAATGCCGGGTGACTACACGGTCGCGGTCGCGAACAACGACACGCGCGTGATGGAGAGCTTCGGCGCCGGCTCGATCGAGATAACAGGTGGCGGCAAGCGATTCAACCTTGCGCCGGGCATGCTGGCGACGATGCGCATTCCCGTGGACCCGGCGCAGCTCGCCGCCGGTGGGGCCCTGCCGAACGCGATTCCCATCCTCTTCTACGACGAGAAGGACGGCGTCTGGCGGGAAGAGGGAACCGCGACGCTCACTGGAACCGGGAACGCGCGCGCGTACGTAGCGAAGGTGAAGCACTTCTCGACGATCAACGCCGATACGTTGAAGCAGGACCAGGCGTGCGTGAGGGTGCTGAGCCCGCAACCGGGCATGCCTCCATCGTACAACCTCGAGGTAACAATCCCGCAGCCGAACGGCAATGCACCGAAGGTGAAGGTCCAGCTCATGGACAACACGTCGCCGAGCACGCACGTGATCTACAACCTGCCCATAGCGACGAACATCGTTCTCGTGCCGAGCTCGATCACGCCCAACACGACGCCTTTCGGGATCTTCGTCGTCAATACCGGCCAAAAGCAGAATCCCACCAACCCGAACCTGCCCTTCCTTCCGTACGACGCGTGCGCGACGACGGTCACGCTGGCCCCCCAGGCGATTCCCACGGACCCGCCAAATGGCGAATACCTGCACGGCCTGTTCAGCTTCTCGGCGGCGAACCTCGATGAGCTCAACGCGGCCGATCCCACCCAGAACGCAATCAAGCAGGCGATCGACCAGGCGACGGTCAACTACTACGCGCAGGTCGATCCTCGCGGCAAGCGCTCCACGCTCGCATTGTTCCGCCAGACCAACGGCTTCACCGACGCCAACGGCAATCCATTGCCGGGCGTGGTGAACGTCAAGTACGCGAACTCCGGCGATCTCGGCTTCGGGCGCGACATGTACTGCCAGAAGCAGACCGCCAGCGATGCGCTCACGGACTACGCTTGCTACGTTTCCAACTATGGTGACGTGACGACGCCGGACCTCCAGGATGCGATCGACGCGGCCGCGGGAGGACCGCCGATCGCCACGGTGGCGATGGAGTACTCCCGGGTCGAGAGCGCGCCCAACGTTGGCACCGAGTTCGACGATCCAGTGCGGACAGTGAAGTTCTATGTCTTCAACGGAGCGGGCACGCAATTCCTGCGCGCGGCGAACCTGGACGGGAAAGGCGCGCGCCCGGTGCCGCAGCTTTGCATGGTGTGTCACGGCGGAGCGCTCGTGAAGCCGCAGGTGGATGTGAATGGGCAACCCGTTCCGGTGTTCGCAGCGCGCGACGACGTGAAGCTCGGATCGGTGTTCGTGCCGTTCGACCTGCGCTACTTCACGTTCCCGCCGCCGCCGAACGACAAGGCCAACGTGACGGTGCAAGCGAATTTCAAGGCGCTCAACATCGACGTCGTGAAGCCCGTGGCGCAGGCGACCGGCGACATCGCTATCAGCAACGTGGTCGATGAGATGTATGCCGGCAATGCGGCGACGCAGATCGAAGCCTTCACCGTGCCCGGGTGGCGCGCCCCCGCGGCGCCCGAGGCGGCGAAGGCGGCGTTCTACAAAGGCACCGTCTCGAACGCCTGCCGCATGTGCCATACCGCTCAGCCATTTGCGGGCCTTCGCTTCGAGAATGCGTCGGACTTCATCAACTTGTTACCCCAGGTCGGCTCAAAGGTATGCACGTTGCTCGTAATGCCGCACGCGAACCGCACTCACGAAATCTTCTGGGGCATTGCGGACCCGACGGTAGTCGTGCCGACCACAGTCCCGAATATGGCCGCCCAGCTTCAGATCTTCGGCACGCAATTTGGCGCGGCGGCCGATTGGATCGGAAGCGGTGGCAATCCGCCAGCGTTTCGCTGTGGCACGAGCTTTACTTCGGGAGGACAGACGCCGATCTCGTACTACGAGCAGACGATCCAGGCATTCTGGAATTCGTACGGGTGCATCGGATGCCACGCGGGGAACACCGGACCGAAGGGCCTTGGCCTAGGCATCGGGTTCTCCTATGCGAACATCGTAAATGTCGCCGCGACCGAGCTGCCGAGCATGATGCGCATCAAGCCCTTCGACTCGGTGCACAGTTACCTCTATCACAAAGTAGTCGGTGACCAGGGAAGCATCGGAGGATCGGGAGCTCGCATGCCGCTCGGCTGTTCCGGAAACGCATGCATGAGCGCTACCGACTTGAATACCTTGAAGGACTGGATCGACATTCGAGGGGCAGACGGGCCTTGACACGAGAGCGGGCTCCCGCGGTCCGTTGCATAGGACCGCGGGGCCGCTCAGGCAGCGTCGATCGCGCGTACAACCTTGGACGCCGGACAACTAGGCCACAAACACGGGAGGACACGATGAAAGTCTCACGCCGTGAATTCCTCAGGCTCTCCTCGAGGATCGCCGCAACCCCGGAATCACTGATCGAGCATCGCTGCTGGCCGCCTAGGGGCCAGTGATGCCGTCATTCCTCAAGAAGCTGAAGAAGAAGATT
>Ga0209131_1003109_pt1 | contig 11101 bp, 10 predicted proteins | sample GraSoi_2013_40cm_FD_185826 | JGI IMG/M metagenome (GOLD analysis project Ga0209131, IMG submission 185826) | Grasslands soil microbial communities from the Angelo Coastal Reserve, California, USA - Sample 9_17_2013_40cm (SPAdes) (version 2) | ecosystem: Environmental > Terrestrial > Soil >...
CGATCGCGCCGCCCTCGTAGACGGGAATGCCTTCCTTCTGCAGGAAGCGCCGGTAAGCGCTCGGCCCGTTGAAGGCGACCGGGTCGTCGTAGGAATCAGTCCTCGGCTTCGAGGCCTTGGGTGCTTGAGCCTGGGCCTGTGCGCCCAACGGGACCGCCGCGCCGGCGGCGACTCCCGCTAGGCACATGCGCAGGAACTGGGAACGGGTGAAGCCTATTTTTTCGATGGCGTTGCCGGTGGGCTCGCCGTGCGAATGAGGCGGCAGCCCGTCATGCGTGTGCTCATGACCGTCGTGGGCATGACCGTCGTGCTCATGATCAGGACTGGAATTGGCCATAGGGTCCTCCATGAAAATAACCGGAGCGATTATCATATTAGGCTGGCGTTTCGTAGGCTAGCGTTTTGAACCATCCAAATATCGCGAACGTGGCCGAGAACCTGCAATACCGCGACGAAGTCGGCGAGCTGATCGCCGATTACGTGGTGAACGTCTCCGACAAGCTCGAGGCGCGCGCCGAGCGTGCCGCCAAAGCCGCCCTCATCGATTCGATCGCCGTCGCGATCGTCGCGCTGCGGCACCCTGCCGCGCAGAATGCGCGCAAGCACGCCTACCGATTTCCCGCGAATAGCAAAGGCTGCGTGATCTGGGGCACGCAAAAGCGCGCGGCGCCCGAGCTGGCCGCGTTGACCAACGGGGTGCTGCTGAGATGCCACGACTACAACGATTTTTTCGTGGGACGGCGCAACAGCGGCCACTCGAGCGACATCCTTTCCGGCGTCATTGCCGTCGCCGAATGGACGAACGCGCCCGGGAAAAAACTGCTCTCGGCCGTGGCCTTGGGCTATGAAATGGTGGGCGCGGCCTTCGATGCGTTCTCGACCGCGCCGGGCGGTTGGGACTATACGAACCTGATGGCCCTCGGCGCGACCGCCGCGATCGCGCGACTGCTGAATTTGAACGCCGACCAGGCCCGCGAAGCCCTGGGCATGACCGTGATTCCCCATTTCGCGAGCGATGAGATCGAATCGGGCGAGCTCAACCGGCGCGGCGACCTTTCCATGTGGAAGCGTTTCAACGCCGCCGACGCGGTCAGCAATTCGCTCCAGGCCTGTCTGCTCGCGCAGGTCGGCGTCGAAGCGGCGGTGAGGCCGTTCGTCGGCAAGTACGGCTTCGTGCAAAAAATGAACATGAAGGACGACCCGGTCCCCGTGCTGCGCGAGCGGCTGAACCCGCGCATCCCGCTCAGCCGGGTCGGCGAGGCCTTCATGAAGCGCTGGCCGGTCGGCTCCGTGGCGCAAAGCGCCATCCAGGCCGCGCTCGACGCCCGCTCCCGGGTCAAGGATCTTTCCAGGATCAAACAGATACGTGTGTTCGCCGAGGAGGGCGCCTACGATCACCTGGTCAAGATCCGCCAGGACCCGTGGCATCCCATCTCGCGCGGGACCGCCGACCATTCGCTGCCCTATATCGTCGCGGCCGCGGTCCTGGACGGCACCATCGGGGTGGCGAGCTTCACTCCGAAGGTGGTTCTCAACCCGCAGCGGCAGGCGTTCATCAAGAAGGTCACTTGCGCGCCCGCGCCGGAGCTGGGCTCGCACGCCATGGGCAAGCACAAGCGCGTGGAGATGGGCTATTTGTCGCGCATCGAGATCGAGCTCGACGACGGCGCGGTCGTGCAAGGCGAGGCGCGGCCGTTCCCCGGGCACCACAAGAATCCCTTTACCGACGCGGACCTCAATGAGAAGCTGCGCGAGAACGTCGAGCCGCTCGCCGGCGCGCAGCGCGCAGCGCGGCTCACGGAGCTCCTGTGGTCCCTGGACAAGGTCAAGAGCACGCGCGAGCTGACCCAGCTTCTCGCCTTCAGCGGCAAGATCGATATCGACAGCGCCAGGGTGCGCGAACGATGAGGGTATCGCCGAAACGCAACCTGAAACGGTGAACGGCCATGCTGACCGAAGAGATGAATACATTCCTGACCCGCACGGGCCCCGGCACGCCGATGGGCGAGCTGTTCCGGCGCTACTGGATACCCGCGTTGCTCTACGGGGAGTTACCGGAGCCCGACTGCCCTCCGGTTCGCGTGAAGCTGCTGGGAGAGAAGCTGGTTGCGTTCCGCGATACGGAGGGACGCATCGGCATGATCGACGAATTCTGCGCCCACCGCGGCGCGTCGCTGTGGTTCGGGCGCAACGAGGAGTGCGGGCTGCGCTGCTGCTACCACGGGTGGAAGTACGACGTGAACGGCCAGTGCGTGGACCTGCCCTCGGAGGAGGAAGAGAGCGGCCGCCGGGGCATCAAGCTCAAGTCCTACCCGTGCGTGGAGCTGGGCGGAGTCATCTGGACCTACATGGGCCCGCCGGCGGAAAAGCCGCCGTTGCCGAACTTCGAGTGGGTGCATCTGCCGCCGTCGCATCGCGTCACCACCAAACGCTGGCAGGAGAGCAACTACCTGCAGGCAATCGAGGGCGGCATCGATTCCAGCCATGTTTCGTTCCTGCACCGCGGGGATCTGGCCACCGACCCTTTCCATCGGAACACCGTGGGCGCGAAATTCGCGAAATCCACGAAGACCACCTTCCACATCGTCGACTCCGCCGGCGGGCTGCTCATCGGCGCGCGGCGCGACGCGGATCCCGGCAACTATTACTGGCGGGTCACGCAGTGGATCATGCCGTGGTACACCCTGATTCCTCCCTACGGGGGCGGCAACGCGCTCAACGGACACGCGTGGGTGCCCATGGACGACGAAAATTGCATGGCGTGGTCGATGACGTTTCATCCCACCAACCCCATACCCAAGGAGCATATCGAGCTCATCAAGGACGGCAACGGCGTCCATGCCGAGCTGATACCCGGGACGTTCCGCCCTGTCGCCAACCGCGACAACGATTACCAGATCGATCGCGTCAAACAGAAGAGCGGCCGCCATTACAACGGCGTCAAGGGCCTCGCCATGCAGGATGCGTCGGTGCAGGAAAGCATGGGGCCCATCGCCGACCGGACCAAGGAGCATCTGCGGTCCACCGACCGCGCCATCATCCTCGCGCGCCAGCGGCTGGTGAAAGCCGGGGAGGACGTCGAAAAGGGCGCCAAGGCGCCGGGGCTGAGCCCGCAGGCCCAGCTCGTGCGCTCGGCCTCTTTCATCCTTCCCGTGGAAGCCGATTTCGAGGCGCACGCCTTGGATGCGGTGAAGTACCGGGAAGGCGCGCCCCACGTCGCCGTCTAGCGACTATGGATCGGCGAGGATTCATGAAACCGGCCAGGCTGCTTGCTGGAATGACTTTGCTGTGTGCCGCAGCGTTGCCGGTGCTCAGCCGGGCGCAGGACTATCCGTCGCGTTCCATCGTGTTCGTGGTGCCCTTCACCCCGGGCACGGCGGCGGATTCGCTGGCGCGGCTGCTGCAACCCCACCTGTCGCAGCGCTGGGGCGTGCCGGTCGTCGTGGAAAACAAGCCGGGCGCGGCCGGCATCATCGGCATCGACTCGGTGGCAAAAGCCAATCCCGACGGCTACACCTTCCTGTTCACCTCGACCGCCTTCGGCACGCTGGCGGCGATGAACCCGAAACTGCCTTACGATCCTGTCAAGAGCTTCGCCCCGGTCATGCTGCTGGGAACGAGCCCGTTGAGCCTGGTGGTCTCCAACCACTTTCCGGCCAACACGGTGAACGAGCTGATCGCCGAGGCCAAGAAGCGGCCGGGCGATCTCAACTATGCGTCGGCGGGCACGGGCAGCGTGTTTCATCTGTCCATGGAACTGCTCCAGCACGAAACCGGCGCGAGGATGACTCATGTCCCCTATAAAGGCACGACGGGCGTCATCAACGACCTGATTGCGGGTCATGTGCAGGCCAGCATGATGGTGTTTCAGACGGCCGTGCCGCACGTGCAAAGCGGAAGGCTGCGCATGCTTGCCGTGATGAGCTCGCAACGAGCACAGGCGTTGCCGGATGTACCCACTATTGTCGAATCGGGTTTTCCCAACATGATCGTCGAAGCCTGGACCGGCGTGATGGTTCCCGCCAAAACGCCGCCGGCCGTGATCGGCAAGTTCAATAGCGAGGTCAACAAACTGCTGGCGCTTCAGGACGTGAAGGCGGCGGCGGCCAGGATCGACGTAACGCTCGCCGGTGGCGCACCCGAGACCCTGGATGCTCTGGTCAAGAAGGAAATCAAGCAGTGGACCGAAGTGGTGCAGCGGGCGAATATCAAGCCGGAGTGACTCGATGTCGGCGCCGGCGGCGACGACCTACGAAAAGAATTCGATCAACGCGTCTAGCGTCGCATCGGGCGCCTCGGCCATGAGGGAATGGCCCGAAGGCGGCAGCGTCAGCTTCTTCGCGCCCTTCAGCTTCTCCTCGAGGGCTTTGGTCGTCTTCGGCGGCGTCATCACGTCGCGCGCGCCGAGGATCAGCAGCGCCGGGCAGCTCGCCTTCGCCGCGCTCTCCAGTCCCGACGCATAGTCGTTGCACGCCTTGAGGTCGTTGTAGAGCACCCCCGGGGCGAGCCGCGCCAGGCGCGCGAGCGTGTCGCCGTACATCCACATCCCGGGATTGGGATTGCCGCCGAGCGGCACCTGCGCGGCGTGTCCCCAGATCGTCTCCATGTCGAACGCCGCCTGCTCGTTCTTGCGCGCCGCCTCGAGAAACGCCTCGCCGACCTTCATCGGATAGGTCGTGCCGAGGAGCGCGATGCGCTCGACGCGGCCGGGCTGCGTAGCGGCGCACTCGAGAGCGGTGAGCGAGCCCATGGAATGCCCCACGATCCCTGCTTTTTCGACTTTCAGATTCTGTAATGCATCAAAAATCCAATGCGCCATCGCCTCGATGGTCGGAATCGGCGGTCCCTCCGAGCGCCCATGGCCCGGAAGGTCGAGCGCGAGGACGTTCCAGCCGTGGTAGCCGAAATAGCGGCTTTGCAGGCCGAACGACGAGTGATCGAGCCCGGCGCCGTGGATGAAGACGATCGTGCGCTTGCCGGGGTCGAGCTCGTGGGCGGCGGTGTAGGCGAAGGCGCTTTTGCCGTTTACTGAAAACTGCATTCAGATTTTCGATGCCGCCTTCAAGGCCCGGTCGAGATCTTCGATCAAATCCTGCGGATCCTCGAGGCCGATCGACAGCCGCACGGTGCCGGCGGCGATGCCCGATTTCTTCAGGTCCGCGTCGCTCATGCGGTAGTGCGTAGTGGTGGCCGGATGGATCACCAGCGATTTCGCGTCGCCGACATTGGCGAGGTGCGAGAACACGCGCAGCGCCTCGATGAACGCCTTCCCCGCCGGCCGGCCGCCCTTGATGTCGAACGAGAAGACCGCGCCCGCACCTTTCGGCAACAGCTTCTTCGCCAGCTCGTGGTCCGGATGATCTGGCAGTTCCGGATAGCCAATCAAACCTACTTGTTTATTATTTTTTAAAAAATCCACGACCTTTCGCGTGCTTTCCACGTGCCGCGGCATGCGCAGGTGCAGCGTCTCGACGCCCTGCAGGATCTGGAACGCGGTCATCGGCGCCATGCAGGCGCCGAAATCGCGCAGGCCTTCGCGGCGGGCGCGCAGCAGGAAGGCGCGCGTGCCCGATTCCTCCTCGAAGTCCATGCCGTGAAAACCTTCATAAGGCGCGGTAAGCACCGCGAATTTGCCGGAGGCTTCCCAGTCGAAGCGGCCCGAGTCGACCAGCACGCCGCCGATCGCCACGCCGTGGCCGCCGAGGAACTTGGTCGCCGAGTGGTACAGCAGGTCGGCGCCGAGCTCGAAGGGCTTCATCAGGTACGGGGTGGTGAAAGTGGCGTCGACCAGCAGCGGGATCTTCGCCTGGTGCGCGATCGCCGCGACCGCCGGGATGTCGAGCACATCCAGCCCGGGATTGCCCAAGGTCTCGCCGAACAGGAGCCGGGTGTTGCTTTTGATTTCTTTTCTGAAATTTTCGGGATTGCGAGGGGAAACGAAAGTCGTTTCGATCCCGAATCTTTTCAAGGTGTAGCCGAGAAGGTTATGCGAGCCGCCGTAGAGCGAGCTCGAGGCGACGATGTGGCCGCCCGCGCCCATGAGCGTCGCCACCGCGAGGTGCAGCGCCGCCTGGCCCGACGCCGTGGCGATGGCGCCGACGCCGCCTTCCAGCGCCGCGATCCGCTCTTCCAGGACCGCGACAGTGGGATTGGAGATGCGCGAGTAGACGTGCCCCGCGCGCTCCATGTTGAAGAGCGAGGCGGCGTGCTCGGTGTCGCGGAAGACGTACGAGGTGGTCTGGTAGATCGGGACCGCGCGCGAGCCGGTCGCCGGATCGGGCGACTGGCCTGCGTGCAGCGCGAGAGTATCAAAACCCGGGTATTTCGGTGCCGCCATCGAAAATAAATGGGGTCAGATCAACATTTCGAGCCGTACTACATCGCCGGCGCAGGGTCAGGAAATGTTGATCTGACCCCAATTTATTTTTAGTGCAGATTCTTGCGAGAAGGGCGAGTGTAGGTTTCGAACGCCCGCTCGGGCTTCTTCTCCTGCGAGGCCTTTTTCTTCCAGTCGCCGTCGAAGAGCTCGTTCACCAGCGTGCTCACCTGCTTGATCTCGTCCTTCTCGAACTGGCGGCCGAGGATCACCACCAGGTCCTCGATCATGCAGCGGCGCTGCGCCTCGTGGATCGCGTGCGGCGTCGGCCCGACGAAGAGCAGCTTGGTCTCCTGGTCGCCGTTCTCGTGATACACGGTCAGGTCGACCTCGACCGCCTCGTAGCAGTAAGGGCCGAGGTTCTCGAGCGCCTGCTCGAACGCGGGATGGAAGCTGCGGCCGATCTCGCCGGTCCAGCAGACGTAGAGGATCAGCTCCTTCTCGTCGTACTTGATGCCCGGCTCGTCGGGCTCGAGGCTCTTCACGTCGGCGAGGCCGTCGGCGTCCAGGTACTCGAGCCACGGCGCGAACGCCTGCTCGAGCTGGCGCCGCGAGACGCCTTCGAGAATCGGAATATCGGCGTGGACATGCACTTCGTGCCGCATGGTGGAAACCTCAAGGGGGATGGCCCGATTCTACCTCCAATCTACCCCTAAAATCCCGGCTTCCATGCTCCCAGACTACGCCGGCGGCGGCCTGGTCAATCTCATGTCTTCCATCGCGGCCGCCTGCGGCGGAAGAGCGTTTCATCCCGCGCTCGCCGCGCTTGCCCCGGACGCTCTGTCCGCCGCGGAAAACGTAGTGCTGCTCGTCATGGACGGCGTCGGCGACAACTATCTGCAAAGGCGCGGCGGCGGCGGCGAGCTGGCGCGCCGCAGGCGCGGCGCGATGACCTCGGTTTTTCCGTCGACCACCGCCTCGGCGATCACCACCACCTACACCGGCCGCACGCCGCTCGAGCACGGCCTCACCGGCTGGTTCAGTTTGTTCGGCAGCGCGGGCTGCGTCGGCTCGCCGCTCGCGTTCACGAGCCGCGGCGACCAGGCGCCGCTCACGCGCCGGGGCGTGAGCGCGGATGGAATTTTCTTCTCGCGATCCTTGTTCGCCGGCCTTGCGGTGCGCTCCTTCGTAGTCACGTACCACGACATCGTCGACTCGGTATACAACATATGGCATTGCGCGAATGCCGAGCGGCGCGCGTACGAAACGCTCGAGGAATTCGTTTCCCAGATCGAAGCGGTAGTGAAGTCGGGTAACGGACGCAAGTTCGTCTACGCCTATTGGCCTGAGTTCGACCGCACCTCGCATCGCTACGGGTCGGAAAGCGAGCAGGCGTTTTTACAGCTGCGCAGGATCGACGAGGCTTACGGCAAGCTGATCGCGCGCCTGTCGGGCACCGCATCCGTGGTAATCGCGACGGCGGATCACGGTTTCGTCGACGTCGGCCCGCGCGAGAGCCTCGAGCTGCCTTCGTCGCTGGCGTCGCAACTGAGATTTCCCTTGTGCGGCGAGCGGCGAGTGGCATATTGCCATGTTCAAAATGCCGAATCCTTCATTACAGATGCGAAAGACTGGCTTGAAGATCGCGCCGATATCAGGCTAAGTCACGCTCTGGCGGAGGAAGGCTGGTTCGGGCGCGGCGCCGCGCACCCGCGCTTCGCCGAGCGCATCGGCGACGTGACGCTGTTGATGCGCGGCCGCTACACGGTGAAGGACTGGGTTGCAGGCGAGGCGCGCCACCTCCACATTGGAAATCACGGCGGCGCGAGCGAGGATGAAATGCTGATACCACTGATAATGGAGACGACATGAAGGTCACGGTGAACGGCAGCGAGACCAGCTACGAGGTGCACGGCAAGGAGGGCGCGCCCTGGCTCGCCTTCAGCCATTCCCTCGCCTGCAGCCTGCGCATGTGGGACAGCCAGATCGCCGCGTTCAAGGACCGCTTCCGCATCCTCGTCTACGACACCCGCGGCCACGGCCAGAGCGCGGCGCCGGCGGGGCCGTACACCCTTGAGGGGCTCGCCGACGACCTGCGCGCCCTCGTCAGCCATCTGGACATCCAGCGCATGCATTTCGTCGGCCTGTCGCTGGGCGGAATGATCGGGCAGACCTTCGTCCTGAAGTATCCCGGCATCATCAATCGCATGGTCCTCGCCGACACGGGGCACGCGCAGACCCCGGAAACCGTGGCGCAGTGGCAGGAGCGCATCCGCACCGCGGAAACCAAGGGCATGCAGCCGCTCGTGGAATCGACCCTCGCGCGCTGGTTCACCGAGCCGTTCCGCAAGAGCCGGCCCGACGTGGTCGGCAAGATCGGCGACCTGATCAGGAAAACGCCGGTCGCGGGCTACGTCGGCTGCTGCCAGGCGATCGCGAAGCTCGCCACCACGGCGCGGCTGAAGGACATCAAGGTCCCGGTGCTGGCGATCGCCGGCGAGGAAGACGGAGCCGCCCCCGGCACGCGCTTCATCGGCGAGAACGTTCCGGGAGCGAAGACGGTGATGCTCAAGCAGGCGGCGCACATCGCGAACATCGAGCAGGCGGCGGCGTTCAACGCGGCCCTGGAAGCCTTCCTTACCAGGAACTGACGCCGCGCACGCCGCGATCCAGAAATTCCAGGGATTGCTCGAGGACTGCCTCGCGCCAGCGCGGCTCGGACGGGTAGTAGGCTTCCTCGTATTCGGGAAGGAGCTGCCGGGCGCGCTCGGGGTCCTGCGGGCCGTGGAAGCGCAGCCAGCGCTGCAGCAGCGCCGCGCGCTGCACGTCTTCGCGCGCGAGCGTGCCGAACTCCACCACCAGCGTGGTGAGCTCCGCGCCGGCGAGGATCGCTTCGAACGCGTCGATCAGCAGCCCGCTATACACCGCGACGGCCTTGTGGGTTACGCCCTGGCGATTCACCGCGCGCTCGCCCCACCATTTCCGCGCGCGCTCGTAGCCCGGCGATCCCGGCGGATGGAAGCAAAGATAGATGTGGTCGTAGCGCGGGCCGATCGCGGTGTGCAGGTCGATGAAGCAGATTTTTTTGGCGCGCAGGAAATGTTCTCCGACCGCGCGCCGGAAGGCGCCGTTCGACCATTGCTCGCGCTCGCCGCCGTAGTACACGCCGTCGCGATGCGTGTACTGCCCGCCGTTGAAGGCGTCGGAGAACGCCTGCTCGCCGACGAGCCGCTTGAACTCGGCGAGTTGTCGGAACACCGTGGCGACGCTCGCTTCGTTCCAGCGCTCCGGCGTGATGATGCGGTGAACCTCCTCGTAGCCTGGGTTGATCGGCCTGGGACGGCTGAAGTCGATGAAGTTGCGGTTGAGGTCGACGTTCTCCTCGGTGACCCGCGTCTTGTGGGCGAATCCCCAGGGATTGTGGGCATGGAAGAAAATCACCGCGGTGTCGTCCGGAATGCGCTTCGCGCCGCCCGAGCGCAGCCAGTGCGTCAGCGCCGCCGAGCCCGGATAGCCTTCGATGCCGTGGGTGCCGCAGCCCACGGCGAAGATCCGCGACGCGTCGGGCGAGCCAAGCAGCGCCACGTCGAGATAGAGAGCTTCTCCTCCCGGGCCTTTCTGATCGGGATGCAGGTAGCTTCTCACTCGCGAGCCTGCCGCTTCCAGGAACTTGGCGCGCGCTTGCGCGTAGGAATCGGAAAACGCCGTCAGATCGATCTTCGCCTGCCGGTCAGCCATCGAGCCCCTGCCAGCGCTTGAGCTTCGCGGAATGGATGCCGAAGAGATCGAGCGCGCGCGCCACGCTGTGCCCGACCATCTCGTCGATCGACTTGGGCTTGGCGTAGAACGCGGGCAGCGGCGGAAACACGATCGCGCCCATCTCGGTGACGGCGGCCATGTTGCGGATGTGCGCGAGGTTGAGCGGCGTCTCGCGCGGCATCAGCAGCAGGCGGCGGCGCTCCTTCAGGATCACGTCGGCCGCGCGCGAGACCAGGTCGTCGGCGTGCGCGTGGGCCACCGCGGCGAGCGTCTTCATCGAGCACGGCGCGATGATCATGCCCTCGGTCAGAAACGAGCCGCTCGCGATCGCCGCGCCGATGTCCTTCGGATGGTAGGCGGCGGCGGCGAGCTTCTCCAGCTCCTTCCGCTTCAGCGCCAGCTCGTGCCAGGCGTTGAGCGCGCCCGCCTCGGTGAGCACCAGATGGCTCTCCCAGCCGTCGAGCTTCCTGATCTCCTGCAGCAGGCGCAGGCCGTAGATCGCCCCGGTGGCGCCGGTGATGCCGACGATCAGTCTTTTGGGCGTGCGCGTCTCGGGCATGGCGCGATAGCCTACCCCATTAGAATCCGGAGGTGAAACTCGTTCTTCTGGTGTTTTGCCCGTTCGCGTCGGGCTACTTCCTCTCGTTCTTCTTCCGCAACGTCAACGCCGTCATCGCGAAGGATCTGACGCGCGAGTTCGAGCTCACGCCGTCGGACCTGGGTTTTCTCACCTCGCTGTACCTGCTCGCGTTCGCCGCCTTCCAGCTGCCGCTGGGCGTGCTGCTCGATCGCTACGGCCCGCGCCGCGTGGTCACGGCGCTCCTGTGCGTGGCGGCCTGCGGCGCGCTGATCTTCGCGCTCGCGCGCGATTTCACGATGCTGTCGGTCGGGCGCGCGCTCATCGGCCTCGGAGTTTCGGCCGGGCTGATGGGCGCGATCAAGGCGTTCACGCTGTGGTTCCCGCTCTCGCGCCTCGCGACGCTGAACGGCTTCTATCTCGCCATCGGCGGCCTCGGCGGGCTCGCG
>Ga0209131_1003110_pt1 | contig 11101 bp, 14 predicted proteins | sample GraSoi_2013_40cm_FD_185826 | JGI IMG/M metagenome (GOLD analysis project Ga0209131, IMG submission 185826) | Grasslands soil microbial communities from the Angelo Coastal Reserve, California, USA - Sample 9_17_2013_40cm (SPAdes) (version 2) | ecosystem: Environmental > Terrestrial > Soil >...
GTCCGGACCGTTGTCAGCGCTCGCTCACGCTCACATCGTCGACATAGATACCCTCCAGAGGCTCAGATTGTCGCTACCTTTGCTCCCTCAACCCTTGCTGCCTGGCCCCTCGTCCGCTGTCACCCTACGACACGACCTGCTGCCTTCGTCTGCCGCGCGTGAGCTGCCGTTGCTTCAACCCTCACCGCCGCTCTGGCCCTGTCCCCATGCGACGCGACCTACCGCCCCTGTCTTTAGCCTGCGACTTGCATCGATCTCCGACGCGAGTTAACCCGTCGTGTTGCTGCTGCTGCTGCTGCTGCTGCTCCAGTTGCAGGTCAGGTCGTCGTTGCCTTCGCCCCTTCATCCCTCGCCGCCTGCTGGCCTCGTCCACTGTCGCCGTACGACCCGACCTGCTGCCCCTGTCTGTCATGCGTGGTCGACCCCTCACCACTGGCCCTCGCCCCTCCTCCGCTGTCCCGTGCGACGGCGACGCGACTTGCTGCCCCTGTTTGCCGTGCGTGAACTGCTGTTGTTGGCCAGCGACTCGCACCGATCATCGACGCGAGCTAACCCTCTCTTGCTGCTGCTGCTACGGCTTCTCCGGCTGCTCCGGCCTTAGTTGACGAGCAATTCGCATCGATCTCCTATCTCCGGCACCCATTGACAACGTCCCGTGGGAATCCCCAACAGATTGTGACGGACTGACATGGCAGACTGACATGCTGACCTATCACGTGTCCTTCGCTCCTCTCCATGCGCAAACGGCCCCCCTGCGCAAATTGCCATCTATCACACACTACAGCGGGCGCCGAACTGATGCCAACAAACTAACGTCTTTTGCGCTCGAAATGCCCTCATCCGTCGTGTCATGGGTTGTCTACTACATTATCTTCTTGATCAACGCGTCATTATGCGCGTCTCGCGTTTACAACAAGTTTGGCTAACACTTTGCATCTCCACGCGACCCACGCCATTCCTGTAATAGGGTAGATGAGTCACTATATATCTAATCAAACGCGTCCTTCCTGCCGGTTCCGATGAATGTGAAATTTGCGACCCTTGAGCGCTCCATGAGATGCCTTCTTCCCGGTTCTGATGAATGTAAGATTTACAACCCTTGAGCGCTCCAGGAGATGCGCTTGCCGCTCGAGGAATCAAGATACTGTAATCACAACAATTGTTGCAACCAAAGGGCGGCGTTACGTTACGGACTGAGCCAGTTGAGACTGAGACAGCAAGAACTGTTATGCATTACGGGTGAGACCGTCATCTGGTTGAGACCAAATCGTAGCTAGTCGTTTTACAACAATTAGATTTCTGTAAGTAGTGAATAGTTATTTTAGCCATTTTAGGTAATAAGTGATAGAGCATGAGGCAACAATATGGGCGATTTCCATCGGATGGTCTTGCAACCCTAGCACCCACTTTGACGACCGATATTAGAAAGCTACAAGTAGCCTCTAATCGTGTTCGGTCGTATTATTTTCTGTTTTATATGTACTTAAGAATTTCTTCTAATTTCCTAATAATTTTCTTGCCCGGTTGAGACGCATCTGCGTTACGTTACTTCCTACCTCCCGTTGAGACCAAACCCGTGGGCGTGACGTTACGCGTTGCAACAATTGTTGTGATTACAGTACTCTCGTTTGTGCGCTGTGTATACGTCGCGCTGTGCATGGTGGCCAATATTTCAAAGCTGGACCAGGACCGCGAGCTTCTGTGCAAGGCTTATTAAAATAGCTGGACAGCATTGAAAAATGATACAAACCTGGTTTCAAATGTGCTGATGACAATTTAAGCAATATCAAGCGCCACACTTGTCCCAAGGCAAATGAGAAAGACCGTCGACGGCAACTATTGCCAAGAAATCCAATAGGGTACATGCCCGTGGAGAAGCAGACTTGTCCCCGATGTCCCTTGTTCTGTTATCGACTTTTTATATTTCATTTTTTTCACTTACGTTCCCATTTGGTTTTATACGAAATTCGCGTGGCAGCTTTGTCAGCCTCAAAAGCATATGATCCTAACCGGAACGTGGTCCCAATAGCTTAAAGTCATCCATTATGTTGCTGCTATTCCTGTTTTAGCCATGGATCGGCCCTTAGATCAAATAAAATTTTATGGAGCCATCCACAAAACGGGTGGAAGTAACGATTCCGGGGGTAAATAAGTTGGGAATAGCCTGCGAAAGGACCTCTTCTACTAGTGGATATACATATAATAATCTATGACTTTGCCACTCCCAATTGAATGACCCATCCAGCTTTCCATCAACAAAGAAACACAAAGCAATTATGGGTTTAGGGGTGGATCCATTGCTTTGTGCTTCTTTGTGGTGAAAAAGGTGCGGAAAAGTGGAGAAGTCACAGATTAGTACAGTATGTATATCCACCGGTAAAGAGGTCTTTTCGCAGGCTATTCCCAATTTATTCCCCCCCGGAATCGTTACCTCTACCCGTTGTGATCTTAGGTTTAGAACCGAGTCTTGTCATTCCCCACTCCTTGTGAGCGAAAGTTTGTGACCCCGCCTGAGCCGGTAAATACGGATCTAAACCCCTGTAATCATCATCATATGTAGGTTATAGGTTAATATACAACCCAAAAAAATTGGAAGTTGATTGAGTTGCTGGCCATTGAGAGTGAGACGGTCAAAATTGGTGTCCCCTCCTCGCAATGACCTCAGACGGCATAAGCAGGCCCGATATTTCGCCAAAAATGATAATTCGATTCTATCTACGACATGGATAAAGTATCAAAAGTCATGTGTCATTATGAGGCACTCCAGGAGGGTCGGGATAATCACCTTCGGGCTAAATTTTCGTTTCTCTGGGCTTTCTGCAAACGGTACCACATGATGCATGTTAATGAGTGACAACGACGCGTCTGGACACGCTAGCATCCGTGTAAATCTCGCTTATACGCAGTAAAATTACAACTACGGTCTCACTCTAACATCAATACGGCAATCCCAGCTTCTTGGAATGAAACAGCGGCAGTTTGGGCATGGATCACCAAAGACGTTCCCGCCCCTGCCTAAATGCAGGGCCGAAAAAGCACTGTGAATCGGTTCGCGCGCTGTGCCGCAGGGCTGTTCGCGTACCAAATCTCAGATACTGCGTTAATGGATGAATTAAAATTCTGGTACGCATTTATGATGATGATAATTCTATGCTGTACTTCTAGCACATGCTCGAGTGGATCCAGACATATGTGGGATGGATTTCTGCGTCGTCAACTGGTCGATGGGACCACCTACTAAGAGAACACTGATCTACATTCTATATGGAGTACTATATTGATGGCTTATCTGGTAAGGGGGTCAGAGCGGAAAATAGTAGTCTAGTTGAGCAACTTGAAGCAGAGCCCGTAGACACTTTTGATAATATGCCCGCTCCTGCGACTGGATGAGTCTTTTTCGCAGCGTCACCTCCCTTCCCTCAGTGACTCCTCCAGCTCCTGTAATTGAATGCTACTCAGTGATGATGATTGGATGTGCGCCTGAGGGCTACCCTTCGAAAGATCGTCGACTCCTAGACTGGACTCAAGACCATCCTTTACGACTAAGGGCCCCTCTACGAGGTTGGTCACTTAGGGACTACATGGCAGCGGAGCGCTGGCTACATCGGGTTCCAACTTCTTCACTTAAAGAGAGGAGGCGACAGTTATCGAACCTAATGGAGTTTATGGATACAATTCCGCGATGATGTAATATAGATATAGCGCAATAACAAGAAGCAGTTATGCGATGGTACAGTCCGGCCCAACACCCTGAAATGCAGAACAAGTAAGCTGACAATCGAACGCTCGAGATGTGGTGATAATCGGCTCACCATTCCTGGAGGCAGCGGCCCCATTATTTCAGACGGTGGCGATCCGTATGTTTGCATCTTGGATCCTGTCAGAAAAAGGGAGAATAATAAAGTACAGAAACACTGACCTCACTCATTAACCGTACGACCTCTGTCGATGCTGTTGTATCCTCATCCGAATATCCAGGTCTCTCGAAAATGGCAACGACCTCAGTTACGATCGCCTGCTGTTTCTTGAATCGTTCCAAATCTTCTGACGACAGTTTGGATGCGTTTTCTTCTAGATATCCTGGGAACTGCGGGTGATGTTAATTATGATTATCAAGACTCGGGATTGTTACGAGCCTTCTGATGTAGCTCATTCAGGGGCTCGTAGAGGATGTCTTTGGACATGAGCTGGGACATCAGTGTTTCGAGTATTCCTTCCATATCTCCTTCGCCACCTTCGCCACCGCCCCCCTCGCCCAGTCCCAGGGTCGCAAGCAAGGATTCCAGACCAGGTGCTTCGTCGGCCTATGACCAGTTAGTGGGAGAAGCGCCACCGTAGAAGGCTGGTCTGTACCTTGATAGTGTCGTCACTCTCTTTCAGTTTCTCCATTGCCTGCTTCACTGCTCTTTGGAATGTGTCCTCAGCGGCCGTAGAATCGGACGCAGGAGCTTTTATATTGCTTGAGCCAGGTAGACCTGATATCCCTTCTAAGCTTGATGCAGGGTCGGCCTCCAAATCCTCCACAAGCAGTTTCTTCCAGGCTTTCTGCAGTTCATCATGATCGGGTAGAGCTGCTGCAGAGTTGGAGCTACTACTTTCGCCTGTCGCTTGAGAAAGGGCGCCGCCATTTGTCAGTCCTTGCATAAAGGCTTCCATTTCTGCTGCAAACTGTCTTGCAAACTCTGCGTCCTCATCGGCAATGTCTTCAGGTATTATCACTTCCGGAGCAGGGCCCGTGCCTGTTGTTGCGGCTTCGAGGACGTCTAGGAGGCGGGCATAAGTCCAACAGGCCGCAATACCAGAGAAGAGGATGAGATACCGTCAAGGTCATCTACCTCGTCGTCGAGGGTGACTTTTGAGGGAAGCATCTGAGTGGCAGACTCCAAGTTGACTCTTAGCCGCTTCCTCTTCTGGGGCAAATTCACCTTCCAATGGTAGGCAATCTCTCACCGATTCCCACTTGAAAGCACTCATCATAATTTGACAGGATAACAACGCCGGTGAGTACTTGAACCCCGGATCCGCTGCCCGCAACTGAAGTGGGACCAGAGTACAAGGAGGCTTTCGCACTTTTCGACAAGAAGGGCACTGGAACTGTCCCTCGGGAGACACTTGGTGATCTCCTGCGCGCGTTGGGTCAGAACCCAACCCAGGCGGAGGTCGCAGAGCTCGTGGCTAGCTCGCCCAGAGAAGGTGCGCGATTAATTGGCTGTGGGCAAAACTAGAGCTAATCGACGTTTACACCTGTATTTTCCCAGTTGATTACAAGGCCTTCCTTTCCATCCTCAATCGTCCGGACGGTTTCAAACCCGCAGGAACGCCTGGTATGTTCAACCATCAGCCTGACTCGACACAGCTGACAGTTCAGGTCTACTCTATAGAAGAGTTCATTCGTGGATTCCAAGTATTTGACAAGGAGGGCAATGGATACATCGGTGCAGGAGAGTTGCGATATGTTCTGACACAACTTGGCGAGAAGATGACCGACGAAGAGGTTGATGAGCTACTGAAAGGTGTTCAGATTGGCGCGTACGTAATGCCTTTCTCTCCCGTTCCTTCATCTAACCGTTTTTGCAGTGATGGCAATGTCAACTACGAATCATTTGTCCGCACCATTCTTAGCCAGTAGGTGTCTTGTATGTAATGTGAGTGATCACAAGCACTTCAAAGGGATATCTCCGATCTAATGGACCTGCAGGACCATTTAATTCATCACACATTGGGGCTGGAGAACAGTGAAACCTATACATGGTCAAACCTAAATATCTAAACCAAGAACAGCGTAGTACGTCTGTGAGATCAATCTACCTCACTTTGCGGTGGAGGGCTATCAGGCCATTCGATTGGCTCTTCATCATCGTCGTTCATCCCCTGAGGTCCCTCTGCCGGAGCCTGATCAAGAACCTGCGTCTCTTCCATCTCTTCGTCCTCTTGAACATCACAGATCGCAGTAGCTTGCGAACCCGTTGTCCCGTCCTGAGTTTCCTGAGTTTCATTCTCCTCCGTGCCAGTGACCTTACTCAAGCCACTCTTAGTCGAGGTGTTTGATTTCTTAACGCTTGGGTCTGATGCAGCGGCCGAGACGCCAAATAGAGTCGTCTGTTTCGGTCCCTTTTCACACTCGCCCTTGCCTTTATCTAATTTTTCGCCTTTGACAGGCCGACCAACCTCTGCCAATGGGCCAATTCAGTACTGTTCGAGCACTTGACAATGAAGAATGTGGCTTACTCTTCTTATCCCCTCCAGGTCCCGAATATCCTTCTGCAGCATCCACCTTTTCAAAGAACGACATGCTCTTGGTCATCGATTTCGCACCGGATTCATTTCTCGCAAATGGGTTCGGTTTTGCCGTGGCAGGTACCGCAGCAGCCGCTTTCTTCGCGAATGGGTTCGTGGTCGGCACAGGCTTCGCTCGGGCCTCGAGTCTGGCCTTCTTCGCCGAATTACCAACACCGACGTCCACATGTTCTTCCTGCTCGCGTTTGCGCTTTCCGTCTGAGCTAGGTGAGGTTTTTCTAGATGCAGGTGCCGTTGTCAGGTCGGCACTCATATCGACGTCAATCTCGCCGTCCGCGGAAGGTGATTCTCGGCCGTAGTTGTGAATATCATTTCCGTGTGCAGTCGTGCTACTCGAAGTGAAATTCCCCGCCTCGTTCGATTTTTTGGAGAACGCAGTGGTCCCGTTGATGGGTTTAGCGCTGACCAACGACTTCCTTGGGAATGCTGCTGTATCGAATCCATCCGGGCGTTCAGAATGGAGACCGAATTGAGCGGAGACCAGCTCCTCGTCCATACCCACAGGCCGGCCAACGTTCCTCCATTCTCTTCGGGCGTCTCTCTCCTCTTCCAGCCTCTCTCGATCTTGCACCACCCGCTTCCACTCCTTGATCTTCTCCTCCAATCCCAGAAGGTGATAAAACTGCGCCATCTTGAGGGCCATATCCAGCGAAGTGGAGTGGTGCAATAACCGCACGATATCGTGCGCGCGTTGCAACTGGTTCGCTTTGATAGCCGTTTGCATGAGCTTAATCAAGCCCTTGTCAAGCGCGAGTTCGCCTTTTGCAATTTCGTCGGTCGTGAGAACAGCATCAACCAGCGCGTCCTTGTTCCAGCCGAGCAAAATTGAGTCGCGGGCGTATTTCTCTTCTTCAAAACCTTGTGACTCGTGGAGGTTGAGCATGGGCAACTGGATCTCTAACTCTTGAACGAGAGGCCGAGGCCACGCAGGGTATTCGTCGCGCCCTTTAAGAATGAGGCACAAAAAGAGTGTACCAGAGAGGCCAATCGGCCAATAGGATTCGTCTTTACCCTGACGTCGTGCGAGGGTGTTCGTGTCGAGGATTGGGATCCAACGGCCTTGCATTGGACGGCGGAAACGGTCGAGGACAGAGAGAATGCCGGCGGAGTCGTACATAGCCGGGGCCTAATGAACATAGTTCTTAGCCAAGCACGTGAAATACAGGAGCAAAAGTGCATACCCCTTCATCAGTCACGCCAATCCAGGATACAGTTCGTCCTCGAGGAAGAGGCAGTCTCCCGTCTTGGATAATATCAAACGTATCAAGTGCAACGAGCGAATATCGCAGATTCTGGCATCCTGTCAGATTTGTGAGTTATACAATTATCCTGGAAAGAAACGATACGCACCATCTAGACTCGTCCCGCCTTCTCGGTGGACGACGAATACCCACTCCTTCCCTGCAACCATACTGACCACATCGTCTGCCAAACTCCAAATATACCTTTGCATCCCACTCCCAGTGAAAAACCGAATGTATCCCTTATCAGTAGCAACAACCACATTCCCTGCACCCTGACTCTCCCCTTCTTCGGAATTCTTGCCCTTGTATGACCTCCTCGTCGGTGTACCACCCGCAGCGATCGCAACGACGTTCTCACCCTCAGGCAGAGCGACTTGCCAGTCCCCCGAGCTGCCTCGTCCCCATCCGGCATATGGCTTGTACGCAAGTTGAGATGGATTTGATCCTTCCATTGGTGCCGCGTAGGCGATGCCGCGCGGACCGAGCGAGGCGAGACTGAATTTGTGATGGTCTGTGAAGTGGTGCGAGTTATAGGTTGAGCGGTCGTGGAATTCTACGTTTACTACGTGGTGTGTATCCTGATCTGCTATTTCTATCACTCCTAGACTGTTGAATGCTAAGAAGAAAAGTGAGATCTAGCTCGCGACGACCGACGGCGAATGGACCAACCGAGGTAACGGCGTTTATTACGGGCGGGCGTTGAGCCAGGTTGAAAAGGCAGTTGGGCCTTAGTGACGTTCACTGTCGAATCATCAACTCCTGAAGCGGAGATAACAAGAGCCGCTGACACTCACCCATTTCTCTGGCAAACGAAACCTTCTTCTCTCCAGTGAACCCTCCTTGACCATTAAGATCATCGATGATCCACTCGTCATCCTCCAAATTCACATCGTCACCGTAGTCCCCGTCGTCCACCCCGTCCATGGCATCCTTATCTTCCATTGCCTCTTTTAGTATCCCATCTTTGCCCGAAGGCTTCCTGACAGGGTCAGAGTGTGACGATGGAATGGGCGTGTTCCAGCGGTAGAGGTTGCCGTCTGTGTCTGACCATGCAAGGAGGTTTTGTGTGGGTGAGAAGGCGAGTTGGCAAATTTGAGAAAAGAGGTCCGGTTTGTGGCTGAATCAAGAGTAAGAGCTTGCAAGGGTGGCGAGGATGGGAACGAACCGGAAGAGGACTTTGCGAGACTGGATTGACCAGATGAAGATCCCACTCTCACAAGCTGATGCAAGGTACATGCCATTTGGTGAGACGGCCAAGGCCGTTACTTCCTGTTAAATCAATTAGATTTTGACCTTCGGTACAGGTGAGAGCTCTCACTCCAGACAAGTCCTCGTCTGAGAACTTTGCACTCTTCGACCATGATTCACTGGATACTGCAATGATATCATGTGTCGCAGTGGCGATGTAGAAATTCTTGCCCGAGGGATGCCAAATCACAGAACAGTCGTTCGCGAAAGCAGGTGCATCAGGGTCGGCTACAGGCGCGAGGCCTTCGATGGTCTTCATCGCCTTCGGTTCATCCTCCATAAGGTCCCAAATTGTAATTCTGCCGTCCTGACTGGTGGCAGCCTATGAAAAGTTAGGAGACAATCCCAAATGTGAAGGAGGGTTTACCAAAATCGAGCCAGATGGGTTCCAAGTAACTTTTCGAACACCGGTCTTGTGGCCTTGGAGAACCTTGAACTTTGTGATATCTTCCAAGTCGATGACCTTGATTTCAAGGTCGCTGACGTCGACGCCTCAGATCACCAACTCGCGACTGAATAATATAGCGCTTACTCTGATGTTACGGCTACATGGCCTCCTTTGGGGTCGACTGCAACACAGCGGATGGGGATACTCTTTGCAGTCGTAATGAAGCCAACGAGTTCGCTGGTGGCATGTTTATATTTGCGAACGCTACTATCAGCACTAGCAGCTATCCAATATTGGGACTAAACGAAGTCAGCCAACGAACGGACAAGCAAACCTTAGGGACTCACCGTGGCGGCGACGCTTGTGACAACATCTGCTGCCTCTGTTGCTGTGTCTGCTTCTGCGTCCTTATCCTTCACTGTAATTACGCGTGCGAGAGAGTCTCCTCCGCCTGTGTAAATGGTGCTATCCCTTGAATCAGCAATCGATGTCGCCTTGACCAACGGAACGCGTTCAAACCTTCCATCTGGGGAAAACGCGATTGCGACTGGGCCTGGGTTATTGTGTACAAACGATGTTGTTATGTCCGCGGTCGCCATTGCGTAGAAGGGATCTAAGGTTCAAGTAACTCCGCTCCAACGCGTTGGCCAAATAAGACGCCTTTGTCTTCGTCAGAAATTTTACGGAAATTGAAAAAAATGCGGGGGAAGCGCATTTTCAACACGGCACGGGCGCTGCCCAGGATGAGTTGGGAGCCAGTCAACTTGTTCAACCTCTGGCAACGCTCGCTAGGTCCGGTGTCAGGCAGAGACCAGGTCACCTTCAAGAAAACGGACCTCTCCCTTTTCAAGCAACGCTGGCGGTCAAAAAGACTAGTCAGAGCATACCACGGTGACTACATACAGGAGAAACGGTTCAAACGGTGGTGGTTGCCAGAGCTATTACCGGATATTCGAACACGACGCCCGAACAAGGCCACGGAGCTCCTCCGTATTGCAAACCGCCCTAAAGACGCCCTAAAGCACGAGGAGGATGCAAAGGCACAAGATGAAGCTCTTGCCAGAGCCCCAGTAGGCAGCCTGATGTTCCAAGAAATCGAGCGAAGACTCGACACTCTCGTATTTCGCGCGTGCTTTGCCAGTAGCATATATAAGGCGCGGCAACTAGTATTACATGGCCATGTCAAGCTCAACGGTGCCAAGGTGCGCTCCAGAGCATATCCAAAGCCAGTGACTGATCGATTATTCTAGTGTATCAAACCGGGTCGCAGGTTAGAGCCAGGAGACCTCTTCTCAGTTGACCCTGCGTATATTTCTTTCCTTAATTACGTGCATCCGGTTGCAGCAGAGGCAGCAGAAGTTACAAAAGAGAAAGGGGAAGAAGGAACGAGCGATCAAGCCTCTTCCACGGGAGGAGCAGAGGAATCTTCGTCCGTAGAAGCAAAGGAGGAGTCTGCGGTAAAGGAGAGCGACCAGGAAGACAACTCTAAGTCCACGGAGGATGTCAAGTCAGAACGAAAATCCAAGACCCTCGATATGGCCCTAGGAAAGCCAACGTTCCGACTTCCCGATTACGCTGCTCCTTGGATCTTCATCCCCGCCTACCTTGAAGCCTCTTTTGCGACCTGTTCGGCGATCTATGTCAGGCATCCGATGGCACGGGAGGGCTATTCTGAACTCCCAACGCCATACGATGCAGACGGGGAAGTTGTGCGTCTAGCGTGGGAGTGGTACAACCAGGTCCGCCCCCGTAACCGCGGCCGTATCCAGCGCGAGACGGGTCCACACGGTACAAGGAGGCCTGTGCCTTTCTGGAGCTTCTACCAAAAGTAAAACATAGTCCCTCCTTAGCTTACACGCTTTGGAGATGTTTCTGATCATTTCCGGGGTGTAGAGTGCTAGGCAAGTTCCTCGCCTTTGATCGT
>Ga0209131_1003112_pt1 | contig 11099 bp, 9 predicted proteins | sample GraSoi_2013_40cm_FD_185826 | JGI IMG/M metagenome (GOLD analysis project Ga0209131, IMG submission 185826) | Grasslands soil microbial communities from the Angelo Coastal Reserve, California, USA - Sample 9_17_2013_40cm (SPAdes) (version 2) | ecosystem: Environmental > Terrestrial > Soil >...
CCCGCCACGCCAGCACCCGCCGCGTCGCCCAATCCATGACGGCCGCCAGGTAGATGAAGCCACGTTGCATCGGCAAATACGTGATGTCCATGGCCAGACGTGGTTGGCCTGCTCGATAGCGAGGTGGCGCAGCAGGTACGGGTACACCTTGTGCGCCGGATGCCGCTTGCTGGTATTGGGTTTGCGGTACAGCGCCGTAATGCCCATCTTCTGCATGAGCGTGCCAATGTGCAGGCGACCGGCGCGAGGGTGGCCTTCGCGTGCGAGGATCTTGCGCAACTGCCGCGCGCCGAGAAAGGGGTATTCCAGATGCAGTTCGTCGATGGCGCGCATCAATGCCAGATCTTTCTCTGACGTTGGCATCGGCAGGTAATACACGTTCGACCGTGAAATATCGAGTAACTGCGCCTGCCGCTTCACCCGCAGTGCATGCGCCTTGATGATCATCGCTTTGCGCTCGCATCGCCGACGCGACCGAGCGCGACTTCCAAAAAATCGACTTCCAGCGCGAGCTGCCCGATCTTGGCCTGCATCTCCTTGGCGCTCGGACCCTGTTCTGGTCCGCGCTTCTCAGCCGGCGACATGAACACGCCGATCGCACCATCGAGCAATTGGGTCTTCCATTGCGTGATCTGGTTGGCGTGCACGTCGAACTTCTCGGCCAGCTCCGCCAGCGTCCTGTCTCCCTTCAACGCCGCCAAGGCCACCTTCGCCTTGAACGCCGCCGTGTGGTTCCGTCTCGGCCTTCTCATTGCACTGCTCCTTTGCGGGCGATATCCTCGCCCATCAGAGCAGGTCATTCACTTATACGCCAGTCCCGTTTTGCCGAGCCAGCCCCTCCATGTGCCGCCGGGCTGAAGTGTGAGTTTGCACACGCCTTCTTCTCGGAGTCAAAGGAATAAATAATCCCAACCACTGGATATCAATGACATTTCATCAGTCTTTCTTCTCGATTTGGCGGTGCTTCGAACGATGTTCCGCTACCATGCGGACATGGGCGTTTTACATAACTTCTCAGAAAACTTGTTCTGCACAAACTTGAATCTCAGGATCAAGCGCGGCGCGCTATGTGTCCTAGCACACAGACGCTTGTCTGCGAAAAATCATTACATGTCTGCTTGCTGGGGGGGGAAATCCTCTTATTTTTTATTATCGGGTCGCAATGAAATATTGCCAGTTGCACAAGTCTAGTCAATTTCTCTCGTTGTACATCTCTCCTCGGATATCGCCATGCCGGAATTAACAAAACCTGCTCCTCTTGAAGATGAAGCCGTAAAACCGCCCGACTTTACCAGCCGCCGGAGCGAGACCAACCTACTGAAAGCGGGCGCGTTGCAGAATGCGATTTTGACCAGCGCCAATTTTTCGATTATTGCCACCGACGAGAAAGGCATCATCCAACTTTTCAATGTCGGCGCCGAGCGCATGCTCGGCTACATGGCCGTGGAAGTTGTTAATAAGATAAGCCCGAGCGATATTCACGATCCGCAGGAAGTGCGGGCGCGCGCTCAGGCACTTAGCCTCGAGCTTGCCACTACCATTGCCCCGGGTTTCGAGGCGCTGGCGTTCAAGGCTTCGCGCGAAATCGAAGATTCTTATGAATTGACCTACATCCGCAAGAATGGCAGCCGCTTCCCTGCCATCGTGTCGATCACGGCGTTGCGCGACGACAATGGCGACATCATCGGATACCTCCTGATCGGCACCGACAATTCCGTACGCAAGCGCGTCGAATCGGAACTGAACGAGGCCATGGCCGCCGCGGAAAAAGCCAACCGCGCAAAAACGGACTTTCTGTCCAGCATGAGCCACGAATTGCGCACACCGCTTAATGCGATTCTTGGTTTCGCCCAGGTGATGGAATCGGGCGTCCCTTCCCCGACACCGTCACAAAAACGCAGCCTTGATCAAATCCTCAAGGCAGGTTGGTATCTATTGGAGTTGATTAACGAGATTCTCGATCTGGCAATGATTGAGTCGGGCAAGGCAACGCTGTCTAGAGAGCCGGTTTCCCTGATCGAAGTCATGCTCGAGTGCCGGGCAATGATCGAACCGCAGGCGCAAAATCGCGGAATCCGTATGACGTTTCCCCGATTCGAAGTATCACATTTTTTCGTCAATGCCGACCGTACTCGGATCAAACAGGTTCTCCTTAACCTCCTGTTCAATGCAATCAAGTACAACAAGCCAGGCGGCGCGGTTTCAGTCGATTACATTTTAAATCGCGATTCAGTTCGCATCAATATTCGCGATACCGGCCCGGGTTTGACTCCCGAACAGCTTTCGCAGCTTTTCCAGCCATTCAATCGACTTGGACAAGAGACAAGCGCGATTGAGGGGACTGGTATCGGATTGGTGGTAACGAAGCGGCTGGTAGAACTCATGGGGGGCAGCATTGGTGCGGAGAGTACCGTCGGGATAGGAAGCGTGTTCTGGATCGAAATGAGTGTGACGGCGGCGCAGCAACTTACCGATCAGGTGACGGAGTTGGCGGTGCCGAGGTCGCCGCCAGTCCCGAATGGCACGCCGATGCGCACGCTGCTGTATGTGGAAGACAACCCGGCGAACCTCGAATTGGTCGAGCAACTTATTGAGCGTCGACCGGATTTGCGCCTGTTGAGCGCGCCCGACGCTAATCTCGGCATAGAGTATGCACGCGCCTATCGGCCCGAGATCATTCTGATGGACATCAACCTGCCCGGAATGAGCGGGATGGAAGCCATGAGAATGCTGCACGCAGATCCTTTGACGGCGCATATTCCAATCATAGCGCTCAGTGCCAACGCGGTGCCTCGCGACATCGAAAATGCCCTGGAGGCCGGCTTCTTTAACTATCTCACCAAACCAATCAAAGTAGACCGGTTCATGGATGCGTTGGATGTGGCACTACTCTTCGCACAAACTGCATCGGCACAGGCAGTCGGGAAAGAGCAGTTATGAAGATCGACGAATCAGCAATTCTCAATGCCAGCATCCTTATCGTTGATGACCAGGAGGTCAATGTCACTCTGCTCAAACAGGTGCTGAGCGAAGCCGGTTACTCTTGCCTTGAATCGACGCAAAATCCCCACGACGTCTGCGCGCTGCATCGACAAAACCGGTATGAGCTCATCTTGCTCGACGTGCAAATGCCCGGTATGGACGGATTTCAGGTCATAGAAAGCCTCAAGACAAACGCGACAGACGACTACCTTCCTGTCCTCGTCATCACGGCCCAGCCCGACCACAAGTTGCGCGCATTGCAAGCCGGCGCACGCGATTTCATCAGCAAGCCGTTCGATATTGTTGAAGTTAAAACGCGCATTCGCAATATGCTGGAAGTGCGGCTGCTCTACAAAAAACTTGAGCATTACAACAAGGAGCTCGAAGAGACGGTGCTGGAACGCACGGCCGAATTGCGCGAAAGCGAAGCGCGCTATCGTAGCCTTACTGAACTAGCCTCGGACTGGTATTGGGAGCAGGACGAGAACGGAAACTTCACCAAGGTATCGGGTCCCGTGTTGGAAATGCTAGGCATCCAGGTCGGCGCCCTCGTCGACGATGCAAACCATCACCAGGTGGCAGATTGGAATAAGGAGGAGCGCAAGCAGTTGCAGGCGGTCATTGCCGATCGGCGGCCTTTCCTGGATTTCGCTTTCAGTCGAGCCAACGCCGATGGCTCAATACAGAGATTTCTAGTGAGTGGCGAGCCGATGTTCAATCGATACTGCGGCTTTATCGGTTACCGAGGAATTGGCGTCGAACTCCCCCCAAAAACATAAAATAAGCGCTTCGCGTTACACGATGTCATTGACCTCCCCTCCAAATCAAAACCATCTTCTTGCCGCCTTGCCAGTAACGGATCTCGCGCGCCTAACGCCGCATCTGCAACTCATGCCGATGCCATTGGGTGAAATGCTCTACGGACCCGGCGGACAATTGCGTCATGCATATTTTCCCACCACCTCCATCATGTCCTTGCACTACGTCACCGAGTCGGGTGCATCCGCCGAAATCGCAAGTGTCGGCAATGAAGGGGTCGTTGGCGTCTCACTGTTCATGGGCGGAGATACGACTCCCAGCTCAGCTGTTGTACAAACCGCAGGTCAAGCCTACAGGCTGGAGCGGCGCTTGCTCACTGAGGAATTCAATCGCGCCGGCACTGTGCAAAAGTTGTTGCTTCGCTACACTCAGGCGCTTATTACGCAGATGTCGCAGACCGCCGTCTGCAATCGCCTTCATTCCGTGGAGCAGCAGTTGTGTCGCTGGCTGTTGATAACACTCGATCGCGTCCCTTCGGGTCATTTCGTCATGACTCATGAGCTGGTAGCGAACATGCTGGGCGTTAGGCGCGAAGCTATCTCCGAAGCAGCCGGCCATTTGCAGCAAGCTGGCTGTATTCGATACCGCCGAGGCCACATTGTGGTGCTCGACCAGGCGGGACTGGCGACCCGCTCTTGTGAGTGCTATGCCGTAGTTAAAATGGAGTTGCGGCGCCTTCTGTCCGACCTGTCGTAGCTCGCATTTAGTTCTTTGTCTCTGAATGCTGCGAGAGCGATAAGGTTCGCCCCGACGGGAACAGCGGTCTTCGACCCACGCAATTCCCAATGCCTCTGAACGCAGTTTGCCAAACGATGCCTCGACATCGACTCCGCGACTGTCTGCTTCTCGTAGCGCAACTTGCTCACTCCATAGTCCGTTCCATTTTCTGCGGTCGTAAAAATTCGGAAGAAGTGATTTTCGGCAAAATATTGAAATGACGCTATGTGTGCTACCACACAGATGCACGGTACTCGATAGCGCAGGCTACCTACAGTTGCGTTTCTTATCGGCCATATCCGGCACGAATCTACTGCGACTGATTTACGGGGGGCAGCGCTGGACAGTTAGGTTGCGATTGCCAAAACGAAAGTAATGCATTCCTAAAAGGTACGCACATGAAAAAATTCGAGAGTCATTCAAGCCGCCTGACATGGGCTATTGCTCTATTGCTGAGTGTGGTTGTCGCCGGTTGCGGGGGCGGTGGCGGCGGCAGCGTTAGCAATGCGACAGCTGCAGGCGCAGGTACTGGCGTAGGAGGCGCCGGCCGTGGCCCATCGCCAGTAAACCTGGGGACAGCCGGCAATTTCAGAATTTTGGCGCAATCAAATATTACGGATGTTTCGGCTTCCGCGATTACTGGCGATGTTGGCTTAAGCCCCGCAACCGGAGCCGGCATCGGCCTCACTTGCGTGGAAGTCACCGGCGTCATCCACGACGTCGACAATACGGGGCCCGCTCCTTGTACAGTTATGGACGCTGCAGCGTTAACGGTTGCAATAAACGACAAGGGGACGGCTTACACCGATACCACGGGACGAGCGCCGGACTACACCGAGATGGGGGCGGGGGATATCGGCGGGCTGAATCTTGGCCCTGCGACGTACAAGTGGGGTACCGGCGTGCAGATACCGACAAATCTTACGTTGACGGGTGGCCCGAACGATGTTTGGATCTTCCAGATCGCACAAGGCCTTAGTGTCAGTTCAGGCGTGCAGATCATCTTGGCGGGCGGCGCACTGCCACAGAACATTTACTGGGCAACTTTTGCCGCAGCGGACCTTGCAACGACCTCTCAATTTAAGGGAACGATCGTGTCACAAACCTCGATTGCCATGAAGACCGGCGCAACTATAAACGGTCGATTGTTGGCGGGCACGGCGGTAACTTTGCAACAGAACACGGTCGGCCCGTAATAAGCACTGCTGGGACTGTTTGAGACGGCTTCGCACGTCGCGAAGCTTGCTCGATCGGCCGTATCATATGTAGCTTATCGGTTATCGCGGTATCGGCAAAGATGTGACGGCCGTCAGGGGAGGCCGAAGCACGCATCGCTTATCTCGCTATTCTTTCAGTTGTCGCAATTGGCATCCCTGTGCTCCGCAAATAATAACGTCGCGCCAACTTTAGCGATCACTATGGCCGATCATGCAACAGCGGTCACTAAGGAATACTCGTGGTGCAAGCCTGTGGGGTGCGAATTCGCAGTATGACGGAATCCGCCTGTACTGGGCAGTCTTGAGTCTGGCGGCAGTCAGGCTAATGTTCGCTTATGCGCGAACTTCTGATCCTCGCCACCCACCTGCTCGCCACCTTCGCGAAGTTGCTGCGCCCAGGTGGCGCACGCGCCATCGCCGCAGAATCGTTGTTGCTCAAACATCAGCTGCTGATCAGCAATCGTTCTGGACGTCGGGCGCCGAATCTGACCACCTTCGATCGCCTGGTCCTCGGGTTGACCACGCTGTTCCTGAGTTCTGGCAGAATCCGGAAATGCGGCGCGTTCATCAACGCCTGCGACGTTGTTCAAATTCCACAAGGCTTTGGTGGACCGGAAATACCGGCTTCTGTTCTCCGCCTCGTCCCCTCGCCGTAACCCCGGCCCGAAAGGCCCGTCCGTGGCACTCATCGCGGCGATCGTCGAAATGAAGGGCCGCAATCCCAAGTTCGGCTATCTGCGCATCGCGCAGCAGATTTCCTATGTGTTCGGTGTCAACCTCGACAAGGATGTCGTGCGTCGCGTCCTCGCGAAACACTACCGCCCTGCGCTAGGCGCCGATGGCCCTTCGTGGTTGAACTTCATCGCGCAGTGCAACGACAGTCTGTGGAGCGTGGACCTGTTCCGCTGCGAATCAGTCCTATTGAAAAGCCACTGGGTGATGGTTGTCATGGATGTATTCACCCGCCGCTTTGTCGGTTTCGGCGTGACTCGCGCACCTATTGATGGCATGAGTGTCTGCGGGATGTTCAACCACGCTGTGGCCGGCCAACCGCGACCAAAATATCTCAGCACTGACCACGACCCTCTGTTTCGCTTTCACCGTTGGCTTGCCAATCTGCGGGTGCTCGAAATCGGGGAGATCAAATCGGTTCCCTACGCTCCGGTCTCGCATCCGTTCGTCGAACGGCTGATCGGCACGATCCGACGCGAGGCCCTCGATCAGATTGTTTTCTGGACCGCGCTCGACCTGACGCACAAGCTCGATGCATTCCGCTGCTATTACAACGAGCAGCGCGTGTATCGCTCGCTCAACGGTTCAACACCGGCCCAACGGCCGGCGCAACAGCGCCCGCCCCTGCCAACCTCGATCATTTCGGCTGGCGGCAGTATTGTCACAGCCTATTTCAGATTCCGGTGGCCGCTTGATTAGTAATTCGCATCCCACAGGCATGCGCTTCACTTATGCCTGAAGAGACCAAAGATTCGCGCATTTCGCCGTTCAAATCGTAGACACGCCGAAAATGACTCATTGCTTCAGCCGATCAGTGACTTACGGAGCCACATTACAAGTTAAGCAGAAAGTAGTGATACCGTCCAGTAAACAAGAGGATACTGCCAGTATCAGGGGAATATGATCATTTTCCCTGACAGAGTTGGTTATCTGCGCCCTTCCCGCGATTTTTTCCGCGTGACCTGCCTCCAGGGCCAATCCATGTTTCGGCAGCAGGCGGCCCGTATCTGCGAGCAAACCGTAGTCTGACATTATCGACCACGATGCCGCGTGTACCCAGGCTTATTAGCCTGTCGCTCCAAGACAATGCCTGAGTGTCTGGAGCGGTGAAAAACTTACTCTCAAACGATGTCTGAGAAAGGTATTTCAATGAGTGTTCAAGCGGAAGAGATTGTGCCGAAAACCGATTCAAATAATGGCACTGGCGAAAAGCCACGTGGCCCTGAGGGCATCACGGAATTTCGACGGCGGGAAACACTGCTGAAGACAGGCGCTTTGCAAGACGCCATTTTCAACAGCGCCAATTTCTCGAGTATTGCTACCGATGCAAAGGGTGTCATTCAGATCTTCAACGTTGGTGCCGAGCGCATGCTCGGCTACACAGCCGCCGAAGTGATGAACAAGATCACGCCAGCCGACATTTCCGATCCGCAGGAAGTGATCGCGCGCGCAGCGGCCCTAAGCCTGGAACTGGCAACCCCGATTAGGCCGGGCTTCGAGGCATTGGTGTTCAAGGCCTCGCGCGGCATCGAAGATATTTATGAGCTGACCTATATCCGCAAGGACGGCAGCCGCTTCCCTGCCATCGTCTCGGTTACGGCACTGCGCGATGCGCAGGAAAATATCATCGGTTATCTGTTGATCGGCACCGACAATACGGCCCGCAAAGAAGTCGAGGCGGCCCAGGCGCTGCTCGATCAGCGACTGCGCGACCAGCAGTTCTATACCCGCTCCCTGATCGAATCGAATATCGACGCGCTCATGACGACCGACCCGCAGGGCATCATCTCGGACGTCAACCAGCAGATGATTGCGCTTACGGGGCGCACGCGTGATGAATTGATCGGCGCGCCCTGCAAGAATTTCTTTACCGACCCGGCTCGGGCCGACGCCGCAATCAAACGCGTGCTCACCGAGAACAAGGTGAGCAACTATGAACTAACCGTGCGCGCCCAGAACGGCGAAGAAACGGTGGTTTCATACAACGCCGCAACCATTCACAACCGCGACCGCAAGCTGCAAGGCGTATTCGCGGCGGCGCGCGATGTGACCGATCGCAAGCGCTTCGAGCGCACCCTGGAAGAGAAAAATATCGAGCTGGAGCATGCCAGCCGTATGAAATCGGAGTTCCTGGCCACCATGTCGCACGAATTGCGCACGCCACTGAACGCCATCATCGGCTTCTCGGAGGCGCTCAAGGACGGATTGATGGGCCAGCTAAGCGATATGCAGCACGAACACATCGGCGATATTTTCACCAGCGGGCAGCACCTGCTGTCACTGATCAATGACATTCTGGATTTGTCGAAGGTCGAAGCAGGCATGATGGCACTCGAACTGGAGGCGGTCGACTTGAATAGCCTGCTGTCGAACAGCCTGTCGATCGTCAAGGAAAAGGCTGCAGCCCAGCGCATCCGTCTCGAACTCGAGACAGGTGAAGACTTAGGCCTACTCCAGTTGGACATGCGCAAGACCAAGCAGATTGTCTACAACCTGCTGTCGAATGCCGTCAAATTCAGCGCCAACGGCGGGCGCGTGACGTTGCGCGCGCGCCGCGTTCCGCGTAGCACCGTTTGCACGCTGTCCGGCGCCTGGCCGGTGCACACCTTTCCATTGGCCCACAACGAATACAGCGAATTTCTCGAACTATGCGTCAGCGACAACGGCATCGGCATTTCGAAGGAAAACATGGCGAAATTGTTTCAAGCCTTCAGTCAAATCGACAGCAGCCTGGCGCGCAGATTCGAGGGCACCGGTCTCGGCCTGGCGATGGTCAAACAACTGGCCGAACTACATGGGGGCACCGTGGCCGTGGCCAGCGCCGAGTCCGAGGGCGCGCGCTTCGCGGCCTGGTTGCCGCTGCGCGCGCTGGCTCCGCCTGCTACCACTGCGACCACCGTCGGTGCCGCGATCAGGCCTGTGGTCAAGCCCCAGGAACGCATTGCACTGGTGGTCGAGGACAACGACCAGGCGGCTGACTTGATTCGCCTGCTGCTCGAAGCCGAGGGCTTTAGCGTTTTGCGCGCTGCCACTGCCGAGGCGGCCCTTCTGTCAGCGCCGCAGCAGACCCTCAGCTTAATCACGCTGGATCTTCAGTTACCGGGCATCAATGGCTGGGAGTTTCTGCTGCGAATACGCGAAATCGGCACTTTGGCCCACGTGCCGGTGGTGATTATCTCCGCCCTGCCGGTCACCAATTTGGCACTGACGCGTGGCGCCGCCGCCGTGCTGGAAAAGCCGTTCAGCAGCGCTCAACTGAAAGCCTGTCTGGACATTCTGAGCCTGCATCAAACTTAGGAATGCACACTCACCGTATTGGTCGTAGACGACGAGCCTAAAGCAGTCGAAACGATTGCCGCGTTCCTTCCGATCGTGATGTGGGGTCCTCCAAGAGATCAAGACGCTGAACCGCGCTGCGTTCAATAGCAAAGGGCATGGTCACCCCTATTGTCGAAAACGCCGAGCTCGAGTAGGTCTGTGTTATTGCCGAGGTACCGCTTCCTTACTAGAGAGGGCACTAGATGGCCAGAGTATTGATCATTGAAGACAACCCGGCGAACATGAAACTGGCCTCTCTTCTGCTGCTTAGTGCCGGCCATGCGGTGTTGCGCGCCGTCGATGCGGAGGCCGGCTTGACCCTGGCGCGCGCCGAGCAGCCGGACCTGATCCTGATGGACGTCCAGTTGCCCGGCATAGACGGCCTCGCGGCGACGGCTCTGTTGAAAAAAGATCCGGCCACCGCTGCCATTCCCGTCATTGCGCTGACCGCGATGGCGATGAAAGAGGACCGAGAAAAGAGCCGGGTCGCCGGCTGCGACGCGTACATCGCCAAACCGTTGCGCTACCAGGAATTGTATGCAGCGATCGATACGCTATTGGCCACGGGGGGAGCTGTAAGCGCCCAGCGAAACAAATCCCGTTCGTTGGACGCCATGTCCAGCTCCACGGCCACCATCCTCATCGTCGACGACGAAATCCAGGGGCGCAAGCTCCTTGAAGCGCAGCTGCGGCCCGAAGGTTATGTCACGCTCGGCGCCGCCAGCGGCGAAGAGGCACTGGCCTCGATTGCGCAGCACGCACCGGACTTGATTTTGCTCGACATCATGATGCCGGACATGGACGGATACCAGGTAGCGAGCATACTCAAAGCCAACCCTGCCACTTCGACTATTCCGATCATTATGGTGACAGTGCAAAGCGATCGCAGCGCCCGCTTGGCTGGTCTCAATGCTGGAGCGGAAGAGTTTTTGACGAAGCCAGTCGACCGGGCCGAATTGTTGTTAAGGGTACGCAATCTATTGCGCTTGAAAGAATTCAGCGATTTTCTCCAAAACCATAGCTCGATCCTGGAACGACAGGTGCAGGCGCGTACGGTGGACTTGCAACGCTTCCGGACAGCGATGGACGCAACCGCTGATGCGATTTTATTGGTGAACCGCACCACCATGCGCTTTGTCGAGGTCAATGCGGGGGCGTGCACTATGCTCGGCTATACTCGCGAAGAATTGTTCCAACCCCGCCCACCGCAAATAACCACGGATCCGGTTGAACTTCTGGAGGGCGCGTACGATGCCATCATCGCTGGTCACAATAAGAACGAGTTGACGGAAACCTTGTGGCGGCGCAAGGATG
>Ga0209131_1003114_pt1 | contig 11098 bp, 10 predicted proteins | sample GraSoi_2013_40cm_FD_185826 | JGI IMG/M metagenome (GOLD analysis project Ga0209131, IMG submission 185826) | Grasslands soil microbial communities from the Angelo Coastal Reserve, California, USA - Sample 9_17_2013_40cm (SPAdes) (version 2) | ecosystem: Environmental > Terrestrial > Soil >...
AGTGTTGAGAGCGACGAGAGTTAAGTGTGAGCACACGATGAAGGCTGAAGGCGGCTCGCGATTCCTCGGTGTGCCAATGCCCCATTAAGCAAGCCAAAGACGGACGCCAGTGCCGAAATGCTTGACCGGTCTCACGATTCGCTTATGAATCTCATTTTCAGGCTTACCAGAACTGAGTGTCACCTCCAGTAGAACCACAGGAAGACCAGGCACCCTAACAGTAGAGTGTACAAACAGACACAGATCACCATAACGTTATCTTTATCCTGGTCCTCCGCATCCAGTTGGTCGGCGTTCGTAAGGCCCGGCTCAAGATAGCGAATCGCAGCATAGATCTCCGGATCACTTAGGTCGTCGATATTCCAATCGGGTTCCTGATTTGTCAGCATAAGACACTCTCATCAGTGCATCGTGTATCGGAAAGTTGCAGCAGGTCATGGTTCGTTCTTAGCCAGCCAGCATAGCCCGGTATGTCGGAGCAGACGATTGTCACCATGGCCAATGTTGCGGCGTACAAGTGTGCTCTGGTCAGGACTGATTGCAGAATGAGTCATTATCATCTTTTCTGCTCATGAACAGTTGGTTCTCCGAAAGATTCCATGTGGCTTGAGCCCATCAATTCCTCGAGAGCGCGGCCACGAGCCTCTCGAACTTCTCTAGCTGAGCACCCGAGGAAAACGCCGCAGTCGTGTTCCGAGCAGTGCTCCAAGACGGACATGACGAACACAAATCGCTCGAAATCGTCGAGGCCCAACACAGCGTCCATTGCGAAATGTCCGCCTGGGCCGCTCGAGAGTTGGTTAATGTCGGGGAAGACAGCCCCAGACAGAGGTGAATTGGAATGGCTGGGTCGCGGCTTCAATTCACGAATGGCATTCTGGACTATTGTTCGCTTCGCCCAAGAACGCGCCCATTCACGAAAGACGCGGTTTTCCGTGACACAATCTTCAATACCACTTACAAGGCATCGCTCGGCCCTTGCTGGATCTCGAGTGAGTAGAAACGAAAGCTGATAGAGCTCCGTCCGGTGTTCACTAAAGATCGTGTGAAAGTCTTCCCGACTCGCGTATCGATTTGCTTGGGCATACATAACCACCTCGCAATCGCGATAAATAAGGCCGTAATCCAGGTCAGACCGCCAGTGTTCCGCAGAACCCGACGCTTCTGCGCGTAGGTCCTCCGGCTTCCTGCCCCGATCGAGCCGTGTGTTGCCTTGCACTCGATTGCATGCCGTTCTCCCTCATCCAGTAACTCCTTCGCCGAACCACCAAGAATGAGATATCCGCAATAACCGCACTGGACGCAAATGAAGAACGCACAGTTTTCTAGCACAGGCGTACGCACAAACTCGCTTTCTCCCTGATTCTGCATGCGTTTGCATTCTCTTCCTAGCCAAATGCGCGTCCCGGTGAAGCCAGATCCAGCCTGGCCTCACCAGGCTATTGTTATCGGTTCAGCGCGACTTCGACCCGCGGTAAGGCGTTGCGGCTCTCCATCGGCGGCACGGGCATCCAGGTCCAGAATGCCCAGTTAAAAGCGTCGCTCTTGAGTTCCTCGAGAGCATATACATCCCCCGAATGCTTGAACACCAGCAGCCATTTTCCGTCCCCATCATCGGCAGGGGTCCCCATCAGGAACACCTTGTGTTTGCCTGACTTGTCGGTAACTGAGATCATCTCGGTCCCGAGATCAATGCCGATGCGGTAATATCCGGCCGGCATCTTCTGTTTGCCAGCATAGAAATCGAAAGGAATATTGGCCTTTACGGTTTCATCGTCTTGTGCGTGCGCCACGCCGACAATACCCACCGACGCAAATACCAGGACTGCAAACAACGTAACGAGTTTAAAGTTCATACTTTCTCCTTATGATTCACTCGAGTTGTGCTGAACCGCGTTCGAGAGGCAGCACAAGCTTCGTCTCAGTTAAGGCACCGCAGTTGCCAAACCCGAAGGCGATGTGTGGAAGCCATTGCTGCTCAGTTACTTATCGCAGGGGCTGACATGCTTTTAAGATCGTGCGTCGCACGCATCGACTCTTATCACTTCGTGGAACTGTTAACATCAGACTGCGGTTAATGTCTGCTTTTTCATGCGGGTAAAGAAACCATCGCCGTTGAGTCCCGGCCCTCCCCAGTAGCCCGACAGTTTCGACCGTTTCAACTTCTTCGACCCCGATTTCTTGAGTTCTGCGATCGTGTCCTGAAAATTCAGTGATTTACGATTGCGCAGGTTTGGTTTGGGCGTTGCCTTTTTTCCAAGTGCAGGAAAAAGCAATGTGCTGGGACCGCCCATCGGATGAACGTGATCTCAATAACCCAGAGGCGAACTTGAGGGTGCGCGTTTGTGCCAGACGGCGATCGGATTACGGGACCTATGATTGGAGGTTTTAGGAATGAACAGACCAGTGCCAGCATCGCGGCCTATGGCAGCGATCTTCGGTGGCGTGCCTCAGTACAAATTGAGCGGCATGAGTTATCTGATGGTCTCGCCAGCGTCTTCGACCAAGACACCTGCGCGATCAAGCTCGCTCTCCGCCAAAAGTTCGCCGATCATGCGAGTTATCCTAGAACGCCGGCATGAACCGCCGAGTTTGCCAATCGCAACAATCGATTTGGCAACCTGCGAGACCGCGGCCTGAGGGTACGACACATCAATTCTTTGAGTCTTTTGCGAGCTCGTGTTAACTGGGCCTTTACAGTACCGTTTGGTACTCCCAGAATCTGTGCGGTTTCGCGGATCGATAACCCATCAACATCGCGCAACTGAAATGTCCTGCGAAGAGTGGGGGAGAGCTGACTATGCAAATGAGTCAAGCGAGTGCTCAGCTCAGACTTTCTGTATTCATCCTCGGGATTAGGCCGGTGATCTGCTAGTCGCTCCGACACTGAAACTGGTTGCGATCCCCCGGTGGATTCGTCGAGAGACACTTGGGCGTGTTTTGCCCGCCGACGTAGTTGTAATCGAGCGCAGTTAAGCATGATAGTGGTAAGCCAAGTAGAGATCTGTGCCTGCCCTCGGAACTGGTGCAGGTGGGTATAGGCAGCGAGAAGAGCATCCTGAACCGCGTCCTCTGCGTCAGCTGCATTGCCTAGGATGCGATATGCCCGTCTGTACAGAGGCGGCAGGCCACTAGCCAGAATTTGCTCCAACTGTTGAGCCGCCTTTCCTTCATTTGCAATTTCCTCGCGCTCCTCACTTGCGACGTATGCATTGGTGTTTTGCATGCTCTTTTCCTCAACGCCCCGAAATTCTTCGCGACTTGCGTATCGATTGCTTTCTCTTCCCGAACTTGTAATTGAACCGTTCAATCACCTGCTCGTGTCCCCGGATTCCTGCTTGCGCGGCGAGTTAGTTCCTTCACTACGTGCTTTGAAAGCATGCCGTGGCAGCGGAATCGAATTCCCCCGTTTATCAACTCAAGGATTACGTTCTCGCCCTCCTGACTGATCGTCGTGACACATTTCATCTCGACGACTAGCTCGCGGCCATCAAGGTCTGCTCTTGCTTCTTGACACGCATTCCTTAACTCGGCTACCCAGGGCGCAACGAGCTTTCCTTCCACAATCACCCGGCGCTGCCTGGCGTTATCAACGAGCGAGATCTTCAGCATTGCTTCTCCCACTCTCGATAAGGCAAGGCGCACACCAAACCCGGCGAGCCGTAAGTCTCTGAATTTAAAGGAGAGTAATGCCAGAGCTCGAGGTATCAAGGTCGAAGAAGTTGAAAGCGTCGAAAATGTCGACGCTACGAGGCGGGCTGGCGATTAAGCATATTGCTTCGCATAAATGCCGAATTTCTTCATTCGAGAAAGGAAAGTCGTCCGGTTCATTTCCAGGCGTGCGGCAGCGCCATCGGCACCGCCGACGCGCCCATTGCAAGCAGTCAGCGCCCGTACGATCTCATCACGCTGCCTTCTTTCATATTCGCCAGCAACGCTGGTTATGTCGGTTTGCGAATCTGTTCTTTCTCCAGCGATTTGCACGACGTTATTCTGCGCGGCATGCGGGAACGCAACCGTATTTGTTTTACGGAGTTCTCCAACCGGCGCCTCAAGCGATTTGCCGCGCGTGACGATCACCGCCCGCTCGATGAAATTCTCCAGCTCGCGAATGTTGCCTGGCCAGTCCCAAGCCGTAAGCCCCTTCATGACCGCCGGAGAAATAGCTTCAATCTTCTTCTGCATTTGCTTGGCAAACTTCTGCACAAAATAACTCACCAGTTGTGGAATGTCTTCCTTACGTTCCCGCAGAGGTGGTATCCGGATCGGAAATACATGCAAGCGGTAGTACAAATCACTTCGGAATTCGCGGGCTGCAATCATCTGTTCGAGATCGCGATTGGTCGCCGCGACGAGCCGAATATTGGCTCTTCGCGTGTGAGTGCTCCCTAGTCGTTCAAATTCGCGTTCTTGTAGTGCACGCAACAGCTTCGGCTGAATTTCAATGGGAATGTCTCCCACCTCGTCCAGGAATAAAGTGCCTTGATCTGCCAGCTCCATTCGGCCGACCTTCTGAATAATCGCGCCCGTAAAAGCTCCCTTTTCATGTCCAAACAGTTCACTCTCAAGCAGGCCGGTCGGAATGGCGGCACAATTCAGCTTCACAAACGTGCGGTCTTTACGTCTGCTGCGATCGTGAATGGCGCGGGCGACCAACTCTTTTCCTGTGCCTGTCTCCCCAAGCAGCAGGACTGTAGAGTCGCTGGTGGCGACGGTTTCCACGAGTTCCAGAACATGTTTTAACGCCGGGCTGTTTCCGATGATGTTTTCGAAGTTCATCTCGCTGCGGATTTCTTCTTCGAGATACAGCTTCTCCTGGGCGAGCTTGTCTTTCAGTTGTGAAATCTCGTGATATGCACAAGCATTTTCAATGGCGATGGCGATCTGGCCTGACGCACGGCTTAAGAAATTCATGTCTTCCTGCGAAAACGGAGTTTCCGTCGTACGTAAAATTGAGAGAATCCCTAGCGCCCGGCCGCGATTTACAAGCGGAATGGCGCAATAGGCCCTTAAACCCTCCGCAATCACTATGTCTTCGTGACCGTCGCAAGTGTGACTGACCACGGGTCTTAAGGTCTCTAGGGCTTTCTTGACAGCTGTACTTGGCCTAACGAGCAACTCTTCCTTGATGACCCCTTTTCCATGCGGGAAATCGATGGCGAATACCCTGAATTTCTCCGAGGCTGCATCTTGCAACGAAACGGTGACACCTTCGGCATGTGTGACTTCGCGTATGTTCGCCGCAACGGCGCGCAAGAGGTCCCGAAGTTCAAGATTTGATGTGACTCGATTCGTCAGGTTCAGAAGCAACTGCAGCTGATCACTTTGATGTTGCGCGCGCCTAAGATTCAAACCATCATCAAGCGAGAAGGCGACGACGCGCCCGATCAGCCCCAGAAAGCCTATCTCTTCTTCGCTGAATGGATTCACCAAGTCGCGGATGATTCCGAAAACCCCCAATCGACGATGTGGAGTTATTAATGGAACGCGGATGCTCGAGCCGAGCCCTATTTTCTTTGCGTATTCCTTGAATCGGGGAAATCGTTCCTCTGCATCCCAATCAGGAGTATGCTGCGGGTCTCGGCTGTTGATCGCAGCCCACGTCGGCAGTTCTTCCATCGGCAGGTCCGGCATAGGGATTGGGCTCTTGCCCCACAGAAGGTATTCGATTTCCGTGGAGTTCTCCTTCAACACAACGAAGTAAAGGTGGTCGAAGTGCAGAAACTTGGCAATCTCAGACGCGAGAGTTGTAGCCAGTTCTTCAGGTTCGCGGCACGCAGCGATCGTCTCGCTGATGCGCACAATCGCCTCGTAGCGGTAGCTGCCTGTTTGAGACTCAACGATCGGCTCTGTACCCATAGCCTTGTATTCAGCGCTGAAGCCCGGGCTCTAATTTACCCCAAATCCTCAGATAGATAGATGACTCACTTCCTCTATAGGTCGCAACAGAGTGCGACAAGCGAGTTCTTAAGGGACTCCCGCGGTTTCAGGAAACGGTGTGGACTACGACGCAGCAGAAGCCAGCCATCCCTGGACCGACCGGCATTGACACACAAAATCGCGGTCACAGCTTAACATCGCAAGTAGTGATGACTCAAGCCGAGTGAATGTTTCACGTATTGTGCGGCTACCTCTTCAGCAGGGCTTCTAACGCAATCGACAGTTTCGACCCTTTCAACATTTTTCAAGCTAATCGACTTTCTGCTAACCCCGCGCTTTTCCATCACTTACGGTGTGCCACGACGTTTGGCATGGCTCTTGCCTTGGAGAGAGATGCGATGCTTCGAATCAATTGGGAGGCGGTTATGTGGAAGATCACAACTCGCGGCTTCACGCTGCAGGAAGTGTTAATCATGGCTGCAATGAACCTCTTAACCAGCGCTGATACCGCTGCCAAACGCGAGAAATGGGCGTCGCCGAAATGAAAAGGAGATCATTTGTCCGATTGCTAAAACGCTTTAAAGCGACTTGGCGATTCCGCGCGTGGGCGAGCCTGACGAGATCACGCGCCTGGTGCTGTTCGTCGCCTCCGACGAGGCCAGCTTCTCGACCGGCTCCGAGTTCATCGCCGACGGCGGCCTTCTGCTCGGCCCAGTGCCGAACTCCAGCCCGCAAGGGTCAAATGGCAGATCACGAAGTATTGATTCAACAACTCAACCGGCATCACGCAACAAAGCAATTTGATCTGCTACGCAAGATTGCCAAGGAAGGTGAGAACCGGTTGGAACTCGAGAGCATTCTGTCGAGTGTGGAGCAGAAATCTCGCCTCGCATACCTGCAAGCCCATTCCAGCGACAAGAACACTCCACAATTCCAAATAACAATAATAATAAATAATAATAAAGAGGCTTGAATAAAGAGACTTGCCGCACCTGCATTTTCGTTGACGCCAAGCCCCTATGGGCTGCGCTCTGCAATCGATAACCACAATGAACGCAAAGGATTACGAAGATTGACGGCCGTCGATTTCTGAAATTCTAATTCAATGTGACAGATTAATAATGCGAGACAACAAACTGATTTCATTGTAGATTGGTGGCCAGGGAGGGAGTTGAACCCCCGACGCCAGCCTTTTCAGGGCTGCGCTCTACCACCTGAGCTACCTGGCCACGTTTCGAAACCCGCTCTTCCATCGCGGGCTGCGAGGATCGTTCAGCGAGGATCGTTCACTTCACGCTGATTGTTGCGGGATTGCCAACCGAATGAAACACATCACTGCCGGACGCGTGCGGAACTTATTGATTATAGCAATGGCGGCGAGTTCACTCAACGTCAGCAAATTTGCGGTGAGCGCTGTTAGGTGATGACGGCATTAATTTGATCACTCAAATGCCACCCGCCACGTTGATGGATGCTAATTCAGATCAACGCCGGTTCTGCGGTTCGAATAGAAACTATCGCCGCCGGTAGCGGGTAGCGGGCCAGTTTAGGCTGACCCCTACCCACTACGCACGATAGCTTGCGGCTACTGCCCGCCAGCGGACGAGCCGTGGTGTCCGAGCCATGACGCGAGCTGAGACTGCTGTTGCGCCTTCAGGTCGACACAGTTGTTGATGCGCTCGATCGCTTGCCGGTAGGTCCGCTCTGCCGCTGCGATCTTGTGCGCGGCGTAAAAGTCCGTTACCTGATCGCGTATGTGCGCATCGCAGAAAGAACTAGTTGCGCCCACAATCTGCGCGCTGGCAAAAGGTCCGCCGGCTTTCTGCACCGCCTCCCAGTGAGCCAGAACAAAATCCCACGCCTGCTTCTGGCCTTCGGGACTTCCCATTACGCTCGAGATCACGCCGAGCGCGTCTTGCGAACGAACATCTGGCGAGATGGCATAGTCCAAAGTCCGCTGCACCAGCTTCGGATCGGTGAACTGGGGCAAAGTGAACAGGTAGAGGTAGTACTCTTCCGGGGATTTCGGATTCTTCAGCGCAGTCATTAATGCGTCATAGAAGACCTCGTCTCCATTCAGCGCGGCCAGTCCGAATGCACTACCGGCCAGGTCACGATTCACCGATGACAGATCCGCCATCGCCTTGTCCGCAATCTTGCGCGCCAAAGCCAAGGTCTCCGGGTCGCGGGCGTCGTAGCCGAGTGCAATCAGCAGCCCGGCGCGCAGAGTTTTCTGATCGTCGCTGTCTCCCGGCTTCGACTCCCAGCCCACTTCCTTTGCAATCGGCATCAAGTACTGCCGCAGCCATTCCCGGTAGCTATCGCGGTCGTTATCGTTCACCAGGTAACGGCCGATGTAGTTGAGCTGGCCCAGCACATCCTGCATCACAGCGCTGGTCCGCTCCGGCTGCAACCCCTGGGCGAAGGCAAGATAATCGCCTACCGGCTCGCGTCCGACGCGCACGGAGGCCCAGATATCAGATTGCAATCCGATTCGTTCCGCGGGAGTCAGCTTGGCTTCCGCATCCTTCGCCAGGCTCCGGACCTGCTCCGGGTCGTAGCCTGAACGGTAGTATCCAGAGGCTCCCGCGTTGCCCAAAACCCAGGTCGAGCAGCCCGGCAACGTGAATGTCTCCTCTTTTTTGGTCAGCAGTTCACACTTGCTGTTTCCGCTCGATCCTTTCATGCAAACCGGAATCTGCCAGAGTTGGTCGTTCCCTGCTTCGAATTTCGCTCGATCGTAGTAATAGCGTTGCTGGCTCAGTTTGACGGTCGTGGAATTTCCCGAGCACTGCGCCTTGACGTTGACGATGGGCACGCCTGCCTGCTTTACCCATGTGGGCATGATCTGGTCGACTGGCCTTTTTGATACTTTGGCCAGCGTGGTCCAGAAATCATCGGCGGTGGCGTTGCCGTAGGAGTGCTGCTTCACATACTCGCGCACGCCCGCGCGAAATGTGTCCGGCCCCAGATACGCTTCCAACATGTTCAGTACCGCGGCAGCCTTGCCGTAAGCGATGCCGTCAAATAGTTCCTGAATTTGCGCCGGAGTTTCCGCTGCCTGATGGATGGGCCGCGTGTTGGCCAACGAATCGGTGCCGCGCGTTCCTGAATTCTGGCTGACATCGTCAAGATCGAAATTCCATTCCGGCTTCCATCCCAGCAAGGGCTTGCTCGCTGCCCAGGTGGCAAAGCCTTCGTTCAGCCAAACGTCGTCCCACCATTTCATCGTGACCAGATCGCCAAACCACATGTGGGCGATCTCGTGCGACGTCACCGAAGCAATTGTCTTCTTCAGTCCCGTGGAGCCGCTCTTCTCGTCGATCAACAAGAGTACTCGCGGAAGGTAATCAGTCCGGTATTCTCCATCGCACCCGCCGAGAAATCTGGTAACGCGATCCAAGTCAAGTTTCCCGTAGGGATACTTAATGCCAAAATACTTGTCGAAGTAGCTGACGACCTGTTCGGCTGCCCCGAGCACGAATCGTCCCATCTCCTTTTTCCCCGGAGTGCTGTAAATCCGAATGGGAATACCGTCGGCTCCACCTTCAATATATTCAAAGTTGCCCACAACAAGCGCTGCAAGGTAGGAAGACATCTTCGCCGTTGTGGCAAACTTCACCGTGTGTTTGTCGCCCGGGCCGGGCGTATCGGAAATGGCTTTGTAGTTCGAGAGAGCGACCATGCCCTTGTCCGCTACCGCAGTGATGTCGAATGTGGCCTTATAGCCGGGCTCGTCAAAAGACGGATAGGCGCGGCGCGCGTCCGTGGCCTCAAACTGGGTCGCCGCGTACTTTCGTCCCTGGTCGTCCTTGCCCAAATAGAGGCCGCGCATCTCATCGTTCAGAATGCCGGTGTAAGTGATGTGTACGGTGGCAGGACCAGCAGCGAGCGGCTTCTCGACGGCGAGTACCACCATTTCTTTTTCTTTCGCGGGGGTGACCTTGGCCTTCTGAGTGCTGCCGCCGATGGTGATGCTGACTTCGTGGAAGTCGATATCCACTGCGTTCAGCGTGATTTCCGAAGTCGGCTTCAGAACGCGGATGGAAATCGTCTCATCGCCCTCGAACTTCGCCTTCTCAAGATCGGGCGTGAAGGTGAGCTTGTAGCTCTCTGGAGCTGCTACTTCGGGCAGACGTTGGGCTGCTGCCAGGGACAATGCCGTCAAGGCAAAAGCACCCACTGCAAGAATTCGCTTCATAGGTTTCCTCGGGAGATTCGCTTTAAATTCATTTCGTAAAACAAAGTCGGGCGTAGGAGAGTATGGTTCTCCACTCTTGTACGGAAAGTATGCCGCATAAGTTCACTGCGGATGCGACACCGTCCCGCTCATCACCGTCATTAAACATCGGTTGACCCCGAACCAGTAAGGGATCTCGCGGTAGTCTTCGGCTGCGAATACCGCTAGATCGGCATCTTTCCCCGGCTCGACGGTACCTTTGCGGTCCGCGACCCTCAGCGCCCACGCGCCGTTGATAGTGGCTGCGGCGATCGCCTCGGCGGGCGACATCTTCATGTGCGTGCAGGCCAGCGACATTGCCATCGGCATGCTCAGGGTGGGCGATGTGCCGGGATTGTAATCCGTTGCCAGCGCCACTGGCACGCCTGCGTCAATCAGCTTGCGCGCTTTCGGATATTCCCTCAGCCCGAGAAAATAATTTGCTCCGGGCACAAGCGTAGCGACGGTGTCATGTTTGGCAAGTTGCAGGATATCGTCGTCGTTTACGTGGTCCATGTGATCAAACGACGCTGGGTTGAAGCGCACAAACGGCCGCAGCGCCGTCTCAGAAAGCTGTCCCATGTGTGCCCGCACGCTGAGGCCGTGCTGTGTGGCGGCTTCAAAAATCTGCTCTGTCTCTGCCGCTGTAAACGCACCCTGGTCGCAAAACACATCGACGAACTGGGCGAGCTTCCGCTTTGCGGCTTGCGGAATCATCTCCTTACAGACGGTCTCAACATACTTTTGTGAGCGACCCTGAAATTCTTTCGGGACTACGTGCGCTCCCAGCAGTGTCGCGACCACCGTCCCCGGCCAGCGGGAGGCAGCGTCGCGGATCGCCTCCAGCGACTTCAGTTCCGATTCAACCGTCAGCCCGTAGCCTGACTTGGCCTCAACCGTGGTCGTAGCGTGCGCCGCCATGTCGCGCAGTACGGCCAAAACTTTTTCGACCAGAACCCGCTTCCCTGCCTTGCGAACATCCTCCAGGCTCAATCGGAT
>Ga0209131_1003115_pt1 | contig 11093 bp, 8 predicted proteins | sample GraSoi_2013_40cm_FD_185826 | JGI IMG/M metagenome (GOLD analysis project Ga0209131, IMG submission 185826) | Grasslands soil microbial communities from the Angelo Coastal Reserve, California, USA - Sample 9_17_2013_40cm (SPAdes) (version 2) | ecosystem: Environmental > Terrestrial > Soil >...
CGGCAGCTTCGGGCCGCACGAGCCGACATCACGACCGACAGCAGCCGAATCGGCCGTGATGCTCCGTCGCCGCAAGCGGCAGCTTATCCCCAGATAGCTGCCGTGCCCGGCGGGTGCTGTTGACGGCAGAGTCGGGCCAACAACGGACTCCTGCGGTGCACACCGGATCAGAGAAATTCTTGAATCAGCCAAGCGATCTCCGCGGCGGTTTTGAAGCCAGGTCGATCACGATTAGGCCGTCTTGCTGACGCCCCAGAACAAGGGGAGCGGCGCCGGCACAATGCCGCTGACATTCTTGCGCCAAGCATAGTGACGGAGAAACACGCCGAGCGGCGCGTAGAGGACATGGTCGAGGCAGGCCTTGTTCAGCCGTCGAGCAATCGTCTTCTCCTCATCGGGACTCTTTGCGTCAAACCACGCCGCGACCTCGGCTTCGACTTGCGCACTACTCGCCCAACCGTTCGCCAGATTGCCGTCGGCGCGAAGGAGCCGGATCGTTGGGTATGCGAAGTCGATTCCAAAAGCGCTGTTGACGACGACCGCATGTACTGTGACCGCGGCCTGGTCTGTTATGAAAACGGCCACCATGATCGAGCGATTGCCGATTTCAATCAAGCTATCAAGCTCGATCCGAACTCTGCCGCTGCCTGCATTCAAGCACGGCCTCATCTTGCATCGTACCAGCGAGTTCAAACTCGCGTTCGCCAGCGTCATTCAAGCGATCCGCGTTGATCCGAGTATATTCGATGCTCTTCGACGTGCCAATTTGCGTCCCTGAGCTGAACCGCTGCTTCGAAAGCATGCAGGCGTCACGGCAGGCGATCAAGGAGTCGGTTACCAAAGAACGGGACGAAGCCCAGCCGGAGGTACTCCGAGGTCGCGGCCGCAACCAGCGGAGCATCGTCCAGATACTCGATGGCGAATATGGTCAGGCCTGCGTTCCGTGCCCGCCGCAGGTATTGCAGACTCCATTCGATGTCGGCGTTCGAGTTCGGCACCTCTTGCCCTTTTAATCCGGTCAGCAAACTCTCCTTGCTGACGCCGTCGATAGCATCGAGATATCGTTTCGAGGCCAGCAACGGCTCCGCATTCTGGCCGACCAGCAGAAAACCGGAATTACGACTGCGGGTTGCCTGGGCGATCTTGGTGACGAGATCGGCCATGTCCCGCATGGCACTAGGGCGGATGTCGCGCCAATCCTGGAACGCATCGATCCGGTCAAGGAAGATGCCGTCGAAACCGGCGTCGACGAGCCGCATGGCTGCATCGAGCACGATCCTCTGCCACTCCGGGTGCCAGTAGCGCACCGAGTAGCTCCTCGACCACTCGAGGCTCTCCGGGCCGAGCCACTCCGGCGCGGGCCCATCCCTCCAGTGCGGCGACCAATACGGCCGGTACTCCTCCGCGGCGCCGATGCTGAGATACGCCAGAACGAGGCGTCGCCCGCCATTCGGCTTGCGCTTCAGCGACTTCATTTCCTCCAGGTTGGGCCCTCGCCCGGCCGCTGCGTCAACGATGGGGTCTATGACGATCAAATCGAAGCGCGAGTCGGCGATGGCCTGCAGATCGATTTTCTGGTATTGGCATCCCCATCGCGCGACGCTGGCCAGAACCCTTCGCATCTCTACGCGTTCTGCATCCATAGACGACGCCGTCCGCTCCACATCTTGGCTGAGGCTGGCCTCCCGTTCCGCTTGCGACGCCGCTTCCAGCCTGATCTTGAGCACATCGCCGGGGGACAGCGGTGTGCTCTCGTGCGCCGGTAGGACGGCGGGCCCGTCCGGCCCCTGGCGCACGATCTCGTACACGGGCCGCGCCGCGGCAGCCGCGTGCGCGGTGACCAAGCCTCCCCGACTCAAGGGGTCAGCGAGCAGCCCTGCGGCGTCGAGGGCCCCGCGCATATCCGCGATCTCGTCCTCGGTTGCCGCGATCGACCTCGCGAGCTCGGCAGCATGATCGAGCGACAGACGTGCCAGGGCACCCTCCGCCTGTGCCAACCTCCCTTCCGCGTCGGCGAGTGCGCGGTGGGTATCCTGCCGACGCGTCTCAATTTCAGCCACCTCGCTGCGCGTCCTGAAGAGGGTGGTTCGCGTCGCCAAGCCTCCCAGCTTGCGCAGCTCATCGAGGTGCTCGCCCGCAATCTGGCTTTCCGCATCGAGCTGGGCGAGCTTGGCGCGCATGGCCTCGATCTCCTTGCGTATCGTCGAAAGGCCTGCGCGAGCCTCAGCGCGCTGCTGCTCGCGCCGGGTCTGATCGAGCTCCAACAAGGTCCGCTCGGCGGCAATCAGGGCCTCGGCGCGATCCTTGCCCGCCAGCGCAATCAGCTGCTGGGGAGCCTGCATCGCAGCGTCACCGCTGCGCTCCGCTTCCAGCCTGACGCGGCGCGAAAGGAGGCGCTCGAGCTGACGGGTGAGCTTGCCGACCCGCTCCTGCTCGTGCACGCCCTCGATTAGCTCCGCCGCATTGCCGCGGTCGAGGCCGCCGGCCAAAGCCATGGCCTGCAGGACGGTCATGTGGCCTGCATGCTTGACGGCGCCAGGGACGCGCACCGCGCCCACCACGTAGACGGGCCAGCGGTCCTGGATGGCGACGCTGACGTCCCCGGGGCGTCCGATAGCGCGCGTAAAGGCGGTCTTCAGCTGGTCCTCGAGATCGCGGGGCGACAGGCCGGTGACCTGGAACCTGCCGAGCACCGGCAAGGAGACCACGCCCTCCTCGTCGATCGTGTAGTCCCCGCTGAGATCCGCGCGCTGGTAGAACATGCGCTGCATTGAATCGGCGTCCTCGCGGCCCCCCGGTGCGCCGCCGCGGATATCGATTGTTTCATGAAACGTGATCCTGAGACGATCGCCGGCGCCGAGCGCGGCGGCACTGGCGCGGCGGTCCGCCCGCGTCGCGTCGGCCGACGGTGCGGGCCGAGCGGCGTCCATCCGCGCCGACTCGGCCGACGGTGCGGGCGAAGCGGCGCGGGCGTTGGAAGCTTCGTCGTGTGTACGCAAGGCGGTGGCGATACCCGCGACCAGCGCCAAGCACAGCGTGAGGCTGAGGACGTAAGGCATGGTCAGCCGCATCGTCTGCATTACTCACTCCAGCTTGGTGATCGGGAACTTGCAAGGAAGAAGGCGGCGGAACCCCCGCCAGGGCGCGGCAGGTCTTCCGCGCGTTCGGCAGAACGTGATGAACGTCAAGTTCTCCATAGTGCTCTCGAGGGCTGAGAAGGCGAGCGCCGCAGAGATCACGCAGGCGGCGAGATAACCGAAGCCGTAGTACGCCGCGCCCATCTCCATGGTCGCCATGGCAAAGGTTCCCTGTAGGGCAAGGAAAATCGCTTGCAGAGCCAGAAAGCGGCCGTGCTGGTCGAAGAACAGCAGCAGGGAGGTCGCCGCGAAGAAGACGAACTGGAAAAGCGCACCGACCGCGCCCAGTCGCAGCACGCCGATCTGCTGATAAAACAGTCCGGAGACCTGCACGATCGTCGGCGCGCCAAGCACAATGACCACGCAGATCGCAGTCTGGATCAGCGTGGTCTGGCCCAGGCTCGCCAAGGTCGCCTGCTTGAGACTTTTAGCCCGGGCCTCGATCTGGCCGAGGGTGCCGTGGTCTCGAATCGCCGAGTAGTACGACCGGTACCGGGCATAGAACGCCGTCTCGACATGGGTGACGAACTGCGCCAGTGCCGGGATGATGGTCAGATACGCGGCGAAAATCGCGCTGTCGTACAGCGGCGCGTGAACAAGACCCAGCTCGTGCCTTATTCCCGCAGGGCCGATCCACATCACCCACTTGTCGATCCATATGGCGATCGCGCCCAGGAGCCCTGCCAGCGCCAACGTCAGATGGCGTGCCATTCCCGCGCCAAATGCAAGGATCGCGGTAGAGGCGCTGGCGACGGGCTGGGGGAAGGTCACCAGCACCCGACTTGCGAGCGTCACCAGGACGATCAGCAGGCCCGCGTTGAAGGCCCAGATCATCCCTATCCATCCGCCATCCGCACGTGCGGCGAGGACCGTAGCGATCACAGCAAAACCGAGCCCACACAGAAAGCCCTGGGTAATGCTCTTATAGTCGCGTACCGCCCCGCAGAACGCCAAGGCCACCCAGATCAGGGCGCCAATGCCGCAGCAGCCGGCCGCCGGAATAGCGGTAGCAGCCGGAACCGCATACGCCGCCAGGTGACAAAGAAGTGCTATGGCGATCGAAGCCCCCGCGCTCAACACCGAGGCGGCAAGAAACAGCGGCCTAACCCGGCCCGCGTCGCGGGCGTAGAGGGCGTCACCGACGAGGCGCGCTGCCACGAGCACGATCGGAGCAGAGGATATCAGAGAGATCGCGAAGGAGTAGATGACGACGAGGCGAAAGCCGTCGATCACCGATTGGGACACGTGATCAGCGGCGAGGATGCCGATCACCTCCAGCGCGGTCACCGTGAACAACCAGGGGCCCGCTGCGATCACGGCCGCGTGCCCAATCGATGCCAGGGGCGCCAGCAGATTGTCCTGCTCGCCGAGTGCCCTCAACCTGAAGCCGATGCCTGCCATCAGGAGAAGTCCCCCATGTGGCGGGCCGTTCCATTCTCCAGGAAAGCGCCGTAGAGCGCCGCGTAGTTCGCCTGAGCGGTCATCGAGGCGTAGCGCCGGCGAACGCGCCTGCGTAGGCTCTCGCCCATCTCCTTCCTCAGCGAGCTGCTGCGCAACAGCCGGCACACGCGGTCAGCCACCTGCTCCGGCGAGACCAGGTCCGTTATGAAGCCGCCATGCTCCAGCGGGTCGTCCGCGTCGCCGGCGCCCTCGATGATCTCGCGGCACGCGCCGACATTCGTGGCCACGCATGGAATGCCTGCAGCACCGGCCTCGAGCAGCACCAGGGGCTGGGCCTCGCTGAGGCTCGTCAGCACCACGACGTGCACCTTCGGCAGCCACTCTGCCAGGCCCACCGGTCCTGTGAGCTCCACGCAATCCTCGAGGCCAAGCTCCGCTATGAGCCGGCGGCATTCCTCGGCGTAGGCGGGATCCTCCTCCGTCGGCCCGATCACCAGCGCTCTGATGTCCGGAACTTCGCGGTGGGCCGCCGCCGCGGCCGCAACGAATGTCCGTATGTCCTTGATCGGCACGACGCGGCCGATCAGAGCCATGGTCGGCCGCTCATCCTGTCCGGCAATATCGAGGGCGGCGAAGCGCTCGACATCGACGCCGTTGGCGATGACCTTGAGCCGGTCGGGCTCCGCGCCCAGGGAGACCTGTAGCCCCTGATTGTCGCGATAGAGGGTCGTGACCTGCGAGCAGACCTCGTAGCAGGAGCGCGCGTAGCTCTCGAATGCCTTGATCCAGAGATCCCGCAAGTCCATGCGGGGATCATCCACGTTCAGTCCCTTGTCGACCGTATCGGAGATCCAGTCCGCCATCAGGATCTCGATGCGGCGCTCGTTCGTGTAGATGCCGTGCTCGGTAACGAGAGCTGGTCGGCCGGTCTCGATCGCCGCACGCGCGGCAAGCAGCCCAGCATAGCCCGTCGAGCTCGCGTGATAGATCCTGGCGTCGGGCAACTCCAGCTTCAGCGTCGCGAACAAACCGCCACAGAGCGCCCGCCACGCCCAGTAGAACTGGAGGAACGAAGCCTGCGGCATCAGCGCTGCGTACATGCCGCGCACGGTCTCGAACGCCTCCCGCGATTCGAGCAGGTCGTAGAGCGACATCTCCTTCCCCGGAGTGTTTACCACGCTGACCAGCTCGCGCAGCTCCGCCGATCCGCCGCCGCTGAGAAAGCGACTGAGCACCGGCACCAGGCGTTGCGCAGCACTGGTGCGCTCCGGTCGTGAAGGCCGCCGTGCCCGGGACAGAGCAGAATGCAGTACAAGATCGTGTTGGACAACCTGGTTGGGCGGAGGCTGGTAACGCGGCCGGAGCTGCTCAGGGCCCGGGCTGATAGCCACGACCGAGAAGCTCAAATCCGGCTGACTCCGCATCAGCCAGTCAACCCATGACGAGACGCCGCCGGTAACATATGGATAGGCGCCTTCGACGATCAGGCAGACATCGGCCTTTCTGGCTGCTCCTGCGCCGCACTCGTCTCCTCGAATCGAGGCGCCGCGCATCATCGCGCTGCCTCGGGGACAAACAGCGCTGGGAAGGCTTGCGCGCGGGCGACGTGGTCCTCGCCCGCGAAGAGCAGCCTGTGCAGATCTGCGTGCCGTCCTGTAGCCACGAGGCAGCGCGCCAGAAGCTGCCGCATCTGGAGACCAGCGTTGGGCGCCGCTGCCAACAACCGGTCGAGCAGACCGTCGTCCTCGCCGGTCGCCGCGATGATCCGGCAAAGAATCATCTCCGGCTCGGCGTCGGCCGCATCCGACGAAGCACAGATTAGGCTGAGCGCCTTGGCCTCTGCCAATGCCTCGCGCACCTCGGAATGACGGAGGAAGCCAGACTCGGCGCACGCGAGCATCGATCGCGCACACGCCAGCATGGCCGGAGCATCGCCGAACCTCCGTGCCTCTAAGCTGCGGTGGCGGTCGTCGTGCAGCCGCCGCCGAAACTGCTCCTTCAACCTGACGAAGACCGCAGCTGCCTGAGCCCTGACGGGCGATTGCGCACTGCGCAGGGCAGCACAAAGCAGGGGGAAATAGTCATGATGATAGTTCAGGCCTATGTGGCCGAGCAGGGCTTGCTTCTCCGCCAACGTTCCGTGCTCGAGCACGGAGGCGAAGCGCCGTGGCCCTTGCGCGGGCGGCTTGAGCTCGCGTCCCGTGAGGATCGCCTCGTAGAGTCGCCGGGCAGGATCGGGGCGCTCCTCACCCGAGAGCCAGTCATACCAAGCCTCCAGGACGTCGCGCTCAGGTGCGCCGAACCTGGTAGCAAGGCCAAGCAGGATGATGCCGGCGCCGCCGAGTGGGCCGGCGATCAAGACCAGGATCAGGCTAAAGGTCCATAATGTGCAATCGTGCGCCCGGGTGGGTCGGAGCCACCACGCACAACCTGCAATGAGCCCGGCATGGGCGACGAGAACGACGAGCGGGTCGATTTCGGCGACTGCGCCAGCGCAGATCAAGAGGAGGTCGACAGCAACAAGGCCGGCCACAAGCCGCGCCCGCCGCCCATCGATGCCTTTCGGGCCTTGCCGGCACCTGCCGCCTCCGTTGCCAGACTGCTCTGTCATCTGATCTCCTCGCTATCCGCTCTTCCTCAGCGATCTCCGGGGACAGCGCAATCCGGCCAGTCGCGCACCGCTGATCGTGCAGGCGATGCTGCGCCCGTGGCCAATGGCACCAATCTCGCGGGCGGGCGCGGCCGTCCGAAGCTGCACAAGACCCGCTCCCTGCTTAGGGCCTGAGACAGCTCACGACAAAGAACGCACAGGCTGTGCTCAGTGGCCTCCGTAAGTCGCATGGGGTCCATTGATTGAATGAGAAGCGCACCTATCAGCCGGTCGCCTGTTGGCGTGAGGATGGGGGCAGCGATCAGCCCGACGCCGGCGAGCTTGCCTACAGCCTCACTCTTGCGAATCGACAAGAGGCGCTGCCCGCGTAGCAGCTCCATCTCCAGCACCTCGGGCAAGCGCTCGATGCGCGGCGGCTTGCGGGAGTCACCGAGAGCGCGGGAAATCTCACCGTCAACGGCCAGGCGGCCGTCGCGCAACGTGAGCACAAGGTAGCTTGCCGGACCGACGAGCATCTCCATCGCTCCCACCAGGGCAAGTTTCAAGGTCTCCGGACTGGCTTTGCACACCTCGTCCAACGCCGCGAGGCCGGCCTCGATCGAGCGGTCGGCAGCACAGGCGATCTGCCGCTCGAGGGCCTCACAGTGCGCGCGGAGCTCCTCCGCCAGCTCCCCGATTGAGCGCAGCTGCGCGTCAGCCTCGACGAGGCGCGAGCGAAGCGCTTCCGTCTTCTGGGCCTGCCGATCCCGAAAGCCGCCCAGCACGACCGCAGCCACCGGCCAGAGCATCGGCTCGCGCCAGATGCGATAGAGATACTCGTAGATGTCCTCGCCGCCTGCCTGAGGCGGCGCACCCGCGAGCCAATGCACCACCATCGAGGCGACAGCGGCGGCGACGCCCGCCTTCGTGCCGTACTGGCTGGAGAGCAGAAGCACCGGAATCCAGAGGGGATTCGGACTGATCGATCCGAGGCGAGCACCGATCGGAGTGGCCGCCGCGATCAGCAACATCATCGAGAGGATGATGACGAGCTCGAGCGCCCACGGTGCATAGCCGTCTCGCCGATGCCTGGACCAGACCGACGGCGTGGGCAGGCACTCCAGCCATGGGGGCGATGACATGAAATGCTTCCCTCGCCTGGACAGTCGATGCCATGACTTAGCCGCTCGCCGCTGATGGTGAACAGCCGTTTCGTCTGATCTGCGTCAGATGACGAGGGAAAATCGGCGCGTTATCTGCCGCCCCTGCCCAAACCGCACCATGCTATTCGGAGGTGCCCCTGTTGCGCCTGGCGCTGCTGTTGCCTGAGCGCGGTAGCGTAACGCTTTAGTGAGCCGGTATCGCCCGCAGGCGGATCGTGATCTCCTCGAGTACCTGCCCTTTCTCGATCTCCTCCTCGGCGACAATCACGGCCAGCTCTTCGAGCTTGTCCCCGATCGCGCGCATCACAGCATCCGCGGCATTAAGGGCGGCGTCCGGGACGTCGCCTGTAACCGGGCCCCCCGTGAGAAACAAAGCTCGCCTCGATAACGTGACGCTTACTCATGTCGCTTGGCCCCCCGGCCTCTTTACACATGGACTGCTGTACTCCCTGGCGGGGTCAGTGCCAGGGAGTACAGCAGCAACGTCACATACTGGGTGCGCCAGAAGGGCGTTTCATAGGGGCGGTAGTGGCGGCAGTAGCGGCGACGACACGAGCGGAAGCAAACGGGTGCTTCCCGCTGACATCGGGATCAGCGACTGTTTGTCGGGTCCATAGGTTTCGCACCCGTCAGCGCAGAGGCCGGTAACCGGGATATTCGCCTGTCCCACCGTGTCGATCTTGATCAACACCCCCGGCGTCAGCGTGGCGTGGACCTGCGAGGCGTTGTACGCCATCCGGTTCTGCAGCAGGACCCCGAGGTCCGATTCTTTCTTACTGATGACCGGAAGCTGGGATAACGCTGCGAACTTGCTGAGGGTGGAGCCAACCACATCCGACAAAAGCGAATTTACGCCATCATAGGCAAAGAGATTTGTCTGATGGAACATCAACGGGTACTGCTCTCCCCGCAGCAGGTAGAGCAGCATCGCATCGCTTTCCCGGTCCCGAATCTGGTCCCAAGTCTGGTTAGTGGTGAAAAAGGGCGGACCACCGGGGCCGCCGATCCGGGATATGCCATTTGGTCCATAAAAATAGTTATACTCCTCGGGTTCCGAACCCACGCCTTGGGCAACGGTCGTGGCGGTATTATAGAAGATATTTGTCGGGCGGCGCGGGATCTCAAAGATCGAAGGTTGATACTGGTTCCAGATCCCGGTATTGGGCGAAGCTGGCGATCCCTCGGGCCGCGACAGATCCGACACCAGGTATTGGATTCCCTGTGAAGCTGCCGCACTCAGGAAGTTCGGGTTGGTCAAGCCGGAAATACCGGGCGTCACCATGCTGACAGGGTCGTTCGGCAGACCGAGCGACTGGGCGACCTGGACATTCTGGCTGATCTCGGCTAGGGACTGTGTGTACGTGGCTGGCGTGCACACGCCGCTGTTGGCCACCGGTTGGTAGCAATCGAGCTCTTCGTGATCATAGGTGTGACTGACCCAGAAAAACTGATTGGCGAGGGACTGGCTTGCAAGGACAAGGCTGTCGGACGCCCCGGTGCCGCCGCCTTCTGTCGTCGTCCCGACGCCATTGAACGCGAGGGTAATCTCAAATCCCGCGAACTGCGGATTGGCGTTGACATTCTGCTGCCAGTTTCCCAGCGCAGAGAGGTCCTGACCGGTGATCCTGTATTGCGGACAGGTGGGCGGGGGAACATAGGTCCGGTCGGTGGCGAAGCCCACGGGGATGCAGGCTTCTTGTGAGCTGTCGAACATATCGTCGGCGATGAAGTGATCATCCACTTGCGGAGTCATGTAAGTTTTGCGGCTACCCAGAAAAAGCCCTTTGGTGATCCAGTGAATGATGCCGTAGTTAAGAGTGGCTGAGTGAAGCAGGTACGGGTTGTTGTCCATCGTGAGCGCCAGATATTCCCGGCCGTCAGCTGAGGTGTGGGTGACCCCGACTACCGAGCCGCCGATTTGCAGAATGGGCGTGGTCGTCTCGCGGTTGGCGGCCACTGCCGTCGCCAGATACGTCCAGGCCCACGCTATTTTCACGGTGGCATTGGGCTGCAGGTAGTTGAAGACGCTCGCGCCGGCGGACGTCAGGCTCGCCAGGCCCGGAGCCTGATCGGTGGTCCCCATTCCCGATCCCAAAACGTAAGCCATGCCGTAACGGGCTTCCGGAAAGGTGTAATAGCTGGCCACGCGAACGTGATAGTTCCTGGTATAGCTATCCAGGGCGGCCCAGCCGTTTACGTCAAGCGCGCTGTGACACGCCGGATTGCAAACCGCCAGATTCCCGATCGTAAGGATGATCCCTTGATAGAAGCCCTTGACGCCATTGTCGAGCGGCGGTAAACGCTGACCGTTTGCCAGAAGCACAACCTGATAGGGAGTGCCGAGATAGTCGAGGAAGAATTGGAGCGCCGCGAGGCCGGGCTCCGTACCATCGGTCGCCAAAATTAGCAGTTTCATATCGACGGGCGTCGCGACAGCATGGATGACCCCCGTCAGCAGGCCGAGGCCGGCTGTGTCCACGGTGGTTATCGCCGGTACGGGATTAGAAGGGATCAGCGAGCCCTGGTTAATAGGCAGCGGCGGAGTTCCGGTTCCGATCACCTGGGCGCCGGCCGGCAAGCATATCAGCAACGGCAGCAGGAATACTATGTAAACAGCGAGTCGTTTCATGGCAGTTTCCTTTCCTTTTTTGTACTTTGGGAAAGAACGTTAAACACATCGATCGAACGCAGCTGCGCGTCAGCCTCGACGAGGCGCGAGCGAAGCGCTTCCGTCTTCTGGGCCTGCCGATCCCGAAAGCCGCCCAGCACGACCGCAGCCACCGGCCAGAGCATCGGCTCGCG
>Ga0209131_1003117_pt1 | contig 11087 bp, 17 predicted proteins | sample GraSoi_2013_40cm_FD_185826 | JGI IMG/M metagenome (GOLD analysis project Ga0209131, IMG submission 185826) | Grasslands soil microbial communities from the Angelo Coastal Reserve, California, USA - Sample 9_17_2013_40cm (SPAdes) (version 2) | ecosystem: Environmental > Terrestrial > Soil >...
AAAGCGCTCTGGACGGCAGTTCCGAATTGCACAAAGGCGAGGGTGAGATTGCCGAACATAAGAGTCATTAAGGGCTGTATAACAGATCCAAACTTGTCAGTGTGCCCGAAACTGGGTGTGCGGAAAAATGATCCAGTACCTGGGCGGCACCGGCACCGGCAGCACATACGAGGCCGATGGCGTTGAGGAAGAGATCGAATCTTGTGCTGAAGCGAAAGAGCTGCGTGAATGGGACTGGAGGAAACGCTAGAGGCGCCTGAACCGCCGTGGATTCGGAGGCGGCATCATCGAGTTGTTTTTCGTCGAGCACCTTGTTGGATTTCTTGAAGGAGAACCTTTTCTTCTGTACATCCTTGAGATCCTGCTTCTCATCCGTCACTGAGGGTGTGGCAGACATGGTGGGAGATGAGAAGTCGAGATGTTGCGGATGAGCAGGTCTTCTAGAGCGGTAATATATAGCCGACAGCCACGGCAGACCCCATCGCCAAAGAAATTCTAGAAAATTGATGAGGAGTACTACAAATACATGAAACAAATATTTATAATATTCTTATAAATTCACGATGGCGTTGTTACGATGGATCTCAAATCTCGAAAGACCCGCGTTTTTCGGGTCGTGTCATGACTTGACCGCGGCAGAAAGACACGTCACTCTCCACAGAGGTAGCTAACAAGCTTCGATTCGGCACACCGTAACACCGTGAATCTGGGATCCTCGCCCGTCGGCCACGCTCCCCTCGCTGGGGCTGAGGATTTCTGAGCGATTTCTGAGCGATTTCTGAGTGATTTACCGTGATTTACCAGCTTCTTCATATCAATTCATCAATTTAAAGTCCCTCTATCCTTGATTTCTTCAAATATCCCACGGTCCGGGAATCGCGGCACAGATAGCGCTCAACCAAGTCACCGTCATTTGATGCACATGTAAGCAAAACAAAATAATCACTGACTCTTTCACGACCAACTTCCTGAATAGGCGCACGTGTTCCCAGCTTACCCGCCCAAGAGGCTGGGTGGCATCCTTCATTCACAGCCTCAGCGCTCGTCTGATCAAGGCCTTTGATCCGCTCGACAAGAAGTCAACATTTACTGCGAGGTACCCTCTGGCCCACGTGCCAATGCAGCCCGTCCAATCATAGCCCGTGATCAGAAGCAATATGGTTCAGGCCAGCCTCGGGCATGCAAAACGCGCCAAATGGACGACAACAACGTGTAGAAGGAATAGAGCATTTGATACAATACAATATTACGAAACACCAAGGGGTGGTTCTCCGTTTGATTACACCCTGCCTGCAGAGAGTGGCATATGCATATGTTAGAATAAATGACGAAGCGGTAACCTTGAAGACTACAGAAATAGAGAAGAGTAAGGTAGCTCCAAGTCTCTCGAGTAAGAGTACCGTTACGCCCGTCCAGACCTCCTCGGCTGCTGCTTGGTACGGCCGTGAAAAACTCGAGGAGGACGTGAGCGGGGTGGGCGAAGGGGGTTGAACAGGAAACAAAGGTTGGTAACGATCCTCCAAATTTGGATACCGCTGTATCGGACCCCCACCGATCCCATTGTTGAACACGGGCAAATCGTCCCCGTACCGACGCGTCTTTGTACGCAGCGACGACCTGCGACGGCCCAAATCAGATCCCGGGTAGCTAAATCCCTCGTTTCGTATTGGCCTGGGGGACGACGTTGCACGGCTCCTGTCGTCCTCCTTTTGTAATCCTGTCATTGCTGAATCGGTTGCCACAGATGGTCGTGGGCTGGTGGGCAGAGGCGGTGGAGGAGGGTGTCTCCTTTTCTCACCCCCGCTGCCGCGGAATTCCATCGTTGCCGTGATCGGGACTCTAACCGTTCGTTTCAGTGGTGGTGAGACTCCCCCAGGTCTCTCATGTAATTTCTTTTCGTTGATGCTTTTGTCATGGTGAGCGCCTTGCGACAACTGCGAGAGTGTCTCTAATAACGGCTGTGGGGGGCATGTTCTGGGTCGCTGGTGAGGATCTACAGCCTTTTGGAAAACACGTTTCATGAGTTTGTCCGCCGCAGATGGGGATTTTGAGAGGGGATGGATATTGTTATTGCTCTAGAAAACGCCTGGTATAAATAAATGGCTCGGGTGGTTTCTGTGGTCCGGTAAGAGCGCACCGAAGACATGAGAACCGATTCAGGTGGTTTGGGTGCGGAGTGGTTGGGTTTAAGTTGTGAGTTGTGGTGACACGAAGGCGGGCCATTTTAGGGACTAGCGATCGGCGGTTCGGGATTGAACGGGGCGTGTGGACATCCTGGGTCGTCATGATATGCCTTCCGGCATCACGACTGATAAGCACAGCTCAGGTTCCCATCGGTTACCGGACGCCACGCGTTGGCTGGCATACATGCAATTGGGTTCGGATATTCATAGGACCTCGCGCGTATCAGGATCCGAACCCGAACCCTAATGATGTGGACAACTCAAATTCAAGGCGGAATCTGTATTCATGAATTGAGAGTGGTGTGTGATCCATGCACTTGGTCTATCCTTTGTCGCAGGCGATGCAGGGAGACTGTCTGGCCGAATTCTAGGCCTGGAAGAATCTTGGAAATGCAACGTAAGTTCCTCAATGATGCCAGACTTTCGACATTCTTATCGCCAAGCTCGGGTAGTTCGCGGCCTGAAGCACGGATAGGAAGACGCGCCTCACGAGCAAGAAGTCCTCGCATAGCACATTGTAATAGAAACCTTACAACAGGGAACAGAGTTATGTATAAGGATGTTAGGCAGCGGAACAAACCGCGTGATGGGGTAGAGAGACATGAAGCCAGCCCCATCGCAGTCAGAATGCTCCTCAAATTCCTTTACGAGCATATGGGGTGCGATGGAAGTCTTAGATATACCAGAAAGGCAGGACTTCCATCGATCTTGACATTGTGTCAAGTCCCAGCTCGAACCTTCCAACCTAACATGCTCGACACCCTGACCCTCCATCCTAATTCACCTCAATTTTCTAAGAGGAGGAATTCACAATCCTTAGGACTTGCTATTCAGACGTAGCGATACAGCAACAGGAACAAGGTCTGGTGGAACTGTCGCAACTATCTGTAAAGTAAAGGGAGCGCGTAAGCAGACTCCTGGAGGGGAACAGACAACCACTTGCCTTTCTCAGTGCATCTCCTCCTCCAACGTCCCACCCGCCCTTGGCAAGGGGTAAAAGAATGTCGTTAAGAATTTCTCCACAGAGTAAGCCGAGGCCATGTCGTTCCTTCGTGTATCTCCGCCATCGCAAGAGGTTGGTGAGTAAGCGAGCGGCTCTTATCATGAACCGTAACCGCGCCGATGGAGATTCTGGTTGGAAACCTGTCGCCCGCGAGCCATCCGTGCCAGCGAACCGTTTGACCTGCTCTCGCGTTGTCGTGATTACCTTCCGGAAACCATGTGCAACCGTGTGCAACACTGACTGGACGCCAATTCGGTCAGCCAAATCTTTCAACATATGATGGCAGCGTACCTGATATTTTATGTCCTCTGTTCCTAGGTATGCTTCTAACTGTTCCGCTAAGTCCAACATCCTCATGATGTGGCGCATCGAGAAGGGATCAAGTGCCCCCGCATTGAGGAGCGCGTTCAATCGCGGGACAAATACGGTGCTCGTCATTTGAATGGATAGGTCTTCCTCAGGAGTGGGTTCTTCCTCCCCTGTTGGTCTCGAGAAGTCGTGCAGATTGGAATACCATGCAAATTCTTCCAGGCGCGGCGGTGTCTGTCGGCGAGGTGTCAGCGACACAACTACGCGAGTGAGGTATGTAGTACGAGCATCAAGAGGTATCCAGCCCACCATCTCTACCCTGGCCCAAAACTCCCAGGCCTGTACCAGACCCATCCCGCCCCAGGCATTCTTCCAGCTATCCTCGTACTTCGTCCTCCACTCCCCGAACCAAACAGCAATTCCATGCTTCGGGTCCCGGAACTCCTTAGCCTTGACATCGTCAAAGAGGGCTGTGACTTTCGCCCGAAGTTTTCGAATCGCCTCCTCGAAGTCCCATGCGTCTGAGGGCAGTAAGGATGCATCGGTTGAGTCTCCAGCGTCCTCCATCTCTGAGTTGATTGCTCCTCGCAGCTTCCCTCTCCTTGCATGGCGTTGGCTGCGTGCGGCTCGGCGTTCCCGTCGAACGGGGGCTTGAGGGCTAGTGTTGGAAGGGATGGTGCGCCCTAATTCATCAACCTGCTCCACGTCTACCATGTCTGGTGGCAGCCCAAAGACCAGTACAAGGTCGTCTTCGTTCTCATCGTCTCGTCGCTTTTGAATTATGTCGAACCTCTCCTTCAACAGTGATGCGTGCTCCTCTTCGAGCCTCTCCAAGCCAGGGAACTGTACGTGGAAGTGAGTTTGATGTATACATTGGCGCGATTAGGGACTTACTTTCTCGTCGAGGAAGTCCCCAACACTCTCCACACGCTCCTTGAAGCCCTGGAACCAAGCACGCCTTTGTTCAGCCTTCCATACTTGGTCCTTTAACTCAGCTTCTTGCTTGTTGAGCAATGTATTCTCTTCGCCCATCTTGATTAGTTCGGCTGTGTTCTTTGCATGCGAAGTCGTAAGAGCGGTCAGCTTCTGTGTCAGCTTCGCTATGGCGACGCCCAGCACAGGTACAGGGGTCGCTGGTGGGATGGGGGTTGGCTCGTAGGTCTTCGGGGCGGTGACCTGGTGCCGGGTATCCGCGGCATTGCCAGCCCTTCGCACTTGCGCGAGCTCCCATTCCATGCTCTCCTCGTCCTGCCCTTCCCTGTAAGCTTCTTTATTAACACTTGGGAAGGATGCGAGCAGACCACCTACGCTTCGTCGATCAGTTCGACAATTCCAGCCTTGCGCTTCTTCTCTTCTTCTTTCCGACCCTTCTTACTAAGAGCAATGCGTTCCTGTGCGCCAGTATACTCCGCCATTTCTAGGAGTTTGTCAGTCGTCACTGACAAATGTTGAACGACCACTGACCGTCATCGCCTTCACCCATTTCATCATCCTCTCGTACAAGTCGACTTTCAGGATGGGGTCCTATGGGCCCCTCTCGTTTAGAGACCGTCAACGGAATGAAGTCCTCTTCTGTGGTCGCGGTTTTCCTCAGTCGATCACGTTTCTCCTTTGCAGCTTTGATAGACGACTCTGAAGGAATCACGACCTCGTCATGAGAATATGACATTAGGGCCTGTATGTCATCCAGGTTCTCAATAACGGCGCCTTCCATCTCGCTCGCATCAAAGGGTAGCTCTCCGTCGTTGATTCCCACTGTGTCGACTGGCTGTTCAGGGCGAGGAGCAGCGGCGGTACTGGCCCTGAGTTCTGAAAGATAGGCTGCATCATATTTAGGTCCATCCGACCGAGAGGAAATACTGGTGTCATTGAGCGTAGAAGTCAATGCTGGACTATGGATGATCAGACTGTATAGGTCCTGTGCACTGGAAATTACTCACATAGACGATGCACCAGGGCCTTTGAGGGTTAGTTTGTTCCCCAATCGTTTGACCTGGAATGTGCCCTCCCCCCGGCCCTGCTTCACCAATCAGTATTCGAACCCGTAACAGGGGTATACACATGCCGACCTCTTCGTCGTTGTCAAAGCTCAGCCGTGATTGCGGCTTTGCTTTGGTCTTGTTGCGGTTCTTGAAATTTGAGATTGGCGTCGACAAGACCTCCTCGTCATTGTGGCCGGTAGTCGTTCTTCTCGAGGCCACAGTTTTCGACTTGGTCCGCTTCACAAATACGGGCGCCTTGTCCGTCATGGCTGGGGTTCAAGGAGAGTTGCAACTTTCTCCCAGTCCATTTATGCCATGGAGGCAAGCGCTTGCTCGCTTACACCTCGCTACTTCAAGACCTGGAACAAAAACAACTAGAGGAAACGCGTGCTGCTCAGGCCACAAAGCGCGAGGAACATTCAGATGATCCCTCTAAGGGTACTGCAAACTATATGCGGCTCGAAGAACCCGCAGAAAACGTCCGAACAATCCAGCTCGAGGTCGAGCACTTCGAGTTTTCTACCTCCCGTTTCCTCACTCATGCTCGTGCTCTCTTCCAGCTTTTAAAGTACTTCAGAGATTTGGATTCCACAGCATCGCGTCAAACGGTCGAGTCAGTTTCTCAGTTGACCCGCGCCCTTCGCAATTATGGTCTCACGAAGGCTGAGAAGCTTCAGATAGTCAACCATGCGCCGAAAGAGGAGGTCGATCTCTACGTGGTACGTTGAAAACCGAGGCTTTGAACCAATCCTAATCTTCACCTAGCTTGTCGAAGAGGTGGAAGAGAGGCTCGATGAGAACAAGAGGGCAGAGATCTTAGAACTTGTGCAGAGGGGCTTACGTGAACCCCTCTTTCTTCCAGGAGATGGCTCCCAAACCAGTGGGGCGGACATCGATATGACTGAACAGCTGGGGGACGGTTCAGAAGATGAAGGGCCAACGGAATATCCACAGGACGAAGGATATGATGAGGACGGTGAAGGCGAAGGCTTCGAGGGCGACCTAGAAATTGACGAGGTCCCGGATTAGGCCATTGTGGTTGTCTTGCAGAGACACAATCGAGGCAATGGATTCACAAATTATAATAAAGTCACGCTTGAATTGTAACTGTCGATGTTTGTTATGGTTGTCAGCCTCTGTTCAGCCTCCGTAACTTGAACCGCTGCTTGCTTCACAGTATTTTACCAAAAGAGGCATGGCAACCCCTCGACCTTCAGACGCACCCTCCTTTTATGACCGACCATCGTCACGAACAGCGCCGCACTCGGAGGCGACGCCGCACACACGGAAGAACTCGACGACTTCAAGCTTCTTCGGCGCAACCGCACGACCGAGTACAGATGCTTTAGCTGCCGAGCGAGGATATACCAGGGACTCTCACTATGCCCCAGTTCAGTCTCCGGGATTCGCTGGCAGTCCAGTTACCCAACCAACGGACGCAGAAGCCGGGTGGGACGTTTTCGCTGACTTCAACAACAGTGGACCTAGATACAGCAGTTTTAAGGCTCAAACAGCCGGGTAAGCTACTTAAGCTAGTCTACAAGCTCAAAATATTCAAACTCGATGATGCAGCTATCAGCCCATTCGCACACCAGCAAATCTGAAGGGAGATCCGTCAGTCCATGGAATCCAAACCGCTGATGGACAGCCGGTTGAGCTGGTAACAGTCCCAGCACTGGGACCAGAATGGCGAGCGGATGAACTGAAGGCGATGACGCAGAAGGGCAAACGTGAGGAGAAGCGGGAGAGGCGGAGGGATATTTTCAAGGCATGGAACCGGGACCAAGTCGGTATTTGCGGTAGATGGGGCACCCGAAAGGCAATTGTCTGGACCATTTTCGGTTTATGCGTCGTGTAGGTCCAAATGTGTTTGTGTATCTCACGTCGGACGCTGATATATCCCTACAGCACTGGCATCATCCTCGCATTTACCATTCCTCGAGTCCCAGGTTTCGTTTTCAACACGCAGACACCGCTTGGGAACTCGACACTGGGAAATGTTCCCGACCCGGCTTTCGGGACATTCCCTGCAAACTTTACTTTCTACGCTTCTCTTGATGTCGAGGTTGATACGAACGCCAACTTCATACCTCTCCATTTCAACTCGTGGCGCTCGGAAATTTACGAGCTCAACACCGGCGAGAAGATTGCCACTGGGGATTGGGGATCGTACACACTCCCTGCAAAGAAATATACCCGAATCTTTCTCCCCGTTACCTTCAGCTATACGGCTGCAAACACTACCGATAAGACTTGGGCTACAGTCTATAATTCTTGCCGAAATAGTAACCAGTTCGACGACAAAAAGCGGCCGGGTATGTACTTTTATCCAGATTGCTTTTCCCAAATCCAGTTGTTTAATCGAATTTTTGTTGATTAGGAATGGACCTCACCATCGTCCTGTACATGAACATCGCGGGATTGCTCAGCCAATCTGCTGCCTCCAAGGTTGTTACTGCCGCCCCTTGCCCATTCGAACTTTCTCCCAATAATTCTTAGTCATTTCATGGCTCCGTTTACAAGTCTCGCGTAATGCGTTTCGGCTTCTCATGGACGATCCATCTGGACATCCGTTCCTCAATCCTAGTAGTGGCCTTTGCACCCCATCGCTCCCTTTCTTTATCGTACCTCTATTTGTCGTGCCCTGCATCGCTTCTGTCCACACGTTTTGCAGCATCAATCATGATCCATCATACCGCGTTCGCCATGCAATCTACACTCGTTTTGAATGATCCTAGATGGCATGTAGGAGTCTAAGTCAATGCGATTGACAGTATAAAGCCCTTTCCTCCGTCAAATGAGAGCGACCTGATGAAAAACTTGCAAGAACTAATCCAGCTGAAATGTGAGAACTCCTTGGTAGCTTCTGACCATTTTCACATCTCATGTCATTCGGTAAACCATCATCCACATTCTCGGTTTTGAGACCAACACCTCCAGATAGAGGCTCCTTCCCATTGGATCACGATGGTGCAGCCCTCTCGTCAGAATAGTGCTCTTCAGAGGAGTTTCTGACCGGTCGCCCTCTTATCCCACACAGGTGAATGCAAAGCGTTCATGGAGCAGTACCTGGGATGTCTAAAATCTCATGGGAGCACAAGTACGCCCTGTCGTACGCTCTCACAGCAGTACTTGGAGTGCAGAATGAACCGGTATGTTCAGGACTTCGTTCTCGCAAACAATGAACGTAATACTCGATTATTCAGAGGACTTATGGAGCGGGATACATGGAAGAACCTCGGTTTTGCTCCGCCCACGGCCATCGCTCATCCGTCAAAGGGTTCCTCTGGCACTGAGTCGGACGGGCACTAAATCCCCACGCTGTTCTGGTTAATAACACCACAAGGAATCATTCGGACATGAGTATATCGTGACTAGTGTTGTTGAATGACAGCTGGATTTGGTTACCTTGCTTCTTTGCCGTTCGCTCCCTAATGAACGTTCGCCACCTCTTCCCTACCCCCTTTGTACAAATGGAGTGTCGTTCAATCTGGGCAGGGCCAACAAGGGCCCTGGTCCCATCTATGACAACCAGGCATCAATTCCCAGATGAGTGTGAAGACCAGTAACCTGAACATGAAGTATTCTCCCTCCAGTGCACAAGGCGGACGTGATTGGAACAACACTCTTTGGCTGACTGATTGTACAGAAGCGCAGGGCGGCATAGCGCAACTCACTGTGGAGATCATTGGAAAAACAGGTCGTTAACCGCTTGTAACGTGTCTCCCTTGTTGCTTATGGAATAATTCGACAACTGTTATCTTCCGATATCGACACGTCGAAGCTTGGCTCCTCAGTGGAAACCATCACTGAGCATTGATCCTTTGTAATAACGTGAGTCCAAATTTCGATATGGCCGGAACATTTAACTCGCGCCGAATAGGCGGAGATTGCGCCGAGTAGGCAATAAGGAGTAATGTTGACATGGCTCAAGGACAATCAGTGAGAAGTCAGTCAAGAGTGCTCAAAGTAGTAGGATCAACTGAAGGCATCCAGTACGATGAACAGGCGAACAGAAGATATTGCTTGTGATTTTGCAACGTAGAGTACATCTATGCACGAAATCCCCATGAGAACAAATGTCGAAATTGAAGAGGTACCACTTGACACTTCGTGGGGCCGTCCAGAGGATGAATTGGTAGGCAGCAATGCGACGTGACGGTTCAACTAGTAGACCATGGGGATGATTTTGTATGGTACAAGCTCCTTGTATCGTTCCCAATCATCGCCGTACCTGACGCAAGTAAAGGCACAGATGAGTCCATGGTTCGAGACAGAAGGTTGAGGACTTACTTGTGGGCGCATAGTTTATCATCTCGCGCTTGACGATGGACCAGAAGCACAACAAAGAACACAAAGTGAAAGTAGGAGACAGGAGTTTCGAAGCCAGTTGGTAGCGACCATGTGATAGCCATGATGAGGTCACCCCTTCAAAGAGTGCGTCAAGGTAAGTTATTACCCAGGACTTTGGTGCACTTACATATAATTAGGGTGCCTTGACATACCCCACCAACCACTAGTCAGAAGCTTAGTACCACGCTTGGTCTCGATGTACTGCAAGTTCTTCGGGTTCTTCCCATCCCTGAAGTCGTTCTTCTCTGAATTAGCGCTACGGAAGATCCAGTAGCCTAAGGCATGAAGCGAGAAGATGGAAGCCGTCCAAACTGGCCCCAACTCGACATGGTTCCAAGCGAGATACCGAGCTTGGATGGAGTAGACGAACGGTAGCCAGAGCAAGTCACCGACGGAGAGCATGAAACCGAAACCATCCGACGTGATATCCATAGTAGATAGGATGGCAGGTTCGTTGTAAAGCGCATCAGCAACGTACCATCCCTGGAAGGCGAGGACGAGCCACATAGAATCGGTGATGCTGGACAAGGACAAGGTGTCAGACTTGGAGCGACGGACAGCTTGTTCGCATGCCATGGACAGGTTGATGAGGGTCCACAAAATCATGCCGGGACGGAGTTCATTGAAGGATTTCACTTCAAGAGAGCCAACAGAGGGATTGAGCTCGCGACCAATGAACCACTGTAGACAGTTTTAAGTCCAGTACTCCTATGGCTAAGGGAAAACTAATCGACGTACATCGTAAAGATGGTTCCCCGTGTTGCCACCAAGAGCCAAGAGATGACCGGGTCTGAAGGACCACGCATACCAGACAAAAGCCTGGACGACGGAGTTGATGAGAGCGGCAGTGACAAGGCCGATCCAGTGGTCATGAATGTAGGTGAATGAGGATGGACCGAAATTGACGATGACGCCGAGAGCAAGCCCAAGAGCGAGCAAGCAAGTGGAAAAGGCTACAATGAAGAAGTAAAATGAGCACGAGGGCTAAGATAGGTAGTACGGTGCGACTTGCCATTAATTTTGTATTTCAACTTCTTGCCAGTTCGCATTTGTTGACCCTCGACCCAATCGCCAGGGAGGATAGCCCACGCGACGAGACAAAAGGTGTACCACCCAAAGTAGACTAGGAAAGCCTCGGTGTCCCAGAGGCTCTTCCACCAGTCGGGGTTTGTCACGGCCAGTTTAAACTCAGTGGGCAGCTCGACCCATGAACGCGGGCAGCCCCCGGCCTGTTCCGAGCATTGAAGAGAGAGTACG
>Ga0209131_1003119_pt1 | contig 11085 bp, 10 predicted proteins | sample GraSoi_2013_40cm_FD_185826 | JGI IMG/M metagenome (GOLD analysis project Ga0209131, IMG submission 185826) | Grasslands soil microbial communities from the Angelo Coastal Reserve, California, USA - Sample 9_17_2013_40cm (SPAdes) (version 2) | ecosystem: Environmental > Terrestrial > Soil >...
CGCGTTGTTCATCCATTGGAAGTGTGTTGACAAACGCATATTGGAAATGTTCAAACGACATTTGCACAGGTTGACTCAACAAAAACGGATTGATCGCCGGGAAGTTCGCCTTTAAGAACGAGAACTCAGTAGTGAACACACCCGCAGGCGGAGCCGGGTCAATCGCCACGCCAGCGACAGCCGCATCGCGTTGCAGTAACAACTGCACAACCAGCCCGCCCATCGAGTGACCGATGATGGCGGGCTTTTCGTCCAAGCCTTTGATGATGTTCTCGAAGTGCTCGACAATATCCCCTAACTTCAATTTCGCTAATTCAGAGTCGGGATGTGCAGTGCGCAGTTCTTCAACAGACTTATCACGCCTGGGCCAGGCGGGAGCGATTACTTTGTAACCCTTGGATTCGTAATAGGGAATCCAGTTCTCCCAACAGAGGGGCGTCATGAACATGCCATGAATGAGGACGATGGTTTTGGTTTTCATTTAGTGATCCTTAAGAATAATCTTCGGTAAAAATAAAGAACGTTGAGCTATCTTAGTTTAGCATCCGCCCAATAAATGCTAATATTAGCAGAATCCCTGTAATGCCAATAACAAAAACAATAAATATTCCTACAGCCGTATATATTTTCCAATTCTTGGTTCCACTTTGCAGCAACAAAACTAAAGAACCGCTGTATGCCAATTGAATGATAGTTATTATTAATGCCGTAGCTACACCATATTGTGTAAAAGCAAGAATTGGCATAACTACTGCACCAGCATAAGCCCTAAACAAAGTAAAACCTCTTGCGCTTGAGTGCAAATTAAATAGACTGATTGCCAAAACTACGTCAATTACTAAAGAAATAATATTAGGAATCTGCCCTAACAAATAAGCAGTTAAGGACAATAAAGTATTGACTACCAGAAATCCTGCAGCGATTTGGAAGGCAATTGGCTTAATTTGCCATGGATACTCTCTATTAGTATGACTTCCTTCGGTTTGGCGACCGGTGGGCAGCATATTTAGATTGTTCATTTTTGATCCTCCTCATATTTATATGAATACATATCTCATTATACTGAATCAGCTATTTACAAAAAAGTGATAGCCACATTGGAAGTGACTGTCATCTAACTACAACGCTTATCTACTCACAGCTGCTTGATCATATTCAAACTGGAGATTTCATATCCTATGCCTTCGTACAAATTCTTTGCCACTTTGTTGTAAGCAAACACATGCAAGCCAATCGACTTCAACCCCAGTTCACGCGCTTTTTCTTCGATCAACAACATCGCCTGTTTGCCATAACCCTTGCCGCGGAATTTCCCATCGATACGGATGTCAAAAATAAAACCGCTCTTGGTAGGACGGTCCATATTGGCGCGCATCCATATCAATCCAACAGCCTGTTCCTCATCGTACACCGTGTATAGATAATGATTCTCGCTTTGCAAACCTTGCGGCAACAACATCTCAAACTCTTTGCGCGATTTCTCCAACGCCTCGGCTTCATCCCAATATCCAGCACGGACGTTGTCCGCTGCATATTCAGGAACGGCTTGCGCAAGAAATGCATCGAATTCAGATTGGGTCATGGGGGTTAGTGTAGTCATAGGATGATTATACTTTCCTAGTGCTGGTTATATTGAATCGGTTCGACTTCTCGCTCACTTTCAGTTTTTACTTTCCGTTCCCGTGCATAATAAAAAGTCTCACGCAGTTGCGGGGTAATGAGACTGATCTTGCGATGTCCCATGCGTGTGCCGTGAAATTGCATATACCGAAACCAGAATATGGATACGATATTCTTCCATAGTACACGTTCACGTGCTGCATGCCAGAGATCGCTGAAAATGTTGGTCGATGTCAGGCGCAAGAAATCATAAATATTGAAATGCGACTCAGGATAGATCTTTTTGAAAGCCATCGCTTCGCGGCGATACCGATTGAACACACCTTGCGGCGTCTCATTGTGCACGTGGATGATCTCCGCTTCGGCAACATACGCAATGGTATACCCCTGTTCCCGCGTCCACTTCGCCCAAGCAAGATCCTCCAACCCAGTCAAGGTTTCATCATACGGATTCTTTTCCCACAAACTTTTGCGGATGGCGGCGTTGGCGTTATTGCAAAAGGCAGTCGTTTGATCTAGTTGACTATGATTCGGATACCACTGCTGAAAAATTTGCTGCTCTGAATATTTTGCAGAGTCAGGTCCGCGCTGCTTGCCGTAGGTCAATGCCACCTTTTCATTTTCAAACGGATGCAGCAGACTCTCCAGCCAATCGGGATAGACGGGATAGACATGTGCGCTGGCAATCACGACAAATTCACGCGTCGCTGCCCTAAGCCCGAAGTTGAGTGACCGCCCAAACGTAAACTCCGCTGACGGGATTCGCACGATCCGCGCGCCAAAGGCTTCTGCAACCGAAACAGTTTGATCGGTCGAACCTGAATCGACGAGGATGATCTCAACATCCTTGAGCGTTTGTTGTCGAAGCCCTTCGAGCAAACGTCCGATATGTTTGTCCTCGTTATACGCGCGGATGACAATGGAACAAGTCACCAATCATTACCCTTCTCATACCCCAACTTTACCAGTAAATCATCCGCCAGATCTTTAAATATCTTCTTATGCTCGTCGGTAAAGTGGTTCTGCCATTCGCCTGTCTTCCCTGAACGGAAAGTGGGAGAACGGCTGGGGTTGATGGACGATTCCAAAGAATCAAGAATCAGCTCTCGGGGAGCTTGAAGCGAGGCGTGCGCAAGGTAATGATCCAGAATGCGGTTCAAAGTCGCGGCGCGGTCGTTGATTAAGTCTTCGAAATGAATTGTCAAAACTTCGGGATGATTGAGCCAATCCAAATAGGGGGCGAAGCGGTCAGCGATGTTTGAGAATTCAATATTTGCATCAGGTCGACCCAGAATGCTAACCTTGAGCCGCGCGTCGAAATCAGGCAGTGATTGATAATAGGCGTGATGGACATGCCGCGACTCCATTTCGGTCACGTAGAAAACATGCGAGACGACCACATCGCGCGGATCGCGGAAGATAAAATAGGGAATGAAGTTGAGTGTGCACACGCGGGCAACCGCTGCGGGACGGGCAAAGAGATGCGCGGACGCCACATCGCGTGGACGAAGGGCATTGAGCCAGGCAATGGCTTCTTCGGGAGAACGTTTGACTCCGCTTTCGCCTTCGTATTCGGCATAAAAGGAGTGCAGGCGTTTGGTGTACGGCGCGACTTTTGAAAAGCCAAGTAGAATTTGATCAAGTAGATGGGTGCCACTCTTGGGGAAGGATATGCCAAGCAAAACTGGCAGATTTTGAGGTTGCGACCCAAAACGGATTTGTTGTATGCCTTTTTCGGTTTGATAAAGAACGGAACGGAGCGATGATTTCAAAGACATACAGGTATTTAACCACAAAATTGATTGCGAGACGTAAACCGTATTTCTGGGTTATAAGTGGTACAAGATGAAGACAACCGTATTCAATACTCCTGTTCTTAGCACGGTATATCACTATCTCACAAGATTCATTATGTGGCTGCTTGGCTGGCACGTGGAAGGGACACTCCCCGCCTTGCCAAAATTTATTTTGATCGGCGCGCCGCACACCTCCAATTGGGATTTTGTTTTGTTCCTCGGTGTGATCTTCACACTGCGGGCAAATGTCCGCTTCATGGGCAAAGCAGAGATATTCCGCAACCCGTTTGGCTGGTTCTTCTATTATTGCGGCGGCGTACCCGTTGACCGCAAAAAGGCTACGGGGTTGGTGGAGCAAATGGTGGACGCTTGCAATAAATCAGATCAATTCATTCTGACCATTGCTCCTGAAGGAACACGTCATCAGGTGACCGAGTGGAAGCGCGGCTTTTATCATATCGCCAAAAGCGCAGGGATTCCCATCGTGATGGCACAGGTGGATGGCAAACATAAGACCGTTCACATTATGGGGCAGGTGTTTCATCCCACTGATGATATCGAAGTGGATATGAAAATGATCAAGAGTGTATTCGAGGGAATCACAGGAATCAATCCAAGGCGCAGGTATATTACGCTTGAGGCTTAATCAATTCACATAAGCGGGAATCACATCCTGCTACAAATCGGCAACCGCTGGGATAATTACCCTTCCAAAGATTTCCAATGGTTTGATCTCATGAGTATTGGGCATATTGAAAATCGCGTGTTGAACGCCAATCGCGGCCAGCGCCTTACATTCTTCGATCACATCTTTGGCGCTCATTTTTTCAGGCGCAAGATGGACCGTGCTGAGGGTGGTTTTTTCGATCTCGTTATAATCACGCCCCTCTTTTTCGCAGTGCTGTTTTAAGATATCCAGTTTGGCGCGGACCGTATCCACGCCCATTCTCGCGAATAGATTGCAGGCATCTGCATATTTTGCCACCAGCCGCAAAGTCTGCTTTTCGCCAGAGCCGCCGATCAGGATTGGCGGATGAGGTTTTGAAAGCGGCTGCGGACTACACAACGTTTCTTCAAGTTGATAATATTTTCCTTGATACGCGCCGTTATTATCTGACCACATTTGTTTGGTGATTTCAAGAGTTTCGGTGAGGCGTTCGAAGCGCTCCTTGGTGGATGGGAACGGGATACCCAATCCGCGCGCTTCACGTTCATTCCAAGCCGCACCAATACCGAGATACGCCCGCCCGCCGGAAAGCACATCGAGAGTTGCGACTGTTTTCGCAAGTATTCCTGGATAACGATAAATAACACCAGTGACCATTGTGCCAAGAGTCGCTTTTTTGGTGACTGCCGCCAGATACGAAAGCGTACTATAACCTTCCAGCATTTCATCTTCTGCCGGACCGAGTCCCATAGCACGATCGCGGCTGCCGATCTGGAAGAAGTGATCCATCACCCAGAGGCTTGAAAAGCCAGTATCATCAGCGGTGCGTGCAATCTCAGCCAATTTACCGCCAAGTTCTTTTGGACCATCTGGATATGTAAAGTTTGGAATCTGCAAACCAATTTTCATTTTGCCTCTTTGCCAACGCCAGTTATCTTCATTTCACTCCCTTACTTGAATTCACTATACTCTCCAAGCCAGCGTGGCTTGACTGAGTGACTCAACTTCCTCCGCAGTCAAAGAGAATGTGAGCGCACCCGCATTATCCATTGCCTGTTTGCCATTCTTCGCGCCGGGGATCGGAAGCACAATCGGATTTTCAATCAGCCAACGCAGTGCAACTTGACTCGGAGTTTTTGAATAACGATCGCCAATCTTTTTCAATAGTTCCAAAACAGGTTGAACAGCCTCCATTCCCTTCCTACTGAAGTTTGGCAGAAAGCGTCTCAGTCCACCAGCTTTCTGCGTGGCTGAATATTTACCGGTTAATGCACCACCTCCCAGTGGGGTATAAGCAATGAGCGTGATGCCCAGCTCGCGGCACGCATCCAGAACGCCGTTCGTCTCCGGCTGACGATGCAACAGTGAATATTCGACTTGATTGGATGCCAGCGGAATCCCGCGCTTCGTAAGCGCTGCATGCGCCTCCCGCATCTGCTCGGCTGAATAGTTGCTTACTCCCACCGCCTTGACCTTGCCCGCCGCGACCGCATCTGCGAGCAGGTCCATCAACTTTGGAATCGAGACACGATTGGAGGGAAAGTGATGTTGATATAGATCAATCGTGTTCCGCCCAAGCCGCATAAGACTAGCCTCGAGTTCCTTTGGAAAATCTTCTGTTCGAAAAGAAAAACCGCCGGGAAATTTTGACGCGACCAAAACATTTTGTCCGTGGACTAATTCACCCAAACGGAGTTCAGCCGCGCCACCGCTATACATCGCGGCGGTATCGAATAACGTCACGCCCGCTGCGATGCTGGATTCCAATGCAAGTTTTTCTTCGTCGAATCCGTGCGCGCCGCCGTAAGCGGTCTTGGCGGGATGCAAACGAGCAAGTCCTTTCGCGTCACCCCAAGTCATCGCCCCAACTCCCAAACGCGGCACTTGTAATTGACTTCGGCCTAATGATGTTTTGGGTTCCATTTGTTTCTCCTATAGCAGGTTGAATATTTTAGAAACCGTTGCATGCTTATTCTATCAGGATAGCTGCCTTGTCATCGACGTGAATATTATCGCCCAAAGCCGCACTGGTTTTGATTGATTCTACTCTTGGATAACTTTATATTCGCGGCATAGTTGAGATCAATCGGAGTCGAAAGTATATAACACATCAGAGGTGATGCGTTGTTGATTTCGGGGAAGATTGGAACTATACTGCTAACAGGTTGAATTAATTCAATATAATTCAACAATTATGAAGGATATACCAATCAGTATTTTTTTATCTATATCTTCAAGGTGAAAGATGGAAAAGAAAAGTGTTGATTCACCCAAGAAACAATCTCCACCATCACTCAGACGTGCCATTTTTTCTCTAATTACGATAATCGGAGTGTTAATATTTAGTGGAGTATTCATTCAATCTATCAAACCAAAGATTTGGACGAACTATAACCTCTCGAACTCCGGGCTGATTGATCGAAATGGTAAAGTTTCAATAACAGCCATGGCCTTTGATACAAATGGACAGCTTTGGGTTGGGAATCCCGATGGGGTATTTACATTGACCCCAGATGGTACTTGGAAAAGTTACACAACATCAAACTCTAAACTTCCAAGTGGGGCAATTGGGTCGCTGACGATAGATAACCACAATCAAGTTTGGGTTGGTACAACTTCTGGCTTGGGAATGCTCACCTCTCAAGAGAAGACATGGGAAACATTGTTAAATGAACGGGTATTTGCTCTGGCTACCGATCAACAGGGGCAACTCTGGGTAGCGACAGAAAAAAAGTTAAGCCTGTTATCCAATGGTCAATGGAAAGACTACACTTCAGAATACTCTGAATTGTCGAAATATGCTTCTTATGCCTTAGTTGTTGATCAAGATGGGCAAGTGTGGACAACCGATCGACTCCAAATTGACATTCTTACACCCAAGAGGATATGGATAAAAGATATTGCCAATAAGGTTATCCAGCCTCGGTACAACAGTATACGAGCGCTTGCTATTGACAATCAAAATAGAGTTTGGGTCGGAACTGAAAGCGGATTGGTTGAATGTATTAACGGGAAATGCGTAAGTTATGATGCTCGTAACCCTAAATTGGCAAAGGGCTTAAATTTGTCAACAGATATATTAACCTACGATGTACGTGCATTAGCATTCGACAATAATAATAAACTATGGGTCAACACTGGTGAGAAGCTACACATATTAGACATTTTCCTTGCATCCCTCTTGAACGGGCCTTTAGCATTTCGCGACTTCGAAAACATCATACTATTTGTACTAGGATATTTTTTCGTTGCACGTCAGCTTCCCAAGAAAAACAATTCACTTATTGGCGCGCTAGGCGGTGGTTTAGCCTCCGTAATGATAGGGGCTTCTATGTCATTTCTCCCTTCAACATACACCATTATTATTGTAATGACAGTGATTGGCATAATTATTGGTTTAGCTGTAGGCTTTTTTGGAGGAAAAGTCGGTGGCAAGTTAGTGGCTTATATAAGTGGTGGCGTTAGTGTCTTTGCGCTTTATTTCTTCCTGATAGTAATCTTCTCTCAACAATAACCTTGATAATCACTCTTGAACAACTGCATGAAATTCTGATCCATGTAGGTATCGTTCACTTTGAAATAGTGCGGCTGGAGTCCATAGCTCCGAAAGCCGATCTTTTCATACAATTTGATCGCGCTCTTATTCCCAGCAACAACACTTAACTGGATTTGTTCAAGCCCACCCATCGTAAAAGCATATTCGACCACACTCCTGATGAGTTTCTCCCCAATGTTTTGACCGCGATGGTTCGAATCCAAATAGACTTGTACGAGTTCGCCGCGATGCCTGTCACGTTTACGGTTCATGCGGTCAAAGCCAGTGATGCCAATCAACTTATCAACATCGAACACGCCGAACATAAAGTGCTCTGGCGAAGCGTTTTCAATGAAGGTTTCAAACTTCAATTTGGGATTAAGGATTTCCTCTTCATACGTGGACCCAAAATTTTCGGCGGCGTTCTTCAAACATGTGAAACGGATTTCGCGATAAATAGCTGACTCATTGGGCTGTAGTTTTCGGATAATAATCATACTTGCCTTGCGTTTTATCTAAAACCAAGCACTATTAATTTATTTTGCCTCTGCCATTGACCGTTTGAAATCAGCCACCACCTTGACGGGTGTAGGGTCAACGCCATAGCCCATGGCAAGATAATATGCCATGTAATCGCCAAAGAGGATCAGAGTCCATATGTGCGCGAGCAGAGTATTGCCGCGGGCGTCCACGTAATCTGTGTTCAAGCCTTCGAGCATGAAAGCTTGACGAGTGAGGTCGGAGCGTTGGCGGTTACGTGGATGATCGGAGGGCGCGCGCAGGAAGAGTGTCATCGTGTGGGCGTTGAGTGTCTCTTGCGGATTCATGGTACCAGCCATCGTATTGTGATTCGCTTCAGGGATGGACTCAAAGCTGGCGCCGGCTTTTGCCACCTCATTGATCTGTCCCTTCCAGCGGCGGGCAACGGAAGTCAATGAACCAGATGCCATGAACGTGACCCAACGCCCCATCAATTGACCGGCATAACGCTTGGCAGGATTCTTCGCCGCGATAACATCGACTTTCAAATGTTGTTGCGTTCTTTTCATGGCAGCCACGGTATCGTCCACAACTTCTTTTTGATCGGGAATAAATCCCAAGCGTTGGAACATGCCCAACAATAAACCGAAGGAAAAACCAACTCCTGAACTCGCCTGTGCGGCATGGTCGAAAGTCCATAAGAGAATATTATTTTCTTTCGCACGTTTTGCCAGTTCGCCGCCTGTGCAAACTACCACGATTCGACATTCAGCTTTGCGCGCGGCTTCGAAGGCGGATAATGTTTCTTCAGTGTTGCCGGAGTGGGATGAGCAAATGACCAGCGTCTCTGCGCCGCGCGCAAAGAGGGGTAGGTCATAGTCACGATGGACAGAAACAGGCAGCGGGGAGAGTGAAGCGCAGTACGAGGCGAGCAGGTCGGCGCCGATGGCTGATCCGCCCATGCCGACGATCACCACCTGTTTGAAGTCCGTCCAATCAGGTAGTTGGTGTTTCAGCCCCAGTTGATAGGCATAACCCAACTGGTCGGGCAGGTTATCAATTTCACCAAGCATGTTGAACGTATCGATTTGTTTGAAGCGAGCAAGATCATCAAGATTCATTCGAACTCCCAATGCAAGAATATGGTACGATTTTACAGCAAATTTAGTTTGATTTCTGTATTGAAATTGTCAGGCTAGATGGCATCGATTTTAATGTAGGGGGTTGTACTTTGTGACATGATTAGTGTACAGGGATTGCGCTAACATATAGAATCGCACTTCCAAGGAGTTGGCCTTGTTCAAGCGAAAAGTGATTGGCATGGTTTTGATCGTGGGTATGTTGTTCGGTCAGCCTGTTCCGCGCGTGCAGGCGGCAATTTGTGACCAGGTACAGTTCGTATCTGATCTCACTGCGCCCGATGGCACAATCTTTGCGCCAGGCACGGCATTCACCAAAACATGGCGCTTGAAAAATATTGGTACCTGCACCTGGACGACTGCCTACCATCTCGTCTGGGCTGGCGGCGATGCGATCGGTGGACCGGCTTCTTTGTTGCTGCCAGTGAGCGTAGCGCCCGGTAAGATGTTGGATATTTCTGTAAAACTGGTGGCACCTGCTGCTAGTGGAGACTATAAAGGTCTTTGGAAGTTAAGCAATGCCTCCAGTGTCCAATTTGGAATTGGTGATTCTAGCACTGATGCATTCTGGGTTAACATTAGTGTTTTACAAACCAGTGCGGTCATTTATGATTTCGTCGCCAACGCGCCATATGCACAATGGAAAAGTGGCGCAGGTGCTCTGCCCTTCGGCGTCACTGGCGGTGATGATCGTGGATATGCCTATCAGGTGAATAACCCACATCTTGAAGATGATTCGATCGATGCCTCCCCAGGATTGATGACCGTTCCACAAAATAAATTAGATGGCTACATTCAAGCCACGTATCCCGAATTTCAGGTTCAAAAGGGTGATCAGATTCAAACGCTCGTCAACTGTGAATTTGCAGCGACAAGTTGTTACGCAACTTTCCGCATTGATTATCGATTATCGACTGGCATACAGGGAACCTTGTGGACCTGGAGGGAAGCCTACGATAAAAAGTTCTATCGCAAAAGTATCAGTCTCGATGCACTGGCAGGGAAAAAAGTTCAATTTATTTTCATGGTATTGGCGTCTGGATCAGCAAGTGGCGACCGTGCTTTGTGGGGATCACCGCGCATTGTTCGCGCTGGGACAACACAACCGCCTTCATTCCCTCCGACCCTTACCCCGCTGCCACCACCCTCGCCGACTCTCACCCCGTTCGCTTCACCACCGCCCACCATCGCGCCAGTTGGCTGTGATAAAGCAGCCTTCGTTGCCGATGTCACCGTGCCGGATGGTACGTTGTTTTCACCGGGCACAACTTTCATCAAAACTTGGCGCTTGAAAAATTCAGGCACCTGCACTTGGACGACCGCCTACAAACTTGTTTTCTACAGCGGAGAGCAAATGGGAGCGCCCACAGCGATCAATATTCCAAGGAGTATCACGCCAGGTGTGACGGTTGATCTGACAGTCAACATGGTTGCGCCTGCCACCGGTGGGACATATCGTGGCTATTGGATTCTAAGCAATGCCACTGGCAAATTATTTGGGCTTGGCCTTGACGCATCGAAACCCATTTGGGTGGATGTGAATGTTTCTGGCGGGTCGCCTGCAATTCCAGGGTACGACTTTGTCGCGAACGCCTGTGCAGCTCAATGGAAGAGCGGAGCGGGCATCCTGCCCTGCCCCGGCACCGATGGTGACATCAAAGGCTTTGCCATTCCCAATAATTCATCACAACTCGAAGATGGCACGATGGGACCGGCGCCATCGCTAACAATGGCACCCGAATCCAAATACAATGGCTACATTCAAGGCACCTATCCGCTATTTACAGTTCTGCCTGGCGATCATTTCAAGGGTAGTACGGGTTGTGCGTTTGGCTTTGCTTGTTATGT
>Ga0209131_1003121_pt1 | contig 11081 bp, 6 predicted proteins | sample GraSoi_2013_40cm_FD_185826 | JGI IMG/M metagenome (GOLD analysis project Ga0209131, IMG submission 185826) | Grasslands soil microbial communities from the Angelo Coastal Reserve, California, USA - Sample 9_17_2013_40cm (SPAdes) (version 2) | ecosystem: Environmental > Terrestrial > Soil >...
AAGTTGCTGATGAAGATGATAGTGCATCCGATGCTGAAGCTCCCGTCGCAGAAAAGTCTGATAATGCGGCTGATGAAGTTTCTGTAGATGATCTTTTGGATGATGTGCGCCGGTCTTTGATCGAAGATGCCGCTGAAGAAGATAAGAAAAAATCCAGTTGGTGGAATAAGAAGGGCAAAGGTAAGTCAAAAGACCAGGTTGTGGATGTAGCAGCACCAGTTGAGAATGTTGCGCCTGTTGCTGCCAGTGAACCAACAAAAGATGATACAGAGTATCTGGAGCAGATCGATGAGTTGATCGACCTGCTTGAACCTGAGGACGAAGAGTCTAAAGGTGTCGCAGTTGCCGAAACCGTAATTGCGCCCGTACCTGAGCCAGTAAAGCCGGAAGTTGCTGTAGATATGGATGAATTGAAGAAGCGCGTCTTCAGTCCATCTGAGGCCGGGAAGGAGCAGGAGATCACAGAGGTTCGGTCGATTGCCCTTGAAGGTGGCGAAGATGTATTTGTTGAGGTGGAGGCGAAGAAACCAGACGCGGCTGAAGAGCGGCGGCAGGCGTTTGAAAATTTGCTCAAGCCTTACCAGCGTTATATTAATTATGTCATAGCCTTTTTGGGCGTTGTTGCGGCGGTGCTTGTTTTGGTCCTGATGTACAGCTTTTATCTGCGGAACAAGCCCGCAGAGCCAGTGAAAGCAGTTTCCAATTTACCATTTCCAACTTCGATGATGCTCCCGGGCGGTTTGAATTTTAGACTCGGCAAGGGCGCGCTCCAAGATGGGACTTGGAATCCGCGCGGACCAGAGTGGCTGGAAGGCACCGAGATCTGCCGTTGGGTCGCCATTCCCTGGAGCCGCCAATTGGAGGCGGTTGTGCGGACTCTCACGCAAAAAGACACGATCGAGCTAGGGATGAGCAATAACGATAAGCTGACTTACAATGTGTATTCGATCAAGGAAATGACGCTTGCCGAAATGCAGAAATTGGATTCGAACTCGCCCTGTATGCTGCTAGTGCTTGCCAAACAGGACTCGGATAAACGGTGGGTGGTAACCGCTTTGCCATGATTGGTTGAGATGAAGCAAGTGGCGATTGAGATATCCCAAAAAGTCATCAAAATGCAATCATAGGAAAGGTTACAACTGGGTAACCTTTTCTATAACTTTTCGTCCTGATTTTGGAAGCAGGCGGTTTCTTCGCCCGCCTCATCTGGCTTGAAAATTTGATGGCATTGTATGGGATGCGTAGACCCCGAGACGAAATCTGGTCGCAAAATCCACTTTTATTAGTGAGTGGATGTAGTCTCTGGTGAGCAATAGCGAAACCGACCCCTTTATGGTCGGTTTTATTTTTTAATCGTTTGTAAAGATCAGGATGTATAAGAGAAATGACGATGAAAATTTATTCTCCAAAACAAAATAAACCAGGCTTCCGCGCTCAGGCAATGGTCGAATTTGCCGTCGCTTTGCCGGTGTTACTGGTCCTGCTGGTCGGGATCATAGAAGCCGGCAGAATGGTCATGATGTATGCGGTGGTAACCAATGCCAGTCGGGATGCAGTCCGCTATGCCTCTGCAGTTGGCAGAAGCGACGATGGGTTTTTAAAATATAAATATTGTGCCGGTATAAAGCAAGCCGCAAAAACTTCAGGCTATATTCTCGGTTTGAAAGATTCCGATATAACCATCAGTTATTATCATGGTACGAGTTCGACTGCTTTTACCACGTGTACCGCAGCGAGCGGTGAGGATTCGTCTGTCGTACTAAATACATGCAAAGATAATACCAGTTGTGATCGGGTAAAGGTTACCGTTCAGAAGACTTATAAACCGATTATCAAATTGATCCCGCTTGGCAATCATACATTCAGTTCGGCAGCTACAAGGACAATCCTTGGGATTTTTGATCTTCCGAATCCTTAGAGCAAAAGCATTTTAGAAGGAGAAAGAATATGAAATTCACTAAATTCTCAGAAGGTGGTCAGGCATTGGTGATCATTGCTTTAGCGGCAATTGTTTTGTTTGGGTTTACAGCGCTGGCAATTGATGGGAGTGCCAAATTATCAGACCGTCGGCATGCCCAAAACGCGGCGGATACGGCTGCGCTGGCAGCGGCAGTAGCAAAGGTGGATGCGCAGGCGCAAGGGCTTTCCGATTCTCCAACAACTTGTCCCGCCGCTAGCCTTCCTTATTCTGATGTTTGTGTGGCATTGCTAGATGCAGGCAAGCACATCGCTGGCATCAACGGTTATAACAACGATGTAGCAACAAATACAGTTGAAGTCCATTCCCCACCAACGAGTGGATACTATAAAGACAACACGGAGTACGTGCAGGTGATTATTACCTCGCATGTCAATACCTATTTCATGCGTGTGCTGGGGATTAAACAGAGTGATAATATCGTTCAGGCGGTGGCATACGCTAAACCCGGCAAGAACCTTGCCGAGGGCTCTATGGTTATTTCCTACGATCCGAACCCGAATTGCAGCACCGGTGGAACAGGTGGTTACAGTGTGGAAGTCACGGGCAATGCTACTGTTAACCTGTCTGGCGGCGGGATCTTGCTTAATTCGAATGCAACGTGTGGTTTTAAAATACCGAATTGCGCTGACCTCAACCTCATTGGTGGAGCAGGAGGGATCAGCTCCGTTGGGGCCAATAATATAGATACAACCGGTTGTACCTTTGATCCCCCGCTCACCAAAAATTTTAATCAGACACCAATCGCCATCCCAGACGATGTTTACTGGCCTGGGGCGCCGCCTGAATGTAGTGTGCTCGCAACCGCCTATAACGATCCACCAGGTAGCAATACATGGCATATTACCCCGGGTTATTATGCGGATTTTCCTCAAACAAATCTTAACGGTGACATAGTTGGGACTAAAAAGGACATTGTTATGGACCCAGGGGTCTATTGTGTAGGTAAAAGTATCCATTGGAGCGGCAGCACCTTTACTTCTCTTAATGGAAGCAGTGGCGTCACGATCTATCTCAAAAATGGATTTGATTTTGACCTCAGTATTAATAGCCCCATTACGCTTTATGCTTCCCACTCAGGCAGTGACTACGATGGTTATTTAATCATCCAGGAGGGGACCTATACATCCCATGGATCTTGTACAATCAATGGCGGCAGCTATCTGGATATAGAAGGGCTGATCTATGCTCCTTACTGCAATTTCACAGTCAATGGACAAGCTGGAGAAACTGCCCCAATTAATGCCCAACTCATTGGCTGGGATATAAAGATCAATGGAAGTAATCAGATGAACTTTACTTACGATCCGTCTAATCTAGTCAAAATCAAACGGCGAGTCGGCTTGATGAAATAACGTTCCGGTAGTAAAGTAGTTGACAGTCACTGAAAAGTGACTGTCAACTTTGTTCAACAAATTTTGAGAATGGGAGAACCACGTGGCAAATAAACAAAATAAACCCAGAGTTCCTGGGATTTCGGACCCTGAGTTATTGCGTCCCCGCGTCCTGAAATACCTCGTAGAGTTGGTAGAGGAAACACCGCCCTTGGGAGAACGCCATGAAGAATTGCTCAAAGGCTTGATCTTTGATGCTTATCAAAATGCCAATGGGGACCTGGGCTCTGGCGAGCCAACTTTTCTAAATGAGATCTACGATTATGCCTCCAGTAATGGCGCGATGGAAGAATTTTTTGACGACCCACAAGTCAGCGAGGTTATGGTCAATGGCCCCAGCCAGATCTTTGTCGAGCGGCATGGGAAAATGATGCTGACCGATGCAAAGTATGATAGCGAAATTCAATTGCGCCTGGCCATCAATCACATCATCAATCCGTTCGGTCGTTATGTAAATTACAATCACCCCATGGTGGATGCGCATTTAAAAGATGGTTCGCGTCTTAACGCTGTGATCCCGCCGGTAGCACAGCAGGGTTCGTGTCTTTCCATCCGCCGCTTTTTGAAGGATAAACTGGCGGTTCAAGATTTGATCGATAAGGCTGCAATTACCCAGGGCATGGCAGATTTTGTAGCTGTTTGTGTTGCCGCGCGCATGAACATTATTGTTGCTGGCAACACCAGTTCCGGTAAGACCACCTTCTTGAATATTCTCGCCCGTAACATCCCCGATCATGAGCGCATTGTGACAATCGAAGATTCGGTCGAGTTGCAAATGATGCAGACTCATAAAGTTTCGTTGGAAGCGCGTCCCCCCGACTACAGTGGTCAAGGTGAAGTAACGATTCGCGATCTTGTAAAGAACTCTCTGCGTATGCGCCCGGACCGTATCATTGTTGGCGAAATTCGCGGTGGCGAAGCCTTGGATATGTTACAAGCCATGAATACCGGTCATGATGGTTCCATGACTACTATCCACTCCAACTCGCCGCGCGATACCCTGTCGCGTCTCGAAACCATGACCTTGATGGCTGGATTTGAATTACCGGTTCTTGCCATCCGTAAGCAGGTTGCTGCTGCACTGAACTTGATCGTATACCTGACCCGTTTCCCAGATGGAACCCGTAAAGTTACCCAGATCACAGAAGTCGCCGGGATGGAATCGGAAGTTATCACCCTCACGGATATTTTCCATTTTCAACAGACTGGCACTGATGCAGACGGGCGACCGACAGGACAGTTTAGACCAACGGGTTTGCGGCCCTCGTTCTCCAATAAACTCGAGGCAATGGGCTTCAAGCTCGATCGCTCGATGTTCATGATGAAGTAAACCAGATAATAAAAAAACTCAGAAGGAAACTTCTGAGTTTTTTTTATTTAATACCTGTTGCAATTATTCCAAAACCAGGTCGCTCGCTTCATCCAAATTTGCAACTTCAACCTCCGTCAGTTTCCAGCCGAGTGCGCCAGCGTTTTGTTGTGCCTGCTTTTCATTCTTGGCGCCAGGGATGGGGAGTGTGCCTTTGCAGATCGTCCAGTTCAAGGCTACCTGTGCGTTCGACTTGCCGCCATGGTCTTGTCCGATTTCTGTTATCAATTTGATCAACGGTTGGATTTTTGGCAGCAACCGCGTATATTGACTCGCGCGCACACCTGATGGCGGATTGCTGGCAGTATATCTTCCCGTGAGCAAGCCCTGCTCAAGCGGACTGTACGCGATAAGCCGAATCCCCAACTCCTTGCATCTTGCCAGCGTACCGTTCTTTTCCACCTCGCGGCGTAACAAGCTATAGTGAACTTGATTGGAAGCGAGCGGAATATTTTGGCGCGCCAGCGCCGAATAAGCCGCCAACATACGTGTCTGTCCAAAATTGGATACGCCCACAGTCCGTGCCATGCCGCTTTTCACGCACTCTGCCAAACCTTCCATCATTGTATCGGTGCTCATCAGAATGCCGGGAAAATGAATTTGATACAAGTCCACACTTTCGACCCCGATCCGCTCGAGGCTTGCTTTTAGAGCACGTACCAAAGCATTCTTGCCGAATCTCCACGGATAAGGCGCGTATTTCGTTGCCACCAGAATCGGTTGATCGGTTTGCTTGAGAAACTCCCCGAGCAATCGTTCCGAACGTCCGCTCCCATACACTTCAGCCGTATCTACAAAACGGATGCCCTCATTCAAGCTGACTAAAAACGCCTTGTGAACGTCTTCATCGCCATATCCCAGTCCATATTGCCATACCATACGGTCACCCCATTGCCAGGCACCGAGCCCCATTTCAATCGCGTGTAAAAAGCGTGTTTCACTACTGATCTCTGACACAATATCCTCCAATACAAATTCGGCTGATTGTATCTTAAAATTATACTCGTGATACAATTCAGCCCGCTAAATATTTGGAACTGATGGAATGTGAACCCCTTATCTCTTTGTGGAAGAGAGAGGTTGATCTTCCCTGAGTTCCAGGGAGTTGACACCATGTACGATCACGAAATGCGGGATTTCGAATCCGCATCCGAACTCAGTCGACGCTTGAATCTGCCCTTTTCAAATTTATCTTTGCTGACGCGTGCTCTCACGCATCGCTCCTATGTCAACGAGAATCCCAGCTCGTCCGAGGATAATGAACGACTTGAATTTCTCGGCGATGCCGTGCTTGATTTCATTGTGGGCGCGTGGGTTTATAATCGCTTCCCTGAAATGCCAGAAGGCGATCTCACCAAGATGCGCTCAGCCATTGTCCGCAACGACCAATTGGCAGTCTTTGCGCGCCACTTGAAGTTGGGCGATGCTTTGCGCCTTGGGCGTGGAGAATACGCCACTGGCGGAAGTCACCGCGATGGGTTGTTGGGCTCTGCGTTCGAAGCAATGATTGGTGCTATATATTTGGATGCAGGTCTCGGGGCGGTGGATGTGTTCGTTAATCCATTATTGGAGGACGTGCGCGAATCTATCCTCACCAAGATCCATGACCCCAAAAGCCAATTGCAGGAATGGGCGCAGGCACAAAAAATGAGCACGCCGCATTATCGAACTATCAATATGTCGGGACCCGATCACGCCAAAGAATTTGAAGTAGAAGTTGTGATCGATGAGCGCGTGGTTGGTAAAGGAATTGGCACAAGCAAACATACTGCCCAACATGCTGCAGCCTCGGACGCAACGAAAAACCTTGGTATTGGGTAAAAATCTAAAATCGTAAATCACACAAATGCCTCTACGCCTAAAATCACTCGAACTACAAGGATATAAAACATTCGCCTCGAAGACGGTCTTCGAGTTTGCGAGTGGTATTACTGCAATCGTCGGTCCCAACGGCTCCGGCAAATCGAATGTTGCCGACTCCCTGCGTTGGGTGTTGGGCGAACAATCCTATACTTTGTTGCGCGGCAAAAAGACCGAAGACATGATCTTCAATGGTTCTGAGCACCGCGCGCGGGCCGGCATGGCTTCGGCACATGTTACGTTTGATAATACCAATGGCTGGCTACCTGTGGACTTTACCGAAGTGGGCATGACACGCCGTGCCTATCGTGATGGACATAACGATTATTTGTTGAATAGTCAACAAGTTCGATTGCGTGATTTGAACGAGCTGCTCGCGGCTTCCGGTTTGGCTGACCGCACGTATACTATTCTTGGTCAGGGGCTTGTGGATGCCTCACTTGCTCTGAAAGCAGAGGATCGTCGCCGTTTGTTTGAAGAAGCGGCAGGTGTAGGCTTATATCGTTTGCGCCGCGAAGAAGCCACGAAAAGACTCGATAATACCCTGCATAATCTTGAGCGCGTGCTTGATATTTTGTCTGAACTCGAGCCGCGCTTGCGAAGCTTGGAACGTCAGGCGAAACGCGCGATTGAATATTCCCGCGCACAGGCCGACCTCAAAGTTATTCTGCGTGAATGGTACGGTTATCACTGGCATCATGCTCAGCGAGAATTGACCAATTCTCGCGAAGTTGTCAAAGCGCAGGAAGTGCGCTTGCAAGAGACGCGCCAGCTGCGCGCACACGCCCAAACGGGATACAACACTTTCCGTGAGAGACTCACTGGGTTGCGATCACAACTCAATGCGTGGCATCGCCAATCTGCAGATTTACACAACCAGCGTGAAGAAGTGAGTCGCGAACTGGCTGTGTTAGAAGAACGTCGCCGTTCGTTGCTGACGATACAGTCTTCCGTGGTTGCTGATAAAGAGCGTGCTTCTGATGAAGAAAAGATTGCACGCGAACGCCTTGCCGAAGTCGAGCAGGAGCTCGCGCGTTTACAAGCCGAATACGATGAGGCCAAGAAACAATATGCTGATGCTCAGCAGGCTTTGCAGATAAAACAATCCAGCCGCTCGGAAATTGAAGATAAACTTCAAACCGCGCGTGCACAAATTGAAAAGTGGAATACCCAACGCGCTGAATCTCAGGCTCGGTTGGATGAATTGAAATCGCGTTTGGAGAATTTGGAGACGCGGTTGAATGCTGCCAATAAACTCATTGAAACCGCAGCAGCAAGTACTCGTACTGCGAGTGATAAGTATGCTGAGGCGCGCAAGAAACGTGAAGAAATAGAAGAACAATTAAAGCTGGTGCAAGAGAAAGAAGAAAGAGGAAAGAAGGAAGTCGAAAGACTTGAAGTTGAACGACGTGCAAAATCTGAAGAGCGTGCGAATCGTCTTGCCGAACATACACGTGTAAAAGCACAACTTGAAATTTTGGAACAAGCTGAACAATCGCTGACAGGTTATGCTGAGGGCGCACGCTTCTTATTGGGTGCCGCGCGTCAATCACGGCTCAAGGGCGCGCGTGGCGCGTTGAGTGCGGCTCTTGATGTCCCTGCTGAGCTTGAGGTGGCAATTGCCGCAGCGTTGGGTGATACGCTGGATGCCGTATTGCTCGATGCCAGCGAGATCGAAGGTGCATTGCAATTGCTTGAGTCTGATGAAGTGGGGCGCGCGGTGTTATTGCCACTTGAGGAAAATAATCGTCATTCACTTACGAAACCAGAAGATGATGATTGTCTTGGCATTGCCTCTGAGCTTGTCAAGGCGCCGGATGATTTGCGTGCGGCGGTTCATTTGATGTTGGGTCAAACGCTGGTTGTCCGTAGTCGCGCGACGGCCCGCAGATTGATCAAGGATTTGCCGACTCATGCGCGCGTGGTGACGTTGCTGGGGGAGGTCTTCCGCGGTGATGGCTTGATCATCGCTGGGAAGTCCGCTTCGTCATCTGCTTTGAGTCGTCCGCGCCAAAAACGAGAATTGGCTGAAGCCTTAGCAGCGTTTGGTGCACAGATCGAGTCTTTGAATAACGAGGTTGATTCACTTTCCTCACGGACCACTGAAGCACAACACGAGTTGACTGGAGCCGATAGTGCAGTGCGTGAAACCCATGTCCGCTTGGAAGAGGCGGAAGGATATGAGAAGCAGGCTGGTCTTGAGTCTGAATCGACGCGGCGTGAGTTGAATTGGCAGAAGAGTCAACATGCCCAGTTGCAGGCTGAGGCGGATGAAGCGGCTTCGATCCGTATGAATTTGATCCTGACACAAACCGAAGTTGAAGCTGAATCGGCAAAGGCGCATGATGAAGCGCATTTGCTTACAGCGCAATTTAGTGAAGAGGACCTGGTGGAAGCCCAGGGGCAGGCTTCATATTGGAGTACACGTGTGGCGGTGGCTGAACGTGTGCTGGCTGATGTGGTGGCGCGGCAGGCGGAACGAAGAAAAGACAGCGAAAGATTTGATATGCGTGGTTTTGAATTGACGACTCGTTTGAACGAAGCTGAGACCTCGTTGGTTGGCTTGGATACAAATAAGACTGTTTTACATGAAAGCGAAGGCGCGTTGCGTGAACAGATCGAAGCTTTGCGTGTGTATGTTGACCCTGCTGAAAAAGATCTGGAGACTGCCGAAGCTGAAGAAGCGCGTTTGCAGAATGCCGAAGCGAATACACAACGTGCGCTTGCAACTGCCGAACGTTTGTTAGGTCAAGTACAGTTGGAACAATTGCGCAAGCAGGAAGCGCTAGATAATTTGCGCCAAAAGATCACTGATGATTTTGGTCTGGTGATGTTCGATTATGCTGATGATGTTTCGGGTCCGGTGCCTTTGCCTTTTGAGGGTATGGTCGAGGAACTTCCGGTTGTAACTGATGTGTCCTCTGAACTTGAAACGCAATTGGCTCGCCAACGCACGCAAGTGCGACGTATGGGCCCGATCAATCCAGAGGCGAAACAAGAGTTTGATAAAGAGTCCGAGCGGTATTCATTCATGCGCGCACAGGTGGATGATCTGCGTAAAGCCGAACAAGACTTGAAACAAGTTATTGCCGAGTTGGATGAATTGACAAAGCAGGAATTCTCAAAGACCTTCGACGCTGTGGATAAAGCTTTCCGCGCGATGTTCACGCGGTTATTCGGCGGTGGTTCAGCAAGGTTGGCTTTAACTGACCCTGACAATTTAGTTGAAACAGGAATTGAAATTGAAGCGCGTTTACCGGGTCGCCGTGAACAGGGCTTGGCTTTGCTCTCTGGTGGTGAACGCAGTCTGACCGCGGTGGCATTGGTGTTTGCCTTGATCAAAGTTTCGCCGACACCCGTCTGCGTGATGGACGAAGTAGACGCGATGCTTGATGAGGCGAATGTGGGTCGTTTCCGTGATCTCTTGCAGGAATTAAGTAAAGATACACAATTCATTGTGATCACGCATAACCGCAACACCGTTCAGGTAGCCGATATCATCTATGGCATTACGATGGGACGCGATTCGGCGAGTCAGATGATCAGCTTGCGCTTGGATCAAGTTACAGATGATATGCTGAAACGGGGATGATTTGAGAGAACGAAGAATGAAAACCGCCCTCCTCGTTTCGAGGAGGGCGGTTTTGTTTTTTGGTTAATTTGCCGAATTATTATGGTTGCGACGGCACTTGCGGTTGCTGTTGTTGCTGTAACTGTGCAAGCATTTGCGAAATTGTGTCTGGCAGTGCCGGAATATCGGCTTTCCAAACATCATCATAGGCAATAAGGGTTTTAGCCTCTTTTGCATCACCGCTGGTTTTGGTCAACCAATCGGTAAAGGCAGTTTGTCGGTTCTGTTCATATTGACTAGCAGTTGCGGGTCTTTCCTCCCGAGCAATTACCTGAATGATGTGATAGCCATATTGGCTTTTCACGGGCTTCCCAATTTCGCCGATGGTTTGGCTAAAGGCGGCTTGTTCGAATTCAGGCACCTGGGCGCCTTTTCCGAACCAATCCATGTTTCCGCCATTTTTTGCTGAAGCAGTGTCTTTGGAATATTTTTTGGCGAGTGTACCAAAATCCTGTCCGCTATTGATTAGTGCATAGACTACGCTAGCCAATTGTTCATTGTCCACGAGGATTTGACGGACCAGCGCCTCTTCCTGAGAGCGCGGCGCATCTTTCGCAATCACTTCAAGAAGTTTATCGCGATAGATTTGATTCTCGTATACCGATCGGAAAGTAGATTCGCTGATACCAAGACCCTTGATGCTATCGAGAGATTTTCCATACTGCGTTTTGAAACCATCCAGTGTATAGGGCGTGGCTGTTGCTGTCGGAGGTAGAGGCAGAGCAGTAGGTGTGGCAGCAGCAGGCGTGGATGTGGCGGTTGAAGCGGGGTCGGGTGTATTTGTCGGTGCAGCAGTAGGAGTTAATACTTCCGTAGGAGTGGATGTCGGCGGATAGAGCTTTAATTGCT
>Ga0209131_1003123_pt1 | contig 11078 bp, 7 predicted proteins | sample GraSoi_2013_40cm_FD_185826 | JGI IMG/M metagenome (GOLD analysis project Ga0209131, IMG submission 185826) | Grasslands soil microbial communities from the Angelo Coastal Reserve, California, USA - Sample 9_17_2013_40cm (SPAdes) (version 2) | ecosystem: Environmental > Terrestrial > Soil >...
TATCTGGATATCCAATCTCCATGGCAACCGGCGCCACGAGCGCAGGGTCCAAACCTAATCGGAAACCGAGAGAACGAAAAGAATGCTCCAGACCTCCCACCGCACTTCAGCTTCCATCAAAAATATTGCGAAAAGAAAGTCAGGGACTCCGCCCCGCCGATGTCTTAGTCTCGAAAAGACCGCGTTTCTCTTGACAGACGACTATTAAGCCGTGATTTATTGTCTTCGCAATCCGTGTTTTGCACGGGCAGGACCAAACTGCCTCTCGTATGCTCTGTCGTCGAAGACTCTTCACCATCATGATGAGCTACCACGAACTCAAAAAACTATCGCACGAAGACCTAAGTCTATTCGAAGAACGTCTCACGACGTTTTTTCAAATGAGTGTGGACGATAGCTTCATCCAACTGAGAAAGCACATGGAGAATCGTTTCGCACGATCGCGCATTTCAAATCTCGACGAACTGATCGACGACTCCATCACCAGATTGATCAGGAAGGTCGTCGAGTTCGAAAAGAGAGGCGAACACATCGCGGACCTCAAAGCGTTTGCGGCAAGAATCGCCTGGATGATTACCCACGAATACGATCGAAGGAAAAAGAAAAATGTCGAACTGGAGCCTCCTTCGCGCCTGGGCTTGTCTTCCAAGCCGCGGGAACTGAGATATTTGGCCGACGGCGAGATTCGCGCGATCGAAAAAGAGATTGAATTGGACTGTATGACGGCTTGTTTGGAAGAGCTTTCGGCCAAAAGACGAGCCCTGCTTTTTGAGTATTACCCCAGTGAGTCTGTGAGGCCGAAGGAAAAGAAGGAGCTGCGCAGGAGACTTGCCTTCAGCGAAGCCGGTGGCGAATCGGTCCTATCCTCAGAGACTTCGGAACGGCAGGTAAAAAATCTCCAGGCCAAAATCAGTAAAGTGAAATCCAAGTTGAGTGAATGTCTTGAGAACTGCTGGGAAGCGAGCAGATCTCGTAACTCAAAGCTGGCTTATCTGGAAGGCCAAATCGGAAAGTGAAACGTTCAAAACTTTTCTTGGTAAGTTTTGGAAGGTCCGAGCCACTATAGGGTCAGGCTCCGTTTGCTAGTCTAATGGACTCATCAATTTACAACGATAAGCAGCTCGAATCATACCTCCGTAACGAGTTGCCGGACGAGGAGATCGCCGCGCTCGAAGATGAGCTGCTACGAGACGATGAGCTTTTTCAGAGACTGCAAACGGTGGAGATGAATCTTATCGACCGCTATCTCGAAAATGAGCTGACTGGAGAAGAGAAAGAGCGCTTTGAAGCGAATTTCCTGAGTAATGAGGCAAACCAGTGGGAGCTGGAGAAAGGGCGTGTTTTTCGTGAGAGTTTAGATCTGGTTCGAAAAAAGGAATCGTCTGCCCGAAACGTCACTAAATTTCCGCTCGTCAACAAGGGTTTATTCTATTCGGTTCGCTTACCGCAATTAGCCGCGGCAGCTGTCATCCTGATATCGATTGCGACATTCGTCGCCTGGCTCGTGATTCGTTCGCAGAGTCAGAACTCGAACAACTTGAGCACCCAAGCCGTTCGCCCGCCAACGCCTGAAAGAGGTAATGCCGGAAATAACACTACGCCGCCCCGCGAACAACCTTCTCCGTCGCCCAATATTCCACCGCCGAAAAGGAAAACGGATCCCGTCCAGGAGCAGTGGCTCTATCTAAGAGACGAGGCCACAGGCGTCATGGGCCCAGGCGATGACCTCCATCTCACGATTTCACCCGACACCGAAACTCTCAAACTACGGTTCGAATTGCTCGACGACGCCCGCACCAAAGACGTCTTCCGCATCGCAATCAAAGACGAAATGGGCTACCCGGTCTTTCCTTCTCCTGGAACTATCGACGTGAAGCCGTCTTCCATTCGATACAGCGGCCTCGTAAGAAGAACCATCTCCGTCAATGTCCCAGTAAAGTGGCTAAAGACCGGCGAACGATATCGTTTTGAAATCGCCGATCCCTACGCGCAAAAAACTTTCGTAATTAACAAAACTGCCCGCCGATAGTCTCACTCCTAAATTAAGTCGGTAAGTTTCGTCCATCCCAGGTCACCTACATTGTCAGAGTTCTGACAGGGTAGCTTCACAAACCAACTGATCAAGAGGAGCACGGGCCAATGCTGACAAGTAACCTTATCAATCGGTTTCCAAAAGGAACTGTAGCGTTGCGACGGCGAGCACTCGCTTATTTTGCGTTGGTGCTAGCGGTCTTCATTTGGGGTATCAATTTCGTCGTCGTGCAAAATGGAATTAATGCGTGGGGCGCGCGCAAGTTCTCCTTCCTTGCGGCGCGCTTTTGGATCGCCTGTATCGCTTACGGAGCGATTCTGATCGTGCGCCACGGCTCGTTGGCGAAGGCTTTCACGCTGAATCGAGCAAGTGTTTTTCAGGCATCCCTGGTCGGCCTACTATTAGCCTGCGGGTATGGATTTCAAACCTGGTATCTGGCCGACCATAGCGCTGTTAATGCGGCGTTTCTGACATCGACGACGGTCCTTTGGGCGCCGCTGCTGGCCGCGCTGTTCGGGCAGCGGGTCTTCCTCACGACGATTGCGGGCGCGATTATCGCTCTCGCCGGGATTGGGCTTCTCCAGTTACAGAATTTCCAGTTGTGGCCTCTCAACTGGGTTCATTCGTTTGCCATTTTGGCCGCCGTCTTTTTTGCGGGCGAGATCTTACTCGTATCGCGGTTTGCTCCCGCGGGCAAAGCAATTCAATGGACCGCTGTCAGTTGCCTGACTGTGGCAGTGTTGATGACCGGGCTCGCGATATTTCGAGAGGACTGGAATTTTCCGGCGCACCAGGGCGCGTCCCGAGCCTTCGCGGTTGTGTTTACGGGGATCTTCGCCACCGCGGTTGCGCTCGGACTGCAGAACTGGGCCCAGGCTCAGAAGATTGATCACACCAGGATTATTGACGGCCCTCGCGCTGCAATCATCTCCTCGTTGGAACCTGTGTTTACCACGGCCTTCGTTTTATTTCTTGTACTACTTGGGTTAGCGCCCGCTGACTTGTTCAAAACGACCTATCCGGCGATAGGTTGCTTCCTTATCTTGATTGGAACGCTTGTATCGGAACTTGCTGCGGCGAAGCGAGCCCAGTTGCAGGTTAAAGAGGAAGGAGTTCTCTCGACATGAATGACACGATACAAATTGTTGCGCTGATAGTTGACTTCTTACTCGGTTCGATCTCCTTTGGAGTGCTGCTTTTCTTCTTCATTGCGAGGACCGATATTTCGCTAAATGCCTTTCATCAAAAACTCGCGATTGGCATTTTCAGTGTGACAGTTACGACGATTGTCGTCATTCTCGCGCTGGCCTTGCCTGCCAACACTTTTGGTGAGTTCTCTGGCAGGATTGGTTTCGTGACTTTCACGCTGGCCGGCCCACCTGCAATTTGGGCCATGGTCTTCGTGATTACGGCGAGGGTCTTTGGAGATCCAACTCTGAGTGCGAGCCTTGGCCACAACGCGATTGTCGTTAGCCAAGGCATTCCGGGGCATTACAAGATTCTCGGCTGGGATTATTATCGCGACTGGCGCGCGGGGCTGAATTCGTACCAGCGTGTGATTGAAAAATCGGAGCTTCATTTTATTGACGATCTGCTTCCGAAGGTCTTCTATCACGGCCGTTTCGACCTGCTTAAGCCGCAGGGAGTCACTAACACGACGCTTTTCTTTTTCTCAAGGAAGGGTGCGGTTAAGTTTCAAAGAATTCAGGCTACGGCGCGAATCGAGAACGGGAAACGTTCTGAAATCTATTTGCCCCAGACTTCATCGACGCCCGAGGGCCGAACAACCTGCCTGCACTTCATTCGCAATGAAGACAGGCTCGCTCAGACAGGACGCCACATTCACGGCGACTGGAAGGTGGCGCCGTTCAAGAACATCGACATCCTGCTGGTTGCGGTTTACGAGAACGACCAGCTTGACGATGGCGATTATGTTTACGTAGACGTGTCGAAGTATGTGGATCGGGAGCTGATGGATAATGCGTCGCTTGATTTGGTGATTGTTTCTGACCGGCGAATCGAAGAGTACAACGTGTGGGAAGTGGCCGCGTCGCTTGTCAGTACGGAAAAGCCGGTGCCATTGATGTTTCGCAAAGTGGATAGCCAGGTAAACAAACGAAATGTTGCTGTGGTGGAGAAGAATCTCGATCAGGTGGTCAAGCTGTTCGGCGACTGGGACGTTGTGCTCGATCAGGCGGCGAAAGGATTGCTTGGGACGACTGTTGGGATTAGCGGTGACGAAGTCGAAGAGTTTTTTCTGAAAGTAAAAGGAGCTCTCGGAGGCTACGAGGTGGAAGACGCCAACGCCTTTCAAAGTCTCTTCCGCCGGCCCGCGGCGACAGATTGTGTTATTACCCGGTTAAAGCACCAACAGAACGTTATTCTCTCGACTTTTACGTGGTGCTGACGGCAGATTTCGACTAGCGCCCGGTGCCATATAAAACAAATGCCGACCAGTAATATGGATGAGCGAAAGGAGCCTTACGATCGAAGACTACACCTCTGCGGGCCTTGCTGTTCAACCCGCAACTACCTCGCGCTGTGCCGCGATTTAAGGGAACAGAGATATCGCCGTGGATGAGGGCGATCTGAGCTTGGCGAAGGAGTTCGGCTTTGGACCACTCCTGATGAGCTTGGGCCAGCTCATAAAAGCGGAGCATTAGCTTCGGCGTGACGTGATAGGAGACTTTCCAAAGACTCGCCAGCACGGAATTAGCCCCAAGGCGCTGTGCGAGATCTGCGAGTGCTTCGGTCTCTTTCCCGTAGGCATCAAAACTCTGGGCGGCGCTTTCGCAGATAGGAACGGCGAGGAGTTCAACGCCAGCAAAGAGATCCGGATGTTCGCGCATTCTGGCGAGCGTGTACCTGCCTCCGTCACCAAGCCTCAGAAATGAAAGCTCCGAATCGTTCCCGACCAGCATAAAATGACTCATAACGTGAACCAATGGCCAACGTGAGTCGAGATCTTCGAGTGTCTTCGCGGTGAAATTTTCGTTGACGACTGTTTTCCCTCTCAGCACTCCCGGTCGTTTCGTTTCATCATCTCCGAAGATATCTACAAGTGCAGCCTCAGCGCCGGGTAACGACTCCTGTCCGGTGAACTGTCTTGAGGTACCAAGTCCGATTCCATACAGCCAAGGCCTCGGTTCGCGTTTGAAAGACTCAGCATCACCTCGCGTAAAAACCGCAATTTGATACTTCTCAATCAAGAATTGCTTGGCAAAGGCGTTGTAGAGCGCCGAAATCGGTACCGCGGTCAGCGGTTGATCCAACGACCAGAGCAAGGCAGCGGCGTTCTCGCTACTGAGAGCAGCCTCAAGAGTTGTGCGTTTATCCGTGACAAGAGTTGCTTTGAAAACGAGTTCGTAAAGTTCGCCGGCCGCCGGATACGGATTGAGATCGGCGCAGTGTAGAACTTTTAAGAAGTTATTCACCTTTTGATTCAACGTCCGAGACGCCATGGTGCGTGAGAAGACTTTTATGCCTTTACCCATAACAGCCAGAATGTAAAGCTTGTCGTCAGCAACCAGTGTGTAGAGTGTGATGGCCCTGAAATCAGGAGTCGTCGTGAGAGCTTGTTGAGCGCTGATAACTTGCGCAATGTCGAGTTGTTTGAGGTTACCGTCCTGGGTGGGGTCGAACGACTGCGCGTCCTGATAGAGGATCAAAACCTGAATCGCTTGCTCATACCGGCCTTCCTCAATCAGCAGCTCTGCAAGGTTCTGATATGCCTGCCTGACTGTATTGCGATAGGTCCGCTCGATCTCACCAGCGACACCCTGCGCTTCGACTCGCAACTTCTGAAACAGATTGACTGACAATTCTCCATTGGAGATTGCCATTTTTCGATTTCCCAGCATTTGCCAGGAAATCATAGCGTTGCTCAGCGCCGTTGCTTCACCACTGCGATCTCCAGCCGATCGAAACAGAGGGATAGCGCGGGTGAGACTGTCGAGAGCTTCTTTCGGACGCGATAACCGGTTGTAGACCTCACCCATACTGTTCAGCGTCGCTGCTTCGCCATTCGCGCTTCCGATCTCACGCCGCAAGCGCAAGGCTTTTGCCAGACTCGCGGGCGCCATCACGTTTTGCTGTTTTGCTTGTGTCACTCCGATATTCGTTAAAGCCTCGGCGGATGCGATGTCGCCCTGAAGCGTCCTTGCCTCCTCAAATCGAGCGAGCGCGGCGTCGTATTTGTGCAGCGCGTATTCGATTGTTCCGAGGTTATTGGCGAGCGCAGCCTTGAAGCCCTTGTCTGTAAGGAGGGGTATCGCCCGCTCATAGAAACAGCGAGCCAACCTGTAATCGCCGAGGTCATAATAGACCTTGCCGGTGTTTATCAAGGTGGCGGCGAGGTAATCGGGACATTCAGTCTCTGTCGAATACTGCTGAGCAATTACGCATTGCTGCGAGGTGTTGTAAAGCGGCAGCGCCTGCTTCTGGAGAACGTCGATGGCCTTGGTCCATTGACCTTTAGCCAGGTGGACAGCGCCGACATTCGTCAGAGAGGCGGCAATGTCACATTGATTTCCAAGCTGCTTGCGTCGTTTAAGGGCCAGATCGAGAAACTGAATTGCCTGGTCGTACTTGCCTAACTCATAGTAGATAGCACCGACGTCGCTTTCCGCGGTCGCTTGTTTGTCAACCAGACCGAGTTGTTCGTAAACGTGCGAAAGCTGTGTGAAGTAGTCGATTGCCGTGACTCTGTCCCCTATCAGAAGGGAAAACCTGCCAACCTTGAACAATACGTCCGGCAAGTTTGCCTTTTGGTCTGGTGCTTCAAAGAGAGGAAGGCTCTGCTGGTACAAATCACGCGCGGTCTTATGTTCGTTAAGTTCCTCCGCTAAGACAGCGCCGCCGAACTTCGCGGCGAGTTCGTTATAAGTGACACCTGCTTGATGAAACAGACGGGCCGCTTCTTGAAACTTTTCCAGAGCCAGTCGTTTCTTCGGTTCTTCGGATTGACTCGCCAATCCCTGCGCCTCACGGAACAGCGACTTGCCTTGATCGTTCGCTGTTTGGGCCAAGACGGAAAAACTGAGCGAGCTTGTGAGAATCGCTATGAAAGTCAGTCCGCGAATCGTGCGGGAACTGAGGATACTGGTCGTCGCTGGTTGTGGGCACATGAGTGTTCTCGGTGTGGCGTGAGATCTGAGGTCCTCAACCACGTCCGGCACTTGCTGCGCGCTGATTGTCTCTCAGTTCGGACCAAAAAGCACAGGCTATTTTTGTTATTTGCCCTGCGAATACAATATGCACACCCCAGGCTAGTTATCACTCTGCCGAAATCGTCACCTCTAGTGTCTTTCGAAGCAGAGTCATACTCGTGCCAATGGTTACCGTCAGGTGAGCATATTCTAACGTTCAAGCCAGGGGCGCCATCTTCATCAACCCTGCAACAGTCAACCGATACGTCGAAAGAATAACGAGTTTCTCTAGGATCGCCCCAACCAAGGCCACAGTAGCATGGACATCCCTGCCCCGGCAGAAGCGGTTGTAGTCGAAATTCAGGCAGCTTCCTTTGGCGTATCGTTCTTTTGCCAGAAGTCTGGTTCGATTCCCAGTTCATACATACTGTGAATGATGACGCAGAGGTTGTGACAGAGAACCTTGCAAAGTGCTTCGTTTACCTGCGCCGGCTTCGTCTTGCTGCGCAGGTTCGGTTCAAACTTGCGCTTAATCATCGAGAACGTGCTCTCGACATTGCTGCGTTTGTGGTAGTGGGTTTCGAACCACTCAGTGTTCAATGAATAGAAATGGTATCGCCTAGTCCAGAGTGGATCTTTCGTGCGATGCACAGCTTTGGCGTTCGATTTGAATGGGACAAAAGGAAGCACTTTATTTTCCCAGGCTAAGAGCAAATTCTTGAGAGCGGAATATGCCTTATCTCCTGATATTTCCTTGACGTGAAAATGCTTCAGCGTGGTCTAATAACCTTCTGGCGTTCAACTTCGGTGATTCGAAGGCTCCGTTTCGAAATCCGAACTTCCAGTTTCTCAATCAGCTTGGTCCCCTCTCTGGTTTACCTTTTTTGCGATTGCCAGTTGAGAGCGCAAATTCAACATTTGATTTCTTTGTCCCACCAATGCCGCAGTCGGGCAGTTCAAGAATTGTCTTTGCGAGTAACCGCGAAGGTTTCATGCAGATCTATGTGATGAACGCGGACGGCAGCGGCCAAGCGCGCCTGACCTATTCGGGGGTCAATGACGACTATCCACGGTGGTCGCCTGATGGATCGAAGATCCTTTTCCAGAGCGACAGGGACAATCTGTCCAGCGGGTTTATGGACATCTACGTCATGAACGCAGATGGCAGCGGAGTGACTAGGCTAACAAGCGATGCGAATGACGACAGCATGGCTACGTGGTCGCCGGATGGATCGAAGATTGTCTTTCAGAGCATACGCAACGGAGCAAACTATCAAGTCTATTCAATGAACGCGGATGGCTCGAATCAAGTGAGTCTTACGAATACTTCATTCAGTGAAGGCGAGCCGTCGTGGTCACCGGACGGAACAAAGATCGCATTCGCGAGCGATCGCGATCGTCCCGGCTTTGACAGCGTCTACGTGATGAACAGCAATGGCAGCAATCAACACCGGATTACCTTTAGCAACGGCGTCCTTGAAGACACTCAGCCCGTCTGGTCGCGCGACGGCAGCGAGATTGCGTTTGTCAGTACACGCGATAGCGTTTTGGAGACATGGCAGGAAACGGATGACTATGGGAACGTAATTACCAAATCGAAACTGCACATTAACAAAGAAGTCTATGTAATGAATGCTGACGGCTCAGGCCAGATTAGACTGACAAATGACCTGGCGAATGATGACTTCCCGTCCTGGTCGCCTGACGGATCGAAGATTGTTTTTCGCAGCGACCGCGAGCGCGACTACTCCGATCCGACGGCTCAGCTTTGGACGATGAATGCCGATGGCACGAATCAAGTTAACTTGTCGAATAGCGGTAATGGCGACTACATCGCTAGTTGGGCCTCGGGTAGTAGTAACCAGCCACCGGTTGCCAATCCGGGTGGATCATACAGTGGAACGATAGGCCAGAATGCAGTTTTCAACGGCGGCGGCTCGTTCGATCCAGATGGAAGCATTGTCAGCTATTCCTGGAACTTCGGCGACGGAGGAACTGGCTCGGGTGTGGAGCCGACTCATGCCTACAGTGCGGTGGGCACTTACCCGGTGACTCTCACGGTCACTGACAATCTTGGGGCGCAGGGAAGCGCCTCGACTACGATTAGCATTTCATCAGCTTCAAGCGATCAATACCTTCAGAACTTTCATCAATGGGCGTTGTTGCGCCAACCCCACGGTGACGAAGCTTCCTACTGGGCCGACATCTTTCGCGCGGCTTACGCGCATGGACAGGGATCCCTGCTGCTTGCCGAGCGCGAGATGGGCCGCACGGTCTTTGAATCCGCTGAGTATGCGGCCCGCGGCCGTAGTGATCATTTGTACGTTTACGATCTTTACAAGGCTTACTTGATGCGAGAGCCAGACTCTTCGGGCTGGGCCTATTGGGATGCGCGGGTGCCTTTGTATGGTCGTGACCAGGTGCGCCGGGGCTTCGATGAAAGTACGGAGTTTGCCAATCTGGTGTCCACCCTGAATATCAGCGGCACGGCTTCCAGCGCCGTCTCTTCTTTAGCAACAGCGCGCGTCGATCCATTCAATCAACCTGGCAGCGGGCTGAAGGGCAGAGACGCCGAATGGAGTGTGCCGCTGTTGAGTCTGCCCGGACGCGCAGGCCTGGATCTGGGTTTGTCGCTTTCTTATTCATCGATGGTCTGGACGCGCTCAGGCTCAGTGCCGTATGTCTACTTCGATGAAGACAATGGCTCTCCCAGCCCCGGTTTTCGGCTTGGCTTTCCAACTGTTCAGGAGAAATTCTTTGATGCCCAGGCTGGTGTAAACGTCTATCTGCTCGAGACCTCCGGCAGCCGCGTCGAGCTGAGGCAGGTCGGGGCGTCGAACGTTTATGAAGCGGGAGATTCGTCTTATCTGCAACTGATCGACACGGGCAGCCTGATGGTGCGCACGACGGACGGAACAAAGCTGAGCTATGCCTGGTACGATCACGAGTATCGCTGCATTGAGATAAAAGATCGCAATGGCAATTATCTCACGGTGAATTACGACTGGCGTGGCGACATCACTAACCTTACCGACACCCTCGGTCGGGTGATTACTTTCAACTACGATGGCAACGCCAATCTGATTTCGATCACGCAAAATGATCGGACGCAGCCGTGGATCACGTTTGGTTGGGGTTATCAGACGATGCATCCCGGTTTCGCCGGCGTGGTAGGAACGTATGACGGGGAAACTATTCCCATGCTTACACAACTCGGACTTCACGATGGCTCCTATTACACGTTTGCATACAACACCAACGGTCAGGTCAACCTGATCCGTCGCTACACCTCGGATAATGTGCAACGTTCCTCCACAGGGTACGACTATGCGCCGAGCGCTGACAGTACTCCGCGTTTGACTAAACAGCGCGTGTGGGCTGAGAACTGGACCGGCGTCAACGGTGTTCCGAATGAAGTTGCGACGCAGTTCGACGATCCCCTTAATGGTTCGCACGTAATGACTGCACCAGACGGCACGATCTACAAAGAAATCTACGGCACTGGCTGGCAAAAAGGACTGACGACGCAAAGTGAAGTGTGGTCCGGCGGAGTGAGGCAGAAATGGACTACTACCGCCCGGACGCAGGACAATACCAGCGTGAGCTATCAAACGAACCCGCGCGTGACTGAGACAAACATCTACGACGTTGCGGGCAATCGGCGCCGCACCACGATTGACTACGGGTCATATGCCCAGTACGGACTGCCCTATTTGGTCAGTGAGTACGCGGCGGACGGAACAACTGAGATCCGCCGGACCTATACCGACTATAACCTGAGTCAGGCGTACCTTGATCTGCGCATCATTGGCCTGGTCTCGCAGGTTCACGTCACAAACGTCACTAACTGGCAGGCCAAGCTGTCTTACGGTTACGACGACCCGGCCAGGCTCCAGTCG
>Ga0209131_1003124_pt1 | contig 11078 bp, 9 predicted proteins | sample GraSoi_2013_40cm_FD_185826 | JGI IMG/M metagenome (GOLD analysis project Ga0209131, IMG submission 185826) | Grasslands soil microbial communities from the Angelo Coastal Reserve, California, USA - Sample 9_17_2013_40cm (SPAdes) (version 2) | ecosystem: Environmental > Terrestrial > Soil >...
CGGATGGCCGATATCTGAAAGGTGACGAATGAGCGTGCGACCGATGAATCCTGTCGCACCGGTGATGAGAATCATGGAAAGAATTATAGCAGATGAGAATTTATTGGTTTTGGAGGAAACAAAAAGTCCCGATTATCAGGACTCTGTGGCGCTGACCGCCAAGCGCTCGAACCCCACGAGTGAAGTCTTTGCAAAATAAAAAAGTTCTGTGGGCGCTGAGGGACTCGAACCCCCGACCTTCTCGGTGTAAGCGAGACGCTCTAACCAACTGAGCTAAGCGCCCGGAGACCCGCATTATACCGCGAGATATTTTCTTTGTGCACCTTTGAGTCCTTCGTGTTTCGATTTCTTTCCCTGCGTTATAATCACTTTCATCAAACAGGAGAAGAACCGATGACCGAATCGAAACCGCTGAACTGGACTCCCGCGCCCGATATTGGCTATTCCGTGATCCGCCGCGGTGACGGAGGCATGACCTTAACTTTTACGGACCTCTCCGATACAACCATGGCGCATTGGCATGAGTTTGCACTTGAACATTTGCTTGGCTCAGACCGCCGCACGCGCAATCTCTATGACCTGCGCGCTGTGAAAGCGATTCCTGAAAAAGCCATTCGCATGGCAGTGGACGCCAACAGCGACCCATCCGCACGCAATATTCGGGTGGCCGTCGTAGTCGCGGATCAAAAAGTCGCCGATGGGATTCGCAGTGTAGCTGCACTCGCGGAAACACAGGCTGCCTCCGCGATGAAGATCTTCACTGACATCAACGAGGCCGAAGCCTGGCTGGCGCGTCCGTTGGACCAAATCCCTTAATATGTTGTATGTCGTTGCGAGCAGGGCACCGCCCTGCTCGCAACGATATGCTTTTACAATGAAATCCTCTTCTCTTCAAGTTGGGAAATTCACTTTTAACTGGGGTTCACGTACCTATATCATGGGAATCTTGAATGTGACCCCCGATAGCTTTTCCGGGGATGGCATCATTGCAAAGGGGGACGCAACGAAAATTGCGGTTGAACAAGCAAAAGAATTCATTGCTTTCGGTGTGGATATTCTGGATGTGGGGGGCGAGTCAACACGGCCTGGATCAGCCCCGCTCAATTCTGAAGAAGAGATGGAACGCGTGATGCCAGTCATCCATGCGTTGAATCAAAATTTTCCCGATGCATTAATTTCGATCGATACATATAAAGCACAGGTCGCAGAGGAAGCGATCAAGGCTGGCGCACACATCCTCAACGATGTGTGGGGATTGCGCGCCGACCCTGAATTGGCTTATATCGCCGCGAAATATAAAACCCCCGTCATTCTCATGCATAATCGCAGCAATCCCGCGAGCGTGGATGTGCGCGAGAAACTCGGCAATGCCTACATCGGTTCGGAATACAAAAATCTTATTGAAGACGTGAAACGTGAATTGCTCGAGAGTGTGGATCTGGCGCGCAAAGCCGGGATCGCCGAGTCGCATATGATCCTTGACCCAGGCATCGGTTTTGGAAAGACGCGTGAACATAATCTTGAGCTGATTAATCGTCTTGATGAAATCCGCGCGTTGGGATATCCAGTCCTGTTGGGATCATCCCGCAAATCATTTATCGGTTTCACGCTTGATCTGCCTCCCGACCAAAGAGTGGAGGGCACAGCCGCGACGATTGCGATTGGAATTGCACGCGGCGCGGATATCGTGCGCGTGCACGATGTTAAAGAAATGATGCGCGTGGCAAAGATGACCGACGCCCTGGTGCGATCATGATCGAAGAGTATAGTAAAGACCTCCTGCGCACTGGAATTATAGAGGCAAAAGCGGGCAACAAAGACGTTGCCCGCCGCTATCTTGATCGAGCTATTTATATGTCCGGTTCACACGATGTGCTTGCTGAAGCTTGGTTCTGGATGAGCGAAGTGTTGGAAGACCCGGCTGAAAAACATAAGGCGCTTGAGAATTGCCTTTCACTCGATCTGCAGCATGCACGCGCGCGGCGTTCATTGGCAATCCTCGAGGGTAAACTTAAAGCCGATGAAGTGATCGACCCGAATCACTTGCCGCCCGCGCCCGCCGGGCTGCGTAATGCAGATGCACAGAGATTCATGTGCCCGAAATGTGGCGGACGCATGTCCTTTGCGCCGGATGGTCAGTCTCTTATTTGCGAATATTGCACACGCGATCAAAAGCTTGGTGTAAACGGATCTGCCAATGAAAAGGATTTTATTATTGCCATGGCTACTGCACGCGGACATGGCAAGCCGTTACAACAACAGGTCTTTCATTGCAATGGTTGTGGTGCAGAATTTATTTTGCCTCCGAATCAAATTTCAGCTTCGTGTATATACTGCGATTCGCCTCATGTAGTGAGCCTTGAAAAAACAAAAGACCTGCTCGCGCCTGATGCGATCATCCCGCATGCCTTCGACCAGAAACATGCCGTACAGTTATTGATCGAATGGGTTGAAGGGAATCAGATCAAGCTTGAGAAAAAAGTGGATTTGCCACGCGGCTTGTATCTTCCGTTATGGACGTTCGATGTGGGTGGCGCAATTGATTACACGGCCGAAAGAGTCCAAGCTGAAAATAATTCCTTTAATAGGCGCGCTGAAAGAAAAGTGGTTCGCGTTACAGACCAACATCCCGTATTTGTGGATGACCTGCCTCTTCCGGCGTCTCGAAAACCATCAGCGGTTTTCCTGAAGTTGATTCCCACCTTTGAATTGAAATCTTTGAAATCGTACGACCCCCGCTTCCTTGCGAGCTGGCCCGCCGAAATTTATGATGTACCCATGGCAGACGCCTCGCTCGACGCACGCAGTCAGGCGTATTCTCAAGCCAAACGCGACCTGGCTGCTTTGCTCGATAATATGAGCCTCGTTCACACATCCTCTGCAAACCTGACGGTCGAGTCGTTCAAGCTTAACCTGCTTCCGGTATGGATGACGGAGATCCCCTTTGATGGCCGCGAACATTTGGTATTGATCAACGGCCAAAATGGGATTGTTGCAAGCGATGTTGCAGATAAAAAGCAGAGGTCAAAAGAGGAGGAAGTGTCCGAAAAAGTCGGGTTGATGGATTTCCTTTCGGATTTACTAAACGATTAGCATAAGATTCGCCACCGGGATTTTCACCTCTCTGTGGTAAAACTTTAAGTCATGCAGGAACTGACTCCCATTCTCCGTGCCCGCCGCGAGAGACGACTCGCAAAACAACGCGAACGATCCACACGCGGACGTAGTGTATTGCTCACCATTGGCGCGGTGTTTTCACTTGTGTTCGCTGTATTGATCATCATCACTGCGGTGGCATACGCTAATATTACACGCGACCTGCCCTCCGTTGAAAATCTGCCGCACTTATTGAATCCGCCGGATGGATCGTTGCTTCAGCCCACACGCATTTATGATCGTACGGGTTCGCAATTGTTATATACCTTCGCGCCAACCGATATGCCGCGGCGATACATTCCGATCAGTGAACAAACCCCTCAGCACATTCCCGCGAATTTAATTAGTTCAGTAATCGTTGTTGAAGACCCACAGTTCTGGATGCATTCGGGATATGCGATCCAGGGCTACGATAATCCTGACTCCCACCCGACCATCGCGCAAAAACTTGTCAATGACCTGCTTCTTTACAACGAGCCGCCTTCGATAAAACGCGCGATTCGTGAACGGATCCTCGCCGCACAGATCACTGCGGAGTTCGGCCGCACGCAGATCCTGGAGTGGTATCTCAACAGCACACACTTCGGTCATTATGCGTATGGCGCTGAAGCGGCGGCCCAGTTATATTTTGGAAAACCTGCGGCGCTGCTTACACTTGCTGAATCTGCGATCCTGGCAGCTACAAGTGAAACCCCTGCGCTGAATCCCTTGGATGCGCCACAGGTTGCGATTCAACGCGGGCGCGAAGTGATCCATATCTTGAATAGTCTAAAGATCGTGAGCGATGATGACGCGGCGCGCGCATTGGCCGAGACTCCGACAATTCAACCTGGGCCTCCTTCTGCACCAAAACCTGCTGAGGCCTTTACAAATCTGGTTATTTCTCAATTAGAGCCCCAGTTTACGCGTGAGCGTATTGAACGCGGCGGTTTGACGATCATTACCACGCTGGATTATGACCTGCAAAAGCAGGCCTGGTGTACAACACAAGTCTATGCGGCGCGGCTGGCGGGCTTACCAGAACCGGAAATTGATGATTGTGATGCGGCACGTTTGCTGCCATCCTTGCCACCGGGTGTGACATTCCCAGATTCATCTGCCAGCGCGTTGATCCTCGACCCGAAGACAGGTCAGGTGCTCGCAGTTGTGGGAGAGACTCTTCAAGGCATGGAAACTCCTCTTTTGGGTGCGCACAGACCGGGATCCAGCCTCGACGCGTTTGTTTATTTAACCGGGTTCACGCGCGGGTTGAGTCCCGCGTCTTTAACGTGGGATATTCCCGGTGAGGGAGTCGCCCAAAACTTTGACGGAATTTTTCACGGGCCAATGCGTTTAAGAAATGCATTGGCCAATGATTATCAAGTGCCTGTTGAAACTTTGAAGACGCAAATGGGAATTGAGAATGTGACCAGTATCGCTTCGTCGTTTGGCATTGACCTGAATGCAGATGTGTCAATGTTGAAGCTTGCCGGTGCGTATGGAGTGTTTGGAACACAGGGCCTGTACTTTGGACAAAACATAAATGACGATTTTCTACCGGTGACGGTATTACGTGTTGAGAATGTAGATCATGCTGTGATGTTGGATTGGACGACGCCACAAGTAAAGTCCATTGTGACTCCGGCGTTGGCGTATATCATGACGAATGTATTAAGTGATGAAACTGCGCGCTGGCCGGCGTTTGGGCAATCGAATGCATTGGAGATCGGACGACCTGCCGCGGTGAAGGTGGGGCAAACTGCGGATGGTCTCGACACTTGGGTGGTGGGATATACGCCATCGTACGTCGTTGTCACGTGGACCGATGCGCGCGGTGAAGGAGTCAGTCTCTCTCCAAGATTCCCCGCAGTGTTATGGAATGCGTTGACGCAATATGTCTCGCTCAATATTCCAGCAGACGGTTGGTCTGCACCTCAAGGTGTGACCACAATGGCGGTATGTGATCCTTCCGGTATGTTGCCGACCCGTGAATGCCCGAATTTGGTGAACGAAGTTTTCTTGAACGGCAATGAACCCGTCCAGGCAGATGGCCTGTATCGCGAGTTCTCGATCAATCGTGAGACCGGTTTGCTCGCAACGGTATTTACGCCCCCTGATTTAATTGAAAATCGAGTCTATCTGCTTGTTCCCGAAAATGCGCGCGACTGGGCACACAGCGCCGGCCTTGAAATCCCGCCCGACTCATATGATGCAATCCAGGCGCCACCGGTGGATCCGAGTGTAAATATCACCGCACCGGAGTTATTTGCAGATGTAAGTGATGTAGTGAAGATCGTTGGTACGGCTTCTGGTAATGACTTTGCCTATTATCGTGTGCAGGTAGGCAAGGGATTGAATCCGCAGGAGTGGACTCAGTTAGGAAACGATGTGGTCACTCCGGTTGAAAGCGGTGTATTAGCGGATTGGGATACTAAAGGATTGAGCGGCTTATATGCAGTGAAGTTGCTGGTGGTGCGAAATGATAAGAGGGTGGATACGGCAGTGATCCAGGTAACAATAAAGTAGGGCACGGTTATCGTGCCCTACTTTACCTCGCCAGCACTTTCGTCATATGATAATACTCCATGTTGATAAAGCGCTTATTGCTGATCACCTCTGTAATAGGAACGAATTGCACACCTCTATCCGTAATACCCGTCATGACGCCATTGATTCCCTCCATGAGACCTTCTACTGCCTTCACGCCCATTTGGGAGGCCAGCAGCCGGTCATTCGCGCTGGGTGAACCGCCGCGTTGGATATGACCGAGAATGGTCATACGGGTTTTAAAGCCCACATCCATTTCATCGATTTTTGCAGCGATATCGGTGGTCCGTAATGCAGAGCCTTCTGCGTTAATGATGATCGCGTGAGTCTTGCCGCGCTTGTAGGCGTCCTCGACCGCGGCCGCCACCTCGTCTGCAGTAGTAGGCACTTCAGGGATTAATACCATTTCCGCGCCACACACAATGCCGGCCATTACCGCAAGATAGCCGCTATTGCGTCCCATGGTTTCGATCAGGAAGGCGCGCTGATGCGAAGATGCCGTGTCTCGCAATTTGTCGACGGCTTCCATAATGGTATTCATGGCGGTATCCGCACCGATCGCGATGTGCGTCCCCCAGATGTCATTATCGATACTGGCGGGCAAGCCAATCACCTTGATGCCTTGTTGTGAAAGTGCGTTTGCGCCGTTCATCGAACCTTCGCCGCCGATCACCACGAGTGCATCGATGCCGGCTTCGTTCATCTTGCGGATCGCCTCGCGTTGTCCGGTAGGCTCCATAAATCTTTTGCTTCTACTGGTGAGCAACACAGTTCCGCCGCGTTGCAAAATACCGCCCACATCGCGCGCACCCATCGGTTTAAAGTCGCCGTTGATCAGCCCTTCATATCCATGCATGACCCCAATCACATTGATATTGTTCGTCAATGAAGTGCGCACCACAGCACGGATCGCGGCGTTCATACCCGGCGCATCACCACCAGAAGTTAATACCCCAATTGTAAGTTTATCTGCCATCTTCACTGTCTCGCTTGATCTGATATGTGTCAAAATCGCGTGCCACCGCCGTGTTTGGAAAAATGGATTGCGCCTCGGCAATCACATCCTTTTCACGATAACGTCGCGATATATGAGTAAGAATTAGCTTTTTAACCCCTGCTTTTATGGCGAGTTCCGCACCCATTCGGGCAGTTAAATGCGAGAATTGCTTTGCCATATCGGCTTCTTCATCCAAATATGTGGATTCGATCACCAATCCGTCCGCATCTTTGCAGACTTCAAGAAGGTCATCTGTTCTACCGGCATCCCCCACAACGACAAGTTTACTGCCTCGTTCCCACGCGCCCAGCACCTCGTCCGGTGTGACACGGCGACCATCAGTCAGAGTCACTGCGTTGCCGGCTACCAGTTCACGACGTTCGGGCCCGAAGGGCACGCCGAGTTCATCCGCTTTTTTGGCGAGGAACGGGCGACGCGGCTTTTCCTCGAAGATATATCCCAAACAATCCGGCCCGCGGTGTGTCACTGGAAACGCCGTGACGGTGAAATCGTCAGCTTCGAAAAACTTGCCGGCTTTGATCTCCTGCATTTTCAACGGCATTGGAGGTTGGTTGCCGCGCAGGACTACATCATAAAGCAGGGTATGCACACGGTCGAGTGTGGAGCGCCCTCCAAAGATCTCAAGTTCTTCGATGGCTTCCCATCGTAGAAAAGTGGAAAGCAAACCACCCAGACCAAGGATATGATCGAGGTGTCCATGTGTGAGCAGTACGCGCGTAAGACGTTTGAATCCTATCCCCGATTGCAGGATCTGTCTTTGTGTGCCTTCGCCGCAGTCAATGAGAAAACGATATTCGTTATGAGAAACGATCTGCCCGGAAAGCCCGCGTTTTGCAGATGGCGCGGAAGCCGATGTTCCAAGAAAGAGAATTTCGAACAAGTTGAGTCCTTAGCGGCCACAGAGATACACCGTTCGCGCCGCGAAGCTCGGCAACGCGCCGGTGCGAGACGACAAAGCCTCAGAGACTCTATGGCAAAAATCTTATTTAATATTCACACTGTTTCAATTGTACCTTAAAGAAAACAGACCATTTGTGCTATAATCTTTTTTTGGTAATAGCAACTCATCGTTTTAACTTTGAGTCCGCGAATTGGCGGATAAAAGTTTTACCATGCCCATCCTTAAACCTTCAACACCACCAAAGAGAATAAACAAACCCGTAGAGAAAACCCTTTCATCCAAAAAGGGAAATCCCGCGCGCGGCACTGTTGCATTAAAAAGTAAAGGGCAGGTAATATATTCTCCGCCGCCTGCGCGTGAACCTTCATGGTGGGAGAAGCTTTCAGCGGAACGTAAACTCGATGTGGTGGGTGTTATCCTGGCATTCATCGGGGCTATTATTTTACTGGGTCTGCTTTCTGCAAATCGTTCGGCGCTGATTGGCGGCGCGATCTTTTTCCTTTCTCAAATTTTCGGGTGGGGAGTCTATGTTCTTCCGCTCGGTTTGCTTGTCTTTGGTTTGTGGCTGGTTCTCCGCAAGATCGAACGCATTCCAGCGCTTTCTCTTGAACGCGCCACTGGCAGCATTATTCTCTTTCTCTGGCTGCTGACTGTCCTTCATACCCTGGTTGCAACGGCTGAGACGGCGCAAGATGTAGCGCTCACTGGAATTGGTGGCGGGGCATTGGGTAGTGTCTTCCAACGATTGCTTTGGTTCGGGCTTGGAGGAGTGGGCACAGTCATTGCATTGCTTGCATGGTTGATCATCGGGATTACAGTGATGCTGGATACTTCAGTACAGGATTTATTCCGCTGGCTGGGGCCGGCGATACGAAGATTGCAGATATGGATGAACAAACCTCTTGCGCCTCAAACGGACCCCGACTCTGCTTCCGTCTCGACAGACGGATTCAGCCCGATCGCTCCATTCGTGGTTCAACCTGCGGTCAAACCCATTACCCCCGGTGTTCCAACCACAACAGTTGGCAGCCCACCTGTTATTCAATGGACATTGCCTGATCTAAAGGACATTCTCGATGAAGGGAACGCGCCATCCATCAATGAAGACTTTGTACAACAACGCGCACGGTTAATTGAAGATACGCTTGCATCGTTTGGCGCGCCGGCACAGGTGGTCGCGATCAGCCGTGGGCCGACGATCACGCAGTTCGGCGTGGAACCTCTTTTCGTCGAGACGAGAGGCGGCAAGACCAGAGTCCGAGTGAGCAAGATCGCTTCATTATCCGATGACCTTGCGCTTGCGCTGGCCGCGCCGCGCATCCGCATTCAGGCTCCGGTGCCGGGTCATAGTTACGTGGGTATAGAAGTTCCCAATGAAGAGATGGCGATGGTGGCGCTGCGCGATATTCTAGAAAGTGAAATTTTCGCGCGCAATAAGCAGTCGTTGAGCTTCACACTTGGCCGCGATGTGGCGGGACACCCGATTATTGCCAGCCTTGAGAATATGCCGCATCTGTTAATTGCAGGGACAACGGGTTCTGGTAAATCTGTGTGCGTAAATTCCATCCTTACTTGCATGTTGCTCTACAATACGCCTGACGATTTGAAATTGGTCCTTGTTGATCCGAAACGTGTTGAGTTGACCGGATACAATGGTGTTCCACATTTGGCCAGCCCAGTGGTCGTGGAGATGGATCGTGTGGTGGGTGTTTTGGAATGGATGATGCGCGAAATGGACAAGCGCTATCATAACTTTGGGCAGGTGGGCGCGCGCAACATTACCGATTACAACGTAAAAATGAAATTGCAAGGGCAAAAGAAATTGCCGTATCTCGTCATTGTTGTCGACGAGCTGGCAGATTTGATGATGATCGCACCGGACAAAACGGAAAAGATTATCACGCGCCTTGCCCAACTTGCGCGCGCCACAGGTATTCACATGGTGCTGGCAACGCAGCGCCCATCTGTGGACGTTGTGACGGGCCTGATCAAGGCAAACTTTCCGGCACGCATCGCGTTCGCGGTGGCATCCAATACGGATAGCCGCGTGATCCTCGACCAGCCGGGTGCCGAACGCTTGCTCGGTCGCGGTGATATGCTTTATCAAGCCCCGGACGCTGCGGCACCTGCACGTTTGCAAGGTGTATTCGTATCAGATCATGAGATCCAAAAACTTGTTGAATACTGGCGCACAGTAGCAGGAGGTGCAAGTCCCTATGCGGTGGCGGGTACAGCTGCAGAGTCAATTCCCTCCAATGTTCCTTTAAAGCAAACACCATTATGGGAAGATATGAAGGCCGTGGAAGGGGACCCACTTTTTGATGAGGCAGTGGGCATCATCCGCAAGGAAGGCCGCGCATCCGTCTCCATGTTGCAAAGGCGTCTGCGAATTGGGTATACGCGCGCATCACGTATCGTTGACCAGATGGAAGATAAAAAGATTGTTGGGCCGCCAGAAGGTGGGACACAAATGAGGCAGGTATTGGACTATGGACCGACGATCCCACCCAAAGATAATGGAATGTAATGCAAGACCGCCGCTGAAAGCGGCGGTCTTTTTGTTTCTTTATAAAAAGCTTTCGATCATTTGCTTTAGTGTTTTCAAGCTAATCGGCTTGCTAAGGTAATCAGTGGCACCTGCCTCAAGGCAGCGTTCGCGGTCGCCGCGCATGGCAAATGCAGTGACGGCTATGATGGGAGTGGATCTAAAACGAGTGTCTGCCCGCAAACGACGAATAGCCTCTATTCCGTCCATCTGGGGCATTTGAATATCCATTAAGATGAGATCGGGTGGAATCTCCTCCACTTTTGCCAGGACCTCGAGACCGTTATGAGCAACGATGACCTTGTGGCCGCGATGTTCCAGATAATCTTTGACCATCATCACGTTGGTCTCGTTATCCTCTGCCAGTATGATCGTACGGCCGTCGACGGCTGACATCTCGGAATCTTTTGCGGCTTCAACATTTTTTTCTTTCCCGCTACCAGACACATTTGCGTTCGAATCGTTGATCATTTGTCGTGTTCCCGCTTTTTTGTCCCATGGTAATACAACAGTGAAACGACTGCCTTTGCCCACATTACTTTCCACGACCACATTGCCACCATGCATTTCGGTCAGTTTACGGACTAAAGCCAGGCCGAGACCCGACCCATCGTATTGACGGGATAAACTGCTGTCCACCTGCATAAAAGGATCAAACAGTCGTTGAAGGTTTTCGGATGTCATTCCAATTCCCGTGTCCGTAACAGAGAAGCGAATCTGATTTTGCGCCGCATCAGCCCTTACTCCCAGAGTTACATTTCCATTTTCCAGTGTGAATTTTACTGCATTGTTAAGCAGGTTGACCAGAATTTGTTTGAAGCGTTGCGGATCTGCAACTATGGTCGAAGCCTCAGGCGATGCATCGAATTCAAGAACAATTGATTTTTTCATCGCCAGCTCTTTTACAAAGTTCATACTGGCCTCGCAGATCT
>Ga0209131_1003125_pt1 | contig 11077 bp, 9 predicted proteins | sample GraSoi_2013_40cm_FD_185826 | JGI IMG/M metagenome (GOLD analysis project Ga0209131, IMG submission 185826) | Grasslands soil microbial communities from the Angelo Coastal Reserve, California, USA - Sample 9_17_2013_40cm (SPAdes) (version 2) | ecosystem: Environmental > Terrestrial > Soil >...
ACCACATTTCTTTCCATTGCTACACCTGAGCAAATTGCACAAAATGACAAGCAAGAGTGGGCAACGCTTCGCAACAACATAAAGACACAACAGGCTTTCAATGAAGTATCTACTGCTATGCATGCTGAGAAGTCTGCTGAAAGACAACGCAAAAATGATGCAAAACAAGCTTGTGAGTACAGAGCACGACATAGGGTAGCCAAAAAGGGCTCTTGTAATCAGGTGAGTGGATTTGGATGCCTTTACAATTACTGACAATGCAGCATGCAGGCAGCACTCAAGCCACCCACTAATCACTCCATACTTCCTCTCCGATTGATTGATGTCATGGATATCCTGTTCCAGAAGGCCACCAAGAGGCAGATTGCATCTGGAACAGCACCAATCCATGTCAGAGTGCCTGCAAAGTATTGGTTTGGCCCCGACCTCTGGCCTGACATTGCTGAGGCTGCAATCTGAAAGGGTTGGTCAGCTGGTGGAATCATCTTGCATCTCACTGCCACTCTAGACTGCCTTGAGCTTGGTCAGGCCTTACAAGATTTAGAGAGGGCAGATCTTGATGATGAATGCAATGTTGTGGCTCCATTTGTCAGGGAAGACAGCACAGGCACTTGAAATGGTGTGAAAGTAGTTGTTCTTGATGATTCAGATGTTGATTTCATTGATGTGGATGATCTTGATGTGGAATTGCCCTCCAACTCTGAGTCGGGGGCAGACCTGATCATGAATTTGGAGTAGTATTGATGCATACTTAGTGCTTTCAAGCTTTAAAATGACATTTACTTAATGCAAATACTAGATTTTTTAGAACATCACAAATTTAGCCAGAAGAAACCTGGGTTGTGCTCTGTGACGTGATGTTCCACTTCCAGAAGAAACCACAGAGCTGAGCGTGACGTGATGCATTGCTACAATTTATATTCTTACAGTATGAGGACTTTGAAGAGGAATTTGATGTATAGTTTTTGTTTTATGCTCTCACACATGTGTAATTTAGTCTGTGATTTTTTTGTAATTTTTATTGCCCTTGTTTTCCTCCTGTGGCTGCTGGCCCAGCGAGTGGGGTCCATTCACTCACCTGTCAATTTTGACAGCCTCCTGCCAGATCGAGATCTCACCCAAAAATTACACAACAACTTGTATAATGTGTATAATAATCATAACAATGTATTACAAATCATCTGAAAAGTGTATTAATTACATACAAGGCATATGGCCCAATTGGTGGCAGGTGGCCTGGTCAGTGGTGAACTACTGTATATGATTACATATTGTATAGCTGTTCCTAAGACTCATTACAGATTACCTCTACTTGGCATACTGGAGTAAATTAGTCAGCACTGCATTCAAAGAACCAACTGGATAGTTATTGTTATGAGTCTAGGATTTCACTTATTCAATTAACCTTATAATATAACTATCCAGTTGGTTCTTTGAATGCAGTGCTGACTAAGTTACTCCAGTATGCCAAGTAAAGGTAATCTGTAACGAGTCTTAGGAACAGCTATACAATATGTAATTGTATATCTCCTTTAGAGATATAAACAACAAATATAAGTATATATAGATTAGGATATGATTCCTCAGCTATAGGTAGCTCTAGATATATCTTATAAGTAGATTCAGGTTTGAGCCTGACAGTTAAAGTGAAATAGATTCTTGAAGTCACACTGAAGATTTACTATGACGTAGTACACTCCTCTAGTATATTCTAACTAGGGCTTGTAAAGGTTATGTCCTATAACATGACAGGTGGAGGTGACTATTCCAGGGGTAAATAAATTGGGAATAGCCTGCGAAAAGATCGTCTCCACTGTTAGATATACATAGAATAATACATGATTTTTGTAACTGACATTGATGGCCGATATATGGGAGATACTCTGACTGTGCAATGACTATTCCTTAACTACTCCACCTTATAATAGTGCAATAATACAGGCATTTCAGCAAACTATTCGGCACGCTATTCAAAGACTAATCTATGAATATTATGCTCTTTGTTTTGTCCTATTGTTGAGCTATTTCGGTGTATGATTCTGGATCTCTACCCTGCCTTCCCATGTAATACTCCCACCTGATCCTTTGCAAAATCCAGCATATTTCCTTAGCTATTTACATAATATTCAAGTGTTTATACAGACTTATTCCTGAAATATTTCCATTGTTATTCCACACACTCGTCACAACCTTTTATGGTATCTAATCACACGATGTTATCAGATGGTTGATTGGCTACATACCACCTGTTCCGTTCTTATTCTGGACCTATTCCAGACCTTTTCAAACAAAGAAACACAAAGAAACGACCCCACCCTATTCTGCACCTATTCCAACAAAGAAAGTACAAAGCAACGATCCCACCTATTCCGTACCTATTCCAACAAAGAGAACACAAAGCAACAACAACTATTCCACACCTATTCCAACAAAGAAACACAAAGCAACGACCCCACCTATTCCACACCTTTTCCAACAAAGAAACCACAAAGCAGCAACCTGGACCTTTTTCCACCATAAACATTTACCAGGCGCAGAAGTAACAGGCCTACAAGTCCAACATTTCAAGGTCAACCTCAATGGGGTTCACAAGTTCCTTTGCGATTGCACCCTCCACCTCTTCCTTAATGCCTGTACCTACTCATTTGGTCATGTCTCAAGAACAAGATCACTGCATATTCTCAGATCGGACATTATCAGCAAAGGTGCAACCAAAGGTGCAGCTTGAACATGGGTTGTACTTGATGCTGGGACAACTCCAGCTGTCAGCTACATTGTTCATCATTCCAACAATACCCCTTGTGCCATGTTCACCCTTCAAGAACCTTATGCAACCCTGTCAACTGGCCGATTCTTGTCTCACTTGTCAGAACAAATTCGGTTTTCATGTTTGTCTAGCTATATCGTTGAGCATGATTGTTGGACATATTCGTGTCGAATACACCTATTGATAGGTGCCACCAATAGGCATATGGATTGCCCTTGTAATTCATTGACTTGGTTTCTGCCTTTCTTGTCTACTCTCAATGAGGGACAGGGGGATGATTGGCCAGAAGAACAAATACCAAAAATGTGTGCAAACTATATCTATTTTTTACAACAGATTTCTGTTCCAGGGAGCAACAAAGGTGGAGGAGAACTGAGAGCCGAACTGCATTTAATTCGCTGTTATGCTCTTCGAGATTCCACCAAGGAGTGTTTTATTTTCTATCATCAAAATGCACTGAAACTGCAGACCCAGGGAAGATTACCACCAGGACCATTACCATTGAAGAGATGAACATAAATGTGTGCATCTGGTGCAATGGATCCACCAGGTTGGGGGTGAGCACTGGAGTCATGAGAGAAAATTCTGGGTACTGGGGATGCTTGTGAGTTGGAGGCTGCCATGGGTGGTGTTACAAGTCTAGTTTTCACACTAAAAGTTATGCCTTATGGGTAACTAACCGATGGTTTGTTTAATGCTAGTTCTGACTAAGTTACTCTGATAAGCCAAGAAGAGGTAGTTCATATTGAGTCTTAGAACAGATATACAATATGTCTCCTTAAGAGATATAGTAATAGAGTATTAAGTATATATATAGATTAGGATATAACTCCTCAGATATGGGTATCTCTAAATATATCTTATAGGTTGGTTAAGGTAGGAGCCTGACAAATAGAATGTAATTGTATGTTGTAGTCACAATGATATACTAAACATTGTACACTCTGCTAGTTTATGTTTACTAGGGCTTGTAAGATAATGTTCTTAGGTATGATCAGATCTCAAAGATATAAGAGGTAAATAATGACTTAATTCCTCATTGGCCAGGACAAAGGTCCTTATATACCTACAAGGTTCACAGCCACAGACTGTATAACTATTCAGAAGTTGGCACTTGTGACAGGTGCTACAGGTGTCAGATGTGTCAAGAGTGACAGGCATGACAGCTGTCAGATATGTCAGGCTGTGTAGTATGATAAGTCACATATACATGTCAAACCTTAAATATTATAGTTCAGACTTATCTATTCTAACCCAAACCTTATACTGTATTTCCACACTATTTATTATAGACTATTCCAGAATATCGAATCCTTTGTTTACCACAGTGGTGCATAAAGCAAACATAATCCAAGGGGAGCATAGATCATATGTTTGACAACTAAAATCCAATTCTAATTGTCATATATTAAATTCAATCAATCCGTAACAGGTGGGTGAGAGAATTGACGGGTTTGCTGGTGTTTCTCCTGGTAGTGCCGCTGCTGCTGCTGTTGGTGGTGGTGTGCTGCTTCTGTTGGGTGACAGGCACTGGACCTGGGATCCCTGCAAGACTTGCATCTGAGTCACTCACGATGTGTGTCAGTGGCTCTTGTGGGCGTCCATAGATGTTGGGGATGAAGATCAGCCCAGAGGGATAGTCGGACCTGCTGGCCAGTAGTCAGGGTGGGTTGAGGCCTGGAGCCAAGACGCAGCAGCATCTATGGTGATGGGATCGGAAGGAGATGCTGCCACCGGATGCATCCTTACAGTGGGAGCAACGGCTGTGGCTGCGAACATGAGAAGACATGTGTGTCCCAGGCACCGTGGTTTCATCACACCCAAGCAGAGCATCTCAACTTTGGGGAAGGCAGCGAGCGGAGCAGAAGGCGGTGAGTGGTGGCAGTTGACTGCAGAAAATCTCGAGGAGAGTGCTCTGCACCTGCCTGAGCAGCTGGGAGAGACTGGCTGGGTTGTCCAAGTGAGAGAGTAGTCCAACCTGCTGTCTTTGTTTCCTTCTTGTCCTTTGACCATCCAGCGAATGAACCTATCTCTGCTTGGACAATGTCCAACACTTGGTAATTAGTCATTCTTTTCCTTTTGTACCTATGCCAGACTCACACACACCCACAGCACCCCAGAAACCCAAGCCTGCCATCTGCTCTTCTCAGTCTGTCCCAGCTGCTCTGGCAGGTGACGAAAATTAACGACATGCCTATCTATGCTCATTTTGAGCAGAAATATAGTGCGTTCATTCCTTTCCTTCTGTACCTGAGAACCCTTGGAGAAACGCTATCCACGCCTGTGAGCAGGGTCTCAGGGGTGCAAACGTCTGGTGTAGGACACTGGTTCGCCCCTTGTGGCTGTTTGCTGGTGGAAAACGGTGGTTCCAGGACAACGATGTAGATGGGTTGAGAATCTCGTCCAGTGTCATCAGTGTAGAGGATCATCATGTGCATCTCTATATCTGCACAGGAAGGGTTGACAAGGGACAGACTCAACTGTAGTGCTGAGCAGAGGAGGTTGGCATACATCTGAAGCCTCCATAGATGATCCTCACCTCCCCATGTTGAGTGCTGCTGCACAGGGGGTTCCTGGGGAGGCACCTCTGAATCAGCTCAATTCATCATTGTGAAAGTACAGAGTTGGCTGTGTCTCTCCAGCTGAGAGGTGGGTTGCAATGTCTGCAGAACACATCGAGACATGTTGCGGAACTTAGGAATGACCATACTCTCACAAGAGGGGAGTGAAGGAGGATAAACCAAAAGACTGTAGATTGCAGAGATTGGTATGGAGAAGGCATATTACTCGCCGTGTCTCTCTGGCAGATCAGCCAGAACAGCATCATCATCCTCTTTTGGCGATGCAATTTCTACTTTGTGAAACTTGTCCTATTCTTCTTGACTGCACTGCTCAAGCAGGCTCTCAGGGATCCAGGTGACATAGTGCTGTGGGGTATCCTTGCAGACAATGACAATGAAACTGGGAATATTCCCTCTTGCATATGTAGTAAGATGTCTGTAAAGCAGATGGACAAGGCCATGTGAGTCAACCTGAACAACATTGCGGGGCTCAGCTTACCTTTGACTTTGAGTAGAGGAGTATTACCTGCGATCCTCTTGCTGGACGGTAGACTGGCTGTCAAGTTGAACATGTTCGATAGTAACTATGGATTCGATCTGAGTGCCAGAGCCAGGTGGGACTCAGAGTGGGACTCAGAGTTGGTAAGTGGGGGAGTTTGGAGCAGAACGAGTGATAGAAATGTCTTCATAGTTTCCGCCTCCCATAGCCACTGATAAATGTCATCTGTAATGCAGTCAAAACCCAGGTGGTGGCTGAGGCCCAACAAAGTGGAGACCCCAGAGCCACCTTATCACCATTAGTAGACTTGGAGCTCCCAAGTCATACACAAAGAGGTCACTTCAGTCTCCAGACTTGCTGCCTTTAGTTCTATTCCAACAACACAATCACCATATTTGACTTGTACCCAAAAGTAGGCATGTAATCCCACTCCAATCTCCATTCCCTTGGATTGACACTAGATTTAGGCTGTATATGTACAGCTTTGGAGAATATAAGTATCTATGGAGTGCTCCAGAGTATTATGCAGTCTCTGGAGATGGGGTACCTGTCTTTAAGCACTTGGGACTCTAGAGTGCTTTGGAGATCTCTGGAAAAAAAATCGAATTTGCTGATGAAGATATCAGTGCTGGTCCTATTGGGATCTTGCTATGGTTCAATAGTTACGAATCTACTCACAAGCTGTAGAGGTCATGAAATGGGACAGGATATGGCAACCAGATCTTTTGACCAGGGACAGATTGCTATGGGCTTGATGATGTGGGCGGGGGGAACTAGTATGTAGTTTCCGATGTTACGACTGACAAGTTTTGCACCACAGGATGGCCAACCCTCAAAAGGGTCAGATTTAGTACAAGCTGGGCCATAAACAGCAATACACAACCATTTTATAGGCTCTGAAGGGGGCCAAGCGAATATTTCGTGAATGTAACTGACCCCACCATATAAATTGCATGCTGTGGGTTTTGGTTCACCATAATGCACAAGGCTATCCTTCATTGACAAGTGGTATGGCTTATAGTGATGGTGTTGGACTTCAACCCACAGCAGTGTTGTTGCAAATTTGGTGTGCTTGAAAGCTGGATGATCCTCCCCTAGATACCGGCGAAGAGTATCCTGGGTTTCGGTGCTGAGCTCACTTATGTCCTGTGTTTTTGGGCATGGCTCAGTGAATCCAGTATCCACAAATGATGCTTGATGGGAATCCTGGCAGAACTTGTGGAGGTCACTCATAATAGGAATTGTTGAGCTTTGAAGGAGGAACTCTAAGTTTGTTTTCATAGCTTCCATTCTTAACATTGTCTGCTCCATTTGCCCTGTATGATCATGAGATACGCATGAAGATGAGTTACTACAAGTAACACACCAGGCTGGTGATTAGTGTGTGTCTGCTTCTGACCAAATATCTTATGTTCACCACTCCAAGCAGAATACCAGATGGTTGGCCCAAACCTGAGCATGCAATCTGCCAGATGTATGGCATAATGGTGCTTTGGCTTGAACCGATATTCAGGAAACAGGTCTAAGAGAGACCCGAGGTATCCTAGGAGGTGTTTCTGGTATGCAGATATTGTACCCTCATCCACAACTCTTCAATTTGCCAACCTTATTGCGCACACAAGGTCCAGGAAGTTATTGAGCCTGGCACGATCCTTGAGTGGGGCATTTGAGGCAGTCCACACCTTTGTTAGGGTGATGGGTAATGTAACTAGGAACTATGTGTTCCATTGGCTTGCTTTTGGGCTTGGGGATCCTTTGGCACCAATCCTTCAGGGTGGCGCCTCCAGCCCAGTTGGGAGAGTTGTTCATTGCATATCCTTCCAAAGCTTATGGAAGAATAGATGATTGAAACCAACCTGGCCAGGGTGCTTGATCAGCTAGTATGTCATGTATATGATGAATGAGGTATTGCAAGGCTCACCTGCTTTGACATAGGAGGATCTAGCACATTGTCCAATTTTAAACCATGAACCTACACAAAAATGAATGACCAGACAAGGGAACAGGACCTCAAACAGCATACCTTCTGCATCAACAGTTTTGCCATTTCGTTGTGTTGTGGCCTCTTTCCATGGTAGACAGCATAGTACAAAAATATATCATTCTCCTTGCATAGATTGACAAGTACTGAAGTTGGTTTTGAAGCAAGCTTTTGGACTGTCATGGTCGAATGTGATGCTGTGAGGTCTTTCATTATCTGGGCTGCTGCTGCTCTTGTGCCACTACCTTCATCCAAACTAATTTCGTCTTCTTCACCTGAGTGTTCTGAGTCACCACCATCTGAATCGGATGACCCACTCTCCAATCCATCACTTGGAGCCCACCCTTTCATCCCTAAAATATTTTCGCTGTAGTCCTTCTGTAAACCAAGTGCCATGATATGCATTGAATCCAGGGCAGTCACTTGGATAATGTTGAAGTAGGGTAGCCTCGATAGTTTGCTGTACTAAAATCCATAGTCTTTATATATTTGGTGACGTTTATCTTCTGTTTCTGCATGTTTCCAGGAAAGTATGATATCTCGATGTTCTAGATAGGACGAAGCCTTGCCCCAACTCTTGAGATTTAGGTTATGCAGGTCAGACCTCAGAGTTTGGCACAAGAAACAGAAGGAAGAGCTATTATGTGATGCAAATCCACCAATTTTTTGGATGCCAAGTATATCTCCAGAGATATTGACAAGGATTCCCCAACAAATCCTTCCGTAATGGTATGACTGTGTTCTACTCAGCCAAATACCAGTTCTCCATAGCTCAAGAAGCTGATTCACAATAGGCCTTAATACATGGTTGACCTGCTCCATTCTGGGTTCCTTTGGTCCCAGTATATTCATGAGATGGAGTGTGTACTCCCTTTTGCGATGCAAATGGGCTGGTAAGTTGAGACAGACAAGGTAGATGGCCCCAATGCTGTGCAAGGAGTGATGCTTTCCACTATGTGGGTTGAACCAGTCAACAAACATGGAAAAGCACAAACGACTCTCCCCATTGACTTGTCTCATGAAAGATTCCCCTTCAGGATCTGTAATCGACCTGGTGAACAGACCACCCTCCACATCCCACATTGGGCCACCAGTATTTCCTGGGTTGGCGGTGCACTGTTCCATATGGTCTTCAAAGCCTTTGCATGCATGCAACCGTGCAAGGTATTCAGAGAGGTCAGCAACCACATATTTCCAGATTGGAACCTGCAGATTGCTTTGGGGGTGGCGACTCAATTGGCTGAGGTGTGCATTACATGGCTGTGAGGTTTGGGTGGCACGGTAGGAGCAGCGAGGCAGAAGGGATGGCGGTCTAGGCAGCAGGATTGAAGATGAAGGGGGGTCATTAGCAATGTTGGAGGTCGCAACATCAGATGTTGCTGAGGTATCTTCCCAATTTCTCGGGTGTGCCTTTGTTCTTTTCTCTGACTCCTTCCCCTTCCCCTTCCCCTTCTTTTCTCTCTCTTTCCCCTTTCCTTTATCATTGGCTATCCTTCGTCTTTCAGGTAGTCCTTTATGTGGCAACTCGAGAATGGGTTCTTTCAGAGGTTGGTAGTCTGGTAGGGTGTACAACTGGAAACACTCTGGGCAGCAGGTGAACACCTCCTCTTTGCTTCCAATGTTGAATAGCCCCATGAGGTGCTCAATAGTTTGGGGAAAACGGGATAATGAATGTTGTTGCATCCGTGGGGTTGCCTTAACCCATTGCAGAGCCCAATCGAAGAAGGTGAGCAATGTCTCGACACAACTCTGTGTAAGACTATTGCCCACATAGAGTAGCATTGTGATGCAGAGGAATATTGCCATAATTGGATCCAATTTAAGCATTGGGTGGTTATACAAGTGATCTTTGAGAGAAATCAGACTAAAAAAATAGGCCAGAGGTAACAGTGGAGAAACAATAGCTCACCACAATCAATACTTCGCCGATCACCCTCCCCAAAGGTGCGAGATCTTTGTTCATCCCAAGCATGCTGACAAACAGAGTCTATTGTCTGAAGGGAAGCAAGGCCCTCTGGTTGATAGTCTCTCCATTCTTGAAGACTATGGTCCCCAAGCCTTGACCATAACTGCCATCTGGTGGACTGTAGCAAGAGCAGCGACTCATTTCCGGCCCAAGAGTCATCCAGGGCATATCAGTCCTTCCTCAGAAGGCTGTGGTGGCCATGCAGCTGATAAGGGACATCTGCGAGGTCTTTGAACTTCAAAGTCAAGTGCTGAACATGGAGGTGAGTCATTTGTTCAGCGAAGGAGAGGTACAAACCCTCGACCACAGCATCTTGGGAAGCCATAGCCAGTGTATGTTGACTGTAAACCTGTGGTGTTTTGGCTAAAGCAACCCCAAGGCCACGGATATATGACTGTGTCTTTGGAATGGTAGGTGCTGTGAGCTATTCCGCCAGTTCCGAGACTACGGTGAGTCACGTGCACCACAGGTACCATTTGTAATATGCTTCTGGAGCATGCGTGTTGTGCGCACACCAAGTCGAAATGTGCAAGTTGGTTGTAAATCCGTGGTATTTTGGCTCAAGCAATCCCAAGGCCACAGGAATGCATCTGTGCCCTGGGAACACTAGTTGCCATGCTATTCTGCCTGTTCTGAGACCATGGGCATATACCCGCAAGACACCGAGCACCTGTCAATCGGACTGTTGGAGCACGCACGCTTGCAATAGGTCGCATATTTCATGATAAATACCAGGAAAGCGGCCGGCGTCAGTCTTTCTATAGCTACTACACATCAGGAATTTTTGGAATTCTATATAGTACTATATAGTCCCCATAGTCCCCATAGAGCACCTGGAAAGGTCCCTCACATTATAGTACTTGATAGTACTATGGATAGTACTATCAAGTACTATGGGTAGTACTATCAAGTACTATTGGAAGTACTATAGGGTACTATGGAACAAACTATAGGATACTATAGGTAGGACTATGGGGTACTATGGAATATACTATAGGGTACTATAGACATTACTATGAGTTGTACTATGGGTGTACTATGGGTGTACTATGGGACATACTATGGACATACTATGGACGTACTATGGGCACTATGGAGAGTACCATGGGTGTACTATGGGCGTACTATGGGTGTACTATAGGCGTACTATGGGCAGACTATGGACATACTATGGACGTACTATGGGCACTAGGAGAGTACCATGGCTTAGCTATGATGCATCTATGGGCCACTATCACTTGTCTATTTGCAATCTATCACACTAACTATGAGACAAGTTTCTGCTGCTATGAGTGCCTATGCA
>Ga0209131_1003127_pt1 | contig 11071 bp, 16 predicted proteins | sample GraSoi_2013_40cm_FD_185826 | JGI IMG/M metagenome (GOLD analysis project Ga0209131, IMG submission 185826) | Grasslands soil microbial communities from the Angelo Coastal Reserve, California, USA - Sample 9_17_2013_40cm (SPAdes) (version 2) | ecosystem: Environmental > Terrestrial > Soil >...
GGAGAACCGGCCCTATTCCACATAATGCACGGACCGGGAATGCTACCGAGCGAAAGTGGAAGCTCTCGTACAAACTCGAGTGAAACCACTTGACGAGAAAAAAGGAAAAGCCCCTGCGCGTCTCACAAGCCCCGTCATGGCAGGCGAACGGCCATACAAAAGACGTGCTCTTTGAAGGGCAATACCAGAAGGCCAAAGCAAAAGCGGAGTGCCCAAACAACGAAAGCTGCTGTTCTCATTGACGGCAAGAGTGCCGGCACAATCTTCTATCTTTGCCAAGCCGAGAAATGCGATATTCACAATCGCGTGACTCGCTATCAGCCGACGCCGCAGGAGCCAAGCCCAACGTAGACAGGAAGCGCTCGGCGAACGGGTCGAGAAACTGTCGCGACTTCGCATTCTCGAAGCTATCCGCAAGAAACTGCCGGACGTTCTCTCGGCCTGACTTGGAGATGGTAGCCCTCGACTACGTCCGGCGCTTGGGCCACGACAACCACCGCTCTACTCTTGGGAAGAGAAGAAGAGCAAGACCTCATGGGGCGCTGAAACCGTGGACTATGAGAAGATTCCGACGGCTGCCGTACAAGCCATGAAAACCGCTGACCTAACCGTTTCTTGGTTGTCTGCGCTCTCGTGTCCAACCTGTATTGCCCTGGCTACGACCCAAAGCAATCGCTTGCGAAAGCCTCCAACCTTGCTCTGACCGCTGCGCGGTGCAAGATCGAATACGATAAAAATAACCACAGCGATTCGAGCGGAACTCTGGACCAGAACAAAGTGCGACCGGAACGAACCGAAGGCACCAAAGAAGCCATGGACTGCGCCGGCGCGTGTAGGCAACGAGCCGATGAAGAGACAACTAGAGCAGAAACTCACTATGACAAGACTGCTTGGGACTGCGCCTTTGAAACGTATAGCCCCCGCTTCTTGCGTTCGACTTTATTCCAATGGCGAAGGCAACATTCAGGAATCCTTCGGAACACCTGCTACACACGAGTGCAGCATTAATTCTGCTGTTACAGCAATTGAGCAATTCTCGTGTCCGGAGGCTGAGCTGGAGCGTGCCTTTTGCTATCAGTGGGTGAACATCTTGTTTCCACCAATCGGTCGTCCAACAATTGTTCCGCAGGCGTGGGAGGCCGACTGGCGAACACGCTTGATAATCTCCCTGAGTAAGCAGGGTATGGGTCGGCGTACACAATCGTGTCAAGCAGTCAGGCTCCAAGCGGGCACTTGCTCAAGATCAGGAGTCACTAGGCCCTGTCGGAGTTCTCTTTCAGTACCTCGGACGGACAGACTATTATGTTGACCCTGCGAAGCTAAGGAGTTTCTTTCAGGAAGACGCCAGGGAAGGCAGGTACCCATGTCGTCGAATTGCCGGAGTTCTTAGAATGGAAGCAGTTAATGCATTTTAGATTTTTACTTGTAGTAGCCGTTGTCTTATTCGCAGAGCCAGTGAGCTTCCCGCAGCAGCCAGGAGGAGAGCTATGGCATTTTGCAGTTTCTGGCGATTCACGCAACTGCGGCGATGTGGTGATGCCTGCCATTGCAAGGAGTGTCCTCGAACAACAGAACGTTGCGTTCTATTGGCACCTTGGTGATTTCAGACTCATGTCGGGTATTGATGAGGATATGCGGCACCGCTATGGCGACAGGCTGACGTTGGCCGATTACTGGCGCGACGCTTGGGGCGATTTCCTGGCGAATCAAATTGCGCCTTTTGGGTTGTTGCGAGTCCACTTGGGGATCGGCAACCATGAGTTGTACGGAAACAAGACGGAGACAGATTATCTAAACCAGTTTGCCTATTGGCTCGATACGCCGGAACTTAGAACCCAGCGACTGAATGAGTACGCTCAAGATGGAACGCTCAAGACCTATCACCACTGGAAGGAGCGCAGCATCGATTTTATCTATCTCGACAACTCTGGAGAAGACGGTTTCGACGGCATTCAATTGAAGTGGTTCGAAGGAGTGCTGGCCTCCGACAGGTCCGACAATCAGATCACAACGGTTGTCGTCAGCATGCACCGAGCGCTTCCGAACAGCTATGCGTGCGGTCACAGCATGAATGGAGATGCCGACCATCCAAGTGAGAAGGGAACCACGAGCGGACGCCGTGCTTATTCGGACCTCGTGCAGTGGAAGAATGACGCGAAAAAATATGTGTACATTCTTGCGAGTCACTCGCACTTCTTTATGCAGGACATTTTCGAGACTGCCTATTGGAAGAATCCAGAGCATGGAGGTGTAGCGCTGCCTGGATGGATCGTTGGCACGGCAGGTGCGAGACGGTATGCGTTGCCGAGGGAGGTGCCGCAAGAGATACTACATAAACTCAAGGCACGAACATGCGTGTCAGGCTATCTCCTCGCCACCGTCCATTCAGATGGTTCCATTATGTTCGAATTCAAAGAGGTAACGGAGAAGGACCTTCCTGATTCGGTAAGGACCCTCTACGGGAATAAGTTTGTTAAATCATGCTTCCTTGAGAATCGAGACGACAGGCCACATCCGCCACCTGCTAGTTGTCGCGAGAAATGAAGTCCGTGCAACTGATCCTACTCACAGCATTGATTTGAGGATCTCTCCAGATGGAGAACTCGCAGTTGAAGTTGTAAATCTCAGTACGCAGCCGATGTATCTCAAAAACGTAAGTGCAGAGCTTGATAGGCGCACGGCTCATTTCTATCAACATGATCCTCTCAACACACAAGATTCATTGCGGCGATTGGAGCCAGGGGAGGCCGCGACTTACACGGTAGGCTGGCAATTTGCGGAGCAGAGCTTGAGGAACCCCGATAAACAGAAAGTAGTCGTCCAAGTTGAAACGACGAAGAAAGCGTTTTCTCAAGATGTGCAAATCAATCCGGTGATCGTTACAGCGGAGTTGCCATTGTTCGGTCGCACCTTTGGGCAGCTTCACCAGTATAAATGCAATCAGCGGGAGCGCATAGTTACATCCTTGAGGCTTTTGCCCGCGTTGGCCAATTGCAATTATTTGACCGGGATCAAAAGTCCGTGCTGACCCATCGCGAAGAGGAAGTGGCCCGCCTTGTCGCTGAAGGCTTTACTAATCGCGAGATAGGGGGAAAACTGCATCTGAGCGAACACACGGTAAAGAACTACATTTTTAGCATTTTTGAAAAGACCGGCGTCTCGAATAGGGTGGGCCTGGTGCTTTATGCATTCAGCCGGCAAGAAGCCGTCCAAACACAAACGACCTAAGGGCGAGATAGCGGTCTGTGTTTTTCGGGGATCCGCTTGTCGGACATGAAGTCATGCTTGTGCTTAGTAAGCGCAAACAGGGCAAGCCGAGCCCTTAAGTGATTGCGTTCTGAATCGTTCGGAAAAGTTTGCAAAAAGGAGCGGGCTGGGAGTCCCAATACTTGCTGCAGGCCGTGCTGACAACTCAGGCACTGTAGGCGAATTCTTTCTGGCAAATTCTTTCCTGAAGGCCACTACGAACTGTTTTCCTAGAGCATAATCAAGTTTTCAAAGTGGATAACGCTTTTGGCGAATGGACAGTTTTGGAAGTTTGCTAGGTCCCCCGTTCTCTTTTTTAGAAATCGCATTACCTCTGTTCTGTATCTCCAAATAATCCTCCCTCCTACAACCACCTGAGGGATTGCCAAGCGAAAACCCGATTGTTCTTGACCTCGATAACCACGATGCTTGCGGCACACTGACGGAAGACTGGCTGCCGCTTTTCTCGCTTTCAAGCCATTCAAGGCCCGATTCCTTCCCTCGAATCAGTGGTAGAAGTGCGAGTAGCCCGCAGGGAGAGAACATAATGAAGACGCTCCTCTATATATTAAGAAAAGGCGGCAATGGAATATTTCGCTGGGTCGAAGCAGTAAATGACCTCGACACTGCCGAGGCCCGCGCGCGGCAATTATGTGCGGAATCGCATGATGAGCACGTCATTTTTCGGAATATCGACTTACGCGTAGTGGCGGTGTGCATCGAAAACACCTATAGGCGGCTGTAGTCGGGTGAAGGGTGCTGAAAGGGTGGCTTCCGGGGAACCGTGGCCGCCCAAGAGAATCTTCGCAATAGTGGCGAATTGGGAGCGTCTGGATAAGCGGTTTTCCGTCAGGTATATTTTTAACTTCACGGCAAGAAGCATAATCAAGAGGACGACACTGATGCCGTCCGCCGTATGACTTCCTTAACTTTCGTTAACTAGTGCAGTTGCCGCTCGGTCGCGGGCACACTTCCGCCATCCACCAATCAGCTCGTAGCACGCATTCACCGCATAAACTGACCGTTCATGCCGATTGAGCCTTTTCACGTCGGTAGGCAGCGATGCGCGAGGCCATTCTTGCCAACCACTGGAAGCGAGCCCGCCTTCGCGAAGACTTGACAGTACGGCACAATAGATCTTCGAATTCTTTTTTGCTATGCACTCTCGAGCCCCTATGAGATTGGATGGACACCGGCATCACGGACCTCCGCATACTTTGCCTTGCATTGCTTCACGTTCGGGTGGGGGTGGACGGTAAAGTGCGCCAGCCACAGGAGACTTGCGTACACCGGTTGTCAATCGAATTTCCCAGGCCGCGGCGAATACCTCCGATCAAATACGTCTGGTGTGGAGCGAACGAAGTGCTCGTGGCCGACTACACGCGGCACTCCGAATCCCACTGATCGTGGTTCGGAGAAAAAGGTCGAGCGCCGTCAGAACGGCGAAAAGCGGCGAGAATCGCCGCGCATCTGCCTAGAACCGCCGCCGATATCGGTAGCATGGGCCGATCCTAATAGTGAGCCCGCCTTGACATGCGCATACCTAGGTCTTATATTCGCGAATGGTTCGTTCGCGGAGCAGGTACTTTCAAGGGTCCTCCAATCGGCCGCTTTCTATTCTGTGAGCTAATCCTTGGGCCTGTGACGCACCCGATCGTGTATGGTGCTTGGGAAAAAGGCGCTCGTCATCGGCGCCTCGGCAGGGGCGGGCTTTTTCCTTGTGGTTTTTCTGATTCTCGGTGGGACCGCGTTCAACAGCTCGCCTGTGAAGCCCCCCGGATCTTGGAACCAGAACGCGATCAAGGCTACTTACGTTGGAAGCCAGCTCAGACAAATTGATAAGTCAGTTGCCGCTCTGTTTCTCTCCTACGATCTGGAAAACAACACAGACCGCGATTATCGCCTAGCCGATGCCCCCGGCGTCGTCATTATGAGCAGGCTCAAGTCCGGCAATAGCTTGAGTCAGGAAGAGCTCATAAGGCTCAGCTATCCCGTCTTCCCTGCGAACCAGCGTGTGCGCATCGCAATCGAGATCTCGTACCCTTTCGTCTGGCCCGCGCCAGAAGACCACGCACTGGAGAACAAGCTCAAGGATTTCGTAAAACAAAGACTAGCAAAGGTCGAAGGGTTTGTGCTCTTCGATGAGGTCAACCATTGCCAGGTCGAACTCCCAAGCGCCTGGCAAGAACTGGAACCGGATGCAGGAGTGAAAAACTAATTCTCAGTATTGGATCTCGAGAGCGGACGCCGCCCCGGGGAACCTAATTCTCGGGTGGAGCTCACGCGCTCGAGACGCAGCGGCGAAGCGAGCAATGTCTCTGACAACACACAAAGAACAAGTCGAGACTGAAAATCGGCGTCTCTACCCAAGGGGGACAATCAGGGGAGTCGTGCTCGTGTTTTTCGGCCTCGGCAAATGGGGCAGGCTAATCAATATCGGCGAAGGGGGAATGGCCTTCGAATTCTATCAACCCCCGCCCAGCGGTCAACGGATCAGCTTTGGTCTCGAAGTGATGAGCGGTGAGCCACCCGAACCTTCAGGCAAACTCGCCACCGATCCAATCCGCGCAGACGGTCAAGTCGTCTGGACACGCGATTTTGAGAGATGCGCGGGGGTGCAGTTCGTAGATATATCCGGGGCCACGCGGCAACAGGTCAGGCAGTGGCTTTCCATCGAACCTTCCGAAGGGGCTGCCGCAGAGGGCGAGAGAGTCCAGCGCGATGCGATAGAGACAGAGTTACCCGAACCGACATTGACACTCCACACGACGACGAGTCAGGGGACCGATGAGGGGAAGCCCTGGAACGCTGAGTTGGCTCAATGCAGTAGTCCACAGGTACTCTGGGAGCCCGACTTCGACAAGCAACCCACACTCGAAGAGCCATCCGGCCAGAAGTCTCAGATCGATCGAGTAGCGCTCATGAGCATGGCGCGTTGGGTTGCCGTCCTGGTGCTGCTCGGTGGGATGACAACAATGATTCTGTCGCAGCGAGTTCATTTGGCTGCACTGTTCGCGAGTATCCGAGAGCGGTCCATCGGCAATGCGGCACCGCTCCGTGCGGGAGAGCGCTCGGTCGCCAAGACCCCGCTGGCCTTTCAAGTTGAGGCGGTGGACATGAACAACAGGAGGAGGCTCCTAACGTTCGACAACGATACGTCCACTGCGGGAGCGTGGTTGTCCTCGGCGGCCTCCCATACTCCAAAGAAAGCCTTCTCGGTTAGGGGCTGCTGCTCCCCCTGCCGAAAGGACCGCCGCGGAAAAGCGACGATCGCTGTCGAATCTCCAGCTGGGTCGGCCTACGGTGACTCGCCCCGCGACGAATGCTTCGACCGCGGACTCCACGCTCACTATCGATTCAGTGGCTCCTAGCAGAGAGGCGATTCGTGCGGGGGGGCCTTCAGGAGCAATCCTTGCGAACACGGCGGCGCAGGTTCCCCCACCACCGCAACCCATACGTGTGGGAGGCCAGGCCCAACAGGCACGTCTGATTTCGTCAGTGCCTCCGGCCTATCCTGCCCTTGCCAGATCGATTGGCCTTCAAGGGGAAGTCACCATTGATGCGCTCATCGATTCGACCGGCAAAGTTGCGGCCATGAAGCCACTCTCCGGTCCGGTTCTTCTACAACAGGCCGCGATGGACGCGCTACGCCAATGGAAATACGAACCGGCGCGATTGGATGGCCAGCCGGTGTCGATGCATCTGTCTGTGACAGTGAAGTTTCACCTCTAGATCGGCTCCGTGACTGATTTCCGGCTCACTCTTCGTTTTCTGTCTTAACCGCCAAAGATGACATTTCGGAATGTTGTCGCTCGCTGGCGGTAACTCACACCCCGGCGGAAAACGCGGGCAACGGCAGGTGTCTGGCCGTACAACCGGCGCGTACCGCCGATCTCATTCCGAAAAGTTCAGATGGTCGAAAGGAAGTCGACTGAGCGTCTCGCGGGCGGGTGGTAGAATAACCTCTACGATGTTCAACCTTGCGCAACACATACGTTCCTTGTCGCGGGACGTGCCCCTCGAAACGCACCTGGACCGCTTGTTGTCTATAAAACCGATGTCCCTCAGTGTCTGAAGATGGCTATCCTCGGTGTTCGTCATCGATTCCTGTGACGAAGTAGTCGTCCTTTTTTCAATTGAGTTTTTCCTTTCTGGAGGCCTCTTAGTATAGTGAGGGGAGTTCTCGCCACGTACTCCCGCGAGCAACGCGATACCGGGTTCCCCGGTCCGCCGCTCTGCATCGCGTACGGCCTGAGGTAAAGGCGAACGCGATCGCGGGACAACGCTGTTTATGGGGCTAAGGCTTCAACTGCGCCTCGACACTGATCGGGACCACGTGGCGTGAACAGCAGACTCCCGCATCGCCCGAAGCCCTTACGCTATGAACATCGCCCGTATCCATCTCGATGCCTTGGAGGCCCTCGGCTATACCGAGGCAGAAGCCCGGTTTCTCTACATCGTCGCGACGCATTCCGGCTACTTTGTGGCGCGTCAATTCCTTGCCTTCACTGCTGGGCATTGGGGCGCGCGCACGGCCAGCTTCTGGAACAAGCTTCACACGAAGAAACATGCCCGGACCGAATGCTTTCCAAAGAGCGGAACGGTCTATCACTTGTTCTCGCGCCGGCTCTACCGCCAGATCGACCGCGAGAATATTCGCAATCGCCGGCAACACGAAATCGAATACATCCAGCGACGCATCGGAATGCTCGATTTTGTCCTTTCCCACCCGCAATGGAAATACCTGGAAACGGAGCCTGAAAAGATCAGTTTCTTCTGTGACCGATTGCAGGTTCCGATTCACTTCCTTCCTTCGAAGATCTACCACGGACAGAGAACCTCCCAGCCCACCGTTCGCTACTTCGTCGATAAGTTTCCGATGTTTCTAGGCAGTGACGCTTCTTCGCCTGCGGTGACGTTCACCTACCTCCAGGGAGCAGAGGCAAGCCTCACGGAATTTGTGCACCATCTCGAGGCTTACCTGCCGCTGTTTCGGCAGCTCTCCGAGTTCCGATTTCTCTATCTGGCGAGAGTCGATTCTCATTTCGAAAAGGCTAAAGAACTGTTCGACTCTCTGGTCGCGATTCCACTCGGTTCGGACGCATCGGCGGACCTATTGCGCTACTTCCAAATCCGCAAGGCCTGGGACCTCAGCCGGTACACATCTCTGACCGAGGCGGACTTGATTTTCCGCAACCAAGCCAAGACCCGATTCGCCGGGGAGCGCTTCGAGCATCTCTATCGCGGATGGAAAGTCGGACGAGTGACCGAAACCGACATCCGTCAGGAATTTCGCGGCAGTAATCGCCACACCACCGTGCACTTCGTTACCGAAGTGCTCTGCCGGGATGCGCTTCCTGAGCAGGAACCTGAGGGAAAAAGATGAAGAACGTAAGTACTACACACTTCAGCTTCGTCTTCTCTAAGTTCTTCAGCCTGTGGCGCGAGCAATTTCTTTGCGGAGTGGGAGATAGAGAACCAGCGCAACCGAAAGTCACCGTGGAAAAAACACCAAAACGGGCGGGAGCGACCCCACTTTTTCGGCTTTCAGCCGCCCAAAAAGTTCGTGGAGTCGCTCCCGCCCTGCGGCACGGTAAATCGTGCCGGCTGTTTTTTCCACGGGACAGGCAGTTCGGAATAAACACACATCAGCAGAGGGAGGAACAGAATGTCGATCGTTAAGAAAGCACCAGGGATCATGACTCGGGAGGTAAGACTCGAGGAGCCGGTCAACGAACTCCTCGAAGACTACGCTCGGTTCATCGAGAGCAACGCGGATCACGTCATCAATGCCGTGATCAAGAAAGTTCTTTGGCGGGACCAGGACTACCGAAAGTGGCGCGAAGCGCGCCGCACGGCCCAGCCCGGTCCCGACAAGCCCCACCCAATCGAAGCGCGAGGGAGGGCCTGATGAAACGAACACTCGAATCGCGCGCCTTCATCTCGGCCATCCTCGCCATGGCCATCGGTACGTTCCTTTTCTACACGCACCCTTTCCCCGACGAGCAGATTTTTCTCCGTGTCATTGCCGTGCGTGCTCCGCACGCTTTCTTGAGCTTCAAATATCTCTATTGCGCGCTTCTGTTCACCACGCCATACCTTCTCTGCTCCACCGTGCTTTCGGGCCTCTACATCTTTACGCTCAGGGCCCGCCAGCACATCTCGCCAGGACGCCTTCCCAAGTATCCCGATCCCAGTAAGAGGGATGACCTCTTTCTTGTCGTCGGCGAGGTGCACAACCCGCGCAAACCGGTGCCTGCCAAGGCTCCCTCTTGGCTCGCGATTCCCGAGCGCGGTTTGTTCACCGGAATTGCCATCTTGGGCGCTATTGGCAGTGGCAAAACATCCTGCTGCATGCTTCCTCGCCCGCGGCGACGACGCTGAAGTCGTGGTTCAACGCATCGCCGATTACCGCTCGGAAGACAAAGACGATCCGATTTACTACGCACGGCACACCGTCATGAAGGCTCAGGCTGAACTGCAACGGATCAATTCAAGGCATGAGGAGGGAAGCCGCACGCCGGGAGGGTTTTGAACCGATTCGAGTTTGTTTTCGGTTATGGAGGAAGTATGAACAACGCGAATCCCCGCAACCTTGTTGGGGACGAACAGGAACGGGAACTAACGCCGAGCGAAAAGACCGACGACGCGTCGCACTGCACCAGGCTCATAGCTTGCTTGCTGCTCGTGCCGAGCGATGCCGAACCCATCGTCGCGCTGCTCGAACAGCTTGCGGCGACTTCGCTGGTTCCGATTCCTTTTCCTTCCTTCTCAGACTCGGTACGCCATGCGGCACGACCGGCTGAAGACCATTGGCTCGAACATAGCGAAGCAGCGAAATGCCTGGGTGTATCGAAAAGCACCCTCTATCGCTACGTATGCCAACGTCGGATCGAATGTCGCAAGATCGCGGGCCGACTCGAATACCGGCAATCCGTTCTTGAGAAGCTCAAGAGAGACCAAACCCGTCCCGCTCGGCTTTCTCGCCACGCTGGCGGTATAATCCCGGCAGCGCTTCACTCCGGCAAGTGAGAGGAGCGCTAGTGGGACTGTATCGAAGGACGGACTCGCGTTTCTGGTGGATGAGCTACACCTGGAAAGGCGAGCAGTATTTCGAGTCAACCAAATGCAGGAGCAAGGCCCTCGCCAACAAGATATTGGGCAAGCGCGAGGGTGAAATCGCAATGCAGATGTTCAAAGTGGGCCAGCAGGGAGAGAGAATGTCGTTCACGGCACTATGCAAAGAATTCGAGAGCGCGCACGTGCCGACTCTTGCTGCGAGCACACAGGCCAACGTAAGGGACTTTCTTGAGACCATGCGGGAATTCTTCGGCGACCGCTCGCTGGCAGATATCGATGCCAAGTGGGTTACGGATTACCGGAACCACCGCAAATCACAGCCCTCAAGGAAGAATCCGACCCGCAAAGTCAAAGGAGCCACCGTCAATCGCGAGATGGCTTACTTGCGCTGCATGCTCAATTTTGCAATCGAGCGCAAGTATATCTCCGAGAACCCCGCCAGTCGTGTGAGGCCATTCGATGAGCGCCGGGAACGTCCAGCGAAGCGCATGCTCAGTTTGGAAGAGGAGCAACGCATTCTGGACAACGCCCCGCCTTACCTGAGAGTGGCAATCGTGCTATTGGCGCAAACGGGTGGCCGTACCTACACCGAAGGTTTTTCCCTTCGTTGGGACCAGATCGATCTGGATCACAACGTAATTTTCTTCGGAGGGAAGACCAAAACCGAAGGCTCATCCGAGCCTGTACCCTTGACCGGCCTTGCACACGATGTTCTTCTCAGTTGGAAGAAGGAGCAGGGAAGCAA